>RCMZ01000602.1_pt1 | contig 16754 bp, 12 predicted proteins | sample 2041141 | NCBI WGS metagenome assembly RCMZ01 (sample SAMN09708263, study PRJNA481090) | Wastewater metagenome, whole genome shotgun sequencing project. | biome: sewage; isolation source: Davis station wastewater (DW) | place: Antarctica: Davis Station | collected 2010-03-01
TCAAAGAGAGAGAAAACCGTTGCGTGACAACGACTTGCAGACTCCCTTGGATTTCAGCGGACCTCCGCAGAAAGATGCAGTGGAGCGGGTGAAGGGAATCGAACCCTCGTATGAAGCTTGGGAAGCTGCCGTTCTACCATTGAACTACACCCGCGTAGCCTCGCATTATAGGCATTCTGGCGCGGGGGCAGATGGGATTGTTTGCGTTGGGCTCAGGCGCTCAGCCGACGCTGCGTAGCGCGGGCGGAAGAAGGCGTTGGCTCTGCCATCGGCCCTGAATCACTGCGTGGGGTATCGCCCAGATTGAACTGTGCAATGGCAGCCACCATCTGCTGCGCCTGTGCCCGAAGGCTGCCGGCGGCTGCGGCCATTTCCTCCACCAGCGCCGCGTTCTGCTGGGTGGTCTGGTCCAGTTGGGTGACGGCTTCGCCCACCTGGCCCACGCCAGCGGTCTGTTCATTGCTTGCCGCGCTGATCTCGGACACCATATCGGCCACGCGCTGGATGGAACCGACCACCTCTTGCATCGTGCTGCCCGCCTGATCGGCCAACACAGCGCCTTGCTGAACCATGGCGCTGCTGGTGCCAATCAGCTCCTTGATGGCCTTGGCTTCAGCGGCTGTGCGCTGCGCCAGGTTGCGCACTTCGGTGGCCACCACGGCAAAGCCACGCCCTTGTTCTCCCGCACGCGCCGCTTCGACGGCAGCGTTGAGCGCCAGGATGTTGGTCTGGAACGCGATGCCATCGATCACACCAATGATGTCGGCCATCTTCTGGCTGCTGGTGTGGATGTCCTGCATGGTGAGAACCACTTTGGACACCACATCACCCCCCTCCTGCGCCACTCGGCTCGCTCCCACAGCAAGCTGGTTGGCCTGGCTTGCGCTATCGGCGTTGTGGCGAATGGTGGCACCCAACTGCTCCATGCTGGCAGCCGTTTGCTCCAAAGCGCTGGCCTGGCTTTCGGTGCGACCCGACAGGTCCTGGTTACCTTGGGCAATTTCGGTGCTCGCGGCGGATACGCTGTCAGAGCTGTTGCGCACCAAAGCCAGGCTTTCGAGCAGTCGCAAACGAAAGCCCTCCATGGCCCGCGCCAGGGACCCAATTTCGTCGCGCGACCGGCTGGCCACGGGGTGCGTCAAGTCCCCTTGCGCCAGATAAGCCAAAGCCGCGCTCAGTTGCTGCACGGGCCTGCCGACCAACCGGCGTGTGGCAATCACCAACACAACCGCTAGCAAAGCCAAGGCCGCCACAACCCCCATCCAGAGCCAGGTGAGCACGCCCCGCGCCTCGCTCATCATCTCGGCCACAGGCGCTTCGGCCACGATCGCCCAGTTCCAGGGTTTGTATTGCTGTACGGCCACGTAGCGAGTGGCGCGGTCGGTGTCAGCACTGCGGCGGGGTGACCAGTCCGACTCCAGATCACCGGCGGGGTCAATGGCTGCCAGTGATGCAAGCCATGCCTTGGCCTGCGCGTCTTTGTCATCGACTTTCAGGGATTTTTCGGCACCACCCAGCCCGACCACAGTGCCCCTTGCCGCACCTGTGGAGAGATTGACGGCGTAAACAGCCCCCGTGCGAAACAACTTTTGCCCCGCCATCACGGTATCGATCTTGCCCAGGATCGCTGCAATATCAGAGCCGATGAACAAAATGCCGATGGTGCGGTTGCCTTCCCGAATGGGCTCATACACGGTCATGTACTCACGACCGAAAAGGTGGGCTCTGCCGATGTAAGTCTTACCCTCTTTCATCAATGCGTAGGCAGGGTGTTGACGATCGAGCAGGGTCTTGAAGGCGCGTGCGCCATCTTGCTTCTTGACGGACGTGGTGACGCGGATGAAGTCATCCCCGGTGCGCGCAAAAATGGTGGCGACCGAGCCCAGACTGTCTTTGGTGTAGCGATCCATCGCTTCAAAGTCCCCGTTCAGAGCCGTGTCCTGATACGACAGGACGGCCTCGGGTTTGCCGTCGGTTCCGGGAGCCTCGGTCAATGCAAACTTGCCGGAGAAACGCGCCTTGAACGAGGCAAAGTCACGTTTGGCCTGCTCCTGCGCCGTTTCGTCAAAGGTCTGAACCAGGGTGCGCACCTGGGCAGCGGATTGCGTGGCATCGTCACGCGACAAACGGCCGAAGTCCTTCCAGAGCAACACACTGACCATGCCCATGGTGAGCAATAAAACCCCCAACAGGCTGAGCAACGCGGTCAGCGACAGCTTGAAGGCGACCGAGTGGCGGGCATTGAAGGAGGTCATTGTGTGTTTTTAGGCAACTTATGCATCCAGTTGCATAGTAGATACCCGAATTATCTGGACCAACCCCTCAAAGAGCCACTGGTAGTGCAATGGCCTTTGTAGACATAGGGTAAACCCTTGATTCAAATGGACTTATGGCGCATTGCGCGTGCGCGAAGCTGGCTCGCCCATTGTTTTGCGAGCGAGCGCTCAAGGTAGTCTCAGAGACTGCTTGCTCTCAAACACACGTTGTTCGCCTGTGATCGGGTCGACAAATGCCAGCGAACGCGCCAGCAGTTGCAGCGGGTGCGAATGGTCGCCCTCCAGCGCATCGTTGACGACGGGATACAGCGGATCATTGCGCAGCGGCAATCCCAGGGCGGCCATGTGCACACGCAGTTGATGGCGCTTGCCCGTGACGGGCGACAGTCGGTAATGGGCCCAGTCACCAGCCACTTTCAACACCTGCAGGTGGGTATGGCTGTTGGCCTCGCCGGGCACTTCGTGCATACGAAAGAACTGAGGGCTTTCTTCCAGGCGGCTGGAATGGTCGCGTGGGAACGTGATGTCGGCGCGCCAGGGCGCTATGGCCTCGTAATGCTTGATGATTTCGCGTTCGCGAAACAAGGCCTGATAAATGCCCCGGGTCCGCTGCTGCACAGAAAACATCACCAGCCCGGCGGTATCGCGATCTATGCGGTGCAAAGGGGTCAACTCCGGCAACCCGAGCCGAAGCTTGAGCCGCACCAGCAGTGTGGTGTGCAGATAACGGCCAGCGGGCGTGACGGGCATGAAGTGGGGCTTGTCGGCCACCACAAGATGCTCGTCCTGGTGCAGCACCGTTTCGCTGAATGGCAGTGCGGGTTCTGTCACCAGGCTGCGGTAGTAATACAGCCGCAAGCCCCCTTCAAAAGGCCGCTCTGGCGCGACCGGATGACCGCGTTCGTCCACAACATCACCCGCGAGCATGCGCTGGCGCCATTCTTCGCGGGTGACCACCGGCAGACGCAGGGTGAGAAAGTCGAGCATGTCGCCCCCACCCCGGGGTGGCAACGCCACGCAGCTGGGCCCGACACCATTGCGTGGGGGCGGGACGTGGTGGTTCAGGGGCGGGTACATGGTGAGCGCATTCTAAGAACCTGTCCAAAGACGTAACCAGGGGCCGAAAAAAAACCGCAGCGGCACAGCCAAGAAGGTGTGGGAGGCACTCTGCCACGCACCGGCGCAGGGCTGTAGGACAAGGGCGGCAGTTCGCCGCACGATGCCATGGCAGCGGTGGATGCGGGCTAGCATGGCGGGGCCTCTTCTTGTCGACCGTGCTTGCACAGGCAGGAAAAGGTTGAAAAAACGAAAAATCGGCCCACCGACAGCCTCGTCTCGACAGCTTCCCCTGCCCCCATCATCTCAACGCATCCACCCTGACATGTCTCCAGCCTCCCGCAGTTCCTCTCGTGAGACGCCGCCGCACCACACCCCTCAAGGGCGCGCAGCGCCACGGTGGTTGCGGCGTGTGGGATATGGGGCCCTTGGGTTGCTTGGCTTACTGACTGCTGTCGTTGTGGTGTTGGCGCTGTTGGTGACCTTTATCGACTGGAACCGCGCCAAGCCGTGGGTGAACGACAAAGTGAGCGCGGCGACGGGCCGGCACTTTGCTATTGAGGGAGACTTGGCGGTGGCATGGCGCTGGCCGCAGCCGCTCGAAGAAGGGTGGCACCGTTGGATTCCTGGGGTGGCGGTGACGGCCGACGGCCTTGTGATCGGTAACCCCGAGGGCTTTGAGCGGCCATTTGCAGACGCTCGCGCAGGCGGCGCACCGCCCTCCTCCAACTTAGGCGGCGCACCGGCCTCCTCCAAAAATGCAGATACCTCCGCAACGACGCAGGGTCCTGCCGCCATGGCGCGTGTTGCCAGCGCCACCGCCACGGTGCGCCTGCTGCCGTTGCTGGGCCAGTCTTTGTCGATCGACACCATTGACCTCACGGAGCCAGACATTGCGTTGGCCCGAACAGCCGATGGAGACAACAACTGGACCTTTCAGCGCAAGGATGGTCCCCGTAGTGGGTGGACCTTCGATGTCGACCGCTTGATGGTGCGCCGGGGCGTTCTCGGTTATGCCGATGGGCTGAAAGACCTTGATTTGCGCGCACGCATTGACACCACCGAGCCGACGGTGGGCAAACGTCCATCCCTGGCACCGGCAAACGCGGCGTCCACAAATGCACTCGCAGGGGCCTCCAAGGCGTCGGACGCACCGCAGGCCAACGCCAGCACCGAGCGCGCCCACGTCGCCGCACAGGCCGAGCCCTCCCCTGCGGGCAGCGTTGCAGGCACCCCTTCCACCGGGCCCGCGCCTTTTTCCGTGCCCTATGGCCTGCGCTTTGAACTGGAGGGGCGTTATGCCAAGGCAAAAATCAAGGGCAGTGGCCGCGCGGGCGAGGTGATCAGTCTGCGCGACAAGGTGGTGAACTACCCGCTGCAGATGCAGGTGAGCGCAGGCAGCGTGTCGCTTTCGGCCGAGGGGATTTTGGCCAACCCGGGTGCGCTGTCAGGGCTCGATTTTCAGGTGGTCCTCAAAGGTGCGAGCATGGCTGACCTGTACGAGGTGACCGGTTTGGTGCTGCCCAACACGCCGCCTTTTGAAACCGATGGGCGACTGACGGGTAGCCTGGAGCCTGAACGCGCGGTGTGGCAATACAACGACTTTGATGGCAAGGTGGGCCAAAGCGATTTGCATGGCTCTTTGAAATACACCTCGGGCAAACCACGCCCTCGCCTCACCGGGCAGATGTCGTCCAACCAGTTGCGCCTGGCTGACCTCGGGCCCACGCTGGGCACCAACAACCCCGATAACGCCAACCGAGGTCGAAACAAAGCCGGCCAACGCGGAAGGGTTCTGCCAGATTCAAAGTTCGCGGCCGAGCGCTGGAACGCCATGGACATGGACATCGTCTTCAAGGGCAAACACATCGTGCGCCCGGAGAGCCTGCCGTTGGAAGACCTGAGCCTTCGCGCCGTGCTGAACAACGCACAGCTCCAGCTGGCCCCCCTCACCTTTGGTGTGGCTCAGGGCACGATCGAGTCCGAAGTCCGCATTGATGGCCGCACTCCCCCTCTCAAAGCCCAGATTCACGGAAAGATCCAGGGGCTGCAACTGTCTGAATTGTTCCCCAAGGTGCAGTTGATGAAAAAGAGCTTTGGCCGCATGGACGGCGCCATCGCGCTGGAAAGCCGTGGCAACAGCATCGCGGGGCTGCTGGGCCAGGGCACGGGCGAAGCACGTCTTTATGTGCGCGACGGCACACTGAGCAAACAGATGCTGGACCTGGCGGCCCTCAATGTGGGCAGCATCGTCGTCGGCAAGCTGTTTGGCGACGACAAGGAAGTGCACCTGCGCTGCGCAGTGGCGGACTTTACGGTGGTCGATGGCCTGGCGCGCACGCGCATCGTCAAGATGAGCACTGACGACGCGGTGGTCCAAGCCACAGGCACCATTGACCTGGGCACCGAGGAGATGAACCTGCGCATCAAGCCCGAATCGCTGGATTGGAAGTTCTTCTCACTGCGCTCGCCACTCTATGTGAAGGGCACCTTCGGCAACCCGGATGTGGGTGTAGAGGTGGGCCCCCTGTTGCTGCGCGCAGGCGCTGCGGTGGCGGCCGCCGTGGTGGCGCCTGTTGCGTTGGCGTTGGTGCCCGTGACGGTGCCCGCTGGAGACGACGACACGCACTGCAAACCGCTGCTGGACCTGGCAAAGCAGCCCGTCAAACCCGGGGCGCAGGGCGCTGCGGGCACCGCATCGCGGTCTGCGCGCCAGGCGGCCCGCCAGCCCGCGAAGTAGCGCGCCGGGCACAGCAACAGAGTGGGGCGCGGCGGCGCGCGGAATAATCGCCCTCTTGCGCCACTACCCTCTGTTGCTCTTGTGCGTTTTTCAAAACTCCCCAAAGCCCTGTGCCTGATCCTGGTTGCCGTGGTGGCCGTCGGGTTCCTTGTGCCTGAACGCATTCGCATCCCTGTCGCCGGAGCCACGGCGCGGGACTGGAACCCACAGTCGTTCTGGTTTGAGCCCTGGGGCGCGTCAGGGGTGCACAAGGGCATCGACATCTTTGGCAAAAAAGGGCGCGATGTGGTCAGCACCACCGATGGGCTGGTGCTGTACACGGGTGAGCTGGCGCAGGGCGGTAAGGTGGTGCTGGTGCTGGGGCCCCGCTGGCGTGTGCACTACTTTGCGCACCTGGACGCCATCCACGCCATGGCACTGAGCCCGGTGGCCGCGGGCAGCAAAATCGGCACACTGGGCGACAGTGGCAACGCACGCGGAAAACCACCGCATCTGCACTACGCCATCGCCCGCATGTTCCCTGCGCTGTGGCAGATGGATGGCAGCACGCAGGGGTACAAGAAAGCGTTCTTTATCAACCCGGGCGCTTACCTGGCCGACTGATGGAGAGAGGCCCCGCCACGGACTCAATGAAAGTCGCGGCTGCCGGTCAGTGCCTGTGCCATGCGACCCAGCATCGGCGTCAAGTCCTTGAAGCGCTGGGCCACCAGGTGGCGCACCACGGCCTGGCCGTCGGGCGCATGGGGGCTGCACTGCCACAGTCCTTCCACGGCCAGCAGTTGCGAACGCAGCAGCGCATTGCGCCAGGTGTCGACCAGCGCAGGCCACACGATCACATTGACGGGGCCGGTCTCGTCTTCGAGCGTGACAAACATGGTGCCTTTGGCTGTGCCGGGGCGCTGGCGCACGGTGACGATGCCGCAGGCGCGCACCTTGCGGCCGTTGGGTACGCTGTTCAGCTGCAGTGCGGTCTGCAGCCGCCAGCGCACAAGCCGGGGGCGCAGCAGCGCCAGCGGATGGCGGCGCAGCGTGAGGCCGGTGGCGGCGTAGTCGAACAAAATCTCTTCGCCCTCGGGCGCTTCAGGCAACACCAAAGGGGCTTCGTTCACAGGGACATCGCGCAGTAACGCAGGGGCGGTGTGCTGGGCCGCAGCGTCCCACATTTGCTGGCGCCGGTGGCCCGACAGGCTGGCCAGCGCATCGGCCGCTGCAAGCGCCTGCAGATCATGCTGGTGCAGTTGTGCGCGCAGCGCCAGGTCTTCGGTGCTGGTGAACGCGGTGCTGGCGGCACGCGCCTGCACCAGGCGTTGTGCGGCGTCTTCGTGCAGGCTGGCCACCAACCGAAGCCCCAGGCGCACCGCAGGCTGTGGCAACGCAGGCGATGGAAGGCCCTTTTGGGGCCGCAACAGCGCCAAGGGGGCTTCGAGCGTGCACTCGACGTCACTGGCATTCACGTCGATGGGCAGCACCCGCACGCCATGGCGGCGCGCATCCTGCACCAGTTGGGAGGCGCTGTAAAAACCCATTGGCAGCGAGTTGAGCAGCGATGCCAGAAAACACGCGGGCTCATGGCACTTGAGCCAGCTGCTGGCATAGGCCAGCAAGGCAAAGCTGTGGGCATGGCTTTCTGGAAAGCCGTATTCGCCAAAGCCCAGCATCTGCTGAAAGATGGCCTGTGCAAACTCCAGGCGATAGCCGCGCGCCAGCATGCCATTGATCAACGGCTCTTCAAACCGGTGCACGCCCCCCCTGCGCTTCCAGGCGGCCATCGAGCGGCGCAGGTCATCGGCCATGCCGGGCGTAAAGCCCGCAGCAATCATGGCGATCTGCATGACCTGCTCCTGAAAAATGGGCACCCCCAAGGTGCGCTCCAGTGCCTCATGCAGCTCGGGCTTCTCCAGAATCAGCGGTACGCCACACCGCCTTCGTTCACGCGCCTGCAGATACGGGTGCACCATGCCGCCTTGAATGGGCCCGGGGCGCACGATGGCGACCTCCACCACCAGGTCATAGAACTCACGGGGCTGCAGGCGCGGCAACATGCTCATCTGCGCACGGCTTTCGATCTGGAAGACCCCCACCGTGTCCGCCGCGCAGATCATGTTGTAGGTAGCAGGATCGCGGCCCGGAATGTCATGCAGCTGCCAGCGCTCACCGCGCAGCGCTGCGCGCAGGTTCAGGCAGCGGCGCAACGCGCTGAGCATGCCCAGCGCCAGCACATCGACCTTGAGCAGGCCCATGTCATCGAGGTCGTCCTTGTCCCACTGGATGATGGAGCGGTCTTGCATGCTGGCAGGCTCCACAGGCACCATGCGTGTCAGCTTGCCTTGGGTCAGCACAAAACCGCCCACATGCTGGCTCAGATGGCGCGGAAAGCCCTTGAGCTGCCCACTCAGCTCCAGCCACAAGGCTGCGGTGCGCGGGTGCAGTGCCTCCCCCACGGTCTGGGCCAGATCCTGCAAGCGGTCGGTGGCGAATGTGTCATCAAACCAGTGGTGGTCTTTGGCAAAGGCATCGACCAGCGCTGGCGCCACGCCCAGCGCCTTGCCCACATCGCGCAGGGCACTGCGCGTGCGGTAGGTGGTGACGACGGCCGCAATGGCCGCTCGGTCGCGGCCGTACTTGGCGTAGATGTACTGGATGACTTCTTCACGCCGGTCGTGCTCAAAATCCACATCAATATCGGGAGGCTCGCTGCGCTCTTTGCTGATGAAACGGCCAAACAGCATGTGTGAATCACGCGGATCGACTGCCGTGATGCCCAGCACGTAACAAACCACCGAATTGGCCGCCGAACCACGCCCCTGGCACAAGATGCCCACGCTGCGCGCATACCGCACGATGTCATGCACGGTGAGGAAATACATCTCATACCCACAGTCGGCGATCAATGCCAGCTCTGTGCGGATGCGTTCGCCAATCCAGTCAGGCACTCCTTGCGGGTAGCGGCCCCGGGCGCCCGCTTCGGCCAGCCAGGCCAGCGCCTGCGCCGGTGTCATGCCTGCCGGCACGGTCTCCTGCGGGTATTGGTATTTGATTTCGTTCAGGCTGAAGGTGCAACGGGCCGCCACGGTGAGCGTGGCGGCCAGCAATTCGGGCGGATAAATGCCCGCCAGCCGCACGCGGCGGCGCAGGTGCCGCTCGGCATTGGGCTGCAGCGAAAAACCGCAATCGGCCACGCGGCAACCCCGTTGCACGGCGGTGATCACGTCCTGCAACGGCTTGCGCAGGCGGCTGTGCATATGCACATCACCCGCCGCCACCAGCGGCAGGTTCAACTGCGTGCCGACGTGTTGCAGGGTGGACAGCCACAGCGCATCGTCAGGGGCCAGGTGCAACTCTGCCGCCAACCAGATATGTCCGTCAAAATAATGGTCAAAATGACCTATAGCGCTTGATATGCAAGCGCTAGAAGCTATCAAATCAAAAGCATTGAATTGTGAACGGCACGGCGCTATCAACAGCTCGCAGCCTTGCAGCAGGGCAAACGGGCTGCCGGGCCCCACGTGGTATTGCCCTTTGGGCGCAGCCTGCCGGGCGGCAGTGATGAACTCGCACAGGTTGCCCCAGCCATCGGCATCCCGCGCAAGTGCCACCAGGCGCAGCGGGCCCCACAAAAACTCGCTGCCCAAAATGAGATGCAGCCCCGTGTTTTTGGCCGCGCCATGGGCACGCACCACGCCCGCCACCGAGCACTCGTCGGTCAGTGCCAGGGCGTGGTAACCCAGCTCTGCGGCGCGATCCACCAACTCCTGCGGGTGGGATGCGCCGCGCTGAAAACTGAAGTTGGACAGGCAGTGCAGCTCGGCATATCCGGGCAGCGCGCGCGCGGGCAATGGGGCGGCAGTGGGGGCGGCTGCGGGCGCTGCAGGTACCGAAGCAACCGGCGTGAATCGAGGGTGCGACCCGGCCATGGCATCAACCAAAAATGCCGTGCAAAAACCAACGGTGTGGCTGCGCAGGCACCCTCGCCTCGCCCGCCTGCGCCCCCCCGGGGCGAAGCGCCAGGCGCTCGCGAAACACCCACACCAGCCCGGCCACCTCGTTGTGTGCCACAAAATAATCGCGCAACACCAGACCGGGGCCTGGTCCCAGGTCGGGGTGTTGTGCATCGGCAGGGACTTCGTCGCCCCCCGTCCACCAGCCTGCCTCGAACCGGTGGGGCCCCGCCAGCAGGCGCAGCAGCCCGTGGTGGCAAGGCCGGTGGCCCTGCATGGCCAGGCGCCGGGGCGTGCGCAGCAACCAGGTGGGCCATAGCGATGCATCTGGCGCATGCGTACTGTGCCCCGCCCCCTGCGGGCCGGGACGTTCTGCAAGGCGGGTATTTTTGGCGGTCAGCACCTGCGCCGCTGGCTGCCACTGCTGCATGCATTCGGGCCGGTGGTCGGCCAGCAACACGGGCGCCTGCACCTGGCCTGCGCCGAGTCGGGCTGTCAAGCGTTCCAGCAACTGGTGCAAGGCTTCGCCCTGTGTGGCCGACACATCGCCGCCCTCGCCTTGGCGATCGGCCGGGTGGGCATCGGGGGGTAACAGGCTGGCACTGCGATGGGGAAGCAAGGCCGACTCCAGCAGGTGCAGTGTGATTTGGTTGACGGGCGCCGCCAGGGGGGTGCGTGCCAGGTTTTCGGACAGCAACCGCCGCAGGTGCGTCATGTCCTGTGTGGCTTGCGCCGTGCGCACCACCAAGGCCTGCGTGGGGGCAATCACCACGCCATCGATGCGCCGCAAGTCATGGCGCCAGATCAGCTCCAGCGCCAGCACCCCCTGCTGGCGTGCCTGCAACCAGCCCTGCAGCACGGTGAGGCAACGGTGGGCGCTCCAAAGCAACGCGTCTGCCGACTCCGCGAGCGCGGGCAGCTCAGCGGTCAGTACAAACTGCTCAGGCAGCTCCAGCCAGCGGTGCACCTCGGGGGCATGCCCCAACGCCTGATCCAACACCTGCAAGACCACAGCACCAAACCGCCGAGCCACACCCGACCGGGGCAACGCCTTCAGCGCCCCCCAGGTGCGGCAACCCATGCGCTCCAGGCTGGCCACATGGGGGCGCAGGGCGGTCAGCGTGTGCAGCGGCAGGTTGTCTGGATTCTGAAAGCCCCCAGTGTGCTGCAGGCCCGGTGCCCCTTGCCGCGCCTCCCGCGACAGCGCACGCCCAGGCACTAACATGGCCCTGGCCCTGGCCGCCATGTGCACCCGCAAAAAGGCATGCGCCATCAACGCAGTCGGGCCACCACCCCATATCCAATGCGGTGAATGGCCCCCATCCATACCCGCATCCACATCCACATCCACATCCGCCCCTTCCATCGCACGTGCATCAGCACCGTGCTGGGCAGACACGTCTTCGCAAGCCTGCACCCATGCTTCGCGCACCAGCGCGAGCAAGGCATCGCGTCCCCCCCAAAGCCGCTCGGTGGTGGATATCTCCAGCAGCACGGCTTCGTCATCCACCAGCACCACGCGCGGGGTGAAACGCAGTGCCCACCACCCGGCGGCTCCGGTGTCGGCCAACACGGCGGAGGGGTCACCCGCGCACGGTGGCAACGGCAACGCGATCCAGTGCATATTCCCCCTCCTCTCGCCGCACAGCCACAGTCGCCAGTGCCCCCAGGGGCGATTTGCCGAGGACTGTGCCTGCCACCATGTTGTGCACGACCGCCTGTGCCTTCTCTTGTGCTTTCTCTTTCGGTGTTGCCTGCGATGGCTCCTGCGTGTTGCTGTGCGCAAGGTCTTGCGCCGCATGCTGCGCTTGCCGCCTTCGTTGTGCCTGGGCCGCCAACATCTGCGCAAGCTGGGGATGGCATCCTGGCAGGTCGAGTGCCTGCATCAACGGAGGACCCCGGCGTTTGAGAATGTGCACCTGCATGCTTGCGGGTTCCGAGGTGGCCGGGTTCATGCCCATACCCATGCCAAGCCCATCAGAACGTCCTTGTCCTTGCACCTGTAACCGGAGCAAAGCGGGCGACGCCTGAGGTGCGGCCGTCAGGGGCCTGAACACCCACAGCAGCTGGTCTTGCTGCGCGGCCGCCAGTTGCAGCCTGCGCAATGCGGCTGGCTGCACTTGCGGCAGCCAGGCCATCACGGCCACGACATCACGGCACCGCAACGCCTGCTCCGCCGCCCACAATGCGGGTGCGGCGGAGGTGCTTCGCACGAGGCACAGCCGATGGGCAGCCAGGCCCTGGGCTTGCAAGGCCGGACCAAAAGGCTCACAAGGCGGTGCCACCACCACCACAGCGCCGGCACGCCCGGCGGTGGCTTGCGCCAGCGCTGGCAACAACAGCTGCCATTCGTGCAAACCCGCCATGGGTTGCAGCACCTCACACAACGCCCCCACCGGCCAGCCACCGCCGGGCAACTGCGCATCCAGCCGTGGATACCCGGTGGGCTGCACCTGCGCATGCCCCGCACCCAGCGCATCGGCGCGCCAGACGCCAGGCACCTCCAAAGGGAAAGGGGGAGCGGCCTTGCGCAGGGGCAGGCGTGATGCAGACATGGTGGGGATGTGCCTTATTAAATACTGTGAATATACACAGTATTTATTTAAATACGACCCCCACCTACCCCAACCGAGGGTTAAAACCCATCGTTACAAATTGCGCATCGCCCAATCGCACCAGTCGGCTACGGCGGCATCTGCGGGGGTGGCGCGATCGGACAACTGCGGCCAGCGCCGGTGGATGGCATTGACGATGCTTTGCATCTGCCACATCGCCTCACGCCCCACCATGGCCACCTCGGCCATTCCGATGGCATCGCCTTGCAACTGCGCCATGAGATCACCTTGCTGCCGGGGGTGGGCCCCGGCTTCGAGCAGTGCTTTTTGCAAAGCCTGCAGGCGGGCATCTGCAAATGCGCAGGCACTGCCCACCGGGGGCTTGCTCGCCTCACTCAGGGGGGGCGCTGAGGCAGCCCAGGCAGACTGGAGCTGCGCCCAGTAGTTAAAAGCGTCCGCCAGCAACTCAATCTGGCGCGCTGCGTCATGACCCAACGGCATGAGGGCCGACTCACGCACTTCCTCTTCCTGCAGCAGCGGCAGGATGTAGGCCACCAGTGCAGACGGAAACTTGCGGTGATTGAGGCGCAGCATCAGCGAAAGGCGCTGAGCGGGCATGTCGCCATATTTCTCGTAGAACGCGGCCACCACCTCTGCCAGCAAAAGAATGCGCCCCATCGGGGTAATGTCGGCACCAGCCAGCGCTCGCGGGTAACCGCTGCCATCCATGCGTTCGTGGTGTTCCAGCACGGCTACTTCGGCGGCACGGGGATACGACTGGGTGTCCCGGATCATCAGCATCGCCGTGATTGGATGTGCCACCAGGTGTTTACGCTGCGCCCCCACCACCTTGTGATCGGGGTCGCTCCAGGCGGGGGCCATGTGCAGCACACCCAGGTCGTGGAAGAGTGCTGCTGCGGCCACGGTGGCGCAGTCGCGTTCAGAAAAACCACTTTTGATCGCCAAAAACACCGCCACCGTCATCATCTGCAGGCTGTGCTGGAAAAGCGCCGGGCGCTGATCTCGCATCACAGTAAGTTTGCAGGCCATGGACGCAGGCAAGGGCAAAAACCGCAGCGGAGCCAGCAACCAGGCCGCCGAACCCAAGGCTTCGGCCAGGATATGGGGCAACACCTCCTGCTCCGTCAACGCCTGGCCCGCCGCCAATAGCGCGGGCACGTCGACAGGGTTTTCGATGGACAGATGGCGGTCTATGGATTCGCGCAACTTGTGTTGTACCAACCGGTCGTACAGGCGGCTGTCGATACGCGTGCCTTTTTCGACCAGCTTGATGCCGCTGTCGGTGTAGATCGCGGCATCGGCCACCACGGTGCGCTGATCGGCCATGGCCGTCAATGCACGCAGGTAATGGGGGCTGTCAGCAGTCGCCATGTCAGCGCTGCCCGTGTCTGCGGTAAAAGAGATATCTGCCATGCAAGAAACACAAATCGTTACCTTGGACTATATGGCCGTCCCTGTCGGTGCATTGGCAAGAGCCTCCTGCGGCTGCCACACAGTCTTAACCCAGATCAAGAGATCTTGCCCCCCATGGGATGGCCCCATACAAAAAGCCGGCACCCCTCACGGGGCACCGGCCTTGTTTGCGGAATAAAGCGACCACATCACTGCGGCCCAATGTTTGGGCCAGGTGCCAGGTGCTCAGGCAAAAATCTTAGGCAATCAGCTGCACGCCCGTTTTGGCCTGAAGGGCTTCAAAGGTAACGTCAGGAGCCAGTTCCACGACCTTGATACCTTGAGGGGTCACATCCATCACGGCCAAGTCGGTGATGATGCGGTCCACCACCCCCACGCCGGTCAGTGGCAACGAGCACTGGGGCAAGATCTTCATGTCCTCCGTCCCATCCTTCTTGCGGGCCACGTGTTCCATGAGCACGATCACGCGCTTGACGCCAGCCACCAGGTCCATCGCGCCGCCCATGCCCTTGACCATCTTGCCGGGGATCATCCAGTTGGCCAGGTCGCCCTTTTCGCTGACCTGCATGGCGCCCAGGATCGACAGGTTGATCTTGCCGCCACGGATCATGGCGAACGACTGGTCGCTGCCGAAGATGGACGAGCCCTTGATGGTGGTCACGGTCTGCTTGCCGGCGTTGATGAGGTCGGCGTCCACCGCGTCTTCGGTAGGAAAAGGGCCGATGCCCAGCATGCCGTTCTCAGACTGCAGCCACACTTCCTTGTCGCCCGTGAAGTTGGCCACCAGCGTGGGAATGCCGATGCCCAGGTTCACGTAGAAACCGTCTTCAAGTTCTTGCGCCGCACGTGCGGCCATCTGGTCTTGGGTCCACGGCATGGTCAGGCTCCTGCTTTCTCGGTGATGGTGCGTTTTTCGATGCGCTTCTCGGGGTGGGCGTTGTGCACGATGCGGTGCACGTAGATGCCCGGCAGGTGAACCTGATCGGGCTCAATGGCGCCGGTTTCCACGACCTCCTCCACTTCCACGATGCAGACCTTGCCAGCAGTGGCAGCAGCGGGGTTGAAGTTGCGGGCTGTCAGACGAAATTGCAGGTTGCCGGACTTGTCGGCGCGCCAGGCCTTGACCAGCGAGACGTCGGGCACCAGCGAGCGCTCCATCACATAGGTTTCGCCATCGAACTCACGCAGCTCCTTGCCTTCGGCCACCATGGTGCCGACACCGGTTTTGGTGAAAAAAGCGGGGATGCCCGCGCCGCCGGCACGCAGCTTCTCGGCCAGCGTGCCCTGGGGGGTGAATTCCAGCTCTAACTCCCCCGCCAGATACTGGCGCTCGAACTCCTTGTTCTCCCCCACATAGGACGAGATCATTTTCTTGATCTGGCGGGTTTCGAGCAGCTTGCCCAAACCAAAACCATCAACACCCGCATTGTTGGAAATCACGGTGAGATTTTTGACACCGGAATCGCGCAAGGCGTCAATCAGCGCTTCGGGAATGCCACACAAACCGAAGCCACCCACAGCCATGAGCTGGCCGTCTGCAACCACGCCTTGGAGGGCATCGGCTGCCGAGGGGAATAACTTGTTCACCACGATCTCCTTGTGTAATTGGATGCGTTACGATACTACGTAGTTAAATAAGTAGTTTTTCGTAGATATTTGTACCATGGACGTTGATTACCGCTTGGCTTTCGATATGGCCCCCGTGGGGCTGGTGCTGTCGCGCAACCGCACCATGGTCGACTGCAACCGGCATGTCTGCGAGATGTTCTGCGCCTCGCGCGAGGTGCTGATCGGGCAGTCGTTCCAGATACTCTATCCGAGCGTGGACGAGTATGTGCGCCTGGGCGCGCACATGGAGCCCATCCTCAACGCCAAAGGCCATTACGCGGACAACCGCATCATGAAGCGCGCCAATGGCGAAGTGTTCTGGTGCCACGTTTCAGGTCGTGCGCTCAACCGCAACGCGCCACACGAATCAGGCATCTGGAGCTTTGAAGACCTCAGTTCACAACGCGCCGTGAAAGCCGAACTGACCGGCCGCGAGCGCGAGGTGGCCGCGCGCCTGTTGGAGGGTCTGACCTCCAAGGAAATCGGCCGGGCATTGGAGATCAGCCACCGCACGGTGGAGATCTACCGTGCACGCCTCATGCGCAAATACAACGCGTCGACCGCCGCAGACCTGGTGCACAAGCTCCTTGCGGGCGGCTGATCCAGAGCGCTTCGTCAGCCCTTCTTGGGGCCATCGATCACTTCAGCCGCCGTGCGGAATGCCTCCACTGCCGTGGGCAGGCCGCAATAGATGCTGGCGTGCAGCAGCACTTCCTGAATCTCTTGTGCAGTAGCGCCATTGTTGAGCGCGCCGCGCACATGGCCCTTGAGCTCATGCTGCTTGCCCAGCGCAGTGAGGAAAGCCACGGTAACCAAGCTGCGCGTCTTCATGTCGAGGCCAGGGCGCTGCCACACGTCGCCCCACGCATTGCGGGTGATGAATTCCTGAATGGGCTGGGTGAACTGCGTGGCATTGCCCAAGGCATTGGCCACAAAATCTTCACCCATGACCTGCTTGCGCGTAGCCAGGCCTTTGTCGAAATCTTTAGTTGACGGAATCTGCGTCATGCGGGCTCTCCATTGCGGCGATAGAACGGGGCCGCCATGTTAGCCGCCCCTCCCAAGCAGGATAGAAAAACAGAACGCCACCGGCCCGGCCCTGCCCCACCTCAGGCAAGACCACGCCAGTGGCGCAATACGCCCGGTC
>RCMZ01000777.1_pt1 | contig 16753 bp, 16 predicted proteins | sample 2041141 | NCBI WGS metagenome assembly RCMZ01 (sample SAMN09708263, study PRJNA481090) | Wastewater metagenome, whole genome shotgun sequencing project. | biome: sewage; isolation source: Davis station wastewater (DW) | place: Antarctica: Davis Station | collected 2010-03-01
GCCTGTGGGGCCTGTGCGTGTCACGCCTGAGTCGTCGATCCCCGCCATACCTTGCGCAGCATGGGGGCATTCCACTGGGTGGTGACTACTGTCATTGACTGACACGCCCTCTTTCTGGATACTGTTTTTTCATACAGTATCAAGGGAGAACAAGTGAAAGAGAGTTCCGAGAGACTGCCGGTGACCATGGACGCGGAGGGCGTGATTACGGATGCGTACCGATCCCTCGCCGCGATTGACTATCTGCTGGGGGTTGCGGCTGATGCGCCTGTGCCAGCAAGCCACCTGCGGGAGCTGCTGCGGCCCCTTCTTTCGGACCTAGATACCGCCTCTGATCGATGAACTGGATCAGCAGGGGCCACTTTTTTAGGATTTGGGCTTAATGTGCCCAAAACGGGCACTTATCGAGGGTGTTTTTCAGTGGACGCTCTCAGACAATTGGGCTATGAAGAACACGCCCGAATTGCCCTCGACAGGTGCTGCAGATCCTGTCACGTCCATGGCGCAGGCCTGCGCGCAGCTGGATGCCCTCACGGCGCTGCTGAGCAAAGCAGGCGCAGCCATGGTCAGTTGCGCCCATGTCTCTGCGCTGCTGGAGCCGCTGAACGAACGGCTGCAGGCCGCGCAAGAGAGCTTAGACAGGTAGGCCGCCTACTTTTGCGCTGCTCCACCGGGGTGGCCTATGGTTGCGCGGCAAGTCTCGACCGCCTGGCCTCGCAAGCTGCTGGGTTTGCCAATCTGCCCAGCCTTGAAACTGTCGCGCGCGTGGTTCTCATGTTCCTGCAGCGCAGTCGCGCAGGCCACGAAATGAACCTTTACTGTCGGTGGCTGGCCGCTCCACCGATCTGACAGTCGCTCGATGGGATCGATGATGAAGCGCTGGTAATCAGCTGCTCCTTTTCGATCATTCTTCTGCCGGATCGCGGTGACCATCATGTGATCTTGCAGGCTGATAAGGTCCATGGTTTCCCGCGCCAGCTTCGCGCCAGCGGCCATATCCTGCGCTGCCGCCGTGCTGGCCGCTGCAGCGGCCAGAAGTGCCAATGAAATTGAAATGTGATGCTTCATGGTTCCCTCAGTTGTGAAGGCACCATTCTGGAGCAGGGGCGCGGGCTACTTCACCAGCCCGCCCCCCTCTGCGGGCTCAATAGACGGCAGCTGGTAGGGGTCGAATGCCGCCACTGTTTCACCGGCCCACGTATTGATCGCCGTAGCCAGAATCGTCTGCAGCGGCTGGATCTCATTGCGAGCAAACACCTTCGCCGCGTTGACAACATCGCCAAAGCCGCCCGCGTTCGCAGGCACCACGCCCATGAGCTGCGGGGGCACGCGGTGGGCGGCCAGCTGGTCATCACGGCTCACGTTCTTGATGTTGAAAAATTCGTCCTTTGCAGCGGCCTCGCCGATGGGGATCAGTTGAATCCCTTTTTCTTTGCCGTTGGGCGAGTAGTAGAAGAGATTGCGGAAGTTGCCCACGCCCTTGGAGCTTTTGAGGGCCGCGCGCATGGCGTCCACGTCATCCTGGTTCTGTGCGGGATCCGTGAGGTAAAGGATGAAACCCGCGTGGCTGCCGTTGTTGTAGTAGCGGCGCTGAAACAGCGTCGCCGACTCATTCAGCCAGGCCGACTGCAGCGCGGCCAGGTACTGGGGCAGCCCATAGATCTCCTGATTCACATCCGGCTCGATCACATGGCAGATGGAGCCCGCCGGGAATTCGTGTTCCTGCTGCCAGCCGCGCACGAACCAGTAGCTGCCCGCCGCCTTGCCGTGTCGCGTGTACCGGGCCAGCGAGTGGCGAAACTCCATCGTGTCGCCCAACCGGCTGGGCACCCGTTCAAGGTAGCAATTGCCAAAGGTGATGAAGTCCAACGCCAACTTGTGAACAGTGCCACGCGACAGCAGTTTGTGCGGGCGGAAGGTGCTCGCCAACACCTGGGCCTTGAAGTGCACCGCGCTGCCGTGGTGCGTTGCAGCCCGCAGGCTGCGCGCCAAGCCATCGAAAGAAATCGGAGTTTCGTACCAGTTGCCGTTCAGCCAGCACTCCACGTAATCGAGGATCTCGCGCCGATCCATCACCGCTTCGGGCTCACCAAAGGTAAAGGCCTGCGGCGCCGCTGAGTTTGTGGCCGAAACTGGCTGTTCAGCCTTTGCAGGCGTGTGTTCAGTGCTCATCTAGTTGATCTCCAAATGCAGCGAACGGCCCCGCCCGTGGCGGTGACTTCCAGCGGTTCGATATCCAGTGCGTTCATGCAGGCCCAAGCCAGATCAGCGTGGCCCGCGTCATTGCTCCGCCCGGCCGCGTAGGTAACGCCACGCCCGCTGCCTGTCACCTCGCGTTTGATTGCCATGAAGCTGCGCTGCAGATCCACGTCGCCCGCGTCAAACTGCAGGCGACCCGCACGAATAACGCTCTGCGCCTTCAACACAAGGCGCGCCTTGGAATCCGCCGAGTAGCGCAGGCCACGCACGGCCGGGAAAAACTGCTTCACGATCTGGAACACCCCCTCGCCCAGGCCGGTGGTATCGATCACGATGTTTGCCACGTTGTAGCGAAGGGTCACCTTCTTGATCTCTGCGGCCTGCGCCTTGAAATCGGCGCCCTTGAACTGCATGCGCTCCAGCACCCGAAATTTCCCACCCGGCTGCTCTGGCGGCGCCAGTACCACCAGGCCCGCAGCGTCGACCGTGTGGCTGGGGTCATAGCCAACCCATACCGGCTTCCACGCCAGCGGGCGCTGGGTGTGCGGCTTCCAGTCGGTCCACGCTTCCCAGCTGTCCACGTGACAGCGCAGCAGTTCGGCCAGGGGAAACGAAGAAAACGACTCGTCCACGAACCCGCACATCAGCAGGTTGTCGTATTCCTCGTCGCTGAACTCGAACCGCAGTTCATCCAGATCGAACAGCGTGCAGCCACCGGCCTCTGCGTCCAAGATCGTGACGATCTGGCGCCAGATCTTGTCCTCAACCGCACACACGTGCTGATCTTGAACGATGTGGCCTGGAGCATCGTGGAGGCCTGCAGGGGCCTGCACCCGGACTTTGTGTTCACCTACCGGCGGGAGAGGGTCAAAAACCACCACCTGGCCCCGGCGATGGACTACAAGCCCGTCGCCACGATGAACAACACTGCGTTTCAGAACGCCAGGGCAGCCGCAGGGCTCGAGCGCATGCGCGTTCACGATCTGCGGCACACCTTCGGCCAGCGCTTGAGGGATGCAGGCGTGCCGGAAGAAGATCGGGCGTTGCTACTGGGCCACGCCATCGAGGGAATGCCGCAACACTACGCCACGGCCACGATTGCCAGGCTGGTGGAGATGGCGAACAAGGTGAAAGAGACCTTCGACAGAACCACCCTGCTGCGGGTGGTCAACGGCTAGAAAGGCTGCGTGGCTTGGGAAAGTCACGCAGCGCGTGAGCCAGGCACCCGAGGCCTGAAAAGGAAAAAGCCCTGATACCTTTCGATATCAGGGCTTACCTGTTGGTGCGGCTGGCAGGAATCGAACCCACGACCCCTTGGTTCGTAGCCAAGTACTCTATCCAGCTGAGCTACAGCCGCTAAGCTTTGAAGCATGATTTTCAGATCACCCTAAAATTTTCCTCTTCCCCTTACTCCACTCAAATGAGCGTTTTTGACTCAAGGTAATTCATCGCAAGATCAGATTGTAATTCACCCAAGAGGGCCAAAAAACAAACTTGTCGAACTGCCTTAAAAAAACAACTCCGATCTTCACGAGAAGTCGTGCAACAACCGAGTGGTAGGGCGTGTTGGACTTGAACCAACGACCAAAGGATTATGAGTCCTCTGCTCTAACCAACTGAGCTAACGCCCCCAAGCAAAGCCCAGCGTCAAACGCTAGGACAGCCTCCGCATTGTAAGTTGTTTACTTACGATGGCTGAGCGCGTTAGACACCAGCTTAGAAGTGATGTCGACAATCTGGATCATCCGGTCGTAAGGCATGCGCGTAGGACCAATAACCCCCAAAGTACCCACCACACGGCCATCGACTTCGTATGGAGAACTGACGATAGAGAGCTCCTCGAACGGAACCACATGGCTCTCACCCCCGATGTAAATTCGAACACCTTCTGCTTGGCTGGATATGTCGAGAAGACGGAGTATCTGCGTCTTCTGCTCAAACAGATCGAAAGCACGTCTCAAATTACCCATGTCATTGGAAAAGTCACTCACCGCTAGCAAATTGCGCTCGCCAGAAATCACGACTTCATCCTGGGCCGCGGAGAGCGCCTCAGAACCAACATTGACTGCGGCCTGCATGAGTGATGCAATTTCTCCCCGCAATACATCCACTTCCGATTTCAAGCGCTCACGCACTTGCTCCATTGCTAGGCCTGCATAGTGAGCGTTCAGAAAGTTCGATGTTTCTATCAGTTGTGACTGAGAGTAGTCTGCGTCAGTGAAGATGACACGGTTTTGGACATCGCCTTCGGGAGAAACAATGATGACGAGAAACCGCCGCTCGGAAAGCCGCAAGAACTCAATGTGGCGAAACACAGAGGTGCGCCGCGGGGCCATGACAACCCCGACAAACTGAGAGAGATTCGATAACAGCTGCGCAGCATTGGCAATCACCCGCTGGGGCTGCTCTGCTGCCAATTGAGGCGCAGTCAGTGGGTCACGCTGAACGGTGAGCATGGTGTCCACAAACAGTCGATACCCTCTAGCGGTAGGAATACGGCCGGACGATGTATGCGGACTGGCAATCAACCCCAATCCTTCCAGATCCGCCATGACGTTTCGAATGGTCGCAGGCGACAGATCGAGACCTGACGCTTGCGACAAAGTTCTGGAGCCTACAGGCTGCCCATCTGCTATGTAGCGCTCTACCAGGGCTTTAAGCAACAACTTGGCGCGGTCATCAAGCATGTAATGATTTTAGTGATGTAATTTCAAGATGAAGTCCAATTTCCGCCATGTCGCGCTCATCGGCAAGTATCAGGCAACCTCGACAGGGGCTGTGGGCGACAGTTCACGCCAAGCATTGGAAGATATCGCGCATTTCTTGCAACGCCAAGGTTGCGAGGTAGCGCTTGAAGCGGAGACGGCCAGCAATTCAGGACTCATGCACTATCCGTCTCTAAACGTTGATGACATTGGAATCAAATGTGATCTTGGACTGGTGGTGGGCGGAGATGGCACGATGCTAGGAATTGGCCGCCGGCTTGCTCGTTTCGGCACACCCCTTATTGGGATCAACCAGGGCCGGCTCGGTTTCATTACCGACATCCCATTAGACACTTATCAGTCGACGCTGCCCCCCATGTTGCGCGGCGAATACGAAGAGGACTTGAGACCACTGATGCACGCAACCGTCGTGCGCGATGACAGAGTGGTTTTCGAGGCCCTCGCAATGAACGATGTCGTCGTAAATAGAGGGGCGACTTCAGGCATGGTGGAACTAAGGGTAGAGGTGGGCGGCCGATTCGTCGCAAACCAGCGCGCCGATGGGTTGATCATTGCTTCGCCCACAGGATCAACTGCCTATTCCTTGTCAGCTGGGGGGCCCATGCTGCACCCATCGATCCCAGGCTGGGTACTTGTACCCATCGCACCGCACACGCTCTCCAATCGCCCCATCGTTTTGTCGGATGCCACCGAGATTGCTGTCGAGGTGGTCAGCGGGCGGGATGTCAGTGCCAACTTTGACATGCAATCTCTGGCATCCCTACTTCATGGTGATCGCATTCTTGTCAAAAGATCGGACCATTGCGTGCGGTTCCTGCACCCGAAGGGCTGGAACTACTTTGCAACGCTACGCAAAAAGCTGCGCTGGAACGAAGGGGGCTCCTGATCATGGCACTCAGGAGAATCACTCTTCGTGATTTTGCAATTGTTCAATCGCTTGAACTGGACATAGGCCTTGGCTTCACCGTTTTGACAGGCGAAACTGGTGCAGGCAAATCTATCTTGATAGATGCACTTCAATTGGCCATGGGAAGCCGGGCTGATGCCGGGATGATTAGGGAGGGGAGCTCGAAAACGGATGTGTGCGCCGAGTTCGATTGCATTCCACATGCAAAACCTTGGCTGGAAGAAGCCGGCTTTGAGACAGAGGATTTATTGCTCTTGCGCCGCACCGTGGACACGCAAGGCAAAAGCCGCGCATGGATCAACGGAACACCGGCCACTGCGACACAACTGAGAATTTTGGGAGACATGCTTCTTGACATTCATGGGCAGCACGCGTGGCAAAGTTTGACTCGCCCTGAGTCGGTACGCGGCCTTCTTGATGCTTATGCAAGGATCTCAACTGCCAAGACGTCAAGCCAGTGGGGGAAATGGCGCACAGATCAACAAGCGTTGCAACAAGCACGCCAAGCACAAGCAACTCTGCAGCAGGAGCGTGAGCGTCTGCAGTGGCAAATCACCGAAATGGAAAAACTGGCCCCTGCACACGACGAATGGCTTGAGCTCGAAACAAGGCACTCACGCATTTCAAATGCACAGGCACTTCTCGACAGTGCAGATGGCGCATTAAAAATTCTGCAAGAGGACGAAAAGGGTGTTCTGACCGGGCTTTCTCGTGTACAGGCTATGTTGGAGCATCAAGAGCATATTGAGCCCGAATTCGCAAGTCTCACGGACATACTTTCATCCAGCCTGGCGCAAGCGAGCGACGTCGCACATTCGCTGCAATCCTACTTGAGGCACACCGAAGTTGACCCAGAGAAGCTCGCAGAGCTTGATTCAAGGGTTTCGCTGTGGATGGCTTTAGCCCGCAGATACAAAAGCCCCCCGGAAAATTTGCCGATGCTACTTCAGAGCTGGAAATCTCAGATGCGCCAACTCGACGCGGCAACCGATCTGGAAAAGCTGCAAGCGGCCGAAACAGCAAGCGCCAAGGCATATCAAACAGCGGCTCGGGCCCTTTCAATCGCGCGCACCAAAGCGGCACCGCGGCTCTCAAGTGCTATCACTCAAGCCATGCAAGGCCTTGGAATGGAGGGCGGAAAATTCGAAGCATGTGTCTCCAAGGCCGAGGAGGCTGCATCACACGGATTGGATGCGGTCGATTTCCTCGTCGCGGGACATGCTGGAATGACACCCAAACCGATCGGGAGAGTCGCCTCAGGGGGAGAACTGTCACGCATCTCACTGGCAATCGCTGTCACCACCAGCGAAATCAAAATGGCCCCCACCCTCATCTTCGACGAGGTGGATTCCGGTGTGGGAGGCGCCGTCGCTGAAACCGTTGGCCGGCTTATGCAGCAGCTAGGATTTGATCGCCAAGTCCTTGCGGTAACGCACTTGCCTCAAGTTGCAGCCTGTGCCCATCATCACCTCAAGGTTTTGAAGCAAAAAAATCCAGAAGGAACCACGAGTACGGTCTTGCTTTTGCAGCAGGATCAGCGTGTTGATGAGATCGCGCGCATGCTGGGAGGAGAGCGGACGACAAAGACAACATTGGCTCACGCACGTGAAATGCTGAGCACCGCCACTAGCACCGCACCGGAAAAAACCGATTCATGGCTCTCGAAATAGTTCTGATCACCGGCATGTCTGGCTCCGGAAAATCCGTGGCGCTACATGCACTGGAGGACGCTGGCTACTACTGCGTAGACAACCTGCCTCCGGAACTTCTCCCCGCCTTCGTCGCGCTGGAACACACACACCACGGAAACCGCGTCGCTATCGCGATGGACGTGCGCAGTGCAACCTCATTGCACCAGGTGCCGCAAGAATTGAACCGCCTGCGGAGTCAAGGCGTTACGGTTCAATCTATTTTTCTGGATGCCACCATTGACACGCTCGTACGGCGATTCTCTGAGACACGCCGCCGGCATCCGCTTTCGCACGATGATCTTCAACAAGGACGCAAAGCCCTTGTACAAATCATCGAATTAGAGCGAGAGCTTCTCGCCAATTTACGCGAACAATCGCATGTCATTGATACCAGCACCATACGCGCGTCGCAATTACAGAGCTATGTAAAGAGCCTCATGTCCAGTGCAGAAGGGCAACTGACATTGGTATTCCAGTCATTCGCATTCAAACGAGGTATCCCCATGGATGCCGACTACGTTTTTGACGTACGAATGCTTCCCAACCCCCATTACGAACCTGCGCTTCGCGATCTAACGGGGCTTGATCAGCCCGTTGCTGACTTCCTACATCACTATCATGAAGTCGCGCTGATGCAAGATCACATTGAGAATTTCCTGGCGCATTGGCTGGAAATGCTGGATCGGAACCATCGGAGCTACGTCACCGTCGCGATCGGATGCACCGGAGGCCAACATCGCTCCGTTTATCTCGTCGAAAGGCTGGCTGAAGCTTTCAGCAATCGTTGGCCGGCCTTGAAAAGACATCGTGAATTGGACGGGCGCTGAGTCGCAACGAACCCTTTCACCCCAACTGCGCTTGCGTCTCCTCGAGCAGTTTTCGGATGGGTGCGGGCAACCCGACAGAGCTCCACTCGTGCGGACCTAACCAATCACCGTCCTCCATCGGCAGGGACACTACCGCCCCACGAATCAAAACAGGGTGAAGGTGCAAATCCCTGTGGGTCAATACATGAAGAAATGGCGACAGACTCTCTTGCACGGTCTTAGAGTCCTCACCCAAAGAGGAGATAAAGGCCACCAGCGAATCTTCGTCAGAGAAAATCGGAACACAGTGCATTTCCGCCCAAATACCCCTGGAGGGACGCCGCTGTAGCCACACCCGTCCGTGCGAATTACGAAGGATCAGCAGCCACCAGGACTCAGAGCGACGAGACAATTTGCGCGTTCTGACGGGATATCGTTCAGGGCTACCAGATTTGAACGCTTCACATTGGGAGCTCAATGGGCACAATTCGCAGCGAGGTGCCTTGGGTGCACAGACCGAAGCCCCTAAATCCATAAGGCCCTGCGTATAACGGGGCATGGTGGTTTGCAGACTCTGTGTCGGCAACAATTGCTCTGCGAGGTCCCACAGCAAGCGCTCATTCTTCGCAGATGCCAAGTCTTTATCAAAACCCAAGAAACGCGTCAGCACCCGCCGCACATTCGCATCCAGAATTGCCACACGCTGAGAAAAACAGAATGCGGCAATAGCACCTGCCGTGGATCTGCCAATTCCTGGCAGCGTCGTCAATATCTCCGCGGTAGCTGGGAACTCGCCACCATGATCCAATAGCACCTGCTGGGCACAGCGATGAAGATTACGCGCGCGACTGTAGTAGCCGAGCCCGCTCCACAAGCCCATTACCTCATCGACCGGAGCTAGTGCGAGCGATCGCACGTCAGGAAACTTGCTAAGAAACCTCGCGTAATAATCCAACACAGTGCTGACCTGGGTCTGCTGAAGCATGATCTCAGACAGCCAGACACGATAGGGATCACGGGTATTCTGCCAGGGCAGATGGTTGCGACCATGTGAAGTCTGCCACTCCACAACCCTCTCGGAAACCCACGCACCCACTACGTTCACGCGGAGACCAGTCGCTGATCAGGCGCAGCCAACTCCATCGCGGGCAGGGCAATCAGTTGCGACGTGAGTTCCGTGAGCCTTTGCTCCAACTGCACCAACTCCCCCTCGCCTTCCTCAATTTCGGAGAGTCGCTCTACAAGCCCAGTGGCCGCCTGTTGAATACGATCCACTGCCTCAATACGGCGCGCGAAGCTACGCCGACGTTCACGCAGCTGTGCGTCTAATTGAGCCGTTGCAGATTTACTCCATAGTTCCAGATCATTGGCCGCTGATTCATAAACAGTGCGCAAACGCATCGCCAGAGCCCTCACCAACCGCTCTGCGAACTCCGGTTGTGCCAACTTCAAAGCGTTACCCATACCAAGGTACTGCAAGTGGCTCTGCTCAATCTGGCTGAGATCCTGCGTAAAGTGCTCCAGCTGCGGCGCAGATGGCACTTGAAGCGAGAAACCGAATTCCGCATTCAGCTGCCTGAATGTTCCACCAAGCATGGCCTGAATTTCCGTACCCGATGCCTGTGCCTTGTCCAAGGTGCCACGGAGCTTGTCAAAAGTTTGAACGTAGATCTTGCGGACACCCAGCTTGAATCCCGACTGCTGCAAAGTCTGCGCAAGTTCAGCCAACTCGAGCTTGAGCGCCTTGGCGCCCAATTGGTGGAAAACATCCCGAAGGAGCTTCAGGTGTACGGCGCGCACCGCCTGAATTTTGGCCGTACTCAGATCAAATTCGCTTCGCTCTTGCTCAATACGGTGGCGCATGGACTCGATCACGGAGGCATTTTTCCCCCTAAGGCTTCGCAACTCAGCCATCTGATCGTCCAGATCACGACGCCTGACATTGATGACACGCGACGTTTCAGCGCGCAAACTTGCCACACCTGTGGCCACAGCCGCTCTCAAGATAGATTGCCGACTGCCCATGATGCCCTGGGCTAAGGCTTCTTCCAGTAAAGGCAAACCACTGGACTCAAGCAACAAGTCGTCTGCCGTGATTTTCGCAACCAGCCCCTTCTGAGCGGACACTGGCACTACCCTGTCTCGGGGAATCCCCAGCATTTCAGCAGACGTAGTGCACTGCCGCTCCAGCTGCATCTGCACCTGCTCTGCCGTATTCAGCGTATCCCACAGCGTGTCAATCTTGTTCAAGACTACCAGCCGCGCGTCTGTACTATCAGGGGATATGGCGAGGTGTTCGCGCCAAATCGATAGATCAGACCGTGTAACCCCGGTGTCTGCACTCAGAATGAACACCACAGCGTGCGCTTGCGGAATCAAATTGACCGTCAACTCGGGCTCTGCACCTACAGCGTTCAAACCAGGCGTGTCGAGAATCACCAGCCCCTGCTTGAGGAGCGGGTGAGGAACATTGATAAGAGCATGCCGCCACATGGGCACCTCCACCAACCCATTCGCATCAGGGACAGGGTTTTCATCTCCCAGGTCGTCATGCCAAAACCCCAGTGCCCGCGCATCCTCCAGACTCACTTTGCGGATTTCAGCGACTTTCTCCAGCGACTTAGCGATTTGGTCGGCATTACCAACATCTAGCGGAATCTCCAACCAATGATCAGTCTTCAGGCGCCACTCGGAAAGACTCTGCATCTGAAGGCGTGTCTCAATGGGAAGCAGCCTGAGGCAGGGCGCGATAGCCGCGTCATAGCCCAATTCCGTGGGGCACATAGTCGTGCGTCCGGCACTCGCGGGCATGATGCGGCGCCCATAGTCAGCAAAAAAAATCGCGTTGATCAACTCAGACTTGCCGCGCGAAAATTCGGCAACAAAGGCCACCATCACCTTGTCACTGCGGACTTGCTCCTCAAGCCGATGCAGGCGCTCCTGCACAGCGGCATCCATGAGTTCGTGCGAAGACATCCACTCGCCCAGCCGCTTGATTTGCTGGGCAAACTCGCGCCTCCACATGCCGTGCTGGTCAAACTGTTCGTTGAATGAAGGTCCCACTTTGCTCCCAAAGATCTATGAATGACCCGCAAGGCAGGCATACACAAAATATAGCATCGACGACGAATAGCGTCTCACACGCCTACTGCTCGACATGGCCGAAAACCCAACGTCCGGCATCAGCTGCGCTGACAGTGAGGACAAAAGTAGGTGCTCCGCTGACCCTGACGTATGAGGCGTATGGCCGTACCACACACATAACAGGGCGCACCATCACGGCCGTACACACTAGTTGCCGTCTGAAAATGGCCAGATAGCCCTTGGACATTCGAAAAATCACGCAAGGTAGTGCCACCCATATCCACGGCACGGGTCAATACAGCGCTTATTGCCGCATGCAGCTTGCGCACTCGTGTAGATCCGATACGTGATGCCTTCGTCGTAGGGCGAATCCCGGCGTGGAAAAGAACTTCGCATGCATAAATATTCCCCACACCGACCACTAATCGCCCCCCAAGCAGGAGTTGCTTGATCGCCACCCGGCTTTTTTTTAGCCCCAACTCAAACGTCTGGAGAGAAAACGTGTCCGAAAGCGGCTCCATCCCGAGGGATCCCAACAACTTGGTGGCTGCAGGAGCCAGTTCATCGTCAGCAAAAACAACGGCACCAAACCGGCGCGGATCATGCAGGCGCAAGATGCCCCGGTCAGTCACCAAGTCAAAGTGGTCATGTGCGCCTGGTGCAGACAAACCCTGACCAAAACGCAGGCTGCCAGACATGCCAAGATGAAGAATCAAAAGTCCACGACTGAGATCTAGCAGCAAATATTTACCGCGGCGACGTAGCCCAACCACCTGTTGGAGCACCAATGCCTCAGGATTGCACCCCAATGGCCAGCGCAGCGGCTTCCCCACAACAACTGCTTGAATTTGCGCGCCAGAGATGGCCTCAGCCAAACCACGGCGCGTCACCTCCACCTCGGGCAACTCAGGCATACAAAGCACCAGACAATGGGTTTACAGGCATGGATTATTATGACCCGATGGTGCTATTTCAAAGTTTTCGAATCGCCGCATTGACCGCGCTGATTTCGGTGCTCAGCCAATCGGCATGGGCACAACAGTCCGTCGGCGCTCGCCTCATTCCATCCACAGAATCACAGCCCGAATCCAATTCCGCGCTGGACGCCGAGTTGTTCTATGAAATATTTTTGGGAGAAATTAGTGCACAAGCAGGCGACCCAGGGTCAGGGTATGCGTTCATGCTTGAAGCAGCCCGTCGCAGCACTGACAGCCAGCTCTACCAAAGAGCAGCTGACATCGCATTGCAGTCTCGGTCGGGCGAATACGCTTTGGCTGCGGCAAAGGCATGGAAGGAAGCGCTACCCCATTCGCGCGAAGCCAACCGCTACGTCCTGCAGATACTCGTCGCACTGAATCGAATTGGAGAAACCACAGACCCGCTGCGTCAGGAGCTTGCGCAATCTCCCGCACGCGGAAAGGCCTCGACCCTGGCAGGTTTGCCACAGATGTATGGGCGTGCGAGCGACAAGGCACTGGTTGCAAAGGTGGTTGAGCAAGCAATTGCGGATGAACTCAACAACCCCGCAACAGGCCCTTTGGCATGGGTCTCATTGGGTCGGTTGAGACTCGCAGCCGGCGACACAAATGACGCGCTAGATGCTGCGCAAAAAGCGCAAGCGCTAGACGCCTCCAATGAGGGTGCGGCACGCCTGGCATTGAGCCTCATGGAAGAAAACACGCCGCAAGCCGAATCGATTGTGACTCAGGTGTTGCTTCGGCAGGCATCTCCCGATCTGCGCATGACCTATGCGCGCGTACTGCTTGACCTGCAGCGCTATACCGATGCCAGCCGCCAGCTCGAGTCACTGACAAAGGACAACCCGGATCTCGCGGAGGCATGGTTAGTGCTCGCTGCATTGCAACTCGAAGGCAACCAGTTGCCATCCGCAGAAACATCGGCGCAGCACTTCCTGACGCTGGTTTCCGCGTCTGCAGACCCTGAACTGCGACAAAAGGGCCTCACCCAGGCCTACCTGCTGTACGCACAGATAGAAGAGAAAAAGAACAACTATGCCGCCGCCGATGCATGGCTCCAGCGCATTGACGGTTCGGACGAACTATTCAGCGCGCAATCACGGCGCGCTTCATTGTTAGCACGACAAGGAAAAATAGAAGAAGCACGGACATTGCTGAGGAATTTGCCGGCTACATCAGTCGATGGCCAACGAATGAAGTTGCTGGCTGAAGTCCAATTGCTGCGTGAGCAACGGCTCTACCAGGAAGCGTACGAGGTACAAGACCAATTGGTCGCCTTGTCCCCAGAGGACGCGGAACTGCTTTACGACCAAGCCATGCTCGCCGAGAAGGCTGGCAAACCGGATGTCATGGAGCAACTTTTACGTCAGGTGATTGCACGCAAACCCAACTATCACCATGCCTATAACGCGCTCGGCTATTCGTTAGCGGACCGAGGTACAAGACTGGAAGAGGCAAAGCAACTGATTGTGAAAGCCCTTGAATTCGCACCGAACGATCCCTTCATCATCGATAGCCTCGGATGGGTGGAATTTCGCATGGGTAACAAGGCAGATGCCCGTCAACACCTTGAAGCGGCCTACAAGGCACGTCCGGATGTAGACATAGCCGCCCACCTGGGCGAGGTTTTGTGGAGCATCGGCGATGTGGAGGGAGCATCCAGGGTCTGGAAAGAAGCGCTACGCGCAGGCCCAAACAATGACACCCTCAGAGAAACTCTGAAGCGCCTTGGGGTCAAGCTCTGATGCCGCTACTGATTTTTTCCAGCAAGCGGTTAGGCCGTGCGCCTGCATCACTCCTTCATGGCTGGATATGTTTGCTCGTGCTGAGTCTTCAGTTGATGAGCGGCTGCGCACAACAACCTCCGAACCCGAAGGTCACTGACGAACATGCCTGGAACGGCCGTATCGCCTTGCAGGTCGAAGACCAATCTTCACAGTCCTTTTCCGCGATGTTCGAGCTGCACGGCAACGCCCAAATAGGCGGCTTGGTGCTGCTAAGTCCCCTCGGCAGTCGCATTGCCCAATTGGACTGGACAAACGGACATGCGCAACTGCAAAGTGGCCAGGAAACCCGCCATTCCGACTCCCTGGACGGCCTTCTGCAGGAGATGACGGGCACACGCATTCCTGTCGAAGCACTTTTCAGCTGGCTACAAGGCAAGGAGGCTGCAGCCGCTGGGTGGCAGGCAGATCTCTCGGGCATTCCCAATGGGCGGCTCATCGCGCAACGCGACGACCCCACGCCACGAGCCACCTTGCGCATCGCATTGACACGCTGACGCATTTACGCCAGACCCAACTTCCCATCCACTTCGTTAGCGCTCCGTTCATTTCTGCGATGAAAGCCTTGTATGACGTGCCTGCCCCGGCAAAACTGAACCTGTTCCTGCATGTCACTGGCCGTCGCGCAGATGGGTATCACCTGATCGAGTCAGTATTCATGCTCATTGACTGGTGCGACACCTTGCACTTTGAGCGTCGAATGGACGGCCTCATTTCACGCGAAGATCTGGGATCGCCTCTGCCCGCGGTCGATCTCACGATCCAAGCGGCGCGAGCTCTGCAACGCGCAACGGGCTGCAGCCAGGGCGTGCACATGGGATTACTCAAACGAATCCCGGCGCAGGCTGGCATGGGCGGCGGCTCTTCAGATGCCGCCACCACCTTGCTTGTTCTCAACAGAATGTGGGGCTTGCAACTCCCGCTCTCCGCGCTGGAAATGATCGGTTTGCAGCTGGGCGCAGATATTCCTTTTTTTTTACGCGGCCGCAATGCTTTTGTACAAGGAATTGGTGAGACAATCGTGCCGCTTGAGAAAGTGCATGAATTGCCGCAAGCGCGCTTTGCGATAGTGAAGCCCGCAGCAGGTTTGGAGACAAAAGCAATTTTTTCTTCACCAAATCTAAAACGCGATTCAGATAGTGCTACAATCTTAGGCTTTGCTGCAGCACACTTTGACTTCGGTCGAAACGACTTGCAGCCAGTCGCTCAGGCTCTTTGCCCCGACGTTACTCAAGCTATAAAATGGCTTGGAAGCTTTGGATTAAGAGGCAGAATGACGGGCTCTGGAAGTGCAGTGTTTGCGCAAATGTCACATGCAACAGATTTGGGAGCAGCCCCGGAAGGCTGGCAAGTCAAAGTGTGTGACAACCTGACGATCCATCCTCTGGCAGGCTGGGCATCAGGCAAGAATTTAGGTTAGTTGCATTCGGCAATTGACCTGTGTAGGGGAGTCGCCAAGCTGGTTAAGGCACTGGATTTTGATTCCAGCATGCGAAGGTTCGAATCCTTCTTCCCCTGCCAAATTTCTTTTCGCGTACGGGCTTTTTTTTCAGACTGCTGGGACGCTCATGCAAGCCAACCACCCCGACTTCATGGTTTTCACCGGCAATGCCAATCCTGGCATGGCTGCTGAAATTGCCCAACACCTCGGCACCACTTTGGGTGCTGCCGACGTGGGACGCTTCTCTGACGGTGAGGTCACCGTTGAAATCAAGCAGAACGTGCGTGCACGAGATGTTTTTGTTGTTCAGTCGACGTGCGCGCCGACCAACGAAAACCTCATGGAACTGCTGATCATGGTCGACGCGCTGAAACGCGCATCTGCTGAACGCATCAGCGCCGTGATTCCCTACTTTGGATACGCCCGCCAGGACCGTCGCCCGCGCTCGTCGCGCGTTCCGATCACGGCCAAGGTAGTGGCCAACATGCTTCAGGCCGTTGGCGTTGCACGCGTCTTGACCATGGATCTTCATGCCGACCAGATCCAGGGATTCTTCGATATCCCTGTCGACAACATCTATGCGTCCCCCGTTCTTTTGGGCGATTTGCGCCAGAAGAATTATGAAGACCTGATTGTGGTGTCCCCCGACGTGGGTGGCGTGGTCCGAGCGCGTGCTCTGGCTAAACAGCTCAACTGCGATCTGGCCATCATCGACAAACGTCGCCCCAAGGCCAATGTATCGGAAGTGATGCATGTGATCGGTGAGATCGACGGCCGCAACTGCGTGATCATGGACGACATGATCGACACCGCCGGCACACTGGTGAAGGCAGCTGAGGTGCTCAAAGAGCGCGGCGCCAAGAAGGTGTATGCCTATTGCACACATCCCATTTTCTCAGGTCCTGCCATTGAACGCATCGCACAGGGCTCGGCCCTCGATGAAGTGGTTGTGACCAACACCATCCCGCTGAGCGAGAACGCCAAGGGATGCGCCAAGATTCGCCAACTCTCCGTGGCTCCGCTGATTGCAGAGACGATCCAGCGTATTGCCAAGGGTGAGTCGGTCATGAGTTTGTTCTCAGACCAAGACAACCTGTTCTGACGCGCTTCTTAGAAAGCGTTGCAGACGGATTGCGCA
>RCMZ01000603.1_pt1 | contig 16749 bp, 16 predicted proteins | sample 2041141 | NCBI WGS metagenome assembly RCMZ01 (sample SAMN09708263, study PRJNA481090) | Wastewater metagenome, whole genome shotgun sequencing project. | biome: sewage; isolation source: Davis station wastewater (DW) | place: Antarctica: Davis Station | collected 2010-03-01
CGAACCACCCTTTGAGCCCGCATGACCAAGAAGCTGTATATCGAAACCCACGGCTGCCAGATGAACGAGTACGACAGCTCGCGCATGGTCGACCTGTTGGGCGAACACCAGGCCATCGAACTGACCGAACGCGCCGAAGACGCCGACGTGATCCTGCTCAACACCTGCTCGATCCGTGAGCGCGCCCAAGATCGAGTGTTCTCCCAACTCGGCCGCTGGCGTGAACTGAAGCTGGAAAACCCAGACTTGGTGATTGGTGTCGGCGGCTGTGTGGCCAGCCAAGAAGGCTCGGCGATTCTCAAGCGCGCACCCTATGTCGACGTGGTGTTTGGCCCGCAAACCCTGCACCGGCTGCCGGAAATGCTCGACGCCGCACGCAGCAGCGGTGTCGCGCAGGTGGATATTTCCTTCCCGGAAATCGAAAAATTCGACCGCCTGCCAGAGCCGCGCGTAGACGGTCCAACCGCGTTCGTCTCGGTGATGGAAGGCTGCAGCAAGTACTGCTCGTTCTGCGTAGTGCCCTACACCCGCGGCGAAGAAGTCAGCCGCCCATTCAACGACGTGCTGCATGAGGTCATGCACTTGGCCGAGCACGGCGTGCGTGAAGTGACCCTGCTGGGGCAGAACGTCAACGGTTATCGCGGCAGCAGTGACGACCGCCTGATTGACCTGGCCGAGCTGATTCGCGCCGTAGCCGCCATCGACGGCATCGAGCGCATCCGCTACACCACCTCGCACCCGCTGGAGTTCTCCGACGCACTGATCACCGCGCACGCTGAGGTGCCGGAACTGGTCAAGCAGCTGCACCTGCCCGTGCAGTCGGGCTCAGACCGTATTCTGGCGGCGATGAAACGTGGCCATACCGCACTGGAATACAAGTCGCGGATTCGCAAACTGCGCGCTGCGGTGCCGGACATCATCATCAGTTCCGACTTTATCGTCGGCTTCCCGGGTGAAACCGACAAAGACTTCGAGCAGACCCTGAAGCTGATCGAAGACGTCGGCTTCGACTTCTCCTACTCGTTCGTCTACAGCGCGCGCCCCGGCACGCCGGCCGCCGACCTGAGTGACGAGACCTCGCAGGAAACCAAGCGCGAGCGGCTGGCACGCCTGCAGCACAAACTTAGCCAGCAGGGCTTTGAGAACAGTCGCCGCATGGTCGGCAGCGTGCAGCGCATCTTGGTCAGCGACTATTCGAAAAAAGACCCCGGCCAACTGCAAGGCCGCAGCGAGGCCAACCGCATCGTCAACTTCCGCAGCGACAACCCGCGCCTGATTGGCCAGTTTGTCGACGTGCGCATCGACGAAGCACGCCCCAACTCGCTGTTCGGCACCCTACTGAACGATTAACTCAATGGGCGGCCGCGCTTTCACCCATGGCCGCCTAGGGTTATCCTCAACGTTACTATCGCCACTAAAAGACCACCTTGAACGCACCTATAGCACCTCTGCGCTTTACCCTAGAGCCCTTTGAGGCACGGCGTTTCGCCAACCTCTGCGGGCAATTCGACGAGCACCTGCGACTCATTGAGCAGCGGCTAGAGATCGAAATCCGCAACCGCGGCAACCAGTTCGAACTGCTCGGCGAGTCACAGCAGACGCAGTCCGCCGAACTCCTGCTGCGCCGCCTGTACCGCGAAGCCGATACCAGCGATCTGTCGCCGGACATGGTCCACCTGTTTTTGCAGGAAACCGCCATGACCGAGCCGAGCCTGCCCAGCGTCGAGCCAAGCATCGCCTTGCGCACCCGCAAGGGCATGATTCGTCCACGCGGCACCAATCAGCAGCGCTACGTCAAAGCCATTCTCGACCACGACATCAACTTCGGCATCGGCCCAGCCGGCACCGGCAAGACGTATTTGGCCGTAGCCTGCGCTGTGGACGCCTTGGAGCGCGAGCAAATCCGCCGCATCCTGCTGGTGCGCCCAGCGGTTGAAGCGGGCGAGAAGCTCGGCTTCCTGCCGGGCGACCTATCGCAGAAAATCGACCCGTACTTGCGCCCACTGTATGACGCGCTCTACGAGATGCTCGGGGTTGAGCAGGTCACTAAGTTGATCGAGAAACAGGTGATTGAAGTGGCTCCGCTGGCCTATATGCGCGGCCGCACCTTGAGCAACAGCTTCATCATTCTCGATGAAAGCCAGAACACCACGATGGAACAGATGAAAATGTTCCTCACCCGAATTGGCTTCGGCTCAACGGCGGTGATCACCGGCGACATTACTCAGGTCGACCTGCCGCGCGGCACTAAGTCCGGGCTGACCCACGTGATCGAAGTCCTGCGTGATGTGCCAGGCCTCAGCTTCACCCACTTCTTATCCAAGGACGTGGTGCGGCATCCGTTGGTGCAGCGCATCGTCGAGGCCTACGAGCGTTTCGACGCCAGCCATGCGCCGTTCGACGCTAAGGCCAAACGGCATGATTGAGCTCGACCTGCAAATCGCCACTGGCGGCCAACACCCAGACCTGCAGCAGCTGCAACACTGGTGCGCGTTCGGCCTACGCCCGCGCAGCGCCGACTCGGAGCTGACTATTCGTTTGGTCGATGAAGCAGAAGGCCGCGAGCTAAACCACACTTGGCGGCAAAAAGATTACGCCACCAACGTGCTGTCGTTCCCGGCCGATGTGCCTGAAGGGCTGCTGGATATTCCACTGCTCGGCGATTTGGTGATTTGCGTACCGGTAGTCGAGCGCGAGGCTGCCGAACAAGGCAAGAACCTTGACGCGCACTGGGCTCATCTGGTCATTCACGGCTGCCTGCACCTGCTCGGCTACGACCACATCGACGACGCTGAAGCCGAAGAGATGGAAAGCCTAGAGCAACAATTGCTCGCCGAGCTGGGCCACCCCGACCCGTACGCCGACGATGAATAAGTTCACCTGCCACACCCCCATTAGCGACACTCAGCACCAAGGAGCTGTGAGTACACAAGCATGAGCGAAGACCGATCGAGTAGCGGGCAAAAGACCTGGCTGGGCAAACTGACCCAGGCTTTTACCCATGAACCGAAAAATCGCCAGGAGTTGCTGCAACTCCTGCGCGAGGCACACCAGAACAAGCTGCTGGACGCCGAAGCCTTGGCCATCGTCGAGGGTGCGATTCAGGTCGCCGACCTGCAAGTACGCGACATCATGGTCCCACGTTCGCAGATGATCAGTATCAAGGCCTGCCAGTCGCCGACCGAATTCCTCCCGGCGATTCTCGACTCAGCCCACTCACGCTACCCGGTGATTGGCGAAAACCTCGACGAGGTGATCGGCATTTTGCTGGTTAAAGACCTGCTGCCGCTCATCCTGCAAGAGCCCGGCCTGCCGTTTAACGTGCGCGATTTGCTGCGCCCAGCCACCTTCGTGCCCGAGTCCAAGCGCCTCAATGTGTTGTTGCGCGAGTTCCGCGCCAATCACAACCACATGGCCGTGGTTATTGATGAGTACGGCGGCGTCGCCGGCTTGGTGACCATTGAGGACGTGCTGGAGCAGATCGTCGGCGAGATCGAAGACGAGCACGACATCGAAGAAGACAGCTACATCAAGCCACTGCCCAGCGGCGACTTCCTGATCAAAGCCCTGACGCCAGTGGAGAACTTCAACGAGTTCTTCGATAGCAGCTTCTCCGACGACGAGTTCGACACCGTTGGTGGTCTGGTGATGAACGCCTTTGGCCATCTACCCAAGCGTAACGAAGTGATCGCCATCGGCGACTTCCGCTTCCGCGTACTGAGCGCCGACAGCCGCCGCATCCACCTGCTGCGCCTGACCACCGAAACCGGCTAAGCAACGCCTGTGCCCGGCGCGCCACAGCAACATCGGCGCGACAGGCAAGCCGTTATGCCCAGCACAGACACTTCCACCTCGCACTTGCCCGACTGACCTGCCGCGCGCCGACAAGGTATTCCCCATGAACTGGATCACTCGCCCCGGCTGGCCGGGCAACCTGCTGGCACTGTTCGCCGGCGCCCTGACACCACTGATGCTCGCACCCTTCGATATTTGGCCGCTGGCACTGGTGTCGCTGGGGCTGTTCTATCTCGGCCTGCGCGACCTAACACCTAAAGCGGCACTCTGGCGCGGCTGGTGCTATGGCCTGAGCCTGTTTGTCGCCGGCACCGGCTGGATCTACGTCAGCATTCACGACTATGGCGGCGCCTCGCTGCCGCTGGCTGCCGGGTTAACCCTGGCATTTTGCGCGGCTATCGCCTTCTTCTTTGGCTTTGCTGCATGGCTGTGGGCGCGCTGGCTGCGCCGCAGCGAAGCGCCACTGGCCGACGCCTTGGCGTTTGCTGCCCTGTGGCTGACGCTGGAGGCGTTTCGTGGCTGGTTTTTGACCGGTTTCCCGTGGCTGTATGCCGGTTACAGCCAGCTTGACGGCCCGCTCAGCGCACTCGCACCCATCGGCGGTATGTGGCTGATTTCCTTTATCCTGGCCCTGAGCGCCGCTCTGCTGATCAACCTGCCGCGCTTGCGCGCACGCCCGGCGTTTTTGCTCACGGGCCTGATTTTGCTGCTGGCACCTTGGGCAATCGGTCTGGCGCTTAAAGGCCAGCAGTGGACTGAACCTGCCGGCAAGCCGCTCAGCGTGGCGTTAATGCAAGGCAACGTCGCGCAAAATCTGAAGTGGGACCCGGCCCAACTGCGCGCACAACTGAGCCTGTACCGCGACCTAAGCCACAACGCCAAGCCAACAGATCTGCTGGTCTGGCCAGAAACCGCCGTACCAGTGCTCAAGGAATACGCCGAAGACTATCTGGCTGACATGGGCACCTTTGCCAGCAGCCGCGACAGCGCGCTGATTACCGGAGTGCCGGTGCGCGAGTTGAACGCGCGCGGCGAAAAGCGCTACTACAACGCGATCACCGCTGTGGGCCAAGGTCAGGGCACCTACTTTAAGCAGAAGCTGGTGCCGTTTGGTGAATACGTGCCGCTGCAAGAGCTGTTGCGCGGGGTTATCACCTTCTTCAACCTGCCGATGTCCGACTTCGCCCGCGGCCCCGCCGAGCAGCCACTGCTGCAAGCCAAGGGTTACAGCATCGCGAGCTTTATTTGCTACGAGGTGGTGTACCCAGAGTTTGCTGCCAGTCTTGCCGCGCACAGCAATATTCTCCTGACCGTGAGTAACGACGCCTGGTTTGGCAGCTCCATTGGCCCGCTGCAGCATCTGCAGATGGCGCAGATGCGCGCCCTGGAAGCCGGCCGCTGGATGATCCGCGCGACCAACAATGGCATGACCGTGCTGATCAACCCCACCGGCCACATCACCGCCCAACTGCCGCAATTCGAGCAAGGCGTGCTGTATGGCGAGGTGGTGCCGATGCAAAAGCTGACGCCTTATCTGCGCTGGCGCGGCTGGCCGATGGCGATTGTGTGCGGCCTGCTGTTGGGCTGGGCCTTGCTGGCCAGTCGCATGGCCAAAACCCTGTAATCCGCAGGCCCATGCCCTGTGCCCGGCCAGCGTGCCGGGCACAACTCAGCGGTACAGCAACGGATATAGCACGCGCCCCAGTGCCTCATTAAGCAGCAAGCCGCTCTGCCAAAGCGCCTTACTCTCCGGCAGCCAGCCGCCAAACGGGCGCGCATTGGCTACCCCGAGAAAGCCCACCGGGGCCATCACCACGCTAAAGCCCGCCTGCTCAAAACACCAGCGTGCACGCAGCATGTGCGAGGCCTGAGTTACCAACACCACTCGCTTGATCCCACTCGGCGCTAGCAGCCGCGCCGTATCTTGGGCGTTCTCCCACGTGGTACGGCTTGCCTCTTCGCGCCACCGCACAGTCAAGCCGTGATCGCGTTGCAAGCTGTCGGCCATAATCGCTGCCTCACTGGGCGGCAAGCCGTAATGCAAGCCGCCGGTGGTCAGCAGTGGCAAACCGCTAGCCCGCGCCAGACGCGCGGCATAGCGCACTCGCTCACTGCCAAGCAGACTGGGAACATCTTCGCCCCACGCCGGATCGCCACGCTCGCGACCGGCACCGAGTACCACGATCACCTCGGCGCGCTGCGCCAACTGCGGCCACTCAGCAGCCGGCAGCCACTGTTCTGGCTCGAGCGCTCGCGCAGCCTGCTCGACCACCAGCGGCAGGCTCATTAGCCATAGGCCACCAAAACCCAGGCAAAAACACAGCAATGCCAAGCGTGGAGCACGACGGCGCAACCACCAGGCAGCCAGCAGCAAGAGCAGCAGGCCACCGGGCGGCAAAAGTAATTGTTTGAATAAATAACGTAAGGGCATGGGCTGTCTCCGCAGTGCGCGCAGCCTAACCTGTCGACCTTGAGCAACCCAAGCGCGGCGTCAGAGCGCTGTTGGAGTGGCGCGAAACAACTGCGAGCCGCAAGCACCACAGGCTTGCGCACCCAGGCTCGGCAGCCACGTAACGGGCGCGGCACAGAGCGCGCAACACAATGCTGACGACTCAATCGGAGTGCTGCCTGTTCGCCCCAATGGCTCGGCGCGACTGCCCAATCGCGCCGATTTGGCCACTCGCGGCACTTGCTGTTGCAGCAAGGCCAGCTCTTGGGCAGCCGTGTGCCAACCGCGCAACCAGTTGAGATCCCGATCCAGATAAGCATGAATTAGCTGCAGCTCTGCAGCGCTTAGCCCGCGCAATTCCAGCTCGTGCGGCAAAGCCTGACCCAAACGGCCGGCGCTGTCGGCCTCCTCCAACGCCAGAGCCAAGCGCTGCAGCAGCCGGCCGTAAAGCCCACTGTCCACTGCTGCCCGCGGCTCATGCGCCATGCTGCTACCTCCGCCCCGGCAACACACGCCGGCCCTACAGCCAAGCTTAGCGGCCAGCATTAGGCTAACGGTCTGCTGCGACCAACGGCGACTCGGCGCAAACGCAGCACAATCAAGGTTTCCCTCACCTTGGGGGGGTCATGTATGCTAGCGCGTTGTTTGTAAGCCCCCCTCTTTAAGCCAAAAGCAGCCAGCGCCCGTAGCCATGCACGAACTCTATCAGCCCCGCGAAATCGAAGCCGCCGCCCAGTCCCTGTGGGACGCGCAGCAATCCTTTGTAGTGACCGAACAGCCAGGCAAGGAGACTTTCTATTGCCTGTCGATGTTCCCCTACCCAAGCGGCAAGCTGCACATGGGTCACGTGCGCAACTACACCATCGGTGACGTGATCGCGCGCTACCAGCGCATGCAGGGCAAAAATGTGCTGCAGCCGATGGGCTGGGACGCGTTCGGTATGCCGGCGGAAAACGCCGCGATGAAGAATCAGTGCGCGCCGGCCAAGTGGACCTACGAAAACATCGCCTACATGAAGACTCAGCTGCAGAGCTTGGGTCTGGCGGTGGACTGGTCCCGCGAAGTGACCACTTGCAAGCCCGACTACTACCGCTGGGAGCAATGGCTGTTCACGCGCCTGTTCCAGAAGGGCGTGATTTACCGCAAGAACGGCAGCGTCAACTGGGACCCGGTGGACCAGACCGTACTGGCCAACGAACAAGTGATCGACGGTCGCGGCTGGCGCTCTGGCGCTCTGGTCGAGAAGCGCGAAATCCCGATGTACTACTTCAAGATCACCGCCTACGCGGAAGAGCTGCTGAGTGGTTTGGATGAGCTGGATGGCTGGCCGGAACAGGTCAAGACCATGCAGCGCAACTGGATCGGCAAGAGCTTTGGCGCCGACGTGGTGTTCGACTACGACCTCGGCAGCGTCGGCATCGACGGCCAGTTAAAGGTCTACACCACCCGCCCCGACACCCTGATGGGCGCGACTTACGTGGCTGTGGCCGCTGAACACCCACTGGCCGTGCGCGCCGCCGAGAGCAACCCAGCGGTCAGCGCGTTTATCGCCGAATGCAAAGGCGGCTCCGTGGCCGAGGCCGACATGGCCACCATGGAGAAAAAAGGCGTAGCCACCGGCCAGTTCGTTATTCACCCGCTGACCGGCGACAAGCTGCCGGTATTCGTCGCCAACTACGTGCTGTGGGGCTACGGCGAAGGCGCGGTAATGGCAGTACCCGCCCATGACGAGCGCGACTTTGAATTTGCTAACAAGTACAGCCTGCCGATCAAGCAGGTGTATGCGAGCGCCGAGCAGAGCTACGACGCCAGTCAGTGGCAAGCTTGGTACGGCGACAAAACCGGCCTCTCCAGCATCAATTCCGGCAAGTACGACAACCTCGACTTCGGCGCCGCGTTCGACGCCATCGTCGCCGACCTTGAAGCCTGCGCTCACGGCGCGCGCAAAACCCAGTTCCGTCTGCGCGACTGGGGCATCAGCCGCCAGCGCTACTGGGGCTGCCCGATCCCGATCATCCACTGCGACGCCTGTGGCGACGTACCGGTGCCAGAAGACCAACTGCCGGTGGTACTGCCAGAAGATGTAGTGCCAGATGGCGCCGGCTCGCCATTGGCGCGCATGCCCGAGTTTTATCAGTGCAGCTGCCCGAAATGCGGCAAGCCTGCCAAGCGTGAAACCGACACCATGGACACCTTTGTCGAGTCGTCGTGGTACTACGCCCGCTACGCCTCGCCGCACTATGAGGGAGGCCTAGTCGACCCGGTCGCGGCCAATCATTGGCTGCCGGTTGATCAATACATCGGCGGTATCGAACACGCGATTCTGCACCTGCTGTATGCGCGCTTCTTCCACAAGCTGATGCGCGATGAAGGCTTGGTGACCTCGAACGAGCCGTTCAAAAACCTGCTGACCCAAGGCATGGTGGTCGCCGACACCTACTACCGCACCCTGGATAACGGCGGCAAAGACTGGTTCAACCCAGCCGATGTTGACATTGAACTGGACAGCAAAGCCAAGGTGATCGGCGCCAAGCTGAAAGCTGATGGCCTGCCGGTGGAAATCGGCGGCACCGAGAAGATGTCTAAGTCGAAGAACAACGGCGTCGACCCGCAAGCCATGATCGACGTCTACGGCGCCGATACTTGCCGCCTGTTTATGATGTTCGCCTCGCCGCCTGACATGAGCTGCGAATGGTCCGACTCAGGTGTTGAAGGCGCCAATCGCTTCCTGCGCCGCGTCTGGCGCTTGGCTCACAACCACATCAGCGCCGGCCTGCCGAACGACTTGGGCAAGCATGAGTTGAGCGACAGCCAGAAGGCCGTGCGCCGCGCGATCCACCTCGCGATCAAGCAAGCCAGTCAAGATATCGGTCTGCACCACAAGTTCAACACCGCCATCGCGCAAGTGATGACCCTGATGAACGTGCTGGAAAAAGCCTCTAACGAAACGGCCTTGGACCGCAGCCTGATGCAGGAAGGCCTGCAAGCTGTAGTGCTGCTGTTAGCGCCGATCACTCCGCACATCAGCCACGAAATCTGGCAGCGCCTGGGCCATAACGACGCCATCATCGACGCGCAATGGCCGCAGGTGGATGAGTCGGCTCTGGTGCAGGACAGCCTGGTGCTGGTCATTCAGGTCAATGGCAAGCTGCGTGGCCAGATCGAAATGCCCGCCAGCGCCAGCCGCGAAGAGGTTGAGGCCGCCGCGCGCTGCAACGAAAACGTACTGCGCTTCACCGAAGGCCTGACAATTCGCAAGGTCATCGTGGTGCCGGGCAAACTGGTTAATATTGTCGCAAGCTGATCACGTTCGGCGCTGCTGCCAACAGCGGCGCCGCAAGCTTTCTAGGGGATAGCACAATGATGAAACGCAATCTGATGGTCCTGGGCCTGGCTACGCTGTTGAGCGCCTGCGGCTTCCAGCTACGCGGCAGCGGCGACACCCATTTCGCCCTCTCAGAACTGGATGTCAGCGCGCGCAACGTCTATGGCGAAACTGTCAAAGAAGTGCGCAACCAACTGGAAAATAGCCGCGTTAAGGTCTCGACCGGCGCGCCATACCATCTGATCCTCACGCGTGAAGACAGCCAGAGCCGCAGCGCCAGCTACACCGGTGCCGGACGCAGCGCTGAAATCGAGCTTACCAACACCCTCAACTACGAAATCCGTGGCGCCAATAACTTACTGCTGCTGCAAAACCAGCAGGAAGTACAAAGCATCTACGCCCAAGACCAGAGCAACCTCGGCGGCTCCGAGCAAGAAGCAGCGCAGCAAGCCGTAGAGATGCGTCAGCGTCTGGTGCGCAACCTGCTGCAGCACCTGCAAATGATTACTCCAGAGCAACTGGAGCAACTGCAGCAAACCGCTCAAGCCAAGGCTGATGCCGAAGCCAAAGCTGCCGCAGAGGCAGCCGCCGCAGCCCGCGCGGCGGAAGAGGCACTGCCGCAACAGTCGCCACTGCAACTGCTGCCACGCGAGTAAGCGTGAAGGGCGGCCCCGGCCGCCCTTCAGCGTTCTGCCTGATGAAGCTCAATCACGCCCAACTCACTAAGCACCTGCAAGGCGCCCTCGCCCCTGTGTACGTGCTTAGCGGTGACGAGCATCTGCTGTGCCAAGAAGCCGCCGACAGCATCCGCGCCAGTGCCCGCACCCAGGGCTTTAGCGAGCGCGAAGTGTTCGACGTGGACAAAAGCTTCGACTGGGGACTGCTCTACCAAGCAGGCGCCAGCCTGTCGCTGTTTGCCGACAAGCGCATCATCGAGCTGCGTATTAATAGCGGTAAACCCGGCGACCAAGGGGCCAGCGCATTGCTGGAATACCTCAGCCGCCCGCCAGAAGACACACTGCTGCTGATCAGCCTGCCCAAGCTAGATGGCAGCACACAAAAAACCAAGTGGGCCAAAGCCCTGATTGAAAATCCAGCCAGCCAGTTCGTGCAGATCTGGCCGGTGGAGGCTGGGCAGTTGCCGCAGTGGATTCGTCAGCGTTTGGCCCAAGCCGGCCTCAGTGCCAGCCAGGAAGCCGTAGAGCTAATCGCTGCCCGAGTTGAAGGCAACCTGCTGGCGGCCGCGCAGGAAATCGAAAAACTCAAGCTCCTGGCGGTCGATGGCCAAATTGATGCCGGCACCGTGCAAACCGCCGTGGCTGATAGTGCTCGCTATGACGTGTTCGGCTTGATCGACGCCGCGCTTAACGGTCAAGCCGCCCACACTCAACGCATGCTCGAAGGCTTGCGCGGCGAAGGCGTAGAAACCCCGGTGATTCTCTGGGCGCTGGCCCGCGAGTTACGCATGCTGGCAACCATTGCTCAGCAGGTGAATCAGGGCATGCCACTGGAAAAAGCCTTTAGCAGCGCTCGCCCGCCGGTGTGGGACAAGCGTCGGCCACTGGTCAGCAAAGCCCTGCAACGCCACTCGGCCGCCGGCTGGAACCGCCTGTTGCAAGATGCCCAACGCATCGATGCACAGATCAAAGGCCAGGCTGCCGGCGATGCCTGGAGCGCCCTCAGTCGCCTCGCCCTGTTACTGGCCGGGCAACGCTTAAGCCTGCCCAGCGAATAAACCGCCTACTGGCTATTTTTCGTACAGCCATGCAAACTTAAGTGGCTGCACCTCGCAGCCACTTGGAGACCACCATGGGCAAGCCCAGTAACAAGAAGCCGAATCGAGCTAAATCCATCATCAGCCAGCCGCTGTTCCGCTGCCGCCAGGAAAAACCCGGCAAAGGCAAAGGCAGCTACCGCCGCGAAGCCTCCCACTGGGAGGCTTCTTCGTTTCTGCCAGAGCAAAACGCCGCCTAAGACCTTCGTCAGCCGCAAAATCTTCCTCGGCATGTTAAGGTCAGCGCTCTACTGCGAGCCTTTGAGACATGCACATGCTTTACCCATACCTGCTGCGCTGCACCCTTCTTGGCGCCAGCCTAAGCGTGTTGAGCGCTTGTGCCGACAATCACACCGCAAGCCAGGTGGCCGCTACGACACCGAGCGTCAGCAGCATCAGCCTGCCAAGTGTCGCTACCAGCACCGCAGACCCCGCCAGCTTCAGCCAGCCGACCCAGAGTTTTGCCAGCTGGCAGGCAGCCTTTCGCCAGGAAGCCCTGAATGCAGGCATTCAAGCGGCAGTTTTCGATGCGGCCTTTAGTGGCGTCAGCCCGGACCCGGCAGTAATCAAAGCCGATCGCAGCCAGCCGGAGTTCTCTCGGCCGGTATGGGAATACCTCGACGGCGCAGTGTCAGCTATCCGTGTACGCCGTGGCCAGGCCCTAATGGCCCAGCATGCCAGCACCCTCCAGGCCATCGAGCAACGTTATGGCGTTGAGCGCAACGCGCTGGTGGCGATTTGGGGCATGGAAAGCAGCTTCGGTCAGTACATGGGCGATAAATCAGTGATTACCGCCCTCGCCACCTTGGCCTATGAAGGTCGCCGTCCGGCGTTCGCTCACGAGCAACTGCTGGCAGCACTGCACATTCTTCAGCACGGCGACGTGCAGCCCAGTCACATGCGCGGTTCTTGGGCTGGCGCCATGGGGCAGACGCAGTTCATCCCGAGCACTTACAACCAATATGCCGTCGACTTCGACGGCGACGGCCGTCGCGATATCTGGGACAGCTCCGCCGATGCGCTGGCATCCGCAGCCAACTACCTGCAGAAGTCTGGCTGGCAAAGTGGTCAGCCTTGGGGCTTTGAAGTTGCGCTGCCCAGTGACTTCGATTACGCCTTGGCCGATGTCGATATCCGTAAGCCGGTCAGTGAATGGCGCCAATTAGGGGTCAAAGGCATTGCCGCTGGCGACGAGCAAGCCAGCGCCATTCTGCTGCTGCCAGCGGGTCATCGCGGCCCGGCGTTTCTGGTATTTAACAACTTCCGCGCCATTCTCAAGTACAACAACTCAACGTCTTACGGCTTGGCCATCGGCCTGCTCAGCGACGTATTGGTTGGTAAGCCTGGCGTGCAAGCCACCTGGCCGCGCGACTCGCGCCAGCTGGGCCGCAGTGAGCGCGTCGAACTGCAAGAACGCCTGACCCACAAAGGCTACCAGCCAGGTACGGCAGACGGGATTATCGGCGCCAACACGCGCAAGGCTGTGCGCGCTTTTCAGCAAACCCTTGGGCAACCCGCCGACGGTTATCCTAGCTATGAGTTACTGCAGCAACTCAGGTAGCGCGTCGGCTTAAAGCGCATGGCGCGCAGCGGACTGATCAGTCAAACGCTGTGGTAAACTTCGAGGCGGCCACAAGCCGCCTCGTCCACGGAGCCTCTACCGGAGCCCAGATCGCCGATGTCCGACACCACCCCGCCTAAAACCATCGCCAGCGGCGAAAAATTCCGTACGACGCAAGGCACCACCGCCATCAAGGACGGGCAAAAGCGCCGCGCCGTAAGCGAACCCCAGGTGTTTGAACCCAAACCGAAATGGCTACGCGTCAAGGCACCCGGCGGTAGTCGTTTTGAAGCGGTCAAACGCAATGTCAGCGAACACCGCCTGAGCACCGTGTGCCAAGAGTCGCATTGCCCGAACATGGGTGAATGCTGGTCCAACGGCACCGCGACCATCATGCTGATGGGCTCGGTATGTACGCGCGCATGCCGCTTCTGCGCAGTGGACACCGGCAACCCCAATGGCTGGCTGGACTTGGAAGAGCCACAGAACACCGCCAAGTCGGTCGAGTTGATGGCGCTGCGTTATATCGTGCTGACCTCGGTGGACCGCGACGACTTAGACGACGGCGGCGCTGCGCACTACGCGGCATGCATCAGGGCGATTAAGACGCTCACCCCGCACGTGGTGGTAGAAGCGCTGACCCCGGACTTTGATGGCGATTTACAGGCCATTGAACGCGTTGCCGACTCAGGCCTTGAAGTGTTTGCGCAGAACGTCGAGACGGTCAAACGCCTGACTCACGAAGTGCGCGACCCGCGTGCCGGTTATGAAAAGAGTCTGCGCGCCCTGGAGCACGCCAAACGCCACCGCCCGGACCTATTGACCAAAACCAGCCTGATGCTCGGCCTCGGCGAGACCGATGAAGAAGTACTGGAGACCATGGATGATCTGCGCGCCATCGGCGTGGACATTCTCACCCTCGGCCAATACCTGCAGCCAACCCGCAATCACCTGCCGGTTAAGCGCTGGGTCAGCCCGGAAGAGTTCAACCGCTTGCGCGACATTGGCCTGACTAAGGGTTTTATGGAAGTCGCCGCCGGACCGCTGGTGCGCTCCAGCTATCGTGCCGACAAGGTGTTCGAGAAGAACAATCTGGGCTTGGCCGCTCCAGTGCCAGTGCCGGGCCAGCAAGTCGATAACAGCCTGATTCCGACCCTGAATCTGAACTGATCAGGCTCTACAACGCCTGACCTTGGCCCGCCTGAGGTCGGGCGTTGGCTTATCCGCCCCGCACCGACTTAATCGCCTACTGCACCGGCTAAGTTCTGCTGCTGTGCATAACCCAGCTGTTTAACCAACTGCTCGCGCAAGCGCACACTGACTTCGGATATCGCCAGCGGCCCAGCGACGTGATCGGCCAGCTGCGTCATGGCCATGCCGGCATAACCGCAAGGGTTAATCCGCGCAAACGGCTGCAGGTCCATGTCTACGTTCAAGGCCAGACCATGAAATGAGCGGCCGTGACGGATACGCAGACCTAGAGAAGCGATTTTTGCCCCATCTACATACACACCCGGCGCATCGGCACGCGCCGCCGCGTCAACGCCATAACTGGCCAGCAAATCGATCAAGCTCTGTTCGATGCGACTGACTAGATCACGCACCCCCAGACCCAGACGTTTTACATCGACCAGCGGATAAGCCACCAGCTGGCCAGGGCCGTGATAGGTCACTTGGCCGCCACGATCGACCTGCACTACAGGGATATCACCCGGCAGTAGCAGATGTTCGGGTTTGCCGGCCTGGCCCTGGGTGAACACGGCGGGATGCTGCACCAGCCAGAGCTCGTCAGCGGTGTCAGGCGTGCGCTGATTGGTGAAGTCCTGCATGGCATGCCAGATCGGCTCGTAAGCTTGCAAACCGAGCTCTCGCACGCCCAGGACTGCGCCCATCACAGCACCATATGCACGCGACCGGTGGCGCGCAGATCGCTGTTAATCGCCTCCAACTGCAGAATACCAGTGGCAGTAATCAACACCTGAAACGCATGGAAACGACCGTTACTGCTGTCACGCCGGGTCAGAGTCGAGGCATCGAAATCAACCACATGCCGGCGCATAACTTCGATCACCATCTCGGCAAAGCCTTCGCCGGCGTCGCCAATCACCTTGATCGGGTAGTTAGCACACGGAAACTCAATGCGTGGCGGTGGCAGGTCATTCTTGTTCATTCGCTATGGCCTCCTGAGCCATGGCCTGCGGCGCCGGGTAGGCGCTAGCAGACCCATAGTGCAGCGCGGCGGGGCAAACCGCCGCTGAATTAGTTGAACAGACCGAAGAAAAACAACCGAACGCTGTCCCAGATGCGACGCAGCAAGCCGGCTTCTTCAACGGACTGTAGCGCTACCAAGTTAGCTGTGTGGATGACCTTACCCTCAAGCTTCACTTCAACCTTGCCGATCACCACGCCTTGCTGGATCGGGGCTGTCAGTTGCGGCTCGAAGGTCATCGAGGCTTCCAGGCTCTTGGCTTGACCTTTGCCAACGGTCAGGGTCAAGTCTTCAGCCAGGCCGGCGCCAACTTCACGCTCCAGACCTTTCCAAACCGGCGCCTTGGCCAGTTCAGCACCTTTTTTATAGAAGGTTTTGGTTTCGAAAAAACGGAAGCCGTAAGTCAGCAGCTTTTGCGTTTCTGCGGCACGAGCCGCTTCGCTGGTGGTACCGAATACAGCGGTGATCATCCGCGCGCCATCACGTACCGCCGAGGACACCAAGCAATAACCGGCCTCATTAGTGTGCCCGGTCTTCAGGCCGTCGACAGTCTTGTCGCGCCACAACAGCAGGTTGCGATTGCCCTGCTTGATGTTGTTCCAGAAAAACTCCTTCTGCGAATAAATGGCGTAGTGAGCCGGGTCTTCGTTGATGATCGCGCGAGCCAGAATCGCCATGTCGTGGGCACTGGAGTAGTGCTCAGGGTTAGGCAGGCCAGTGGCATTCATGAAGTGCGAGTTCTTCATGCCCAAGCGTTCAGCCGTCTCGTTCATCATGTCGGCAAAACCATCTTCGGAACCGGCAATGTACTCGGCCAGAGCAATACTGGCGTCGTTACCGGATTGAATGATGATGCCGTGCAGCAGGTCGTCGACCTTCACTTGGCTGTTCAGCGGCAAGAACATGGTGGAGCCACCCGAGGCCGCACCACCAGTACGCCAGGCGTGCTCGCTGACGGGTACCAAGTCCTGTTCGCCGATCTTACCCTTGCGGATTTCCAGGGTAGCGATGTACGCGGTCATCAGCTTGGTCAAGCTGGCCGGCGGCAGACGCTGGTCGCTGTTGTTTTCCACCAGCACATTGCCGCTGGCGGCATCCAACAACACATAGGATTTGGCTGCCAATTGCGGAGGTGCTGGGGTGGCTTGGGCCGCGAGCGCCGAAGACAACGGCGCCGCAACCAGCAGAGCAATCAATGACAAACGTTGGGCAATGGTGGTGATATTCATCCGACTCTCTGAAGTTTACTGAGGTTACGCAGCATGCGCGTCCTGCGCCGCGCTGCACTGCCCGCATCCGTGCGGGGGTAAGCACTGAAGAGTGCGTAGGCTTACGACCACACGCTCGACAAAAAAATTCATTACTCGGCCTTAACCAAGGTGGGTTGCCCCAGATTGGCCAAGCGCACACTGTCCTGCAGCTGGCTTACTTCACCCGGCGTGCTTATCGGCCCCAACCGCACGCGGTGCAGGATCTGCTGATTGAGCGTCACCGAGCTGATAAACACCGGCGCACTCACCGTCGCGCTCAGCTTGGCTTTGAGGAGCTCGGCAGCGTCCGGGTTGGCGAAGGCGCCCACCTGGAGATACAGCCCAGAGGCTGGGACAGAAGCGTTTTTTTTTACCGCTACCGGGGT
>RCMZ01000605.1_pt1 | contig 16738 bp, 14 predicted proteins | sample 2041141 | NCBI WGS metagenome assembly RCMZ01 (sample SAMN09708263, study PRJNA481090) | Wastewater metagenome, whole genome shotgun sequencing project. | biome: sewage; isolation source: Davis station wastewater (DW) | place: Antarctica: Davis Station | collected 2010-03-01
ATCGTGAAGCGCTCGCCGAGGCGATGATTCCGTTGATCGGTCAGCTTTACCGCAATAACAATGTGGTGACCTCGATCTTCGGTCGCGGTCTGATCAACCGCTCGGTGATCTCGATCCTCAAAGCCCACCGTTTTGCCCGCCACCGCCTGGCTAACGATGCCGAGCTGTCGGTGCATGACACCTTCCCGATCATCAAGGCGATGAGCGAACTCAAGCTCGGTGCCGCTTCGGTGGACCTGGGCAAGATGGCCGCCAAGTTCAAGGCTGAAGGCGCAGGTCGCAGCCTTGAGCAGTTCTTGCGTGAAGAGCTGGCTGAAGTTGTAGGTCAGCAAAACGGCGTGGCACGCAAAGGCACCGACGTGGTGCTGTACGGCTTCGGTCGTATCGGCCGCCTGCTGGCGCGCATCCTGATCGAGAAAACCGGTGGTGGCGACGGCCTGCGTCTGCGCGCCATCGTGGTGCGCAAAGGCGCACCGAATGACCTGGTCAAGCGTGCCAGCCTGCTGCGTCGTGACTCGGTGCATGGCCCGTTCGACGGCACCATCACCATTGATGAAGCCAACAACACCATCACCGCCAACGGCAACCTGATCCAGGTGATTTACGCCAAGTCGCCGACCGAAGTGGACTACACCCAGTACGGCATCGAAAACGCACTGCTGGTGGACAACACCGGTGTATGGCGTGACGCCGAGGGCCTGGGCCAGCACCTGGCCTGCCCAGGTGTTGACCGCGTGGTGCTGACCGCACCGGGCAAAGGCGCGCTGAAGAACATCGTGCATGGCGTCAACCATGGTGACATCACCGCCGATGACAAGATCATCTCGGCGGCTTCCTGCACCACCAACGCCATCGTGCCGGTGCTGAAGGCGATCAACGATGAGTACGGCATTGCCAACGGTCACGTTGAAACCGTGCACTCGTACACCAACGACCAGAACCTGATCGACAACTTCCACAAGGGCGATCGCCGTGGTCGTTCGGCACCGTTGAACATGGTGATCAGCGAAACTGGCGCCGCCACCGCTGCCGCCAAGGCGCTGCCAGTACTGAAAGGCAAGCTGACCGGCAACGCCATTCGTGTACCGACGCCCAACGTGTCGATGGCCATCCTCAACCTCAACCTTGAGAAAGCCACCACCCGCGAAGAGATCAACGAATACCTGCGCCAGATGGCCATGCATTCGGATCTGCAAAAGCAGATCGACTTCGTCCAGTCCCAGGAAGTGGTGTCCACCGACTTCGTCGGTTCGCGCCACGCCGGTGTGGTCGATGCCGAAGCCACCATCTGCAACGACAACCGCGTTGTCCTGTACGTGTGGTACGACAACGAGTTCGGCTACAGCTGCCAGGTTGTGCGCGTGATGGAAGACATGGCCGGGGTTAACCCGCCAGCCTTCCCGCGTTAATCGCGGCGCCGGGTAATAACAAAACGGGAGCTTCGGCTCCCGTTTTGCATTGTGCTGTGGGCACTGCGTCTGCTTGGAGGCCGATGGTTTTCGCCGTATCAGGAGAATTGGCGTTAATCTTCAGGCTGATGTGGTCGTCATGTTGCTCTGCGTGCTGATCGAGGATTGCCGTGCTCAACTCCGTTGCGCTGTTGTTTGCTCTGTTGCTGGGCTGCTCTGGGACGCTGTTCGCGGCGCCGCTACAGCTCTACACGGAGGAGTATCCACCGGTGAGCTTCTCCCGCGAGGGGCGTGCCGTCGGTATGGCCACCGAGGTGGTTGAAGAGATTTTGCGTCGCCAGGGGCAAGTGGCGAGTATTCAGGTCGTGCCCTGGGCGCGCGGCTACCAGACGGTGCAGCGCACGCCCGATACTGCCCTGTTTGCGACCATTCGCAATGCTGAGCGCGAGGCGTCCTTTCAGTGGGTGGGGCCGATCTTGCTGGCCCGCGACAGCTTTTATGCGCTGAAGAATTCCGGCCTGGTGATCGGCAATCAGGCCGAGCTGGCCGCCGTCGGGCAGATTGCCGTGCCGCGGGACTGGTTCAGTTTTCAGGAGCTCACCGCGCAGGGGCAGCCCAATCTGCTGGGCGTCAACGAGCCGATGCAGATGTTCAAGATGCTGCGCCGTGGCCGGATCAAGCTGATTTTGGCCGACAACCTGAGCTTCTTCAGTCGCGGCGATGCCGCCAGTCAGGTGGATTACCTGACCGCCGACGATGTGGAAGTGGTTCTGCCGTACCGCACCACTTATGGCTATATCGCCTTCTGGCGCGGCACCGACGCGCAGACGCTGCAGCGCTGGCAGACCACGCTGGATGAGATGAAGGCCGATGGCAGCTTCGCGGTCATTTATCAGCGCTGGCTGCCGGGCGAGCCGCAGCCGCCATTGCGCGAGCCTCAGTAAGCGCGGCCCGTTCAGTTTATCGGTGCAGCTTGCAGCCGCCCCAGGCTCTTATCCTCAAACGCCACTTGGGGCTTGGGCTTGATCAGGCTGAAGTCAATCATCGACTTGGGCTGATAAGGGTCGCCAATCAGCAGCGGCCGCTCCTTGAATGACGTGCTCACCAGGCTCTTGGCCGGGTCCAGTTCATCGGAGCGCAAGCCCGCCAGGTCGGCCCAGGTGTGAATCAGGTTGGCGCTGCTGTAGGGGCGGCTCAGTTCGTCCTGATAGGCCACCGGGTTATTCGCCTGCCATTGTTTGGATGTCCAGAGCATAAAGGGGATGGTGTACATCGGTGCGGTTGGCCGGCCTTCACTGCGTCCCAGGATGGTATCGGTGGGGGAGTCAAAGACGGCTTCGCCGTGGTCCGCCAGGTACAGCAAGAAGCCATTGGCCTGGCTGCCCGACAGTCGCTCGATCAGGCTGGATACGACGAAGTCGTTGTACAGCACCGCATTGTCGTAGCTGTTGTAGGTCGGCAGTTGGTCGTCTGTGACCCAGGCTGGTACACCTTTACGGTCGTTGAATTGGGCGTAGTCCTCGGGATAACGGTACTTGTAGCTCATGTGAGTGCCGAGCAGGTGCACCACGATCAATTTGCGCGGCGCCTGGTCGGCTAAAGCCTGGCTGAACGGGGCCAGCACTTCGCCGTCGTACTGGCGGGCATTCTGTTCACGGTTGTTGTTCAGGTAGACCTGCTTATCAGCCTGCTTGGAAAAGGTGGTAAGCATGGTGTTGCGTTCGGTCATGGTCTGCTGGTTGGTGATCCAGAAGGTCTTGTAACCGGCTTGCTTCATCAGGTTGATGATCGAAGGCGTGGTCAGGTAGGCGTCAGGGTTTTGCTCGTCGGCAAAGGTCAGCACCTGTTGCAGCGCTTCAATGGTGTAAGGGCGCGGGGTCACGACGTTGTCGAACACCTGCAGTTGGTCGCGCATGGCGTCCAGCTTTGGCGTGGTGGCGCGCGGGTAGCCATACAGGCTCATACGCTGGCGATTGGTTGATTCGCCGATCACCAGCACCAGGGTGCTCGGCTGCCCTGCATGGGCGTCGGTCAGGTTTTTCAGGGGCGGTAACTGGGCGTTGGCGGTGAGCAGATCCTGCATGTTGCCCAGTTGCAGGCGATATTGGTGGTAGCCAACCATGACTTGCCATGGCGTGACGGCGGCCAGTCGTTCTTCGAATTTGTTCAGGCCCGCGGTCAGGTTGTCGCTGGTGAGCATGAGGCGTGCGGGATAACCGACAGTGACCGCCACAATCAGCGCGCTGGCAACCATGGCCGAGCGCCGCGGCAGATAGACCGGACGAATCTTCTGCCAGAGCAGCCAGGCGCCCAGGCCATAGCCGATAAACGCCAGCGGCATCCACCAGGTCAGGTATTGGCTGATGTATTCGGCGGCCTCGGCGTTGTTGCTCTCGAACATGATGAAGATGACGCTTTGGGAGAAGTCCTGACCGTAAATCAGGTAATAGCCAAAAGCCGGCAGCGAGCACAGCCACAGCGCGCCACCGATGATGCCGGCCAGGCGGCGCGTGTGGGCCGGGTACAGCAACAAGGGCACTAGCCACAAGCCGCTGAGCAGCAAGGTTTGGCGGAAACCGCGCCAGCCAATGGTGTCGGTGGCAAACAGCAGCAGTTGCGTGACCCCGGACATGTACCAGAAGAACAGGAACATCCAGCCCAGGGCTGCCCATTCGATGCCTTTGCGCGAAGATTCTGCACGGGCAGCAATCATCATGACTCTCCGAGTAATACCGGGCTGAAGCGGAACACTCCGCAGGCGCCCTGAACAATTGAGAGCCACTCTAGGCGGGCAAAGGTTAACAAAGTGTTAAGTGATTGCCGCCGGCAAAACTCCCGGATGAGGCGCGTTACTGGCGGCGCAACAGGCAAAGCCGGGTGCCCTAAATAGGCGCAGCACGCTAAACTGGCCGACCAGTCAAGCAAGCGGCGGCAGCAGCTGCCGTTTTTCGTCAATGCAACCTTCAGGCGGTGATCCTGCGCAGAGGTTGACCACTGCGCCGGCGCTACACGCGTCGCCGCGATGAGGCAGTAACAATGAATCAGCCGCTCCACACGGGTGAACTCAAGCGCGGTCTGCAAAACCGTCATATCCAGTTGATCGCCCTGGGCGGGGCGATCGGCACGGGCCTGTTCCTCGGCTCGGCCGGGGTGCTGAAGTCCGCCGGGCCGTCGATGATCCTCGGTTATGCGATTGCCGGCTTTATTGCCTTCCTGATCATGCGCCAACTGGGCGAGATGATTGTCGAGGAGCCGGTGGCCGGCTCCTTCAGTCACTTTGCGCACAAGTACTTTGGTGGCTATGCGGGCTTTCTCTCGGGCTGGAACTACTGGGTGCTGTATGTACTGGTGGGCATGGCCGAGCTTACGGCGGTGGGCAAGTACGTACAGTTCTGGTGGCCGGAGATCCCGACCTGGGTGTCGGCGGCGGTGTTCTTTGTGGCCATCAACCTGCTCAACCTGACCAGCGTGAAAGTCTTCGGCGAGACCGAGTTCTGGTTCGCCCTGGTCAAGGTGGTGGCGATCATCGGCATGATTCTGCTGGGCATATTCCTGCTGGTCAGCGGCACTGGCGGCGAGCAGGCGGCGGTGAGCAACCTGTGGAGCCATGGCGGCTTCTTCCCCAATGGCCTTGAAGGCCTGGTGATGGTGCTGGCAATCATCATGTTTTCCTTCGGTGGCCTGGAGTTGGTGGGGATTACCGCCGCTGAGGCGGCCGAGCCGAAGAAGGTGATTCCCAAAGCGATCAATCAGGTGATCTGGCGGATTTTGATTTTCTACATCGGCGCCCTCAGTGTGCTGTTGATGCTCTATCCGTGGGACAAACTGCTGGAAACCCTGAATGCCGCCGGCGACCCTTATAGCGGCAGCCCGTTCGTGCAGATTTTCTCCCTGCTGGGCAGTGATACGGCGGCTCATCTGTTGAATTTCGTGGTGCTGACGGCGGCGCTGTCGGTCTATAACAGTGGTGTCTACTGCAACAGCCGCATGCTCTTCGGCCTGGCCGAGCAGGGCGATGCGCCCAAGGCCTTTCTCAAGGTCAACAGTCGTGGTGTGCCGGTGCTGGCGATTGGCGTGTCAGCGCTGATCACTTTGCTGTGCGTGCTGGTCAACTACCTGGCGCCGCAGCGGGCGCTGGAAATGCTGATGGCCTTGGTGGTGTCGTCGCTGGTGATCAACTGGGCGATGATCAGCCTGTCGCATCTCAAGTTTCGTCAAAGCCTCAACAAGCGCGGCATTGAGCCTGGCTTCAAGTCGCTTTGGTATCCGTTCAGCAACTACCTGTGCCTGGCGTTTGTGGCCTTGATTCTGGGGGTGATGTTGCTGATTCCGGGGATTAACCTGTCGGTCTATGCGATTCCATTCTGGTTGGCCTTTATCGGTCTTTGCTACTGGCTCAAGACCCGCGCGGCTTGAGGCGGCGCGGCGCCGAGCAGTTGCTCGCGCAGGCTGGCGGACAAACCATTGTCAGCCAGCCAGATGCCGAGGTAAGCGTGGGCCAGTTCGGCGTTGCGGCTACTGAACACGCGGCGGCCGTTACGCTCCAGGTGCATGCCGGCGGTAACCGAATAGTCGAGGGCATAGCGGTCGCCGGGTTGAATGTCGGCGAAGGTCGCGTGCAAGGCGTCCAGCTCGGGGCGCAGGCGCTGCAGTTGGGCTGCCGATTGCTGGCGTTCGAGGGTGACCCAAGCCGCCTTGATCACGTCTTCCCGGTCTATCGCGCGGAAGTAGTACAACTCCAGGCGTTGCCGGTGGCTGTTGCCCACCGCTTGGCGGGGGCTGATACCCGGTTCGGTGTAGAGCGCAGCGGCGTACACATCGACCCACAGGTAGTTGAGTACGGCCTGGTTTTGCCGTTGCAGAGGTTTTTCGGCCGCTTGCCGGTAGGGACTAAACGCGGCCTCGGCCAGGCGGTCGCCCTCGTTGGCCAGTAGATTGGCGCTGCTAAACAGCAAGATCAGGCAAATCAATCGGTGCATGGCGTAGGCTCCTGAGTCTGCGTGCAGATTTGGCCACGGGGGGCGCAGTGGTCAAGCGGGCCCTGTTGCAGGGTGTTACCAATACTTGAATCAATCGGTCGCATGGGCGCGAGCATCCCATTGACGATGTTTTTATAATCAAAAGCTTTGATTGCAGGGGGCAACTATCCGTAACGTTTATGACGCCTGCCGTACAACGCGGACTTTTGTCACTCGGGCAGTATTTGAATTCGGTAAATGCGCTGGTTGCAGCGCATGGGGTACTCAATGATCAAGATCAAACGTGGGCTGGATCTGCCAATCACCGGCAGTCCGCAGCAGCACATCGAGGCCGCTCGCCCGGTGCGCAGTGTGGCGGTGCTGGGCTGTGATTATCACGGCATGAAGCCGAGCATGGCGGTGCAGGTGGGAGATCGGGTCAAACTCGGCCAGCCGTTGTTCAGTGACAAGAACAACCCTGGCGTGCATTTCACCGCGCCTGGGGCCGGGGTGGTCAGTGCCATTCACCGTGGCGCCCAGCGTGTGCTGCAATCGGTGGTGATCGAGCTGGAGGGCGATGATGCCCTGCAGTTTGCTAGCTACCCAGCAGCCCAGTTGGCCAGCCTTGAGCCCCAGGCGGTGCGCGACAACCTGCTGCAATCGGGCTTGTGGACTGCGCTGCGCAGTCGCCCGTTCAGCAAGGTGCCGGCGATTGATGCCGTGCCCAGCTCAATCTTCGTCACGGCCATCGATACCCAACCGCTGGCCGCTGACCCTGCGCTCATCATCCAGGCCTATGCCGACGACTTCGCGGCTGGTCTGCAAGTGCTGGCGCGGCTGGCCAAGGTGTTTCTGTGCAAGGCGCCCGCTGTAAGCCTGCCCGGTGAACAGCTGGCCGGTGTGCACACCGAGAGCTTCAGTGGCCCCCATCCGGCCGGTTTGCCGGGCACCCATATGCACTTCCTCGATCCGGTGAGCGCTAGCAAGAGTGTCTGGCAGATCGGTTATCAGGATGTGATTGCCATCGGCAAACTCTTTACCACTGGGCAACTGTGGGTGGAGCGGGTGATTGCTCTGGCCGGCCCCGTGGTCAATCAACCGCGCTTGCTGCGTACGCGCCTTGGGGCTTGCTTGCAAAGCCTGAGCGCTGGCGAGTTGCAGCCTGGGTTGAATCGCGTGATTTCCGGCTCGGTGTTTGGCGGGCGTACCGCACGCGGCGCCTTTGCCTACCTGGGGCGTTATCACCAGCAAGTCTCTTGCCTGCATGAAGGCGACGAGCGCGAACTGCTGCATTACCTGCGCGCCGGGGTGAACAAGCATTCGGTGCTGAATATCTTCGTTTCCAAGTTGGCCGCGGCCAAGCGCTTTGCTTTTGATACCAGCACCAACGGCAGCCCACGGGCCATGGTGCCGGTGGGCAACTATGAGGCGGTGATGCCGCTGGACATCCTGCCTACCCAATTGCTGCGTTACCTGATCGTCGGTGACAGCGAAATGGCGCAGAAGCTCGGTTGCCTGGAGCTGGACGAAGAAGACCTGGCGCTCTGTACCTACGTGTGTGCCGGTAAGTATGAATACGGCCCGATCCTGCGGGACAACCTGACTCGCATAGAGAAGGAGGGCTGATCGATGTCCTTGCGTAAATTCCTCGACAAAATCGAACACAACTTCGAGAAAGGCGGGCGCTTCGAGAAGTGGTACGCCCTCTATGAAGCGGCCGACACCTTCTTCTATCGTCCCAGCAGCGTGACCAAAACCACCGCTCATGTGCGCGATGGCATCGACCTCAAGCGCATGATGATGACGGTGTGGTTCTGCGTGATGCCGGCGCTGTTTTTCGGCATGTGGAACATCGGTTATCAGGCCAATAGCCTGTTTGCCGCGCAGCCGGAACTGCTGGCCGCCCAAGAGGGCTGGCGCTTTGCCCTGATCGGCGCGCTGGCGGGTTTTGACCCCCATAGCCTGGCGGACAACTTGATCCAGGGCGCGGCGTATTTCCTCCCGGTGTACGCAGTGACCTTTATCGTTGGCGGCTTCTGGGAGGTGCTATTTGCCTCGATCCGCAAGCATGAGGTGAATGAAGGCTTCTTTGTGACCTCGGTGCTGTTTGCCCTGATTCTGCCGCCAAGCATTCCGCTCTGGCAGGTGGCGCTGGGTATCAGCTTCGGTGTGGTGATCGGCAAGGAAGTCTTTGGCGGCACTGGCAAGAACTTCCTCAACCCAGCCTTGGTCGGTCGCGCCTTTCTGTTTTTTGCCTATCCGGCGCAGCTCAGCGGCGACGCGGTGTGGACAGCGGTGGACGGTTTCGCCGGCGCCACCGCCCTCAGCGTTGCCGCGTCCGGTGGCATCGAACAGGTCACGGCCAATGGCTTGAGCTGGTGGAATGCTTTTATCGGTTTTGAACATGGCTCGATGGGTGAGACCAGCACCTTGGCGATTTTTATCGGCGGCGCCGTGTTGCTGCTGACCAAGATTGCCTCCTGGCGCATCGTCAGCGGCGTGATGTTGGGCATGGTCGCCATGAGCTACCTGTTCAATGGCATTGGTTCGGCGACTAACCCGATGTTCGCCATGCCGTGGCACTGGCATCTGGTGGTCGGCGGTTTTGCCTTCGGCATGATCTTTATGGCCACTGATCCGGTTTCGGCATCGATGACCAATACCGGCAAGTGGATCTTCGGTGCGCTGATCGGCGTCATGGTGGTGTTGATTCGGGTGGTCAACCCAGCCTTCCCGGAAGGCATGATGCTGGCGATTCTGTTCGCCAACCTGTGTGCGCCTTTGATTGACCACTTTGTCGTTCAGGCCAATATAAAGCGGAGGCTGGCACGTAATGTCTAGTCAACAAGAGTCCACTGTTCGCACCCTGATGGTGGCGTTGATCGTCTGCCTAGTGTGTTCGGTGTTTGTCGCGGGTGCCGCCGTCGCACTCAAACCCGTGCAGGTGGAAAACCGCCTGCTGGACAAACAGCGCAGTATTTTGGCGATTGCTGGCCTGGGTGAAGCCGACATGTCGGCCAAGGCCGTCAAGGCTCTGTACGCCGAGCGGATCAAGGCCCGTGTGGTTGACCTGCAGACCGGCCAGTTCACCGATGCTCAGGATGCCGCCAGTTTCGACCCGCTGAAGGCCGCCAAAGATCCAGCCCTGTCGGACGCCCTCAAGGGTGAGCAGGACATTGCCTCGATCAAGCGCCGCGAGCGTTATTCCACCGTCTATATGGTGGAGTCCGACGGCCAACTCGACACCCTGATCATGCCGATTCGCGGCTACGGCCTGTGGTCGACCCTGTATGGCTTTATGGCCGTGAAGGGCGATCTGAATACCGTGGTTGGCCTCGGGTTCTACCAGCATGGCGAGACGCCAGGCCTGGGTGGTGAGGTGGACAATCCGAAATGGAAAGCCCTGTGGCACGGCAAGACCCTGTTTGATGGCAATGGCCAGTTGGCCGTGCAGATCATCAAGGGCAGCGTCGATCCGGCGGCAGCCAATGCCCAGCATCAGGTTGATGGCCTGGCTGGTGCGACCCTGACCAGTAAAGGCGTGGATAACCTGCTGCACTTCTGGCTGGGCGAGAACGGCTTCGGTCCGTTCCTGATGAAACTGCAAAAAGGGGAGGCGTAAGCATGAGCCAGCCAACATTCAAGCAAGTGCTGCTGGACCCGATCCTGCACAACAACCCCATCGGTTTGCAGATTCTCGGCATCTGTTCGGCCCTGGCGGTGACCTCCAACCTGAAAACGGCCTTGGTGATGTCGATCGCCCTGACTCTGGTGACCGGCTTCTCCAACCTGTTTATCTCGATGATTCGCAGCCAGATCCCCAGCTCCATCCGCATGATCGTGCAGATGGTGATCATCGCGTCCCTGGTGATCGTGGTTGATCAGGTGCTCAAGGCCTATGCCTTTAGCCTGGCCAAGCAACTGTCGGTGTTTGTCGGTCTGATTATCACCAACTGCATCGTTATGGGGCGTGCCGAGGCGTTTGCCATGCAGAACCCACCGCTGCTGTCGTTCTGCGACGGGATCGGCAACGGTTTGGGCTACAGCGCCATGCTGATTGTGCTCGGCGTGATCCGTGAACTGTTTGGCGCCGGCAAACTGCTCGGCTACAGCATCCTGCCGACCCTCAATGAAGGCGGCTGGTACCAGCCCAACGGCATGCTGTTGCTGCCGCCTTCGGCATTCTTTCTGATTGGCCTGATCATCTGGGCGCTGCGCAGCTGGAAGACCGAACAGAAGGAGGCGCCGAGCTTCAAGATGGCGCCGCAGGTTTCGGATAAGGAGGCCTATTAATGGAACACTACATCAGCTTGTTCGTGAAGGCGGTGTTCGTTGAGAACATGGCCTTGGCGTTTTTCCTTGGCATGTGCACCTTTATCGCCATCTCCAAAAAGGTGGAAACGGCCATTGGCCTGGGTGTGGCGGTGATCGTGGTGCAAGCCATCACCATCCCAGCCAACAACCTGCTGTACACCTACCTGCTCAAGGACGGTGCCCTGGCCTGGGCCGGCTTGCCGGAGGTGGACCTGTCGTTTCTTGGTCTGCTCAGCTATATCGGCGTAATTGCCGCCATCGTGCAGATCCTCGAAATGCTCCTGGATAAGTACGTGCCGTCGCTCTACAACGCCCTGGGCGTGTTCCTGCCGTTGATTACGGTGAACTGCGCAATCATGGCCGGCTCGCTGTTTATGGTGGAGCGCGACTACAACCTTGGCGAAAGCGTGGTTTACGGCGTGGGCTCCGGGCTGTCCTGGGCCCTGGCGATTGCCTTGTTGGCGGGTATCCGCGAGAAGCTCAAATACAGTGATGTGCCCGAAGGTCTGCAGGGCCTGGGTATTACCTTCATCACCATCGGTCTGATGTCGCTGGGCTTTATGTCTTTCAGCGGCGTTCAACTCTAAGGAGCCATGTGTGATTAGCTTTGAAATCTTCCTGGCCATTGGCATGTTCACCGCCATCGTCCTCGGACTGGTGGTGATCATCCTCGCCGCACGCGCCAAGCTGGTATCCAGCGGCGACGTGAATATCGTCATCAACGGCGAGCGCACCCTTACCGTGCCGGCCGGTGGCAAATTGCTGCAGACCCTGGCGGCAAATAACGTGTTCCTGTCTTCAGCTTGTGGCGGCGGCGGTACCTGCGCCCAGTGCAAGTGCATCGTCGAAAGCGGTGGTGGTGAGATGCTGCCCACCGAGGAAGCCAACTTCACCCGCCGTCAGGCCCGTGAAGGCTGGCGCCTGTCCTGCCAGACGCCGGTCAAGCAGGACATGCACATTGAAGTGCCGGAAGAAGTGTTCGGCGTGAAGAAGTGGGAATGCACGGTGGAGTCCAACCCCAACGTCGCCACTTTCATTAAGGAGCTGACCCTGCGCCTGCCTGAGGGCGAGAGTGTGGACTTCCGCGCGGGTGGTTACGTGCAGTTGGAGTGCCCACCCCACGAGGTGCATTACAAGGACTTCGACATCCAGCCCGAGTACCGGGGCGATTGGGACAAGTTCAACCAGTGGAAGTACGTGTCCAAGGTCGACGAGACGGTCATTCGCGCTTACTCCATGGCCAACTACCCAGACGAGAAGGGCCTGGTCAAATTCAACATCCGCATCGCCTCGCCACCGCCGGGCAAGGATCATTTGCCGCCGGGCAAGATGTCGTCCTGGGTGTTTAGCTTGAAGCCGGGTGACAAGGTCACGGTGTACGGCCCGTTCGGTGAGTTCTTCGCCAAGGACACCAATGCCGAGATGATTTTCATCGGCGGTGGTGCCGGTATGGCGCCGATGCGTTCGCACATCTTCGACCAGCTCAAACGTCTGGGCTCCAAGCGCAAGATCAGCTTCTGGTATGGCGCGCGGTCCCTGCGTGAGGCGTTCTATGTCGAGGAATACGATCAGCTGCAGGCGGATAACCCGAACTTTCAGTGGCACCTGGCGTTGTCTGATCCGCAACCTGAAGACAACTGGACTGGCCTCAAGGGCTTTATCCATAACGTGCTGTTTGAGAACTACCTGAAAGATCACCCGGCGCCGGAAGACTGCGAGTTCTACATGTGTGGTCCGCCCATGATGAACGCTGCTGTGGTGAAGATGCTGCTGGACCTTGGGGTCGAGCGCGACAACATCCTGCTGGACGACTTCGGTGGTTGATAGCCGCTGGGTAGTCGCACTGCTGCTGACCTGCGTAAGTCTGGTGGGCTGCAGTGAACGGGTTGAGGAGTTCGGCGGCCCGACCATGGGCAGCCGTTACTCGGTCAAATACCTGCGTGGCAGCGACGGTCCGGCGTTGGCCGAGGCTCAGGCGGCCACCGAGGCGATTCTGGCCGAGGTCGATCAACAGCTGTCGACCTACCGCAGCGACTCGCTGATCAGCCGCTTCAATGCGCTGCCGGCCCAGAGTTGTCAGCCGATGCCCGAGTCGCTGCTGGGGCTGGTGCGTTTTGGCGAGCAGTTGTCGCTGCAGAGTGCCGGAGCCTTCGACCTGACCCTGGAACCGTTGCTCAATCTTTGGGGTTTTGGCCCGCAGTCCCGTGGCGAACAGGTGCCCAGCGCCGAGCAGATCGCTGAGGCGCGTGAGCGTATTGGTCATCGGTATTTGCACATTGACGGCCAGCAGCTGTGCAAGGACGTGGCCTTAATGGTCGATTTCAACAGCATTGCTGCCGGTTATGCGGTTGATCGCATCGGTGCACGCCTGCAGCAGCTGGGGGTGAGCAGTTATCTCGTGGAGGTCACGGGCGAGCTCAAGGCCTTAGGCCGCAAGGGTGACGGTTCCGCCTGGCGCGTTGCCATCGAGGCGCCGCTGGATGATCAGCAGGTGGCGCAAACCATCCTCACCCTGGATGGCGAGGGCATTTCAACGTCGGGCGATTATCACAACTATTTCGAACGTGATGGCCGACGCTATTCCCACACCCTGGACCCGCAAACTGCCGCGCCCATTAACCACACGCTGGCCCAGGTCAGCGTGGTAGATGCCTCGGTGCAGCGTGCCGATGGTCTGTCTACCCTGTTGATGGTGCTGGGGCCGGAGCGCGGGCTGGCGTTTGCCGAGCGCGAGGGCATCAAGGCGCTGTTTGTGACCCGTGGCGAACAAGGCTTTGTCACACAACGCAGCAGCGCATTTCAGCGTTGGCTGGTTAAAGGAGAGCAGCAATGACCTGGTTGCTGGTGTTTGTCGGCATGTTATTGGTGGTGCTGGGCATGGCCGTCGGAGTGATCTTTGGGCGCAAGCCGATTGCCGGTTCCTGTGGTGGTATCGCCAATTTGGGCATCGAGAAAGAGTGCTCGATCTGCGGTGGCGTGCGGGAAAAATGCGAAGAAGTGCAGCGCGAGCAAAATGTAGTGCCGGCAAAGCTCGCCTACGACGCGACCAAGCGCTAATGTTCAGCGCCATAAGTGGCAGCTAAGCTGTTGTCAGCATTGTAAATACCTCGGCTTATTGCCGCGGTCATGGCGGGCGCCAGAGCGGCGCGCCGGACAGTTATCGAGGAGTAAGCATGGCGGTCTACAACTACGACGTGGTGGTGCTGGGTTCAGGCCCTGCAGGCGAGGGTGCAGCCATGAATGCGTCCAAGGCCGGGCGCAAGGTTGCCGTGGTCGATGATCGTCGGCTGGTGGGGGGCAACTGCACGCACCTGGGCACTATCCCGTCCAAGGCCTTGCGTCACTCGGTACGGCAGATCATGCAGTACAACACCAACCCGCTGTTCCGCCAGATCGGTGAGCCGCGCTGGTTCTCCTTCCCTGATGTGCTGAAAAGCGCCGAACGGGTGATTGCCAAACAGGTCAGTTCACGCACCGGTTACTACGCGCGCAATCGCATCGATGTGTTCTGTGGTTCTGCCAGCTTTGCCGACGCCCAGACCATTCAAGTGGTTTGCCCCAATGGGGTGATGGAAACCATGGTGGCCAAGCAGGTGGTGATTGCTACCGGTTCGCGCCCGTATCGTCCGCTGGATGTCGACTTCAGCCATCCGCGGGTTTATGACAGCGACACCATCCTCGGCCTCAGCCACACCCCGCGCCGTTTAATCATCTACGGTGCTGGCGTGATCGGTTGTGAATACGCATCGATTTTCAGTGGCCTAGGTGTACTGGTCGATTTGATCGACAACCGTGACCAGCTGCTTAGCTTTCTTGACGACGAGATTTCCCAAGCCCTCAGCTATCACCTCAGCAACAACAACGTGACGATTCGTCACCACGAAGAGTACGAGCGCATTGAGGGTCAGGAGCACGGCGTGATCCTGCACCTGAAGTCCGGCAAGAAGATCAAGGCCGACGCCTTGCTCTGGTGTAATGGGCGTACCGGCAACACTGACAAGCTGGGGCTGGAAAACATTGGCCTGAAGGCCAACGGCCGTGGCCAGGTGGAAGTGGATCAGCATTACCAAACCTCGATCCCGAATGTGTATGCCGCCGGCGACGTGATTGGCTGGCCGAGCCTGGCCAGTGCCGCTTATGACCAGGGCCGTTCAGCCGCGGGCAATGCGGTGGGCAATGACAGCTGCCGTTTCGTCAACGATGTGCCAACGGGCATCTACACCATTCCGGAAATCAGCTCGATCGGTAAGAACGAGCAAGAACTGACCCAGGAGCAGATCCCTTACGAGGTCGGCAAGGCGTTCTTCAAGGGGATGGCGAGGGCGCAGATTTCCGCTGAGCCGGTGGGCATGCTGAAAATTCTGTTTCACCGCGAGACCCTGGAAATCCTTGGCGTGCATTGCTTTGGCTACCAGGCGTCGGAGATCGTGCACATCGGTCAGGCGATCATGAACCAGAAGGGCGAGGCCAATACCCTCAAGTATTTCGTCAACACCACGTTCAACTACCCGACCATGGCGGAAGCCTACCGGGTAGCGGCGTTCGACGGCCTCAACCGGCTTTTTTGAGCGGCTCCGGCCGGTGGCCTGAGCCGGGCGGGGTAGATCCGTTCAGTGACTCCCAGGCGTGGCGCTGGCCGAACCGGGAGAGTTTCTGAATCAGGCAATAAAAAACCGACCCATCGAGGTCGGTTTTTTATTGTGCGTAGTTTGGCTTTCAGCTTTTCAGGGTTTGCGCGGCCAAGCCGGGGAAGTCGGTGATTACGCTGTCCACACCGAAATCCGCCAGGCGGCGCATCAGGGCCGGTTCGTTGACCGTCCACACCGACACATGCAGGCCCTGGCGCTGGGCTTTTTGCAGACGTTCCGGGGTGCACAGGGTCCAGTTCAGGGCCAGCAGGTCACAGCCGTAGTGCTTGGCCACTTTCAGTGGGTCGAGCCAGGCGTACTCGGCCACCAGCCCGCGGGACAGGTCCGGGGTCAGGCGTTTGAGGGCGCGCAGCACAACGCGGGAGCTGGAGGTTACGGTGACCTTGTCGAGCAGGCCGTAGCGCTCGACCAGTTCGCGGATCGCCAGGGCCATGCACGCGGCCTTGACCCGCGAGGCGCTTTTCACTTCCAGCTGCCAGTGGTCGAAGTCGCAGTGTTGGAACAGTTCTTCCAGGCGTGGGATCGGGCAGGGCTGCTTCCAGCCGGGTCCGCCCTGGCGCGCGTCGTAGCTCATCAGTTCGGCGGCGCTGTGCTGGCTGACTTTGCCGCGCCGGCCCGTGGTGTGCTTGAGGGTCGGGTCATGAATGACCATCAGTTCGCCGTCGCTGGACAAGTGCAGGTCCAGTTCGCAGCGTTTGACGCCGTGCTCCAGGCAGCGCTGGAAGCTGGCGAGGGTGTTTTCCGGTGCTTCGCCTTTGGCGCCGCGGTGGCCGTAGATGACTGTCACGCTTGCTCCTTGTTTAGCGGTACGGCAGGTGCCTTAAGGTTGTTCGCGCAACTGACGGCGCTCCAGGGCCTGCTTTTGCAGAATATGGCGGGCCAGCAGCTGGCGCTGGGCGTCGGTCAGGGCCTCGAATTCGGTGCCGATCTCGAACTGACCGTCGCTGCGCTCACGGCAGTTGATCACCTTGCCGCGCAACAACAGCCCCAGGCCCTGGGGCATAAGCACCATCTTGATGGCCAGGTGGGTGCCCGCCGGTATGGCCAGCAGGTTGTTGAAGCTGATGCCGCCCTCGGACATTGACACTCGCCGCGGTGCGCCGATATCGCGCAGCAGGTTTTGCGCCAGCGCCTGGCCGAGCAGGTCGATGCGCTTGTTGATCACTTTCAGGTAGTTGGCCAGGGTGCGATCGCGCTCACTGATGTGGCGTAGCAGGTGCTGCGATTCGAAGTCCATCAGGTGCAAATCGCTGAGCAGATTGAACAGCGGCGAAGCGTCCTGCAGCACCTCGTGGGCCTGGGCGTTGGCGCCGGACAGAGGGGTGAAATCCAGTGCGATCGTGTCGTCGATACGGTAGTATTCGCGGCGATCATCTACGTCTTGTGTCGACATGGCGAACCCATGGCC
>RCMZ01000607.1_pt1 | contig 16729 bp, 24 predicted proteins | sample 2041141 | NCBI WGS metagenome assembly RCMZ01 (sample SAMN09708263, study PRJNA481090) | Wastewater metagenome, whole genome shotgun sequencing project. | biome: sewage; isolation source: Davis station wastewater (DW) | place: Antarctica: Davis Station | collected 2010-03-01
CCACTGAGGAGGTGGCAGCATGAACAACTCTTCCGCTCATCTCCTCGCCCAGCACGGCGAACTGCTGCAGGTCGGCCCATTTGTCACCGGCGAGCCGCTGCAGGAAAAGTCGGGGCGATTCCTGAAGGCTCTAGCGGCTGCTGCGATCTGTATCTCTTTGGCCGCCGGTTATGGACACTACACCCAAGGGGTCCGTGAGGAAGCGGCTCGGGTAGCCGCGGCAGAGAAAGCCGAAGCGGCGCGGCTGGCTGAGGAAAAGCGCATTGCTGCTATCCAGGTGGCGGGGCTTCAACAACGTCTTTTGAGGCTGCAAGATCACATCAGCACGCAACGTGATCAGCTGCTGGAGCGCTTCGCGCCGCTTATCGCTGACCGAGAAACAGATCCCGACATTGAGCAGCTGCTAGAACGCTATCCGGCCCCTATCAAGCCCCTGCAGGCAATCGATCCGCTTGCCTTTGAGGCCTTCATCGAGCTGGATCGCGATAGCTGGATTGCGAATCGGACCAGTCCGAAGCTCGATCAGCACTATCAGACTGAAAACGCCAAGATCCAGGAAGGCAAAAACTACCTGGACAAAATCAACCGCGAGATTTTTGCGATTGATCAACGCAAAGCAGCCGGAGCTTCTAAAACCGAGATCCGTGAGCTGAAAGCTCACGGATCCCCGGCGAAGCCGGAAGCTTTTCGCTTCGCACCAGTTCCGCCTGTAGCACCGGAGCCGGTCATGCCGCTGGAAATCCCCGCGGCAACCGCTCCAGCCGCTGCGCCTGCACCCGCGCCGGCGGCGCCGAAACCACGCACGGCGCCGACTGGGGTGCCTGGCAAGGTCCAGGTACTAGACTGGTAAAAATGAACGAGCCCCTTCGGGGGCTCTACTGAGTACAGATGCTGTGAAACGCAAATTGCCTGAAAGCCCGCTATATCGGATTTTCCGTGAAACTCCTTCTGAGGAACTGAAGGAGTTTTTCGCGCCCGCGCTGCGAGCGGCGAAGGAAGATCAAAAAGCGATTTCGGCACGGGCCAAGGCGATCAGGGCGGCACGAGAAACACCGGCTACAAGCATTTTCGAAGCCTGCTGCCCGGGCTCGACTGCTGATGAAATCAGCGATCAATTAAGGCCGTATCTCAAAAAGGCCTGGGAAGATCAGCAAGCAATTCACGCCGGAGCTGAGGCCATTCGGCAGGAGGAAGCGCCCGACCCAGAGCCTGGCTCAAGCGCATAAGGATCCCGGCCTCAGCCGGGTTCTTTTTGCCCGCTGCGCGGGCCAAGCCCAGAAGGGAAAAATGTGCGCCGGATTCGAGTTGACGCTTGCTCCCTCGGGAAATACCCTTGTCAGCAAGAATAACCCCCACGCCTCGGGCGGGATCCGTTCCGTACTGCGCACCAGGGGGTTAGTTTTTTCTGCTCTGCCTCTCCTCGATCTCGTACCTGGCCAACAGTATGGCCATCTCATCTAGGTGCTCGTCGTACTCATCGAGCAACACGGGATCAGAAGCCATCCCCCGTAGATAGTCCGGCCCAAATTCCCCCGCGAGCGCTCCTTTCAGCATCCAGTCCAGGAACAAAGGGCGCAGCACGCGCCAAGAAAGCCCGGGTTTGCCGTCTGGCCAGTAAAAGCGGTGATCTGTCGTCGACACGAAAGCGCACCTCTTCCCCCAGGTCACGTAGTCCACTTCCCAGAAGATGCCGATTGCGTCCAGGTGAATGGCAAACCATTGCGATCCGCTGGGCTCTTTCGATGGCCATGCTTTCCAGGCCTGGGCGTAGGCGTTGCTGGCCAGGCCAGCGAACGCAGCGCCTGGATAGAATTGCATTCGATCTCGGCCTATCTGCAGAACGGGCACGCTGCGGTCGATGTGATCGAGGAGTAGATCCGCGAGGTTAGGTTTCATCATCGCTTGGATGCTACCGGGCCACCCTGCCCTGCTCAATTCCCGGCAGGATCGAAAATTCTCGATAAAATACATTATCGTTATAAATTTACGCCGCCGGCGCCGAAGGTATTGCGGTGCCCGAGGTCGTGATCGCCAATACGGTGGGGAATCCATCAATGACCTGCCCAACCTGGTGGCCATCCAGGACGACGAAGAGCTATGCCGCTGCGCGGCTGAGGATGACGATGACTGAACTAATCGCGAAGCCAGCCGGTGGCCTGCAGGTCGCCGGCGAGCGCCGGCTCACCGCGGCCGAGTTCCAGGGCCTGGCAGAGGTGCCGGCCGCGGCTGAATGGTTCGCCAACCTGGATAACCCGCGCACGCAGCGCGCCTACAGGGGCGACATCGAGGACTTCAGCAACTTCATTGGCATCAGCAGCCCGGACCAGTTCCGGGCTGTAACCCGGGCGCATGTGCTCGCCTGGCGCCGCCAGCTCGAACAGCGCGGCCTGGCGGGGGCCACGATCCGGCGAAAGCTAGCGGCGCTGGCCAGCCTATTTGATCACCTGCTCGATGCGAACGCCGTCGCTGGAGGCAACCCGGTCCATGGGGTGAAGCGGCCGAGGATCGAAAGTAGCGAGGGCAAGACGCCGGCGCTGGGCGATCACCAGGCGAAGGCGCTGCTGGAGGCCCCGGATCCGTCGACGGTTAAAGGCCTACGCGATCAGGCGATTCTGGCCGTGCTGCTGTATCACGGCCTGCGCCGCGAGGAAGCGGCTCGACTGCTCGTCCAGGACATCCTGGAGCGCCGAGGGATCAAGCATCTGCGTGTTCACGGAAAGGGCGGCAAGCTGCGTTATCTGCCGCTGCACCCAGTCGCCCTGGAGCGGATACACGCCTACCTGGAGGCTTCTGGGCATCACCAGGAACAGGCCGAAGCGCCGCTGTTCGTACCGCTGCGTGGCCGGAAAACTGGAGCCGGGGTGTCGGCCGAGGGGATCTATGCCCTGGTGGGCAGTTACGCCCGGGCTGCCGGCATCGAGGTCGCCGGCCTGGGCGTGCATGGGTTGCGGGCAACAGCAGCCACGAACGCCCTGGAGCACGAGGCGGATATTGCGAAGGTTCAGCAGTGGCTGGGACACGCTAATATTTCAACAACCCGGATATACGATCGGCGAGCCTCCAGGCCAGAGGACTCGCCGACGTATAAGATTAAGTATTAACCTTTATTAGATAAGGCTTTTTCTCGCGCCCGAATCTTGCAAACCCGATCCTTTGAAAACGCAGCCAAGAGCATTGTAATTATTGCTAGCCACAAAGCTGCATCAAGAAGAAAACCAAAGACATGTAAAAAGCTCTGATGTAAAAAGCTCTGATCAAGCTCAATCCACTTTTCTTTTATACCAATGTCTAATACGATTTTCAGTAATAGCAAAAGCAGAATAAAGCTTTTCGACATTATCTTTTCAAAGCTAATTAATGCTTTATAGACGTAAATCATTGGCCACCACCCTGCGGCTGGTTCGGATTACGCGACGGGGTAATAGCGCGACTGATTGCCCCAGTCAGGACCTGACGAGCACTCATAGCTATCCCGCCCATAAAATTCTGCGGCGAATTTTCATAAGGGTTTAGGCCCGGCTCAGAGAAGGCGATCATGTTCAGCACAGTGCGCGGAAAAGTCATGATGAGTTGGGCTGAAGTGATTACTGCAAGCCAACTCAAATATATGCCTACAGCTACCAGTAACAAACCGCCAACCAGAATCGCGCCAAGACTTTCCAAGGGCCTTCCAACTTCAGCAGTGCCCGGATCGAATATGCCCCAAATCCCCATCATTCCTGCTTGAACAAGTGCGAGACTTATTGCACTTATTACGATAGCAGCCATAAGACCACCTACCGCCAGGGCGGGGTAAAGCCCAATGAAAAGGAGCGCGTTAAATCCCTTCGATGACATCTGAGAAGTGTGTTCTTCCCCCTTTGGAGCGGCAAAGCCTGCGCTCCAGAGTGTTACGCCAAAGAAAGTTGTTGCCACCGCCACGAGCCATCCCATAGCCCCCATAATCCCATAGATAGCGAAAAGCAGTGGCATGATATAGCCAATGAGCCCACCTGCGATGATCATCACCGCACCTATCGATTTTGGAAGCGCGCCATCGGTAACAGATGAAAGGCCGGGCACGTATTGCGCGATTTTCCCCCCAGCATAAAAGCCAATACCTGTTCCGACTAGCGAGCGGCCCCACGCGGCGATTGTGTGAATGTTTTGCATGCTCGGACCTGTTGTCTCCTTGAGAATATCGAGACTAAACACACGGACTAATAACGACTTGGTGGCGTTTCCAGTATTTCCAGGCTGAATTTGAGCAAGCGTTTCTTGTTCAACAACTTTCGATAGTACCTCCCCGCCAGTCAAAGCCGACAATGACGATTTAGGCATCATTTTGCTTGTGGCTCCATCTGCATAACTTGCGGCGCGACTAAAATCGCTTGCAGCTCGCAAAATGAAAGTTCCACCCAACATCCAGCCCCAATTTTTCATTTCATCAAAATAGGGTTCTGCACGTTGTGCTTGATCGCCTGCAATCGTATTGGCAATCGTCATTTCAACTGTTTTGCTGTACCAATCAGCAGATTGAGCTGTCCAGTTAATTGATTTCTCGAAATATTCCTTATGCTCTGTTTGCGTAACACCACCATCTTGAACAGACTTTGCATACTGAAGAGCATGAGCGACAAGCTGAACCCAGATTTGGCGTTGTGCCGAGGAAATTCCAGCTTCAATGGAGGCTGAGTTATTAGCTTTAACTTGAACGTACTCATCAGAGCACACCATCGAGCTCATCCACCCGAGTTGGCAGAACCAACCTTCAGTTTCAAGCTCACGACCGATAGTCTCATCTACTGCGCCTGAGTCGATCAACCCATTTGCACCAAGAGTCACCTCGCGGGCGAGCTCGTCTGTCGGAGCAATAAGAGGAATCTGCAGAGAGCGGCCGGCAACGCTTAGAAACGCCTCAGCTGCTTGTGACTGAGCATCGCCGGATCCGGCAGGATGAGTGTTGCCGTAGACTTCATTCCACCGATTGCGCAGCGCAACCAGGGCAAGCTGTTCGCCGGTGAGGCCGGCAACAATTTTTTCCTCACTTGGATCCTGGAAGACGGCAAAACCAGCAAGTTGAGCTGCAGACAGTTTCCAGGAATTGAGCATGTCCAGGGCAATACCTGGATCGACATCAACGCGGAACTTCGGATCGTTAAAAAGATTATAACGGTGCATCAACTCGAAAGCGTTGTGCTGCATCGAGTCTCCAAATTCAGCAGCTGCCTTTGAGAGTCCTGCGATTAGAGCGTGGCCAGTTGTCAGGGTTATAGCCACGCCTCCAGCACTTGAAACAGGCACAACTGGTGCGACAAGGATCAATGCTACCACTACTCGCAGCGGGTAAAAAAATGCCTCGTTTCCGTCGCGGGCTCCGAAGAAGTTTCCGTTGTTCTTCAACCGGAAAATACCTAGGAACATGGCCCATGAGGCGAGCACGCCAAACATGAGCAAACCAAGCTGCGAGAATGCTGCCGCGAAAATGGTAAGCGGCGTAACATCTTGGGCTACTACTTGCGAAACTTCAGGACTTTCGACAATCCAGCGGCCGAACATCCAAGTAAGCACAAGCTGTGTGAAACTATTCATTTGAAGTCTCCAAGCGAACTTTATAATTACTCGGCAGAGTGCGACCTATCAACAATGTCGGATTCTTCAGCGTGTCCTTTAAGAACTGCCCAACAGGAGGGGCTGATTGTGTGTAAGCCATATTCAAACGATAAGCGTTCTGGAACAGGATCATCAGCACAAGATTAAGAAAGACAACATTGGCAAAAATCATCATCTTCCCAGCGTCAATGCTTGATACCAAATTACCGACTATCAGCCCAACACCAAGCACAAGAACCAAATTGGTGAGCAGTGCGATCTTGTACTTAAACCGCACGGTTTGCGTGCTAATTTCATACTGACGGCACATTTCATCCCAAAGGCCTTTGTCATCCTGTTTTGCCAGGGCATCGGCCTCCTTAGCTTCACGTCGAATTTCTTGAATTTGCGCCCAGAGGCCGAGCAGGAAATTGATCGGAAGGCTGGCCGATTTTTTAACTTCACGAGCAGCGTTCTTAGCTTGTGCGTAGCCTGTCAAATAAGCTGCGACAGTTTTAATTTTGCTCATGATTCACCTCGGGCGAGTAGACGGGCGGAACTGGGGTTTCAACATCAACTGCTTTAACGTATTCAATCGGATCTACACGATTGACAACTTCGCGCCCAGGCACAACAAGGCCGAAATAAATGACCAAACCAACGCAGATGGCACGAGGTATTTTCACGGAGGCTTCATTAATGCGCATTCTTGCTCTCCTTCTCTTTGCATAATATTTCTTCAGCCTGAACAGCTAATACTCCAATTACATCCGCGTCATGTCGACATGAGGACGGAAGTTCAAGCGACTTCACCTGAATCTCCCTAAGTGCCGAGATAGCAAATTCTATATTACACGCAACATTAACTCGCCCTTTATTGCCTTTACTGTCTTTATTTAAATCCTCTACAAATGAAAACAAAGCAAAGGCGATTAAACATAAAATACCCATTTCCAGAAGGTAATCGCCAGTAAGCTCCTTCGAGCCATATAGGTTTGGCATGAAAGCTCTGGCGGTTTCCATAATGCCTTGGCCAAAAATAAAATATGGCACTGCGAATGTTGCCGCGGCTGCCAATACAAACACTCCCAACCTCACCGGGAAGTAGTTGCTCCATTTCAAGATACCTATAATAGATCGCATGCTAGCCCCCTTAAATAATCATTGAGCACAGTACAAATTTAACCTTACCAATCACAACAATCTAATTGCATTTCCCTAAAACGCATAATGCTTTTGCAATTACGCAAACATATAAAATCAACAAATAACGAATAAATTCGATCAGAACCCTGACAGCTTGATTAACTCTACCTATCGCCCACAAAAAAGCCCCTCGCAAGGGGCTTTTAATAAGGTTCTTCAATCTAGTACCTACGAATTATTCCGGTCACTTCATTGAAAAATTCCTGCGGGTTATCGCCATGAGTAGAGATCTCTCCAGTGGCGACATAGGCTTTCCAAGTGCCATCGCTGTACACGAATTTGAATCCTTCCGAACTTGCAGTGCGACGTCGATAGCCGCCAAAATTGTCAATCGGTCGTATTTTCTCGACACCATCCACCACTAGCGACAGATAGCCGGTGTCAGAGTTGCTTGCTTCATTCCAAAACGTCAACTCAATTCGTTTGGCCTTGGGAGTACCGAGTGCTTCTTCCAAATACTTCGAGGCCTTCTCGCTGTAGACCGCATCAGTAGTGGCTGCTTGCGGCATGATTTTGTTTTCTTTCGACTCACCACAACCGACCAGGGCGGCAAGCATCATCACAGCTAGGGCAATTTTGATTTTCATGTTCTCAGTCCTTTTCACTTCTTTATGTTCAAACGGATCGCATGGATTGCGTATCCAGAGATTCTGTCTTTCTGCTGTACGCGGATAACATCAGTTTCCACGTACCCTTTAGGTGCTCGATCAACGTTCCCGTTGAAAACGATCGACACCGGAGTTCGAACCGTCGCGGTGTAGCGGTTCAAGTTGCCCACGGCTTTGACGCCCTCCTGGACAACTTTGCCAGCTCCAGTATTTACAGCCAGCACAAGGCCGTTTTTCGGGCTCTTCAGCTGATCGAGGATGCCCACGCGCTGAAGGCTTGAACGCCAGTCCCGATATGCCGGATCTGTCAGGCATTCAACGTGCAAATCCTGCAGCTGGCGTTCATGAGCTGCGTAGTTCAGCTGGAATGCTTTCGTCACGCACTTCTCTGCAAACTTCAGCAGCGGGAGCGGATGAGGCTCGCTCGCCGCCTCGGCCTGGACGGTGGCCAGTAGCACCACCGCGGCCAAGACACCTTTCGCCAGGTTCATTGCTCGATCACCTGGTGTGTGAGCAGCGCCAGATATGCAGCCGCTGTCACGTACAGCATCCCCAGCACAGCAGATCCAGCAGTTGCTTGCCCGGTGTGAGCTACATACGTCAGGGCAGCAATCGCAAATGGCCAGGCCAGCGCCGCGGCGCCACAACCGAACACCAGGGCGACCATGACAAGGCCGGCCAGGATGCGGAACCCCCAAGGTGCATGCTCCAGGGGGAACATGATGCAGGCCTCAAGACCAGCAACCAGGAAGCGGATTGGGTTGCGGGCAATCCGGCGAGCTGCCGAGAAACCGGGCCATACCAGGTTAAGCACGTTCATCAGCGATCTCCTCAGCCAGATCCTGCTGCGCTGCACGCCAGTCACGGATCAACTGCTTCAGTTCGTCGGCGCCGGCGCGGAGCTTCGCGCCAGTACCGGGGACCAAAGCGACCCGGCCGGAGTCGGCCAGGACGCAGTATTCTTCTGCCCGTATGCGCAGCTCCTCGATCTCCTCCCGGCTGGCGGTCGCTGATTCGATCATCAGCGCCGCGTGCTCCAGGATCTCGCCCTGGTGCAACAGCAGGGCGGTATCGAGGCCTGGCAGGGGTGCCAGGCGCAGGGTCATTACAGAGCCCCCTTTTCCATGGCCACCGGCTGGATCGGCGCTTTCAGGCGGATCTCAACGCGACGGTTTTGCGCCCTCCCCTCCTCGCTCGAATTGCTCGCGATCGGCTGCGACGGGCCGGCGCCGTAGACCTGAATGCGCTCTTTCGCGATGCCTTGGCTGATCAGGTGCTTGCCGACGCTTACAGCGCGACGCTGGCTGAGCTCGATGTTGCTCGCGTTGCTGCCGACCGAATCGGTGTGGCCGGTGACCTCGATGTTGTTGTCGCCGTACTCACGGAAGCTGGTGGCCAGCTTGTCGAGGTTGAATTGGGCTGCAGGCGACAACTCAGTCGATGCGGTCTGGAACGTGATCGCACCAGGCATGATCAGCTTGATGTCGTCGCCCTGGCGTTGCACTTCGATCCCGGTGCCGGCGGTGGCTTTGCGCAGCTCCGCCTCCTGGCGGTCCGCATAGACGCCATAGCCAGCCCCTGCAAGGCCACCGATGCCGGCGCCGATGAGTGCGCCCTTGCCGCGGTTGTCTTTGTTGATCAGAGCGCCTGCAGCTGCGCCTGCGATGGTGCCGATGGAGCCCCAGGTGAGCGTCTGGTTGCGGCTGCCGTCTTGGTCAGTCGGGCCCAGGTTGGCGCAGCCGGCCAGGGAGATGATGCTAAGGATCAGCGCGGAAGAGATGAGCTTTTTCATGTAGATGTCCTATTGGTCACTGTTAGTCGATTAGGGAGCGGCATGGCTCCTCAGGTCCCAGCAAGCTGGCTATCCGATTAACAGCGGGCATCCGACAGGACATTTCTTCTTATTGCCATCGCACCCCTACCGCTGCTCGGGGATGGTCTGGTGGTGCATCTAAGGTCTATTCTAGCACTTAATTCATAATTGCCAATTAATAATTACTAATTAGCAATTAATATTTAACTCCTGTACCCCGCGGCCTCCAGGGCCTCGCGCACAATCGCGCTGATCGTTCTGGGGCCTTCACCTGAGCGCTTGTTGTCGCGCACCGTATCCTCCAGCTGCTCGATTACGCTGGGTGGCAGGCTGATTGAGATTGGCTTTGCTTTGATCGCTGCCGAGGATCCTGCTGCTTTCTGCTCACCATATGGACGATCAGCAAGCTGCCGCGCAAGGGCCTCTGCCGCAACGGAGCTGACCGGGCTCTTACCAGCAGCAGCCTGGCTAGGTTTCTTAAGCGCCACGGAACACCTCCTGCAGCAGGGCGTTGATTTCTGCCGCTGCCTGAGCGTTGTCGCCCTCCAGGACGGACTTGCCGGTAGGGATCGAGTCCTTATAAGCCTTGCGGTAGAAGCCCACAGACTCAAGCGGCTTGATCTCTGGGAATTCGGCCAGGAACTCAAGGAACTCGCGGCGCTCGGTCTCGCGCACGGCAGGGTTCGTAGAAGCCATCGAGTGGTATGCGTAGACCTTCAGGCCTGGATTCAGGTCTCGCACCCGTACCACTTGTTCCTGGAGCTCGCTGAGCGTGTCCAGATCCAGCTGGCTGCACTGGTGCGGCGCGATGATCAGATCAGCAACTGCTGCGCCAGTGATCAGCTCGCGTGAGTTGCGACCAGCAACGTCGACGATGACGAAATCGAATTTCTCACCCAGCGTGCGCAGGGTAGAAGAGATGTTGTCGCGCTTTTCGATCAGTGTGATTTTTGGTTCAAGGCCCGCGGCCTCCCGCTCGGCGTACCAACGCGAAGCGCTGCGCTGTGGGTCAGCGTCCACCAGGCAGACGTCATGCCCCTTTGCGGCCAGAGCCACGGCAATGTTGATGGCGGTGGTCGTTTTCCCGGCGCCGCCCTTGTTGCAGCCAACGACAGTAACGTCGCCCATGTCGCACCCCTTTATGAATTGTGAGTTCGTAATTATTAAATCATAACCGAGCTTCAGGGAAGCCCTGCCAGCCGTGCCCGTACAGCACCGAGAGCCTTCAGCCCTTCGAGATCGACAAGACGCACCTCGCGCCCGAGCTCCACGGCACCAACCAGGCGCCCGTCAATTCCGAACAGAATCAGCTTCACCATCGCCTTACGCCTCCGTTTGGGTGGTTACGGATCGAATATAGCGCCGAAATTCGTAATTCACAATTGCTAATTCGCAATTCGTATTAGTTTATTTGTTTGTTTATTTCTTTGTTTGTTGCTAATATTCATCTATCCCAGAGGAGGGCAGCTATGCGACCAGCAGAATTCACACCCGAGCAGATCATCCAGGCCGGCCAGGCGCTCATTGAGGCCGGCCGCAATGTCACAGGCTTCGCCCTTCGGCAACGGGTCGGCGGTGGGAACCCGAACCGCCTCAAGGCTATTTGGGACGAGCACCTGGCCGGCCAGTCTGTAGTCCAGTCTGAGCCCGTGGCGGAATTGCCCGTTGAGGTAGCAGAGCAGCTGAAAGTCGTCACGGAGGCGCTGACTGACAGGCTTGCAGCGCTGGCCGTGGATCTGAACGACAAGGCAGTCAAAGCCAGCGAACGTCGCGTGGCTGAAGTTGTGCGCGCTGCAGGCGAACAGCGGGAGCAAGCTGATCGCGAGTTGGCAGACGCCAGCCAGACTGTCGACGACCTGGAGCAGAAGCTCGACGAGAAGGTTGAGTTGATCGAATCCCTGGAGCAGCAACTCGCTATGGAAAAATCAGCGCGCCAGGCTCAGGCTGTCGAACTGGCCCAGGTGCGTGAACGGTTGGCCGCTGTGGAAGAGGCTGCAGGGAAAGCGGCTGATCAAGCGGTGCAGCGTGAAAAGGAACTACAGGCCGAGATCCAGGATGCACGCCGTGCCGAGCAGGCGTCTCGCGAGCGGGAGGCCCAAGCTGTTGGCGCATTGGCTGCAGCTGAAAAACAGCATGTCGAAGATGCGGAGATCAGCCAGCGCCTGCGCCTGGATCTACGCAAGACGGGCGACGAGTTGGCGAAAAGCCGCTCTGACGCAGAGAACGCTACTGCTCAGCTGCAGTCGGCACTTGATGAGCTGCAGACGGCTCGCGCTGAAGCGCGGGCAGGCCTGGAGTACAAAGCACAGCTGGAAGCTGCTACGCAGCGCATCACCTCGACAGAGGAACGCGAGCGCGATGCTCGCAAAGCCGCCGAGAAGGCCTCTGGCGAAGCGCACCAGGCGCAAGCACGGCTGGAGTCGATTACCCGCGAACTCGAAACCGCTCAAGCTGCAGCCGCTGAAGCGAAGGCCGAGTTGAAAGAGATCCGTACTGAACTGAAGAAGCCCGCGGCGAAAAAAGGGGAGGGGAACTGATATGGCCACAGCAATCAATTACGCCAGCGCCTGGGCGCGCCTGGATGAGGCCCTGGCTCGCAATGTCCAACAGGCCGAGGGCGATCCTGAAATGTTCGCCTTCCTGCTTACGTCGACCTTGGCTGCGTTCAACTCTCAGGGCCTCTTCGATGACAAAGCCTCTACCCGTGCCATTGAACTGCTCCACCAGCTCCACCAGGTAGAAGTCTGAGATGGCCACGCCGATGGCGATGCCGGTACCGGGGATCCAAGCCGAGCGCGATTACGCGCTCGACTGGGTGAAGTGGCTCGCACTGGTGGCCATGGTCCTGGATCACGTCTGGTTTGTGCTGCCGCCCGACTGGCAGGATCCAGGATATGGGCTGCGCGTCGCCGGCCGGCTGGCTTTCCCGTTGTTCTGCCTAGCCATTGCGGCCAACGTTGCACGCCAACCGGCAGGATTTCCGACTGGCCTCGGGCGCTACCTCGGCGGGATGCTGCTGTTTGCCATGCTAAGCCAGCCGGCCTATGCGAAGTTTTTCGATAACAACACGCTGAACATCTTGTTCACGCTCGCTCTCTCGGTGCATATAGCCGCGGCGATCCAGCACCGGACGCCGGCGCTGATCGTCGGCTCCGTGCTCTGCGTGGCCATCGCCTACGCATACGGATCCGTCATCGCGTACGGCATCTGGGGCGTGCTGCTGCCGGCCGTCCTTGTCACGGCGATCCGCGCTCAGAGCTCGGAACTGTTCCAGGTACTGGCCATCGCCGCCGGCGTTGTTGCACTGCTTGCCAACGGCGCACTGCTGGCCGTGTTCCGGGATCTGTCGCCGGCTCAGTACAGCCAGGTTGCCGCGATCGCCGTCGCGCCGTTGCTCGGCCTGCTGATGCTGCAGATCCAGGCGCCGCCAGTGCGCCCGGTAGGCCGCTGGATGTACGCCTTCTATCCGCTGCATCTGCTCGTTCTGAGCTCGCTCGCGATCACCTGGATCTGATCGCCCATCACCAGGCGCCGCCGGGTTCTCTGGCGGCTTGCCGCCTGCACCGCTCCGACATCATTCCTTTCCCTTTTGGGCTGCTTTTGCTTTGCTCTTCTGCCTGCGCAGGAGCTCCGTGGTGAGATTTTCAAGCGGAGTGCGGGTCAAGGGGTTGGTGCGGCCTGCAGGCGCGTAGCGCCGAAGCCACGGCCCCTTGACGCGCATGTAGCGACCCAAGCCTCTGCAGAGGGTGTCGGGGGTGCTCTTCCCCCGGCACCCCTGCCCAGCGGCGAGCGCCCCCGGAGGGCCGCCGGAGGCATGCTTTTTTGAGATATGGTGCAGGGGCATTGCCCCTGCCTCGGTGTGGGCGAGTAGCCCACGACTTTGACAGCGCAGCGCCGAAGGCGCGAATCAGCGCTGACATAGATTGCTTCTGCTGGAAAAGAGTCGAGGCGAAGCCGAGCTGGCCGAAGGCCAGGCAATACCTTATGTGCCAGGGCTACGGTGCCTGTGGATACCTCGGAAGTCCCTTTTTATACCCGGAGGGGGAAACTGAAGGGGGTATAAAATTCCATTTATTTCAAAAGCATGCCACTCGGTTCTGGCGCTTGCCTGCTGCACGGTGGATTGGGTCGCTAATGCGGTCGAAAAGCTGGGCAAAACAGGCGTTCTGCGGCTGTGATCGGGCTAGTCGATGTGGTTCTCTGGAGCGTAGACGTGCCGAATCCTCCGAGCTGGGCGGATTCGATCAAGGATGAGGAGGGTTAGCCGCTGCCGGTGGGCTTGTTCGCCATAAGGCGATCCAGGGCGCTCTGTACGTCATGCCCTGTGTTTTTCTTCGGGGCGTCGATAGGCTGCTGTGTAGATCCGCTTGCCGGCGGCTGAACGTTATTGCCCGAGGCTTTGCGCGCTTCCTTCGCCTGCCAGCGCTGGCGTGACACTTCACGACGATGTTGCTCCAGGGAATGACGCTCCATCTCAGCCAATCGGCGCTGGCCTAGCTCGCGCAACTCAGCTTCGCGGCGCTTCTTTGCTGCCTTCTGGACTCGTTCGTAGACGTAACGTAATCCGAGATCAGCCCAGAACTGTTTGGTGAAACGGACCAGAACGCGGGTTCTTACCAGGTGAAGCCCGTTCTCGTCAGTCTCTTCGAGGCGTACACGCTCGATGCGCCGATACACATAGCTAGCATCATCCAGGGTGGCCAGCAGACGGCTTAGCACAGGCGCCGATATGCCTGCATCCGCGGCGATGTTGCACTGGGTATTCAGGACGAATCGCCCGTTTTCGGAATCGATGTAACCCAGCACACCAGTTGCTAGATCGAGGCGCACGAGCAGCTGCTCTTCAACTCGCTCGATTGCCTGGAATTTCTCCAAGCGAGTGCGGCGATCGCCATGCACAGTATCAAGGCGCCGCAGGTATTTACCGCGCAGAGAGACAATGTTGCCCAGGCGTTCGTGTGCTGCGCGAATCAGCGGGTTCTTGAGTTGTTGCTCAGTGAGCTTCCGAGGGGCAGCACGTTGTAACGGCAGCTTTCTAGCCGTTCTACGGAACGCGGAATGGGGGTCTGCCGGATCAAGCCGGACGGCTTTTAACTTCGTCGCCATCTCTCACCGCCATGAAGGCGGCAAGCTGATGAACGGATGCTTTTCGACTTGCGAAAGAATCCTGTGATGCTCATAATCAGCTCACCTATCGGTGATCGACTGTCATCCGCCAAGATAAAGAGTCGATCATTATGTCATCCACAAAGCCCCGGTTTGCAGCCGGGGCTTTGTGGTTTCTGGGGTTTATGCGGCCTGGTTGATCTGCACTCGCACTTCCTTGAACCCAATGCGCGCAGCGTCTGCCAGCGCGGCATTAAGGGATTTGTAGATCTTGGGCTCGGTTTTTCTGAAGCCATTCAGTGGCTCCAGGATTCGATCCTGACGCTCGATCAGGATGTTCCATGCACCTTCAGTCATCGGATATGGGGTCACCACAGCGCCACGCAGTGCGCCGTAGGCGAATAGCTGTTTGCAGGCTGCGAGATCCACGTTCATATCCACCTCGTTGATGAGTTACCACCAGCTTAGCCTGCGCGTGAGAATTTATAAAGTTACTCGCGCAGGATGACGCTGCGCGCAGGGTACTCTTATAGCTGAATGAGGGGAACCCCAATAATTTCGGGTGTTTTGCTCGCGCAATTCCGAAAGAAAAACATTCATCTTTTGAAATGCGCGTGAAGCCGCACCGTTGCTGGACTTGACCGTTCGTCGGGATTCGGCTCAGTAACCCAGCTTCAAGTCTTCTGAGAGGGTGGCCAACTCATTCATGGCAGTGCTGCTGGCCTCGGCCTGCGCCTGCCTGTATGCAACCAGGTTGACCACCTGGACGCGGCGGCGCCCGTTTCTCATGCGTGAGGCGATCGCACCGTCATCGAGGAGCTGCAGCAGGCGAGGGTGGGGAAGGTTCAGCAGCGCTGCTGCTTCCCTGGTGGCCACCTCGGGCGGAACGCCCTGCAGGTCGACGGCGCCCCCCTTGGCGATCTGATCCAGGGCCTCGGCAAGGGCTGCAAGAGCCTGGGCCGGGATCTCCACTTTGAGGCTTTCGAGCTGGGCCAGCTGGACGCCGGCCGGGGCGATGGCTTCCTGTAGGTCGCGAAGTGCTTGTGCAGCTGCTGCAGCCTCATCGGCAGTTGGGGTGTCGCTTGTTCGCATGGCCAGTCTCCTTCTGTCCTCACAGTTGAGCATCAATGATGCCAGTCACACGGTTAGAATAACGACTCGTGAACCTCCTCCTTGCAGGGAAGCCGCTTGCACAAGCCTTACTTTGAACCGCTGGTGATCCAGGATCAGACGTATTGCCTGAATCACCTCAACCCTTTCCAGCTGGTCTTGCCGAGTGAACGTGCGAGGAAGGATCTACGCATTCACGTCCGGTTCACCAATCATGCCTTCACCTCGGCCTATGACGCTGCCGCTCATGATCCTGCTTATCCGATCATCATGGATCATGGCGGTAGGCCACGCTCCTTCTGTGAGCTGCGCTACACCCTGTCGCACACGTTGCCTGGGGTGATTGCTGGTTTCACTCATCCGGCAACGAAGGTTGGGGTTTGGGGAGCAATGGAACCAAAAACCAACGTAAGCCCTACCACCTGCGCTCGGTGCCTTCTTCCCAGGCATCCGCCTCGATGAAGCAGTTGCGCATGTCGGCTTCCTGGCTGATCTCGGTCAGCAGGTCGTGCACGGTCTTGTCCAGCTCGTCGTCGCTTCGATACGAAATGGCCAACTCGTAGTGGCCCGACTCCAGCCGTTTCATGCCGTAGGGTTCCAGGCAGTAGCGCTCGATGTTCTCCTTGGCCCGTTTCCGGCCGCGCACGAACTTGCTGTTATTCACCACCGCCAGGCGCAGGGTGACGGTGGCCACCCGCTCGACAGCGGGCGGCTCTGCCGGCGATGACGACGAGGCCGTGATCTGCTGATCGCGTGACCGGGCGCTCTTCTGGTATGCGCCGATCTCGACACCCCGGTGGCGCAGGTAGCTGTACAGTGTGCTCTTGGAGATGTGTAGCTTCTCGCCGATGGCGCTGACGCTCAGGCGACCCTCGCGGTACAGCGTTTGCGCCGCCATGGCGGTGGCCTCGGCCTTGGCGGGCAGACCCTTGGGACGGCCACCGATCCGGCCCCGCGACCGTGCGGCCGACAGGCCCGCCTGAGTCCGCTCGCGGATCAGCTCGCGCTCGAACTCGGCCAGCGAGGCGAACAGGTTGAACACCAGGCGGCCTTGGGCATGGGTGGTGTCGATGGGGTCATTCAGGCTCTGCAAGCCGACCTTACGCTCTGCCAGCTCGCCGACCAGCTCGACCAGGTGCTTGAGCGAGCGCCCGAGGCGATCCAGTTTCCAGATCACCACGGCATCACCCGGACGCACGTTGGCCAGCAGTTTGTCCAGTTCCGGACGGGCGCTTTTCGCGCCGCTGGCGATGTCTTGGTAGATGCGTTCGCACCCGGCCTGTTTCAGGGCATCGACTTGTAGGTCGGCTTTCTG
>RCMZ01000608.1_pt1 | contig 16729 bp, 11 predicted proteins | sample 2041141 | NCBI WGS metagenome assembly RCMZ01 (sample SAMN09708263, study PRJNA481090) | Wastewater metagenome, whole genome shotgun sequencing project. | biome: sewage; isolation source: Davis station wastewater (DW) | place: Antarctica: Davis Station | collected 2010-03-01
CGCCTGCAGGATTTGCCCGCCAGCGCGCAAGTGCCGGGCGCGGCGCGCGATGCGCTGCTGCTGCGCGTGATCGGCAGCCCGGACCCGTATGGCAAGCAGATCGACGGCATGGGCGGAGCCACCTCCAGCACCAGCAAGACGGTGATCCTGGCAAAAAGCGCCAAGCCGGAACACGATGTCGACTATCTGTTCGGCCAGGTTTCCATTGACAAGCCCTTCGTCGACTGGAGCGGCAATTGCGGCAACCTGTCGGCCGCCGTCGGTTCGTTCGCGATTGCCAGTGGCCTGGTGGACGCCGCCCGCGTGCCGCGCGACGGCGTGGCCACGGTGCGCATCTGGCAAGCCAATATCGGCAAGACCATCATCGCCCACGTGCCCATGACGCATGGCGAAGTGCAGGAAACGGGCGACTTCGAACTCGATGGCGTGACCTTTCCGGCCGCCGAAGTGAAACTGGAATTTCTCGACCCGGCCGCGGACGAGGAGGGCGGTGATGGCGCCAGTTCGGCCATGTTTCCTACTGGCAACCTGGTCGACGACCTCGACGTGCCTGGCATCGGTGTGTTGAAGGTCACCATGATCAATGCCGGCATCCCGACGATTTTCGTCGACGCGGCCGCCATCGGCTACACGGGCACGGAACTGCAGGACGCCATCAATGGCGATCCGGCCGCGCTGTCCCGCTTCGAGACCATCCGCGCGCATGGCGCCTTGCGCATGGGCCTCATCGCCAATCTGGACGAGGCGTCGAAGCGCCAGCACACGCCGAAGGTCGCCTTTGTCGCCAGGCCGGCCGGCTATGTCTCGTCGAGCGGCAAGCGGGTGGCGGCGGAAGACATCGACCTGCTGGTGCGTGCCATGTCCATGGGCAAGCTGCACCACGCGATGATGGGCACGGCGGCCGTGGCCATCGGCACGGCGGCGGCCATTCCCGGCACCCTCGTCAACCTGGCGGCGGGCGGCGGCGAAAAGACCAGTGTGCGCTTCGGCCATCCGTCCGGCACCCTGATGGTGGGTGCGGAAGCGGCGCTGGTCGATGGCGCCTGGCGCGTCACCAAGGCCATCATGAGCCGCAGCGCGCGCGTGCTGATGGAAGGCCTTGTGCGCGTCCCAGGCGACTCCTTCATGGCCTAACCCTTGTTGGCCGGGTGGCAGGTGGCCCGGCCAAGCAGGAATGTCGGGGAAAATTGATTTTTCCGCTACCAGGAAACGGCAGGACAAGGAAAAATGGCGTGGCGCCGCCAGGCCGCGCACGGCCACATTGGCAAACCTTGCTCCTGCCCGATAGGTGAACAGATGCTATTTAATTCCTACGTCTTCCTGTTTGCGTATCTGCCCATCACGGTGGCCGGTTTTTTCATGCTGGGACGCCGCAGTCCGTCATGGGCGGCAGCCTGGCTGGCGGCGGCGTCGCTGTTCTTCTATGGCTACTGGGACTACCGCTACCTGCCGCTGCTGCTGGGCTCCGTCGTCTTCAACTATGGCTGCGCGGCGTGGCTGGCCGCCAGCGCGCGGGCGCGGCGCAAGTGGATATTAGCGGCGGCCATTGCCGCCAACCTCGGCCTGCTCGCCTACTATAAATACGCGGGATTCTTCGTTGCCAGCCTGGCGCAATTGCTGGAACGGCCCATGCCCGCCTTGCACGTGATACTGCCGATCGGCATCTCGTTTTTCACTTTTACCCAGATCGCCTTTTTGGTCGATACCTGCAAGGGCAAGGCGCAGGAAAGCCGTTTTATTCACTACCTGCTGTTCGTCACCTACTTCCCGCACCTGATCGCCGGCCCCGTGCTGCATCACAAGGAAATGATGCCGCAGTTCGCGGACCAGCGCACCTTCCGCCTCTCGGCCGGCAACATCGCCATCGGCAGCACGATTTTTTTCATCGGCCTGGCCAAGAAGGTGCTAGTCGCCGATAACATCGGCCCCTATGCGACGCCGCTGTTCGACGATCCCGCCGCGCCATCCTTGCTGATCGCCTGGGGCGGGGTATTGGCGTATGCGTTCCAGCTGTATTTCGATTTCTCCGGCTACTCCGACATGGCCATCGGCTTGTCGCGCCTGTTTGGCGTGCGCCTGCCGCTCAATTTCGCCTCGCCCTACAAGGCGCGCAATATCGCGCAATTCTGGCGCCGCTGGCACATGACGCTGTCGCGCTTCCTGCGCGATTATCTGTATATCCCGCTGGGCGGCAACCGCTGCGGCCCGCTGCGGCGCTACCTGAACCTGATGATCACCATGGTGCTGGGCGGCCTGTGGCATGGCGCGGGCTGGAATTTCATTGTCTGGGGGGCGCTGCACGGCGCCTACCTGGCCATCCACAAGGGCTGGAACACCTTCGCACGCCGCTGCCGCCTGCCTGCCGATACGCGGGCGGGGGGCGTCCTGGCGACGATCCTCACGTTCACCGCCGTCTGCGTTGCCTGGGTCTTTTTTCGCGCGCCCGACCTGCCGGCGGCCCTGACGATCATCAAAGGCATGGCAGGCGGCTTCGGCCTGGCCTTGCCCGATGCGCTGGCGCCCCATCTGCTGCCGCTGCAGCCGGTGCTGGCGGCCATGGGCATGGGCTTTTACCTGGGCGGCGGCACGCTCTTCATCGAGACGTGGACCTGGATAGCGGTGGCGGCGCTGATCACCTTTGCCTTGCCGAATACGCAGCAGATCATGCGCCGCTTCGATCCGGCGCTGGATGTCCAGGCAGATGGCCGGTATCCGCTCACCTGGCGCGCCTCGCCCGCCTGGGCGGCCGCCATCGCCGTACTGGCGCTGGCGAGCATGCTGGCCCTGAACCGGCCCGCCGAATTCCTGTATTTTCAATTCTAGGGGAGGGCATGGCATGACGGCATCTCCATTCAAATCGTATCTCGCCACCCTGGCGCTGCTGCTGGCGGGGGGCGCCTTGCTCGCTGGCGCCGTCGTGCTCATCGTCGATCCCTACGGTTTGTATGGCGTCGTGCGACGCGATGATTTCAATGCCGTCAAGCCGGGCTTGAGCCGCTACCAGAACCAGATCAAGATGGAACATGCGCTGCGCAGGCAGCCGCAATTCATCATCCTTGGCAATTCGCGCGCCGAGATCGGCTTCGATCCGCGCACCAGCGCATTGGCGGCGCTGGGTTCCGGCTACAACCTGGCGATTCCCGGCACGGGGCTGGCCACGTCCGCCAGCCAGTTCGCGCAATTGCGCCAGGCAGGTGTCCATCCGAGCACGGTTATCGTGGGCCTGGAATTCATCGATTTTCTCAACCCTGCCATCCCGCCGGCCGCGCGCCCGGCGCCAACCGCTGCGGCGCCTGCACAGGGCCGCGCCGACTGGCGCTTCGATGCGCTCTTTTCACTGGCGTCGCTCAAGGATGCCGTGCACACGCTGCGCATCCAGCATGACGGCGAGGCGGCCACCCTGTCGGCCGATGGCTTCAATCCCTTGCTGGAATACGGCGCCCATGCGCGCCGCGATGGCTACCAGAAGATGTTTGCGCAGCGGGCGCGGGAGAGCGCCGCCAACTTGCGCCGCAAATCGACGCGCGGCCTTGCCACCGAAGACTTTCAATTGTTGCGCAGCTTCTTGCTGGCGATGGCGGCCACGCAAGCCGACGTCCAGCTGGTGATCTATCCGTATCACGCGCAAATGCTCGCCATGTTCGAGGCAGCCGGCCTGTGGCCACTGTTCGAGGAGTGGAAGACACAGCTGGTGCTGGCAATTGCCGCGGTCAAGGCACAGCACCCGGATGCGCATATTTCGCTGATTGATTTCAGCGGCTATGGCCGGTACAACTGCGAGCGCATTCCCGCCGCCAATGAGCGTGGCATGGCCACGCGCTGGTACTGGGAAGCGGGGCATTTCAAGAAGGCGCTGGGCGACATCGTGCTGCGGCGCGTGATGGCGCCGCGCGACTCTGCGCCTGGCGAGGGACAGTTCGGCATGCCGCTCGATGGCGCCAGCCTGGCGCAAAACAGCGCGCGGATCGCGCAGGAACGCAGCGTCTGTGCGGCGGCGCAGCCGGCCTTGTTTTCATCGTCGCTGCTGGCGGCACAGCATGGCTACACCGGAGGAGGCAGATGAACAGATAAACGGAACATGCACGAGCAAATAATAACGACAGATTGACGCCTACCGGAGGAGACATGAATTTCGCAGCATTTTATCAACGCTCGATCGACACGCCTGAGGCTTTCTGGCGCGAGGAAGCGCAAAAGATCGATTGGCATACCCCGTTTTCGCAAGTGCTCGATTATTCCCGCCCGCCATTTGCCAAGTGGTTCGTCGGCGGCACCACCAATTTGTGCCACAACGCCGTCGACCGCTGGGTGGACAGCCAGGGCGATGCCGCCGCGCTGATCGCCATTTCCACCGAGACGAATACCGAGCGCAGCTACAGCTTTCGCGAGCTGCAGCGCGAAGTGGAGCGCTGCGCCGCCATCCTGCTGTCGCTGGGCGTCGCCAGGGGCGACCGGGTATTGATCTACATGCCGATGATCGCCGAGGCGGCGTTCGCCATGCTGGCCTGCGCGCGCATCGGCGCCGTGCATTCCGTGGTGTTCGGCGGCTTTGCCGCCAACAGCCTGGCCAGCCGCATCGATGACGCGCAGCCCAAGCTGGTGTTTTCCGCCGATGCCGGCTCGCGCAACGGCAAGGCGATCGCCTACAAGCCGCTGCTCGATGAAGCCATCCGCCTGGCCAGCCACCAGCCCGAACACGTTTTGCTGGTCGACCGCCATCTTGTGCCCATGGAGCTGACACCGGGCCGCGACGCCGATTATGCGGCCCTGCGCGGGCAGCACCTGGACGCGCGCGTACCCGTCACCTGGCTGGAATCGAACGAGCCGTCGTACGTGCTGTATACCTCGGGCACGACGGGCAAGCCCAAGGGCGTGCAGCGCGACGTGGGCGGCTATGCGGTGGCGCTGGCATCGTCGATGCAGTACACGTTCTGCGGCAAGCCGGGAGAAACCTTCTTTGCCACCTCGGATATCGGCTGGGTGGTGGGGCATTCCTATATCGTCTATGGTCCGCTGATCGCCGGCATGGCGACCATCCTGTATGAGGGCCTGCCCATCTGTCCCGATGCGGGCATCTGGTGGAGCATCGTCGAGAAATACAAGGTCACGCGCATGTTCTCGGCGCCGACGGCCATCCGCGTGCTGCGCAAGCACCCGGTGGAACTGCTGCGCAAGCACGATCTGTCGTCATTGAAGGCGCTGTACCTGGCGGGCGAGCCGCTCGATGAAACCACCTCGCAATGGATCGCCGATGAACTCAAGGTCGACATCATCGACAACTACTGGCAGACGGAGACGGGCTGGCCCATCCTGTCGGTGGCCAAGGGCGTGGCGGACACGCCGACGCGCCTGGGCAGCCCCGGCCTGGCCATGTACGGCTACCGGGTCAAGCTGCTGAACGAAGCGACGGGCGAGGAGTGCGGTGCCAACGAGAAGGGCGTGCTGGCGCTGGAAGGCCCGCTGCCGCCTGGCTGCATGCAGACCGTATACGGCGACGACTCCCGCTTCGTCGACACCTACTGGTCCACTTTCAGCGACCGGCAGGTGTATTCCACGTTCGACTGGGGCGTGCGCGACGCCGATGGCTATTACTTCATTCTGGGCCGCACGGACGACGTGATCAACGTGGCCGGCCACCGCCTGGGCACGCGCGAGATCGAGGAAAGCATCACCAGCCATCCGAACGTGTCGGAGGTGGCCGTGGTCGGCGTGGAGGATAAACTCAAGGGGCAGGTGGCGATGGCCTTCGTGATCCTGAAGCATCCGCAGGGCTTCGACAGCATCGAGGCGAAAGCGGCCCTGGAGCGCGAAGTGATGGCCGTGGTCGACCGCCAGCTGGGCGCCGTGGCGCGGCCCGCGCGCGTGCTGTTCGTGAGCCAGTTGCCGAAGACGCGGTCGGGCAAGCTGCTGCGCCGTTCGATCCAGGCCGTCTGCGAAGGACGCAGTCCCGGCGACGTGACGTCGATGGATGATCCGGCCGCGCTGCAGCAGATCCAGTCGGCGCTGGCGTAAAGGCGCGGTAATTTACCGTAGTTTATCAAACGATAAACTGCGGTATCATATGCGGTCGCTTTCCTTGCGCACGACCCGGCCGACGATCAGGCATTCGTTGCCGCGGCACAGCTTGCGGTGGTATTTGCGCTGGTCCGGGTTGTCCGACGTCAGCCACCATTCGCCGATATCGCGCGCCATGCGCTTGACCACCGGCTCGCCTTCGTAGTTCACGGCAAACACCACGCCATCGGCGGGCCGGTTGTCGGCCGTGTTGATGATCACCACGTCGTCCTCGTACAGGGCCGGCTCCATGCTCTCGCCCTTGACCTTGATCGCCACCAGCCGTTCCGGATGAAAGCCGTTGCGTTCGACCCAGCTGCGCGGCACGCTGATGGTGCTGCCGTCGTGCGTTTCCGGCTCGATGGCAAAGCCTGTGATGCCGGCCGACAGGCGCAGTTTCACCTTGCGGATCGGATAAAAGCGCTCATCCTCGCCATCGGCCACCACCACCGGCCGTACCTCGCCCAGGGCGCTCAGGGCGCGCGCCGACAGCGCGGCCTGGTCGGGCGCCGCGCCCTGGTCGAAATACATGCTTTCCAGGCGCAGGTCCGCTTCCAGCTTGCGCGCGATCTTCTCGCTGAAGGCGCGCCCTTCGCGGTAGGTGGGCGAGAGGATTTGCGAGATGCGCGCCTCGCTCCAGCCGCTGGCGTCGGAAATCTTCTTGCGCGTGTTGTCGTAGTGATCGCGTATCAGGGCCAGCAGGCGGTCGCGTCTGTATTGATACATATTCATCTCCACATTAAACCCGAAATTTACCGTTTGATAAATTACCAAATGCTTGACTTTAACATTAGCGATTGATAAAGTCCACTCGTTGCCTGTCGCAAATGCACTACAGCGTTTGCCGGTTGGCGACACCACGGGAGGACAGGCAGATGTTGAGCAGCAGTCAGATGGTCGAAAGCAGGGTGGCGCCACGGCAGGGGCGCCAGTTACAGGGACGCAGCAGGAAATCGCAGCTGCATATCGCCCGCATCGCGCAGTATATCGGCGAGCAGGGGCAGGCCAGCGCGGCGCAATTGTCCGCCTTGCTGGGGTTGGACGCAGGCACCATGAGCCGCTATTTGCGCCACATGTGCGGCCTGGGGCAGATCCACCTGGCGCAGCGCCATTGCACGGAACCGGGGCGCCAGCGGCCCGCCCTGTATGCGCTCGGTGAGCAGGACGAGGATGTCGATGGCTGGGCCGCATTGCCGCCGCAGGTGCGCCGCACGGCCAGCTGGCCACGCGGCACGGCCAGCCGCGATCCGCTGGTGGCCGCGCTGTTTGGCTCGGTGAGTAACTGATACAAGAATCAACGAGGAGAAATCATGGGGTTTGCAGAAAAATTCATCGCATCGCTGTCATCGCAGAACCTGCGCGACGATGCGTTCCACCACGACCTGGACGTCGTCGCGGCCGCCGCGCTGGCCGGCGGCATGGGCGCCTTGCTGTGCCGCGTCAAGTATGCGGACGGCACCGTCAGCCGCCTGTTCGAAGGCAATGCAGGCAACCTGGCGCAGCTGCTGCGCGCCTGGACGGCGGCGGTGGCGCAAAAGGGCAAGGCGCGGCGCTGGGTCAAGGCGCAGACGGCCTGGGATGCGCAGGCGGCCAACACCTTGTACCGCCGCGTGGCCGAGGCGTCGCTCGCGCATTGGCTCGACAGCAAATGCAAGGCTTGTCACGGCACCGGCGTGGTGGCCGCGGGAACCTTGGGCGCGCCTGTCATGTGCAAGGGCTGCCAGGGCAGCGGCGAAGCGCCGATCAGCTGTTCCGGCGGCTTCGAGCTGGAGCGCATCAAGGACATGGTCAGTGAGCTGGAAGGCATCTTCCAGTCGCATGGCGCCCGCGCCATGCGCCGCCTGGGACATTGAAAATAATTCTGCAATATGCCTGGCGAGGAAAAATATCCCCCTACAATGGAGTCTCGCTCAAGCAACAACAGCAGCAACAGCGGCATCGCAGTACCGCAGGACCACATGCTTCCCCACTCGTAATAGGCGCGCCGCCGGCGTGCCACCGATAAGGGAAATCAGCGCAGCGAACCGCCTCCATGGCGTTCTTCGCCCAAGCTCCATCCGGGAGTCCCCGCGCCATCCGGATGCCGCTACGCCAGCCCGCCGCTTCACCGTGCGCGGGCTGCTTTGTTTTTCCCTCTTGATTTGTCAGCAGTTCCCCCCTCAAGACCGCCCCTGGCGGTCTTTTTTTTCATCCCACGAAAGGTATTATTTATGGCATCGACAGCAAACGGCATCGACAGCGTGATCGTTATCAGCAAACAAGCCGCCGAAGGCAGCAAGGCCGCCGCCGGCGGCGGCCAGATTTATCCCCGCGTCACGGCCACCTTCGACACGGAAGCGGACAAATACGCGAGCGCCGAAATCGACGCCAGCCAGCAGCAGGGCGATACCCGCCTGGGCAACTTCCGCACCACGGGCGCCATCAAGGCCGAAGCGGCGTGCGGCACCTACGCGCCGCTGATGGCCGCGCTGCTGCGCCGCGACTTCACGGCCGGCGGCGTCGCCGCCGCGCAAACCACCATCGCCGCCGCCGCCACGGGCCTGACCCGCAGCGCCGGCTCCTGGCTGGCGGACGGCTTTCGCGCCGGCAGCGTGGTGCGCATCACGGGCCTGACGGCGCCGGCCGCCGCCAACAACGCGAAGAACTTCTTCGTCACGTCGGTGACGGCCACCAACCTGAATGGCCAGTTCATGGACGGCTCGGCCATGATCGTCAAGGCGGCCGGCGACTCGGTCGGCGTGGCGGCGGTGGGCAAGCGCAGCTTCACCCCCTTGAGCGGCCACACCACCGACTGGTTCACGGCCGAAGTGCAGGACCCGAAAATCGGCGTGCACCGCAGCTTCGTCGACCAGCTGGTCAGCAAGATGGACATCGCCGTGCAACCGAACGGCATCACCAGCCTGGACTTCACCCTGATGGGCAAGGCGGAAGGCCCGACCACGGCCGTGCCGTACTTTCCGGCACCGGTGGCGGCGGCAGGCTCCGGCAAATTCTCGGGCGCCACGGCGATGCTGTCGGTGAACGGCATTCCGTCGCAGATCTGCACCGGCATGTCCGTCTCGCTGGACGGCCAGGTCAAGGTCGACCCGGTGATCGGCTCCAAGTTCGCCACGGCCGCTTCGCGCGGCAAGGTGATGGGTTCGGGCCAGTTCACCGTACTGCTGCAGGACGCCGCCTACCTCGACTACTTCAAGTCCGAGACGGAAATCCCGCTGGCCTACGCCATGGCATCGGGCACGGCGCCGGCAGCCGACGTCCTGGCACTGGCCATGGGCCGCATCAAGATCACCTCGGCCAAGATCGACGACGGCGAGAAGAACAAGATCGTCACCTGCGCCTTCGATGTGCTGCGCTACAAGGGCGCCGATGCGCAGCATGAAGCGACCACCCTGACCATCCAGGACAGCGCGCTGTAAGCAGCTGACGCTTGCTCCGGGGCCGCCGTGATGGCGGCCTTTTTATTTTTTACCTCAATTTAGAAAGAAATACACATGAACAACGCACAAATGATCGCCTCGGCTGGTTTTGATATCTCCCTGCTGAATGACGGTAACAAGCCCGTGGACCAGGTGCACCTGGTGTCGGTCTTGTTCGACGAAGACGGTGCGCACAAGGCGGGCTTTGAAATCGTCAGCAAAAATTCCGACCAGTACCGTGCCGTGATCCGCGAAACGTCGGTGGTGGCGATCAAACGCTCGGTGCAAAAAAGCAAGCAGATCGACGCGAAGACCGACGAGGGTGCGGCAGAACTGTATGACCTGGCGGAAAACCGCAGCATGAAGATCGCCATCGCGGTGGTGGTGGGCATGCCGGGTTTTGTCGACAAGGGCGTGCCGGTACAACCGTCCTCGGCTTTGCTAAAGGCGATTTTTGAAAAAATGCCGTCCTGGCAGGAAAAAGTGCTGACTGCGCTCGAGGCGGACGGCAATTTTTTGACGGTCTAGCCGATGCCTTGCTGCTCTTTGCCGACGAACAGTTTGAGCGTTCGGCGAAGGCGGCTGATGGCAATGCGAAAGGCGAGCACCTGGATGCCGCGAAGCGTCATCCACTCTACCGGGAGCCGCAGGCTCCCGTTTGCGCGCAACTTCCGTTTGAACTGGCGCACGTGTGGCAGTTTTTCGTGCAGATGAGCCGCAAGCGGCAAAACGGCATGGCGGTCAATCCCTTGAGCAGCCTCGATATCCTGGCTTGGCAGTTGCGACACCGCATACGCCTGGCGGTATGGGAAGAAGAGCTGGTCGATCAGCTTGACGCGGCCTACATGGTCCATCAAAACAGTTCTCATTAGGCTGGCCTTTACCCGGCCTATCTATAGCAGAGGTGACGCCAAAAACACAACTGTCATCGCCAGGGTGGCCTCGATTTGCATTGCCACCCTTCGGTGGCTTTTTTTATGGGTAAATTATGACCGTTGATATTGCAACACTACAGATACGCATTGATACGCTCAATGTGCGCATCGCGGCAGATGACCTGGAACGCATGCGCGAGGCCAGCGAGAAGGCCGCCAAGTCGACTTTGAAACTCGAAGATGTCACGAAAAAATACACGGAGATACTCTCCAGCCTGGGTATTTCCAACAATATCGGCCAGATCGTTAAATTAACTGATGAATATACAAAATTGACAGCGCAACTGCGCATGTCGACCAGCTCTACGCAGGAATATGGCGAGGCGTACGACAATGTCAAGCGTATTGCCGCCTCGGGACAAACGGATCTCGCCGCTACGGCGGGTCTGTATACCCAAATGAACGATGCGACCAAGAAATTAGGCATCAGCCAGGCCGAAGTGGCCGGCATCACCGAGGCCCTCAATCTGGGCGTCAAGATCAGCGGCGCATCGGCGGCCGATTCCGCTACCGCCTTCAAGGGGCTGTCCGATGCCTTCGCCGATGGGGCCTTGAGCAGCCAGCAATTTAACGCCATCAGCCAGGCCGCCCCTGAAGTCATGGCGGCAATGGCCGCCGGTCTGGGGGTGTCGAAAGAAGCGCTTGCCGGGTTTGCCGGCGCAGGATTGATCACCGCCGAGGTGATGGCCGTCGCGCTGCCGAACGCGCTGGGTGAGTTGCGCAAGGAAGCCGTGCAGTTCGAAACCATCGGCGGCAGCTTTACCGTTCTGAGCAATAACGTGATGGAATTCACGGCGAGGCAGGCGGAGTCGAGCGGCGCCGTGCGCCTGATGACGAGCGGTCTCGAATTTTTGTCGAATAACCTGACCCTGGTCGTTGGCGTGCTGGAAACGCTGACCACCGCGAAGTTTGCCACCTGGGCTGCCGGCGTCGTAGTGGCTACTTACAGCAAGGTCGCGGCCAACCGGGCCTTGCTGGCGTCGACCCTGGCGGCGGCGAATGCCGACGTGACGGCGACCGCCGCCACCTCGGCACTGGCGGCTGCACGGGTAGCTGAATTACAAGCGACGATACGCGCCAGCCAGGCCGACGTGGCGCTGGCGCTGACCACCAATGGTCTGATACCGGCCCAGGCCCGTGCCACGGTTGCCTCCGAGGCTCACTCCGCCGCATTGGTGGCGCAAACGGCAGCAACGCGTGCCGCATCGGTCGCTGCAGGGGTACTGAAAGGGGCCTTGGCATTCATGGGTGGGTATATTGGCTTGCTGGTGACTGTCGTAGGGTTAGGTGTTACTGCCTGGAATATGTGGGGGAGTTCATCGAAAGACAATGCGGAGAAAGCCGTAGAACCCATGCGCAAAAGTACCAAGGATATCATTGCTGAGCTCGACAAGCAGATGGTCCAGCTGGCAAAGCGCAATGAGCTGGCAAAGCTGGGCGTGTCGGAGAAAGGATTGGATACCCCGGCTGGCGAGCGCATGGCAGAGATATCGACGGAAATGGATGCGGTGCGGAATCGCACGGGAAAATACCAGTCCCTGGACAAGGCGGCGCGGGATAGCAACATGGCAAGGCTGCAAGCCGAATTCGATGCGCTGCAGGGCAAGCTCAAGCAGCTTGAGCAGCAAGGCGCGTCGGGTAAACCGACGAGCGGGACTGGTACAGGCGCATCATCACTTCCCGCTCCGCCAACGCCTTTCGAAGCCATGATGGATGACATGCGTGGCAAGGCCCGCGACCTGAAGCGCGAAGTTGCCGGCTATGCCGAGATGAACGAGGCGCAACAGTTCGATTATCGCCTGAAGGAACTCCTGGCGGATCGGACGAAAAAGGTGACCGCAGCACAGCAGGCGGGATTCGAGGTTGCACGCAAAGTGATACAAACTCGCCTTGATGAGATCGAGGTGGACAAGAAAGCCAAGGCCGTGGCGGAGCAGGCGCAGGCGGACGCGAAAGCGCTGTCCGATACGCGGACGCAGGCCGTTGCCGATGCCGTCAAGGAAGCCGAGGCTGGCGAAAAGCTGGTAGCGGTGTATGGCATGAGCAAGACCGCCATCGCGCAAAATGAAATGGCGTTGTTGAAGGAACAGCGCGCCGCGCTGGCGGTGGGCAAGGAAAATGCGGCGCAGATCGAGTATTTGAATGCCTTGATCGATGCCAAGCAGCGCAGCATGACGGCGACGGAAGAATTGGCCGCCAAGGAAGCGTCTGCCGCTGCGGCCAAGAAGGCCTCGGATGACTGGGCCGCCAGCGCCAAGGACATCGAAAAATCGCTGACTGACGCCTTCATGAACGGCTTCGAAGGCGGCAAGAACCTGGCGACGATGTTCAAGGATAAGTTGAAGAGCATGTTCAACAACCTCGTGCTGCAACCGATCATGTCTCCCATTGCGGCCGGCTTTGCCTCGTTCCTGAATCCGGGTGCGGCGCAGGCGCAGGGCAGTTTGGCCAATGGCGGGGGTATCCAGTCGCTTTTGAGTTCGGCGAAAGGCATCTATGAATCGCTGTCCAACGGACTTTCCGGTATTGGTACTTCGGTAGCCAATGGCGTGCAGCGTGGCATGAGCATGCTGCAAGGCACTCCGTACACGGCCGGGACCAATGGCGCATTTGCCACCGGTGCGGGCGCGGCGGCAAGCGTTGCCGCCGGCGTCATGGGCGGCGTGTACGGTGGCAAGATGATTTCGGGTGAATATGGTCGCAATGGCGTTGTCAATGCTGGCACGGCGATCGGGGCTGTCGTTGGCAGCATTTTCCCGGTGGTTGGTACTGCCATGGGCGCGCTGGTGGGCGGCTTGCTGGGAGGTGCCGCGAACCGCCTGTTCGGCATGGGAGAGAAAAAGGTCAGCAGCGCAGGTATTTCCGGCAGTCTCGGTGTCGATGGCTTTACGGGCGAGAGTTATTCGAACTGGACCCAGAAAGGCGGTCTTTTCCGCAAGAATAAAAAGGGTACCGACCACTCTGAAGTCGATGCCGAGCTGGCCGCATCGCTAGGAGATACGTACGCGCAGATGAAGGCGGTGACGGGCACGTTCGCCAGCACGCTGGGCGTGAATACGGATGGCCTGGCCACGCGCACGCAGTCGCTCAATATTGTCATGACCAAGGACGATGCGGCCAATCAGAAAGCCATTGCCGACTTCTTTACCGGCGTCGGCGATGCCATGGCCATGGAATTGGTTCCTTCCTTGTCGCAGCTCAAATTGAAAGGCGAGTCGGCGAGCGCGGCACTGCAGCGCCTGGCGGGTAGTTACGCCACTGTTGACGCCGTGCTGGCAACCTTGGGCAGCACTTCGCAGCAGGCATTTGGCGCCGTCGGCGTGGCATCCCTGGCGGCGCGCGAGCAATTGGTCAAGGCTGCCGGCGGCGTTGAAGCACTGGGAAATCGGACTGCGTTCTTTGCCGAAAACTACCTGACCGAAGCCGAGCGCCTGGCACCGGTGCAAAAACACGTGACGGAACAGATGGCTGCCCTGGGCTATGCCAGCGTGACCACGCGCGCGCAGTTCAAGGACACGGTCTTGCAACTGGCCAATTCCGGTGCATTGGCCACCAAGACGGGCGCCGAGCAGTACGCGGGCCTGATGGCATTGGCCGATGCGTTTGCGAAGACGCATGCGGCGACGGAAGACTTGACCAGGTCGGAACAGAGTATCGCCGACGAGCGCAAGGGCATTCAGGAAAAACTCGACCAGATGACGATGACTTCGGCGCAATTGCGTGCCAGGGAACGTACAGCGGTCGATGTCGCCAACCTGGCCTTGTATGACCAGTTGCAGGCGCGGCAGGATATTGCCAGCGCCTATGCAACGGAGTCTTCGGCCCTAAAGTCGACCATCGACCGCCTGAAGTCGTTTGGCGACGGTATCCGCTCGTTCAAGGATTCCCTGTTGCTGGGCAGCCTGTCGACGCTGACGCCGATGCAAAAGATGGCCGAGGCGCAGCGCCAGTATGAAGAGACGCTGGCCAAGGCGAAGACGGGTGATGCGGCGGCACAGTCGGCGCTGACAGGCACGGCCAACGCGTATTTGACGGCGAGCCAGGTCGTGAACGCTGCAAGCGCGAGCTATGCCGCCGATGCGGCCAGGGTCCAGGCCGAACTGGCAGCGCTGGCGGCGCTTACCGGCACACAGTTGAATGATGCACAGAAGCAACTGACTGCACTCGATACGCAAGTGGGGCAGTTGATTAACCTGAACAAGACGGCTGTCGGTATCCAGCAAGCGGTCGATGCGCTGGGTGCGGCGTTGCGCGCCGGCGGGCAGACCGATATCACGGGTGGCATGCGGTTTGCGCCTGCTGCAGGTATGTCTGTCGCCGCCTCTTTCGTAGAAACAGCCGTGGAAGCGCCGGCCGTCGTCGACCCCGTGCGCTATTCCTCGGCGTCGAACCTTGGTGCCGACGCCCTGGTCGCTGAAATCCGCGGCCTGCGCGAGGACAACCAGGCCATGCGCGTGGAGCTGGAAGGCTTGCGCGCCGACCAGCGCGCGCAAACGGGCGCCACCATCCAGGCCGCCTTTGAATCGAACGCCAATGCCGCCAGGACGGTGGTCGATGGTGTGGACAAATCGTCCAGGGCATCCGCCTGGGCCAATGCAGTGAAAGGAGAGTACGCATGACCGATGCGCAATTTCAGGACTGGCTGCAAAGCCCTTCCGCCATCCGCATGGTGCTGATCGAGGCGCAGGTGAACGTGGCCGGCAGCGAGGTGACGCGGTATATCGCTTCGCGGCCCTACGTGACAGGGCCGCGTGAAGTGCCGGCGAATACCGCGTACCAGCCGCTGGCCAAGGGCGGCCTGGCCTTCACGGAGCAGGTCAGCCTGTCGGGCGAGGCGGGCCTGTCGGGCGGCGATATCGAACTCGATAACGGCGACGGCGCGCTCGATGGCTGGCTCGGCGATGTGTGGATGAACCGGCCCATCAAGGCGTGGGCCGGTGATCCATCCTGGCCGCGCAGCGACTTCCAGCTGGTCTTCGACGGCATCATCGCCGACGTGGCCACTTCTGGCCGCGAATCCGTGAACCTCGTCTTGCGCGACAAGCTGCAGCGCCTGAACACGCCGATCACCGAAACCAAGTTGGGCGGCACCTCGCCGAACAAGGACGCGCTCCTGCCGGTGCCGTTCGGCGAGTGCCACAACGTGGCGCCCTTGCTGACCAATCCGGCCACCCTGGAGTACGGTTTTCTGGGCGCCGTGGAGTCGACGTTCGAGGTGCGCACCAACGGCAAGCCGATTGCCGTGGCGCTCAATGACCAGGCGGGGCGCTTCAACCTGACCACCGATCCGTTTTCCAGCACGATCACGGCCAGCGTGCAGGGCGACAAGGGCGGCGGCTATTTGCCGCGCATCGCGCCGCTGGTGCAGCGCATCGCCACCGCCTACGGCAAGGCGGCCGACCGTTTTACCGCGGCCGACCTGGATCTGGTCAACCTGGCCGCCTTCGATGTGGCTCACCCGCAGCCGGTGGGGCTGTATGTAGCGGATCGTACGAACCAGGCGCAGGCCATCCAGCAGCTGGCGGCCAGCGTGGGCGCCCAGGCGGTCATGTCGCGTACCGGCAAGCTGCGCCTGGTGCAGATCGCGCTGCCTGCCGCCGGCGTGCCGGTGGCGATCGGGCCGGAGCAGATGCGCGAGCGCTCGCTGCGTCCCGCGCAGCGCTTGCCCGTGGTGGCGGCCGTGAAGGTCGGCTTCGACCGCAACTGGACCGTGCAGGCGGGCCTGACGACCAGCATCCCGCCCGCGCATGCGGACTTGTACGCCACGGAATGGCTGACCGAAACGGTGGTCGACGAGGCGCTGCGCGCGCGCTATCGCCTGAGCGACGACCCGGTGCAGATCGATACCTGCCTGAAGTCGCGGGCCGATGCCCGCGCGGAAGCCGCGCGGCGCCTGGCATTGAACCAGGTGCCGCGCACCATTTATGAATTTGACGGAGAACCCGAGATGATGATGCTGGAACTGGGGCAGCCTGTCACGCTGCGCGATGAGCGCTTCGGCTTGCAGAATGGCGTGTCCGGTGTGGTGGTGATGCTGTCGCGCTTTTGGCTGACGGGCAGAGTGACGGTGGGGGTGCTGGCATGAGCGCGATTGTGGGGGAACGCGATGCGCTGCTGCAGGCGACGGCGGAGCGCTTCAGTACCGTTGCTGATGGCAAGGCCATCCTGATGGCCGCCAGCACGCCCGTGTTCCGCGTGAACAGTGGTGGCGCGGGCGCGCCCGCATCGATCGCCGTCACGGCCAAGCCCGTGAACGTCGTGGGCGATATCGTGTTCTCGGTGTCGGCTGGCACCAGCTTGCGCATCGACGGCAACGTGGCCACG
>RCMZ01000609.1_pt1 | contig 16708 bp, 13 predicted proteins | sample 2041141 | NCBI WGS metagenome assembly RCMZ01 (sample SAMN09708263, study PRJNA481090) | Wastewater metagenome, whole genome shotgun sequencing project. | biome: sewage; isolation source: Davis station wastewater (DW) | place: Antarctica: Davis Station | collected 2010-03-01
CTCCATGCCTGCAGTGCTACCGGCTCGGCAGGCATGGAGGGATAGGGATAGGGCCATACCTTCCATTCGAACTCCACCCATTGCGGCAGTTCGCGGCCATCCGGCGCGGCGCCCATGGTCTTGCCGCCAGTCATGGGATTCTTGTCGGGACCAAGTGAACCAGGGGTCGGAAAAAAGATGCTGTTCGCCGTTTTCGCGCGCAGCACGTCGACCTCTTTTCCTTTGATGCCGTTGCTGAAGGTCACGATCATGCCGGGGCCGTCCTGCAACCGTGTTACAGAGCAGGCTGCACAGAGGGCGATGGCCGCCAGGAAGTAAATTGCCTGGAGCAGATATGTTTTCATGATGGTGCCTTGCAGGAAGTGTTGAAGGTGGGGCCGATGGCCACGGTGGGCGCGCCGGTCCGCTGGTCTTTGCCAAGCGGATTGGTCATGGCGCAAGCTCGTCGCCGCCTTCGCGCAGCATCTTGCAACAGCCCTGTAGCAGCCTCCAGCGAAACTTGATTCCCGTCTCGTACCAGATGAAATACACCCAGAGATCCTTGTCCGGCAGCGCGTTGGGCGCTCTTTGCCTGTTTGACGCCAGCACTTCGTCGATGACGTCTTGCGGCACGCGCGACCGGACGGCGACGCGGGCCGTCTGGATGGGCAGTGAGCGGGACATGGCGTGCACGCCGTCACTCCATGCCTGCAGTGCTACCGGCTCGGCAGGCATGTCAGGATAGGGATAGGGCCATGCCTTCCATTCGAACTCCACCCATTGCGGTAGTTCGCGCCCATCCGGCGCGGCGCCCATGGTGGCGCCGCCGTCTTTCATGGGATTCTTGGAGGGTCCCAGAGAGCCAGGGGTCGGAAAAAATATGCTGTTCGCCGTTCTGGCGCGCAGCACGTCGACCTTCTTGCCTTTGATGCCGTTACTGAACGTTACGATCATGCCGGGTCCTTGCTGCGAGCGTGGTGTGGCACAGGCTGTGCAGAGGGCGATGGCCGCCAGGAAGCAAATTGCCTGGAGCAGATATTTTTTCATGATGGCGCCTTGCAGGAAGTGTTGACGATAGGGGCGGTGGTCATGCTTAAGCCATAACCGGCCAGCCAGAGCTTGTACTTGTTCATGTCCACCAGCCCGATATCGGGATTGGCCATCGTGCCGCACTTGTAAGCATCGGGGAATAAGTTGATAACTCCAGTGGTGTCGGAGGTCCGCTTGCCATCAAAGGCCGCGTTCGTCTGCAGAACTTCCTGGCCATTTTCGTAAGTAACGTATCGTGTGAAAGTGGCATCGCCGTCAGAGAATCTGTTGCCGCTCCGGTCATGCAAGATGGGGTTGGTGATGGTGCTCCATCCATTGTCGTTGAGCTTTGTATTATCAATCGCGATTCCCTGTCCCTTTGCCTGTTCTACCATCCACATCAGCGCCACATCGGACAGGTCGCCCGTGCCGAAGCCGCCGCCGATGTCGGAATGGCTGCCGATGAACGCCTTTTCGAGGCGGTTCGCCGAACTGGTCTGGCCGGGTCTGTCCATGATGGAGCGCAGGTCGAAGTCATCCCCACCGCCCCGGTGTTCGTTCAGCGCCACGGCGTGCACCGCGTATTTGACGGCGGCCGGTACTGAAAAGAAGTATTGTTTTTCGTCCTGATGCAATATGCCGAGATGCGGCACGGTATCCCACAAGCCTTCGAAGCGCAGGTTCAGGCAGCGGCTCTTGCCATCGATGACATAAGCGCCCTCATTTTTCTTGAGGTTGTCGGCAACGACATTGAGAAAGAAGCGGGCCTCGGCTGCACCTCGGCTAAAACCCACCACGTCAATATTAAGAATGCTGGTATCGCTATCGGTTCCTACGAAATTGTTGAGAAATTTCAATCCCAGGCTTACGCGCTGGTCGAAGCCTTCGCCGGTAATGGCGCTGCCGGCGTAAGGCATATCCTGGTTGGTGGTGCCGATGCCGGTGATATAGAATTTCTTTCCATTTTGAATCTCGTCGTAGACCTCGTAGAACTTCAGCACATTGGAAATCGAACTGTCCGGCTTCGGATGTTCGCTATTGCCCGTGCCATCAAACGCAAACAGGATCAGTCCATTCGGATCGACATACTTGAGCGGATTGCCCGCGACATAGGCGTAGCTGTTGGTGCCGGCGCGCAGGCCCAGCGGGTCGGGCGTCAGGTAACGGCCCTGGGCCGGGTCGTAATAGCGCTGGTCGTTGTAGTACAAGCCTGTTTCCTGGTCGGCATATTGGCCCGGCAGGCGCAGTTTGAGCTGGAGGGCGCGCTGAGTGTTTGTTTTTCGTAACTTGCCAAATGGCGCGTAGGCGGTCTGCCACACGGGCTGGCCATGGGCGTCGGTGGCCAGCTCGGGCGCGCCCAGGTGGTTGTTGTGCAGGAAGGCGATGCTCTCGCCGTGACTGAACCACGCTTGCCAGATGGCCGAGATGTCGGCCATGGCTTGCGCCAGCGGCCCACGCTGTTCCTGTTCCTGTTCCTGTGATTTGGCGGCATCGGCCGCCGTGTCGATCAGCGCCAGCGGCTGGCCGGCAAGATAGATGTATTGCCGGCTGACCTTGCCGTCGGCATCGAGTTCCGCCAGCAGCTTTCTGTCATCGTCGTACAGATAATAAGTACGCGTCCCGCGCACTTCCTTGGCGATGCGCAGCCCGCGATGGTTGTAGCGGTAGCGCGCCAGCAGTTCCTGGCCCTGATGCACTGCCAGCAGCCGGCCCAGCGCATCCCAGGCATAGCGGCGCTGGCCGATGCGCTGCGGCTGGCCGGCCGCGTCGTAGCGGGCGTCGTTTGTAGCGCTGGCGCGGACGGTATTGCGCCGCATTTCGTCCTGGCTGGCGATATCTTCCTGGCTGACAAGCCGGTTGCCGCCGCTGTCGTAGTGGTAGCGGTCGAAGTTTGCCGCTGTTGACGGGGGCGGGGAGGCTGTTGCCGCCGCAATCAGGCGGTCGTGGGCATCGTAGGCGTAGCTGCTGGCAGCGTCCCTGTCCCTCGTATACAGCAAGTTGCCCTGCACGTCCCACAGGTAGCGGTGGTCGAGCAGGGCGGCCGGGTCGGGCGGCAGGCCCAGCGCGCCAGCCTGGGCGGCTTGCTGCGTATCTTCGGCTGGCAGCGCGGCGGCCGGCGCGGCCACCGCCTGGCTGATACCCAGCATGGCTTGCAGTGCCGCGGTGGCTTGCTGGTGGAACTCGTTCACCTGAGGCTTGCGATAGGCGATGCGCGCCAGCGCGCCTTCCTTGCTGCGCTGGAAGATGGCTTCGATGCCGTTGCCATAGGTGTAGCGCTTGAGTCCCATCACGTCGCGCTCCAGGTCCTTGACGATGCTTGCCCCTGGCAGCAGCCAGCGCAGCCAGGGACTGTGGACGAGCTGGCGCTCAAGCGCCACTACTTGCTGCTGGCCGTTGCGCCGGTAGTCCAGCAGGCTGCCGTCCGGCAAGCTGATGCCGCTCAGCTGCCCCAAGCTGTCGTAGCGGTAACGGGTGTGGTAGCTGGCCTGTTTGCCGCCGTGGAGCATGATGATGACGGTCTTGACGGACACGCGCCCATGCGCGTCGTGGCTGTAGCGCTCGGCTTGTTGCGGATGATCGATGGCGACCAGGTGCGCGCCCGCGTAGCGCCAGGTGGTGACGGTCTGGCGCTGGCCGGCCGGGGCGCCGGCATCGGTGATGACCTGGCGCACGATGCGCCCGGCGCCATCGTAGGCGTAGCTGGCCTGGTTGCCCATGGCGTCGGTGCCCGCTATCAGCCTGCCGGCAGCGTCGAACTGCCGGCGTGTCATGCCGCTGTCGGGGCTGATGGTGGCGATGACCTGGCCGAAATCATCGCGTAGATAGCGGGTCGTGCCGCCATTTGGCGCTGTCACGGCCGTGGGCTGGCCGTCGATATCGCGTTCGAAGCGGGTTTCCGTGTTTTGTCCCAATGCCTCGGGCGTGTTCGCCCACTGCGTCACACCGACGATATTGCCCATGGCGTCATGGCGCAAACGCGTGATACGGCCCAGCGCATCGCCTAGTGCCTCGGGCAGGCCGCGCGCATTCCACGCGATGCGCCAGCGGCCGTCATTCGCATCCGTCGTGGCCAGCAAATGGCCCAGCGGGTCGTAGCGGTAGCCAAGGGTTTGCTTGATGGCACTCGATTGCGTCGTGGTGTCGAGCAGGTGGTTTTCCGTGTCGTAGCGATGGCTCGTCACGATGCCCAGGTGTGAGACGTTCCAGATGCGGCGGCCAGCGGCGTCGTAAGCCAGGCGGGCAAGCGACTGCTGGCCGGCCTGGTCGCTGTAGGCGATTTCGAGCGGATTGCCCTGGCCATCGTAGCGCGCCGCATACGTCGCGCCGTCGCGCGTCTGGCGCAGTAGCTGGCCGCGCGGCGCGTAGGCGTACTGGGTGATCTGATGGAGCGCATCGGAGATGGTGGCAATGCGGCCGGCGCCGTCATAGGTGAAGGCGCGCTTGAGATTGCCAGGCGTAATGATGGCAGTCAGGGGGGCGTCGCTTGTTCCATGCTCGTCATACCGCGCCAGCTTGCCCGCGTCGCTCTTGTCCGCCGGTTGGCCATACTCAAACACGGTGACATCGGAGTCCAGCGGCGTGCCCATCTTGCCGTTGGGCAGGGGGCCGTCGATGCGGGTCAGCAGGCTGTGGCCGGCGATGATGGCGTACTGGTAACTGGTGGTGCGCGCGATGGCGGCCGCTGCCTGCATGCCGTCGTAGCTTGGCATCCATCCCGTCTGCGTCACGCGCAGGACCTGGCCCATGGCGTTGTATTCGATGCGCGTTTGCCGCTCCTTGCCCGGCACGACGCTGGGACGGGCGATCAGCGTGGGTGCGGGATCGTCGCCCGTGTATTCCAGGCGCAGCCGCCATTGCGCGGCGCCCCGCTTGCCGTGCTGGTACGCCACGCTGCCGGCGCGGACGGTGCGGCCCAGTTGGTCGAGTTCGCGCCAGCTGGCGCTGACGGGCTCGCCATTGTCGTCCAGGCGGGTCGTTTCCAGCAGTTGCCCCAGCTTGTCGTAGGCGTAGCGCACATTGGTTGCACCGCAGCTGGCGCAGCCGGCGCCGCGCACTTCCAGCAGACGCTGCTGGCCGCCGACGATGGCGTGGCGGTAGACGGTGCGCTGGCCCAGGCTGTTGGTGAGCACGGTTTTTCCGCCCTCGCTGGTATCGAGCGTGACCTTGCCGACATTGCCGGCATGCGTGCTGAGGTTGGCGCGGCCGTTGCTGTCGTAGCCGAAGGTGGCGTAGCGCGTGGCCACGGGCGGGCCGCCGGCGTTGCTGGTTTCAATGCTGATGCCCGTCAGCAGCCAGGGCAGGCGCGGGTCTTCGTGGTGGTAGCGGCGGCTGACGGCGGGTAGCGCCGTGTCGCCCGCCGGCAAGTGTACGCGCAGCAGGTTGGCCAGTAGGATGCGCTGCTCGAAGGGCAGGGCGCCCGCTGGCGGCGCGCCGCCGTAGTCGTAGGAAAAGCGCCCCACGGGGCTGTCGATGTGTTGCACGCCGCGAAATTGCGTGCCGGCCCTGGCGCCCGCCGAAGTGCGCGCCAGGTAGCGCAGGTGCAGGCTGCGGCCTTGCGGGTCGGTCACTTGCACCAGCAGATGGTTGTCGTCATATAGCAGCCTGAGCGTTTCGCCGGTGGCGGCCGTAATGGTGTCGAGCTTGCCCAGGGTATTAAAATGCAGGCGGCGCCCGTCGGGCAAGGTCCAGGTGTAGTCGCTGGCGCCGTTGGCTTGCGACGCCAGGGTCAGGCGGCCGTGGGCCGGCAGCGCCGTGCTGCACAGGCCGGGATGCAGTCGGTCGCGGTCGAAGATGACGCGGGCGCCGTCGGCTTGCAGGATCTGGATGCGGCCGAATTTGTCGATCAATTCGGTTTCATAGGACAGCTTCCATTCACGTCCCAAGGGACCGTTGGGGCTGCCTGGCTTGCTGTAGGCGCTGTTGTAGTGCCGCACGATTTCCAGCCCCAGCACGCCGGGCAGGGCCGGCAGGTCTTCCTCGCGCTGGTATTTGTTGCCGGTGATGACGTTGATGGGATTGCCCGCGCCCGCATCGGGGCCGCCGCTGGCGCCCACGCCGGCGACGGCGCCAGCGCAGGCGCCAGGCGGACCGCCCGGCTCGGGGCCGCAGGCGCCAGCGGCAGGCATGTCCGACAGCATCAGCCAGGCCAGCAGGCTGGCGCAGAGGGTATGCAGCGCATGGCGCAGCCGGGGAGAGTAAAAGCTTGTTGGCATGGCTTACCTCAGCTAGGTGTGCAGCAGATGACGGTGCAGGGTTCCGGCACGCAATGCTGCGGGTCCGTGAACGGGTTGCAGGCGGGCGGCGTCACGGGCGGGTCGGTGCAACTGAGGTTGTCGCACGCGGGTGGCGGCCTGCTCGTCACGGGTGGGTCGCCGGGATTGACGGGCGTGCCGCCATTGCCCGGCCCCGGCGCGGAAACGAGGCTGTTGCCTTCGATGGCGTCGGACTGCATGTGCACCGTGACGTGCGTCACCACGGGTATGCGCCCGCTGGCCAGCAGCTTGGTGTGAAAGGCGTCCGTGTGCGGGTCCAGCCATTTCAGGTAGGTGGCATACAGATTCTTGACCAGCGGAACTTTTGGCAGGTAGCCATGCGTGATGCGCAGCTTGATGAGGTTGGCGTCCTGGATGGTTTGGCCGGAAGTGGCGCCCACTTTCTGCTCCTTCAGGCTCTGGCCGCTGTACGAAATGACGCGGCGGTTGCCCGTATGCAGCGCGATTTGCCTGTGCACGTCGTTCCAGTCATCAAAACTTTGCCGGGTCGGGTTGAGCAGCTCGATGCTGGCGTTACCCGTGCCGTTGGCGCCGAGGTCAGCGTTCGCCTTGGCCAGCGAAGCGGCGAGCTGGGCTGGCGTCTGGCCGCCGCCGTACAGGGGGATCAGCGCGCGCGTGTACGCCGCGTAGGCGCTGCTGACGCTGGCATGGGCGACGGCCCCTTCGCGCGCGGCCATGAAAGCCGCGTAGTTGATTTGTGTCCTGGCAAAAAACAACATGCCGTATTGCAGGATCGACAGTCCCAGCAGGGTGATGATGGGGCCGACCACGGTGAATTCGATCATCGCCGAGCCGCGCTGGGCCTTGTCCCGCATGCCGGCCACCGTTGCGGGCGCAGCTTCCAGCCGTGGATGCTGCAGGCGGTCGCCAGGGCGGATGTGCAGGGCCGCGATGGCGCCGGCGGCCAGTTCCAGGGTGTGCGCCGTGCGCGGCGCACACCAGCCGAGGCCGCCGAAGCTGGCGCGCCACGGGCGCAGGCCGGCGGCGCAGCGGGTGACGACGCCGTGCCGGTCGAGGTAGACCACGTCGATGGGATAGCGCATGAAGGCCGCATGCACGCTGGCGCAGCGCGTGATCAGCAATCCTTGCGCGCCATGCAGCGGGGCGGCCAGCATCAGGCCGCGCAGGCGCGTGAAAAACGTGTCGGCCAGGCGCAGGTCCAGCGCGTGCGCGCCGCTGGCCGTGTGCAGGATGCTGGAGGCGGGTATCGGCATGGCGCGCTCCTTATAGGCCCGACTGCATGAATTGCACGACGATGGGAAAGAACAGCACGATGAAGGTGCAGGGAAAGATGAAAGCGATGAGGGGAAACAGCAGCTTGACGGGCGCTTCCATGGCCAGCTTTTCGGCGCGCAGGAAACGCTCGGAGCGCCGCTGGTCGGCCTGTGCCCGCAGCACGGGGCCCAGGTTCATGCCCATGCGTTCAGCCTGGATCAGCGCCGTGACGAAATTGGTCACCGCCGGTTCCTGCACCCGTTCGCTCATGGCGCGCAGCGCGTCGGCACGCGCCTTGCCGCTACGCACATCGCGCAGCACGCGCTTGATTTCGTCGCACAGCGGACCTTTCGGCCCCTTCAGCGCCGCCTGCTGCAGCGCGCCCTGCAAATTGAGACCCGCTTCCACGCACAAGGTGATGAGGTCGAGGTAGAAAGGCAGGGACTTGTTCAGCGCACTGCGGCGCAGCGCCATGCGGTCGCGCAGCCAGATAGCCGGGTAGCACCAGCCGGACCCGGCGCCGGCAAGCCCCGCCTGCCAATAGCGGATGGCGCCGACGCCGCTGCGGCTGCCCTGGCCCAGCGAATCGAGCACCCAGCACGCAAATGCGGCGACGATCAGCGCGCACAGCAGCCGCGCCGCGATGAACTGCGAGGCACTGAGGCTGTATTCCAGGCCCGCCTTGCGCAGGCGCACGGGCAGCGCGGCCGTGGGTGCCCTGGCAATGAAAGGGCGCAGCGCATGGCCGCCCCAGTGTATGGGCCACCACAGCAGGCGGAAGGCGAGCGGCGGCGCGTCCTTGTAACTGCGGTCCTCGGCCGGGATGGCAGCGACCGCCCTGGCCAGCAGGGTCGCCAGCAGGGCCATGGCCAGGCCGGACAGCATGGCCAGGGCAGTGATGGTCAGTTCGATGCGGGTGGGCGACATGGCGGCACCTAGACATCGATGGCGACGATGCGCCGGATGACGTGGATGCCCAGCACTTCCAGGGTGGCGATGACGGTCAGCGCACCCCAGCCCATGCGCGTGTGCCACAGCTGCTCCATCGCCTGCGGCTCCATGTGGTCGAGCACGAGCATCAGGGTGACGGGCAGGAGGCCGACTATCCACGCCTGCAACTTGCCCTGCGACGTCAGCGCGCGGATCTTGCCTTCGATGTGCAGGCGGTTGCGCACCGTGTTGGCCGTGCGTTCGAGCATTTCCGCCAGGCCGCCGCCCGTTTCCGTCGCGATGCGCATGGCCGACACCACGAGGATCGTGGTCTGGGTGGGAATGCGCCGCACCAGGCCGTTCAAGCTTTGCTCCAGGGTGACGCCCAGGCGCTGCTCGCGCAGCAGCAGGGTGAATTCCTGGCCCAGCGGCGCCTGTGCCTCGATGACCAGCTGCGACATGGCCAGGTTCAGACTCAGCCCCGCGCGCAGGGCGCCGGCCAGCATCATCAGCGCGTCCGGCAATTGCTCTTCAAACTTGCGCAGGCGGCGCCGGCGCAGCCAGGCATACACGGCGCGCGGCAGCAGGGCCAGGCCGATGAAGGCCAGGGCGGCCACCAGCACGCTGCCGCTGGCCAGCCCGGCGATGATGGCGCCCAGGGTCATGCTGGCCGCGTGGGCCAGGAAGATGCGCGCCGGATCGACGAACAGGAAGAATTCGCGCACCTGGAAGCGCGTGCGTTCCGTGAAGTGGGCGCGGTAGCGCAGCATGGTGGCGATGCCGATGTCGATCACCAGCCAGGCGAGGATGGCCGCCGCCAGCGCGGCGATGGCGGTGATGAACAGCAGCATGTGGGCGGCGTTCATGGTGCTGTTCATGTCACCTCCCGCTGGCGAAAGATCGTCGTGTCGAGCGGCTGCCCCTGGCTGCGCAAGGCTTCGTAAAAGCCCGGCAGCAGGTCGCAGCCGCTGAAGTAGCCGCGTAGCGTGGCCCCGTCGCTCTTGCCGGCGTAGCCGAGGTGGACAAAGCGAAACAGTTCCTGCATCTGGAACTTGCCGCTTTCCATGCCCGTGATTTCCGTGATGCTGGTGACCAGGCGCGTGCCGCAGGCAAAGCGCGTCTGCTGCACGATCAGGTGGATGGCGGAAGCGACCTGGTCGCGGATGGCGGACAGGGGTAATTCCATGCCGGCCATCAAGACCATGGTTTCCAGGCGCGCCAGGGCGTCGCGCGGGCTGTTGGCGTGCAGGGTGGTGAGCGAACCGTCGTGGCCCGTGTTCATCGCCTGCAGCATGTCGAGCGCTTCGCCGCCCCGGCATTCGCCGACGACGATGCGGTCGGGGCGCATGCGCAGGGTGTTGCGCACCAGTTCGCGGATGGAAACGGCGCCCTTGCCCTCGACATTGGCGGGGCGCGCCTCCAGGCTGACCCAGTGCTCGTGGTGCAGTTGCAGCTCGGCCGCATCTTCCACCGTGATGATGCGCTCGCCAGCAGGAATGAAATTGGACAGGATGTTGAGCAAGGTCGTCTTGCCGGAACCGGTGCCGCCCGAGACGACGATATTCTTGCGCGCCGCCACGCACACTTGCAGGAAGGCGGCCATGTCGGCGCTGAGGGCGCCCAGTTGCACCAGATTGTCCGCCGTCATCTTGTATCTGGCGAACTTGCGGATGGTCAATGCCGGGCCTTTCAGGGCCAGCGGCGCGATGATGGCGTTGACGCGCGAACCATCCTTCAGGCGCGCGTCGACCATGGGCGAGGATTCATCGATGCGCCTGCCCAGCGGCGCGACGATGCGCTCGATGACGCCCAGCACGGCCCGTTCGCTGGTAAACGTCAGCGGATGCCTTTCCAGCTTGCCGTCGCGCTCGATATAAATCCGGTCGAACTGGTTGACCATGATTTCCGTGACGCCCGCATCGTCGAGCAATTCCTCCAGCGGCCCCAGGCCCACGGCTTCGTCGAGCACTTGCCTGGCCAGCAGTTCATAGTCGAGTTCCTCGGGGATATCGGCCCGCTGCGCCCGCATGATGTCGTGGATGTAGCGCCGCGCTTCCGTGCGCAATTGCTCGTCGCTCATTTTCGACACGTCGTGGCGGCGTAGATCCATGGTTTCGAGCAAGATGGCGTGCAGGCGCTGGCGCCATTCGAATTCCAGCTGCTGGCGTGCCTGCGGCGCCAGGATGATGGCAAAGTCCTCTTCCTGCGAGGCGCCGTCGGCCGTTTGCCGCCGCAACTGTTCCTGCATTTTTTCCGCCGCCAGGCGCGAGGCGTGGATTTCCGCCGTGGCGCGCTGGTTGCGCGTGGCGGCGCTGCTCGAGCGCGAATGGAAGGCGGCCGCCTGTACGGGACGGGCCGTACCGGCCGCTTCCTGCACCTGCAACCTGTAGGGGCCGATGCCGATCACGTCGCCGGGCGCCAGCGGGCCGTGCTGGCTGCGGATGCGCACGCCGTTGACACTGGTGCCGGCGTAGGAACCCATGTCTTCCAGTAATACGCCGGAAGGGGTCTTGAGCAGGCGCGCGTGTTCCTTGCCGATGCGCCAGCTGTCGAGCCAGATGTCGTTGCTGGTCTTGCTGCCGACCATGCAATCGTCGGGCACGCTCACTTGTCTGGCGCTGCCGTCGGGGTGGAGGATATCGACCTGGAACATGATGGCCTTCACTGCGTCGGCACGGATGGCGGCGCCTGGTTAAAACGGGCCGCATCCGCACCGGGCTGCAAGGAATCGCTGAGGTGGGGCGGCTGGCCCAGCTGCTGTTCCAGCCGCTGCGTGGCGCTGCGTACCCGGCCCGCCAGGCCGGCGCTGCGGCTGTCGACGATGCTGGGCGTGACGAACACCACCAGCTCCGTTTCCTTGTTCTGGTAGCGCTTCGAGCGGAACAGGGCGCCCAGGATGGGGATGTCGCCCAGCAGGGGCACCTTGTCGACGTCGCTGCTGCTATTGCGTTGCAGCAGTCCGGCCAGAACGATGGTTTCGCCCTGGCGTACATTGAATTCCGTGCGCGTGCGCCGCGTCAGCAGGGCCGGCCCGCTGCTGGTGGACAGCGAGGCGTCGATGGAACTGACTTCCGACTCGATCACGGCGCGGATGACGCCGTTGCTGCCCACCTTGGGTTCGATGTCGAGCTTGATGCCGTAGGGCTTGAACTGCACCGTCACGCCGTTGACGGAGGCGACGGAATACGGAATCTCGCCGCCGGCCAGGAAGCTGGCCTTGTAACCGCTGCGCGTCGACAATTGTGGTTCGGCAAGGATGCTGGCAGTGCCATTTTGTTGTAGTGCAAGCAACTGCGCGTTCAGTCCCAGGTTGATGGCGCTGAGGATGGTGAGGTTCGAGGGCAGGGGCACGAAGCTGCCGCCATTCGGCACGGTGATCGGCGGCGCATTGGCCTCGCCCGTGCGCACGTTGATCGCATAGCGGCCCGCATCGCCGCGGCTGGACGGCGCCCAGATGCCACCCAGCGCGGCGCCGCCCGTGGCGCTCCATTTCAGGCCCAGCTCGCGCAGTTCCGTGCGGGGGAACTCCACCACCTTGACGTCCATCATGACCATCTGTTCCCAGCCGATGGGGCTGGTGAAATTGACGATTTGCGGATAGCGCCTGGCCAGTTCCGCCACCTTGTCGCGGTCCGCGTCGGACAATTCATCGCCTTCGACGACGACCTTGTCGCCCACCACGCTGGCCTTGGCTTTCGGGATGGCCGACAAAAAGCTGGCGATGTCGCGCGCATAGCGGCGCATGTCGAGCGGCAGCACCGTGACTTTCACGCGCTGGTAGCGGCCATCCTGGTGCCAGACGAACAGCGAGGAGTTGCCGGCGCCGTTGGCGAAAATGATGACATCCCTGTCGTCGAGCGCGTTGGCAGTGATGACCTGGCCATTACCCACGGCAAGGCGCGCCACGCCCGGTGTGGGGAAGACGCGTGATTCGCCCAGGTACAGCTCCAGTTCGGGCTCCGCTTCGGAATCGTCCTGCTTGCTGATGGGCAGGTAGCGCGCTGCCGTAGTGCCGGCATTGGCCGACTTTGGCATGCTGCCGGCCCTGGCTGCGAGCGGCGCCTTGCCTTGGATTACGCCTTGGGGCGCCGTTTGCGCGCGGGCACAGGCCGGCGCCGCCAGGCCCGCACCGAGCACGAGCGGTATGCAAAGGGCTTGCAGCAGTGAGAGGAAGTAGCGTTTCATGGGACTTTGTCCATACAAAGAGCGTGCGGTGGCTTGCGTAGTGGCGCAAGGCAGGCTGGCGCCACTACGCCTCAGGGAGGCGCGGCGGCAGTGTTGATGAGCACAGTGGGCGGTGGCGCGGCCACTGGCGCCGGCGGCATCGCCACTGGCGGATCGGTACCGCTGCGATGACCCTGCAGGCGCAGGGCGTCGGCTGGCACCGGCATGCCGCTGCCGCCATACAGCACGGGGACGCCGCGCCGCTGCGGCAGGGGGATGCTTTCCGGGCGGGCATCGAACAGCAGCGACAGGTCATAGTCTTGCTGGCCTGGCGCGGCCTTGTCCGCCGGATTGCGAAGCAGGGCCGTCAGCTTGCCGTTTTCGCGCGCGATGATGAGGTTGCGCGCCTGCGCGGGCGTGGTGTCGAGGGTGACGGTGGAAAATTGCGCCGCCTCGCCGTTTTTCGCGTCATCCACCGAGCGTTGGCCGGTGGCCATGACTTGCATGCTTTGCAACAGGGGTAGTACCACCTTCCTGCCGTTCTGGTCGATGGTCAGCAGCAGGTCGATCAGGTCGCCCGGTTCCAGCATGCCGGAAATCGAATTGATTTCGTCGACCACCACCGTGATGGCGCGCCGCCCTGCCGCCAGGCGCGCGGAAAAGGTGGGCACGCGCTTGCCCGCCATCTGGCTCCACATGATCATTTCGCCCGCCTTGACGGGGAAGGCGATGGCGTTGCCGGCGACGCGCTCGAAATCGCCCGGCTGCACGGCGCCCGATTGGACATACTCGACGGGGATCTTGCGCACGGCCGCGTTGTCGCTCGACAGGATGGTATTTTGCGCCAGATCCATCTTGGCGACGACGACGCTGAGGGTCTGATGCACATTGCGCGCCTCGATCTCGGCTACCCGGGTGGTGAGGAAGCTGCGCGTGGCGACGGCGGCGAGCAGGCCGATGGTAAGCGCGGCGCCCAGCACCACCCAGGTCTTGTTGATCTTCGATAACGGAGGAAAGGGAATTTTCATGATGCTCAGCCGGGCAGGGAAATGGCGTAGCTGAAGTCCTGGTACGCCGACCGGAAGGCGCCCAGCAGTTGCTTGAGGACGCTGCTCTCGCCGCTCATGCCCAGGCCCAGCGCGATGGACAGCGCAGCGCAGACGATGGCAAATTCCACGCTGGACTGGCCGCGTTGCGGCTGGCGTTGGCCGATGCGGGGCGTCATTTGGCGGACTCCAGGCGCGTGACGGTGTTCAGGGCGATGGCCGTGTTGCCCCGGCTGTCGCGGTAGATCACCGCGAGCGCTTCACTGCCGGAGGTCTTGAAAAATAGCGAGGTGGCACCGCCGGGCGCACTGGTGGACGAGTCCGTACGCTCCAGCGTGTAGCCTTGCGCTTCGAAGGTGCGGCGCAGGTGACGGACATTGCTCTCGACGCTCATGGCGTTGTTGACAGTGAGCAACTCGGCGCGGCGCGGGCCATCCACCGAGCGCGTTTGCGTGAGCAAGCGCGAACCGGCGGGGAAGCGCGACAGCAACCTGTCCGTGGCGCTGTCGCGCGGCCCCGGCGCGGCGCCCAGGTGACTGATGGCAAGGATGCCGCGCGTACCGCTTCCCGCGGGCTGCAGTTGCACCGTGGCGTAAAATTCGCCCAGCGCCCGCCCCAGCACCAGCGTGCCGTCCTGCGTGTGTTCAGTCAGCGGTTGTCCCAGGCTGGCGCGGAACTGCACCGCCACCTGGACCGGCGTCCTGGCGGACAGCACGCCGCGCAGGTGCAGCGGCAGGCCATTGACGCGCAACTCGCAGCCTGTGGCAAAGGTTTCAATGCCGGCGGGAATGGCGATCGAGGGCCAGGCTGGTGGCGCTGATCCAGCGGCACCGCAGGGCAGCAATAGCGCCAGTGCCGCGCCGGATATACGCCGAAGATATTGTTTGACTGTCATTTCTGCAATCTCCCCTGATGCGGATAAGGTGGATGGCGCGATGCCTACTTGAGCCGGTCGGGCGGCACGACATCGCGCCAGAAGTCGAGCTGCCCCAGCTTCGGTCCTTGGATGTGGCCCATTTCCACCAGGGTCACGCTGGCATTGACCACGCCCGCCGCATCGCGCAGCGCCGTGGCGGGAACCAGCAGCTTGCTGTCGAGACGGGACTGCACCTGGGCCGGAGACCCGGCCGCCCAGCCATCGATGGCCACGCTCGTATGGCGGTGGATGGCCAAGTCGAGGCTGTCAAACGGTTGATAGGCGACGATGCCGGCCGGTAACTTGGCCAGGCGCACGCTGACGTTGCCCCGGTAAATGCCGCGGCTTTGCAAGCCCAGTTCATCGGCGGTGTGCACGCCTGCGGATGTGCCCACCGAGCCGTTGAAGGGCGCGCCGTCGCTGGCAGGCGTGAAGGCGCCGGCATGGCTGGCTGCGTTGCCGGGGCCAAAGCTGACGGCCACATCGCTGCCGAAGTCCGCGATCAGGGCGCCGCCGGCAGGCCCGCGCCAGAACAGGTTCTGGTGGGCGAGAAAATTACCGGCCGTATCGCCTGTCTTGATGGGAGCGTCCGCATTGCTGAAAAAGCGTCGGCGCACCTCGCCGGCCAAGGCAGCCGGCGCCTTCCAGCCGCCTTGCGCGTCGTTGTGCGTGATTGCCTCGAAGGTGACGTAGCGGCTGGCCATGCCGGCCTGAACGGCGATGTCCTGGTATTGGGCGATGAGGGGCAGCAGCAGGTACAGCGGCAGCAGGGCGGCGGCGAGCACGAGAAACTCCGTCAGCGCCTGGCCGCGGTCGTGGCGTTGGCGAAGGCTGTGCCGTTTCATGGCCGGCTCCCCGGGCGCGTGATGCGAAAGCCGCCGTCCAGGTAGGGCGCGAAGACGGCGTTCGGCACCAGCGTATCGAGCCTGGCCTGCGTGGCGCGCAACTGGATGCCGTTGGGCGAGCTCATTTCCAGGGTCATGCCGGACATGCCGGCTTCACCGACGGCGTCCAGCGAGGCGAAGGAGCCGCCGCGCGCCAGGCAGTTCTTGCCCTCCGGGTCGAGCGGATTGGGCCGGATCTCGCATTCCAGACCGAGGATGGTCTTGCGTTCGCCCGTGCCCGCTTGCGGATGGGCTTGCATAGCGGCAGCGAATGCGGCCATGGCCGGGCTGCTGGCCGCCTGGCGTACGATGGCGGCCCTTTGCGCCGCCGTCATTGCCGGCTGGTGCCGTGGCGGCGCGGCGCGCGCATGCCCCGTGGCATCGCAATGGCCGTGCGCCGTCTTTGCCAGCAAGTCGACATCGCACGTGCCCAGGCTCGATGACAGGCTGGCCGTGCTGGTGCGCGCTTCCATCAGGCTGCAATCGCGGGGATCGACGGCATAGGACAGCCCGGCGGCGTACACGATGCTGCGGTTGATGGCCGCATAGGTGTCGAGGCGCATGCTGATGACATGTTCGGGCCATGCCTGTGGCGGCTTCGAGGCGATGCCCCGTTCGCTGTTGCGCTGCACGCAGGCCTGCACTTCCGCGTGCAGGCGGGTCAGGCCGGCGGCGTCGCCCGGCTTGCCGTCCAGATAGCCGCGCGCGCTGACCAGGTGGACCTTGACGCTGGCGTCGCGCGCCGCCAGCGCTTCGTGGGCCATGGGCATTTGACGCACGGCGTCTTCGCCCGGTGTGCTGGCCGTGGCCGGCGACAGCGTGCAAAGCAGGAGGAACAGGGACAGGCCAGGCGGCTTCATCGCGCGCCTCCCAGTGCTGAGGCGGCAGCCAGGTCGGCCGCCGAGGTGGACAGGAGGCGCACTTGCCAGTAGGGATTGAACAGGCTGGCCAATTCCGTCTTGCCATCGTCGCGCCCGCCCGGGCGCTCGAAGTACACTTGCGCCGTGGACACTGCCGCCAGCACGTCGTGGGCCGGCTTGCCGTCGATGATGGCCAGGTGGCCGCCCGGCTTGATGCCGGAACTGCCATCGGATGTCCTGAGCTGGTCTTTCGCCCGCGTCAGGCGAATGGCGAAGGTCAGGCGCGGCTGCGGATCCGTCGACGCATAGGCCAGGGCCGGCACGGCGATGTCGGAAAAGGTGGGCAGGCCGCTGTAATGCCAGTCGCTGCTGCTGGCAAGGCCGCTGGCGCGGGGATTGTCGGCGCGCGACT
>RCMZ01000610.1_pt1 | contig 16668 bp, 16 predicted proteins | sample 2041141 | NCBI WGS metagenome assembly RCMZ01 (sample SAMN09708263, study PRJNA481090) | Wastewater metagenome, whole genome shotgun sequencing project. | biome: sewage; isolation source: Davis station wastewater (DW) | place: Antarctica: Davis Station | collected 2010-03-01
GGGGCCAGGGCGCGCGGGCGGCTTGCGGATCGGTCTGGCGGCTTACCTGCCGGCCTTTTCGGCCTTGCGCTTGGCAACCTTGGGGTCCACCACGGCCTTGAACTTCGCACCGGATACGAACTTGGGCACTGTGGATGCGGGGATCTTGATGGCAGCACCCGTGGAGGGATTCTTGCCGGTGCGCGCAGCGCGCTTAACTGACTTGAACGTGCCGAAGCCGACCAGTTGCACCGCATCGCCCTTCTTCACGGCGGTCTGGATGGTCTCGATCAGTGTGTCAAGCACGGCGTTGGCGGCCGTCTTGGAGAGGTCGTTCTTTGCGGCGAGGGTTGCCACGAGGTCTGCGCGGTTCATGGTGTGGATGTTTGTGAGAGGTGGTGAATTCCGGTTTATAGCCGATACGCTCCGTGGCCCAAGCCCCTTGGTCCACAATGGCGCTGCCTCGCAGCCCCTTCACTTCCCATGTCCCGGCAGTACCTGAACGTTCCCTTCGCGCAGAAAGACGCCGCCAAGTCGCTGGGCGCGCGCTTCGATGGCGCGGTCAAACGCTGGTATGTCGATGATGGGCGGGATCTGGCGGTGTTCGCCCAATGGCTGCCGACGCCCGTAGAGGCGCCCTCCTCGCTCTCACCTTCGTCCACAGATCTGGCCCTGCCCTTGTCTGAAGAGGCACTCGCCCTCCCCCGCGCCAAAGGAATTCCGCTCTCGCGTCTGCTCAATGGCGTGGCCAGTGCGGTGGCCCAGGCGTTTTCCAAAGGGGTTTGGACCTTGGTGGAGGTGGTCGAGGCGCGGGTGCGCGGCCATGTCTATCTAGAGCTGTCCGAGCGCGATGGCAACGGCCAGCCCGTTGCCAAAGCCCGGGCCATGATCTGGAGCGCGACGGCCGCGCGCATCTTGCCGGAATTCGAGAAGGCCACAGGCGCGGTCATCGGCGCGGGCATCAAGCTGCTGGTGCTGGCGCGGCCGGTGTTCCATGCGCAGTACGGTTTCAGCCTGGAGATCGATGCCATCGATCCCGAGTACACGCTCGGGGACCTGGAGGCGCGCAAGCGCGAGATCAGGGAGCGGCTGCAGCGCGAGGGGGTGTTCGAGCACAACCGGCGCCAGGAGCCGCCCTGGGACTACCGCTGCGTGCTCGTGGTGGCGCCCGAGGATGCGGCAGGGCTGGGGGATTTCCGGAAGGAGTCGGAGCGGCTGGAACGCTTTGGGGTCTGCCGCTTCGTCTATGCCCACAGCCGGTTCCAGGGGGAAGGCGCAGCGCGGGAGATCGTCTCCGCGATGGTGCAGGCCCTGGAAGCGTTTCCGAAGGGGGCGCCTCCCGATGCGATCGCACTGATCCGCGGCGGCGGCGCGGTCAACGATCTGGCCTGGCTCAATGACTACGACCTGGCGCGCTTCATCTGCGACCAAGACATTCCCGTGCTCACCGGCATCGGCCATGAGCGCGACAACACGCTGCCGGACGAGGTAGCCCACCAGCGCTTCGATACGCCCAGCAAGGTGATCGCGGGCATCGAACACCAGATCCTGCAGCGCACGCGCGAGGCCCGCATGGCGGCCGAGGCGGTGTTCACGGCGGCGGGCCGTCTCACCCAGCGCGTGCGAGCCGACGTCGACCGCAGCGAGGCCCAGGTGCGCGCCGATGCCCAGGCCCATCTCGCCCGAGCCAGGCATGGCAGCACCCAGGCCATGGGCCAAGTGGAAGTGGCATCCATGCTGCAAGTGCACGAAGCTGCGGCGCGCAGCCTGGCGCGGTGGAACGAGGCCCAGGGCGAGGCCCGGCGGCATCTGGCGGCGGCCCGGCAGCAGGTGCCGGCCCTGCTGCACGATGTGCGCGCCCGGGCCCAGGCCAGTGTGGCCGAGGCGCGTGGCGGGTCGGAGCTTGCGCTCCATGCCGTGGTGGACCGCGGCCGCGCCGCGACCCGTGCGGCCAGCCAGGCCGTGGAGGACCGGCTGCAGCGGGTGGCTGAGCGCGCCCAGGGGAGCCTGCAAACCGCAAGAAATCAAGCCGAGGCGCTCATGCGCGAGGTCACCGGCCAGGGGCCGGAGAAGACCCTGGCCCGCGGCTTTGCGATCGTGCGCACGCTCGAGGGGAAGCCCGTGACGGACCAAGCCCAGGCACGCGCCCTCCCCGCCCTTGAGATCCAGTTCCGCGACGGGGTGGTGCCCGCCCGTCCGGACGACAGAAACCGGAAGGAATGAGTGATGGAAAGTTTTCGTGAAGCCTATGGCGTGCTGCAGCGGCATGCCCAAACGCTGCGCAACCAGGACGAGCCCAACATCGATGATCTGCTGACCATCGTCACCGAGTCGGTGAATGCGTACAAGGTCTGCAAGCAGCGCATCGATGCGGTGGAAGCAGCGCTGAAGACGGCTCTGGACGGAGCGGGCGTGAATGAGGCACCGGACCCCGCACCGGCACCTCCAGAAGCCAAGACGCGAGCCAGTACGCGCCCGGCCCCTGCCCCGGCGACGCCAACCTCGCCGCCCACGGCCTCGGGCTTTGATGACATGGACGACGATATTCCGTTCTGAAAACCAGGACTCCCCAGGACGAGAGCAGGCTCGGGGAATTTTTGCCGTGCTTACACAAGGACACCTGCACACTGTGATTCAATCCACGGCTTTGCCTGTTTGCCGTGGGCTGCATTTCTTTTCGGGGGCGCACGTTGCGCCCTGTCTTCGCAGCACTGGTCGCTACCGTTGCTGCCGTCTTTCTTTTCTTCGCTGCTCCCTCTGCTGATGCACGCTCCAACCGGGGCGAGGCACCGCGCGTCGAGCTACCCACACGTTTCTCACAGTGCCCGCAGTTCTTTGCGAATGGCTTGCCGCCCCAGGTACCGAGTCAGCCCGCGCTGCGCGAGCTTTGCTATGAGGCCTTTGCAGTGCTGCACAGCGGCTCCACTCGTACCCCGGTCTACGTAGCCCAGCGGCTCAACCGGCGCCTGATCGAGGACGCCGACGAGAAGCGTGCCGACCGTTTCTTCTCCGATGGGAGGCTACCACGCAATGAGCGCGCGGAACTGGAGGACTACAAGGGATCGGGCTATTCGCGCGGGCATATGGCGCCAGCCGGCGACATGCCCACGCCTTCGGCCATGACACAAAGCTTCTCGCTGGCAAACATGGTGCCGCAGAACATCCAGCACAACAGTGGGGCCTGGGCCAAGATAGAGCAGGATACGCGGCGCTATGTATTGCGCGCTCAGGGCGAGGTATTCGTGATCACGGGGCCGGTGTACACACGTGAGAGCGAGCGCATCGGGCCCCATGGCGTGAAGGTGCCCACCTACCCTTACAAGCTGGTCTACGACGCCACCACAGGCCGCGCCTGGGCGCACTGGCAAGCCAACAGCGCGGGGGAGCGCGTGTCGCAACCAATCAGCTACGCGGAACTGATGCAGCGCACGGGAATTAACTTCTTGAGCCTGCGGGTAGATTGAATATGCAGCAGCACAGGTGGCCATCGCTTGCATGGCCGTCGTGATGGAACAGCACCAGTCCATCAGCTAAAGCTGCAAACGATCCGTCGCAGCCTTTTCTGGATCGCAAGTCCAAGACGGCTTTGTAGCACCTGCTGCCGTCCGCGGCCGCGCCGTCAGGTCACGTTGTCTGCCCCATACCGGTCTTCGCGATATCAGCGCCTCCGCAGACCGAACGGCGGGTATCAAGTGGACAGCTGACGCAGGTGCCCAGGATCACTCTACTTCGTGGAAGTCTGCTGACAGCAGGCGCGAATAGGTGCTGCCGACCCGATGCTGCCGTTCGTACCGCCAAGGCGCATCCCCCGATAGCAGCCGTTAGCTGACTTTTGAGCCAATCACCTCGCTGGCGCGAACTCAGGTGCTGTAGGGAATGGACACAGGACTAAACCGCTCTTGCGGTAGATGCGCCGCCCTCACTATCCGTTGTAATCGAATTCACAGCGGGCCAAAACCTCGGTGGGCTGGTAGCTCCCATATCTTCCGCGTGAGCGACCGGCCTCCGAGATGAGGTGCAAGTGCTTTCGAGCGCGCGAGGCCAGGACATACAGCAGCTTGCTGGCGGCGATATCGCCGTCGGAATCACTGAAGTGGGGCACCATGCCCTGAAGAAGACCGAACGCGATGACCACGTCAAACTCGGCGCCCTTGACCCCATGAATGGTCGACACGGTGATCCCAGTCCGTTCGCGGAACACCTTTTTGAAGAACGACAGATCGGTGATGTAGCTGGCACCAGAGTTCTGCAGCCTCTCCAGCCGCGCCTGGGAACTCGCAAAGAATGCCTCGCGATGCTCCACCAGCGCGGGGAAAGCATTCAGCTCGATCAGCAGGCGATCCAGTAACGCTGCGAACGCCTGGTCCAGATACGCCAAGCCGTCTGTCTCGGCAATGGCGAGAGAGTTGGACTCCCGCAGCAGCGAACGCTGCGTGATCCTGGACGTGTCGATGCCGAAATCGCGGAGGTCGGCAATGACGTCCCTGGCCCATCGCATGCGTCGCACGAGCATTTGGGGCGACGACTCCGTCAGCAAGATCTTAGAGAGCTTGAACCAAAAGTTGTCGGGATCATTGCTGAACGGCACCAATCCCGGACCGTCGAACTGCTGGTCGGGGAGCTGTGCCACAAGTTTTCGGGTGGTAGACGCCAGCAAGATCCACCACGGCGCCAGCACGCATATCTCTTCGGGTGCATGTCCGTCGGCCAAGCTCTTTTGGATGAGCCTGACGAGCTCATCGTGAAGATCTTCGTGCGCAACGAGGCGGTTGTAGGAGACTTGGCTCGGAAAGCCAACCATCTTGCCAGCTCCCTCAATGTCGGTAGCGTGCACATTAAAGTTGGAGAAGTGCCCGATGATCCTCGCACTTGAGCGGTAGTTCAAACGCAGCGCCATCTCCCGAATTGGAATGTCCGTGAGCGCGCGAAAGTCCGCCGCTGAAATGGCATACCCGCCAAGTGATCCGTAAATCGCTTGATTGGGATCTCCTACGATGAACGTCTTGGTGCTACCGGCACCCGCCCGCAGGATGGCCCCCACCAAGTTGTATTGGATCCGCTTCGTATCCTGGTACTCATCGACGAGGACATATGAGAAGACTTGGGAGAGCAGCGCCGCGATATCCGGCTGATTTCGGATCAGCACCTGGGAGTACCGTAGGATCAGTTCGAAATCGATTCGTCTCGTGTCCGCCAGTTCTCGAAAGTAGGCCGCCAGCACCCTGTGGATTGTTTCATGCTTCCATGTGTCGGCGCACCCCAGCCGGTAATCGTCCTCTTCGAAGTAATAGTCGCAGTCATACAAGGTCACGCCGCGGTACGGTGCGCAGAGTCGCTCGAGCATCTTCTCCCGGTCGTGTCGATCCAAAACCGCGTACCCACGCGCCAGCTCCGGAACATAGATCCCGTATGGCTTGAGGATCCATTCGAGACAGAACGAATGGATAGTTCCGATCCACAGGGCGGTGGTGTCGACTCCAAGAGCTTCAATTCGCTCCTGAATCTCGTCAGCAGCCCGATGGGTGTATGTAATGGCCACGACGATGCGCTTGTCCGTGCGTCGGGACAGTTCGTAGGCGATCTTGTAGGTCAGCGTGCGCGTTTTCCCGCTGCCCGGACAAGCGACCAGGAAGACGCTCGACGGTTCTTCTACTGCAGCCGCTTGCTCGGGATTGAGCTCAGTGGCACCCCAGACAAACATCAGACCATCCCCGCCAGGAATGCATGGACCACGTCACCTGGCAATGCTGCTGCAGACGCGGTGCGAAGGGTCGGTAGATCGATCTCTGAGCGGCCAAAACGCTCCACCTCAGCATTGAAGACCGCCAGGCGCGGACGCGCAGCGCGATCGATATCCGACAGGCAGTTCATCCGGTGTCGGAGGATTCGCATGATCAGCGGTCGAGAGAACAGGCCATGCGCAAACAGGACGGCCTCTCGGATGTAGCCGGGCACCACTGCTTGGTGATCCAGCGTTTGAGCGAGCAAGATAGCGAACCACCCTTTGCCTTCTTGCTCGGCCATCGTCAAGGTCCGGTAACCACTTTGATGAATTAGGCCCGAGCGAAGGTCGGCCATTGCCTGCGTGATCGTCGCCGGCGCCTTGTAGACCTTGTCGACGGTGCGCACAAAGGCTTCATGATTGCCCGAGCCGACAAGATCCACCTCGAAGGTATGCGTGGCGTAGAAGCTCTGTACCCAGGCATTGCCCGCGGCAAACGCGTCCAAATCGATCTTTCGCTGCGCCCCAGCCGTCTGCGAGCCAATCGCCTTTCGCTTCCTGGCGGCAAAGACGCCGTCATCCGCCGGATTTGGCGTGGTGTCGAAGAAGATCGCATCCAAGTCAGTGACGATTGCACACCGCTTGCGAATCCTGAGGTCATGGAACAGGACCGCGACGTTCTTGAAGCCCGTGCTGCGGATGTTGATGACACTGATCCCCAACTCGTCCACGCTCAGACCCAGGACCCGCTTTACAAGCACTGGGATCAGGATCTCTTCCGCGTCCCCCTCCACCAAAATCACGCTTTTGGCGAACAGCAGGTTGCTACGGACTGCATCCAGGTATCGCTGGATGCTTGTCACTTGGGCAGGATCCAGTCCGGTCGCCGGCTGGTATGCCTCACAGAATGCGCCGCGTCGACCTAGGATGTTGACGTTGCTCACGTTGCTCACTTCGGAGATGTGTGTGGAGTGCGTCGTGTAGATGACCTGAGCATCCTCGTAGGCGATGCGATCAAATAGTGTTTTCTGGATATGGGTGTGGATATGCGCTTCGGGCTCTTCGATGAGCAGGAAGTTCGCGATTGCCATCTTTTCTCGCTGGTATTTGAACTCCAGCAGTTTGAGCGTCAGGTAGATCAAATTAGCACCGCCCAGACTGAGCTCGTTGATCGTCCCTTCATATCCGTCCTCCGACTCCCCTACGAACAGGCGCAGTGATTGGAACAGCTGCTCCGCATCCTCGGATAGGTCCGACCGGATCGACAGCGAGGTCGGGGAGTAGGTTTCGCCGGCAGTATCCTTGATGGTCTCTCGGATGTGCTTGCGCACCGCCTGCACATCCTCAAGCCCTTCGATGGCGCGATTGAGATCGCTCACCTTGCCAACTATGGGGACAAGGGCCGCCGCGTCGATCTCGTCGCTCTTGCTCTTGAGCAGGGTAAGCAGCGGATTGGTGCGGTTGTTGTGAAACTCGGCCACGACGTCGCGAAGCGCCTGGATGAAGGTGAGTGACACCTCCTTGGTGACCGACAGGAAGCCGGGCACCTTCGCCCCAAGTTCAGGGAATTCGGTTTCGTCGTCGAAGGAGCATAAGTCGAAGTCTCCGACAATCCGTTGATACGTCGCCGGGTCGCTAAAATCAGCGCTGCTTCGGCCGGTGAAGATGCTCTCGTAGTCGTCGATAGTGATGCCATCCCGGATCGCCTTCAACTCCGCGAAGTCAAAGTCATCGAGAGCCGCCAGCTTCAGCCGGATCTCCTTCTTGGGGCGGAAGATCAGGTTGTAGGTGGCCTTGGCAATCGGTCCAGCGTGGATCCCGGCCGTGCCGTGCAAGAACAGCGCCTGGACCGCCTCATCGGGGCTGAGGTCCTCGAACTCCATGCTGATGATGATCCAGTGGCCCTTCCACTGATCCAGCGCGCGGCTGAAATCGGACTCTTCCAGCCGATAAGCTGCGCGGACCATGTTATCGTCCAGGAGCAGCCGGATGGCACGGAGGATGTTGGACTTGCCCGCTCCGTTCTCTCCAATGATGGTATTGACGCCAGGCTGAAACGTCAGACTGGTGTTCTTGAAATTTCGGTAGTTGACCAGCGTGAGTTTGGAGATGTGCATGTCTTTGGCCTTCGTGGTCGCTGGGGCGTCAGCGGCTATTTGTAAGCTATCGTAGTGTTGCAGTATCGACAGAGCACTTTCTAATGGCCGGTTGCCCAAACCCGCGAGCAGAGAATGTGTAGAGAATGTGTGTCCACACTAGAGGGTTCGGTCGGAACGGGCGTTGATAGTGATAGCTGGGGACTGCGCAACGCGAAGACGCCGTTGGACCATCGGCGCATGAACTGGCGGCACGTGGCCATGCGGCGAGTCTGGCAGGCATTTATCGAGGTGCGTCAACGTCGGAAAGTATTGTTGGCTCTGAGACGGCTTTTTTTGCTCGAAGACGAGGCCGACATTCGGGCGCTGGTGGTTGAGTGGCTGCAGGAATGCGGCTACGTCCGACCTGTCCACATGACAGAGTGGCGCCTGCGCTGGCTCAATGGCCACAGGTGCAGTGGGTCCGAGGTTGTGTCGCATCAAACTGGCAGCAATCCAAGCCTAACCCGCTTCGCGGTCTACTTGAACTTTTCCAGGTAGCGCGAGAAAACCCAGCCCTGAATCTCAACACCTGCGTGCTTGTCCGCCCACACCACAAGAGTGAAGTCCCGCTCGGTCTTCACCACGCGCACGACGTTGCCGAACTTCAGGCGTGCGAGTTCAGGCGATTTGGCACGCGGGTTCATGCGGACGCTGACCGCCTTGCCCGAGATGAACCGCTGGTCGGCCAGAAACTCCGGGACGCTCACCGCAGCCTTGGCGGCTTCCTTGACGCTCTTTGTCGCCTCCTGCGGGCTCTGAGCGGGCACAGCCGTCATGTAGGTCGTGACGGCAACACTTATCGCGGTGCTCACGACCCCAGCGTAGATGTGATTTAACAGGGTGCGGAAGTGCACCCACAGGAACAGCCGCACGAACGGGTTCGGGTGGGCTGCCACCGCCTTGGCAATTTGTTCCGTCGCCGCCTGGAGGTCCGCCTGTTCGGATGCCGTCTGGGCGATGTCCTCAACCTGCGCCTCGGCCTCACGTAGATCCTCTTCCGACTCGCCCATTTGGCTGAAGTCGATGTCTCGGAATGTGGCGAAGATGTTGTCGAAGGACTTGCGAGCAGCTTCTATAGTGCTCAGCGCAGGATTCGCCTGCTCTAGCTGGCGCGCGTAGTCGGCGGTGGCCATTCCGCCTAATGCCTGGCGCCGCATTTGCTCCAGCAGGCGCTCGTACGACGACGTCTTGGGCATGGCGTCATCGAGCATCTTTGCGGTCAAGCTGCCGCTGAGACCGATGGCCCGCTTGAACGCTTCCGTGTCTGAGCCGAACTGGCCGATGGCTGACATCTTAGGAAAGTATGCGTCCATCAGCCGCTGTACCTGTTTGGTCGCAGACTCTTGCTCCATCATCTGGTGGATAAGGCTTGAGCCGCCGATAGACTTCAGCATGTCGCGCAGTTGCTGGTCGGGCGAGTAACGCCGAATCTCCGCCTCTATGTCCTTGAAGTGGCTGTATCCACCTAGCTGGTTGAGCACATTCTGGATGTCCCGGAACGGGCTCATTTGCCGGTCCAAGTCCTCCTGAAGCTTCTGCAGGGCTGTTTTCCTTGGGCGCTCTGGCGGCTCGGCGAGGTTTGAGATGTCCATCGCAACATTCTGCCGAAAATGCGTTTTCCATGGCACGCCTTGCCGCCTCCCCGCGACTCGACAACCCCCATGGGCGAGCGGCTGATCTGCGCAAAGCGGCGGCTGCTTTCGGTTGGGAGTGTCACTTCGTCCATGCGGAAACCGGTCCTTCAACCAGGGCTTTGCTCCATCCAGCGGCGAGTGTCCGGTGTCGAGGGTGAAGCTGTCGCTTCTGTGGTCACTGCCTGTATGACTGCTGGCGGGCTTCGCAACGATGCGGCACCGCCATCACCGAGTGACTCAGTCCAGCCTAAAACTGCCGCGCCAGAGGTCGGTTCTGCAGCGATTTCGGTCGGACGGCGTCGTTGGTCATTCGCGCGATGGCGGGCACACTGCGGTCATTCGCGCCCGCTGGGGCAAGATTTGGTCGACCGGTCTGGCGGCCGGAGCAGCCGTTCACGCCAACCCAGGCACGTTGGACACAGTTCTTTCAATCGAGCCAGCAGCGGGAGCTTTGTCGCCTTGCTTCTTGCGCTCGTGCGACTATGCATCATGGGTGGCGAGATGCCGAAACCTGTCTTGGAACCACGTCTAGACCGGAGTGCCCTCGCAGGATAAAAATCAGCGCAGTGGGGTCCGTGTCGGTGGGATCACATGTGCTTGAGAGCGTTTGACGTGCAGGCTACATAGCCAAATGGCATCCCCCTGCGCATGGTTCAGGGCGCGTCGATTCAATGGATGTTGGTGGTGGGCACCATTGCCGCGCCGTACTCCCGCTGGCGTCGCATTGCGCGCGATCGTTACAAGCTTTAATATCTGCGACACATGGAGGACTGACTAATGATTTCGAACACGATGCAGCAAGCGCAGCAAGAGGATCTCGATCAAAAGAGCGAGGTGCGTGACGCGATTGCGCGCGGCCAGCATGCCAACCCGGCGCTGCAGCGCCTCCAGACACGAATCCTGAAGGTCACCGACGCCAGCGAGGTCATCACGAGCTACGACCGGATGCACCATCGACACAACCGCTCATAGTGGCTGTTCGGGCTGACGGGGTTCAACTCACCTCGTTCCTAGTCAAGGTCGCCTCCAGGTGCAATCTGGATTGTGACTACTGCTACGTCTACCACCACGCAGATCAGAGCTGGCGGTCGATGCCGCGGCTGCTCTCGCCAGAAAACCGTGAGGCGTTTGCGTCGCAACTGGCGTCTTATCTGCAGCATGCCGGGATACGGCGTTGTGTGGTCGTGTTCCATGGTGGCGAGCCGTTGCTCATGGGAAGCACCGAACTCGTGGCCTTTGCGGCCCAGCTTCGCGGTGCGGTGGGTACTCATGTGCAACTCGACATCGGCATGCAGACCAACGGCCTCTTGCTAACGCAAGAGGCGCTAGACGCGTTCGCTAGTGCTGCCATCGGCATCTCCCTAAGCCTCGACGGTCCAAAAGAGGCGAATGATCTGCATCGCACCTCCCGGCGTGGTCGTTCTAGTTTTGAGCAGACTTACCAGGCCCTACAGCTGCTGCGAAGCGCGCCTGATTTGTTTGCTGGCGTGATCGCGGTTATCGACCCGCGAACGCAGCCGCGGCAGCTGCTCGAATTCTTTAGCGAGCAGCAGGTGCCGCGACTGGACTTCCTTTTGCCGGATGCGCATCACCAGCGCCCGCCGCCGGGGCGGGTTGAACAACCTAACCTGTACGAGAAGTGGCTGATCGAGGCCTTTGACCTTTGGTTCGATGAATACCCCACCCTACAGGTGCGGACCTTCGAGGCTCTACTCGACGCCGTGGCCGGCATGCCTTCGCAGACCGATGCATTTGGCTTCGGCGATGTGAGCCTCATTACCGTCGAAACGGACGGTTCGTATCACGACCTCGATGTGCTCAAGGTGGTGTCGCAGGATGCGACTCGGCTCAACGGCGCTGTCACTGACACACCCATCTCAGAGGTGGCCGCCTCACCCGCCCTGGCAGCACATCGTGCACTACTGACGAAGGAAGGCCTGTGCACCAGCTGCCGAAGTTGCGACGTGGTCGACGTGTGCGGCGGCGGGTCGGTGCCGCACCGATTTGGCCTGAACGGGTTCAAGAACCCGACGGTCTACTGCAAAGAGATGCGCGCCCTGATCCGCCATGTGCAGGCGCGGGTCGCTGAGTCACTCGAGTTGGCGAGACCCGTCAGTGCTGCGGCCGGCTACACCGGCGACCTGCGTGAGTTTGAGAGTGCGGAAACGTCGCGCGAAGCTGTTTCGGCGCTTTGGGCCAGCGCCACGTCGGCGCAGTCGACAGGACTGCGAAGCGCCTTGCTTTGGCTCGAAAGCAGTTGCAACGAGCCCGAGGGAACTGCGGTGGCCAGGACGTTGCTCGAGTCGCCGTCCGCCATCGATCTCCTCGCACAGAAGCCCGGCGCGGTCGCATGGAGCAACGCAATACTGGCGAGGGATGCGGGCCGTCCCGTCAGCGCCGTTGACGGTAGCGCACTCGACCCTGACGTGTCCTATGCTCAGTGGATGCTAGCCGGCCTACAAGGCTCGCCCGAGGCGTCGCCCGTGGTCCATGCGACAGATGTTTGGCTGCGTCGCCCATTCGGCGGCGCCATCCACTTTGAAGACCAAGATGTGCTCCCGGCCGCGCTGCCGCTGCTGCAAGAAGCGCTTGGCATCCTGGACGCGTGGCGCCCGGCACTTGTGCGAGAGCTGCGCATGATCTGCCGCGCAGTCCAGTTCATCCGGGACCCCGCTGCCGATCCGGACAAGATTGTGTCTTTCAGCGACAACGCTGTGCCCGGAACGCTTTACGTCTCGGTGATGCAACGAGGTGGACTTATCGATGCCTACGACTTGGCGGACTCTCTCCTCCACGAGTATCGCCACCAGAAGCTATACCTGCTGGAGCGGATCGCGCCGGTGGTCGAGCCGACCACCCGCAAGGTGGTGTCACCGTGGCGCCAAGACCTGCGACCGCCGTCAGGTCTCTTCCATGCGATCTTTGTGTTCGTCGAGCTGCGCCGTTTCTGGAAGTACGTCAATTCGTTGAACCTTGACCGGCTTAACATGCGGGCCCAGAATCAACTGATGGATACCGATACGCGTCTGAGGGAAGCGTTCCAGACTCTGGCCAAGTGCCCGCTGACAGGGGTCGGCCGTTCCCTGGCGGCCGTGTTGGAAGCTGCGGCGCGGGAGTAGCGCGTGCGAATACCGAGAGGTCGGCTTCCCCAAGATCCTGCCCTCTGGCACGGGTACCTGCGGGACTACTTCTGCGACAAGGACGCGGTGGCAACGGAATCCGGCGGCGACGTCGACCTCGAACTGAATTGGCCTAGCGGAGCCGATCGGCATGTCGACCCCGCCCTCAACACTGGCCTGCGTTGGTGGGGCCGAAGCGTCTCCTTGGGATCCATGTGGTCGGCACGCTGGCGCGAGGGCCGCATCATGACCTCGCTGTACGACCAGTGGACAGTGCTGAGCTGGTGCGAGTGGCTGGCACGGAGGCCGTCCGGCACTGTCGAGCCAACCGTCGTCCTGCACGTGGACGACCACCGCGACCTGGGATCGCCACGGCTGTACCTGGCCAACGGCACCCTCGTTGACGCCATCACCAACGATGAAGTGAAGCTGAACGATCCGCCGACGGTACTGCGTGCGATCGAGAGCGGCGCCATCGGCATGGGCAGCTTCATGACACCGTTTTTGTGGCACTGCCCAGAGGCGGAAGTCCGGCATCTCTGTCAGCCGCCCAAGATACAGGCTGACGTGCGTCGAAAGTTCAAGCACAACTTGGTGGCTGACACCCTGCTCAACCCGAACGCCCAGCGGCTTGCCATTGACCTGGTCGACGGCGCGAGCGGCACAGGGGACTATCTCGGAACCAATGACGTGCACAGGTGGTCGGATGGCATTGAAGGACGTTCAGCGCTGGTCCATATTGACATGGACTATTTCAACAACCGCTACGACGGCGATTCGACTTGGTTCGAGCGCAACCCTCGGCTCGATCCGGACCTTCCAACGATGCTCTTGAGAGTCGATGACCTCGTGGAGGCATTGGCGGCCTCCAAGGCGAACATCGAGGACGTATCCATTGCTTACTCCCCCGGCTTCTTTCCCGCCGAGTTCTGGCAACCTGTTGATCGGCGCCTGCGGGCCGGTTTGGCGCGAATCCTGTGACAGTTCGTACCGCGACCCCGTCTAAGCGCAGGCGACCGGCCAGGGAGACGCCCAAACCGCGGTCCGTGAAGCCGCGCACGGACGCGTCGAAGGTTACGGCCAGCGATGTACATCTGATCTCTGTCGCAGGCACGCCTAACAAAGGCAAGGGGCCCGGCGGCGAAAAATGGCGCATTGAGGTTGGAGGCACCCGTGCTGGCGAAGTCTACATCAACGTGATTGACGAGCCGCCGCTCGGGTGCCATGCGTCGTTGCAGATCTATCTCAACATCAAGAGTCAGGGTCTTGGCATTGGCCGCGTCGGGTACGCAAAAGCCTGCCAGTTGAGCGCCCACGAAACGATCTACGCCCACATGCGCCGGTCCAACATCGCTTCCCGGAAAGCTGCCGAGGCGGCGGGATTCGTGGACGCCACCCCCCCAGGATTTACCCAGCTCATCCTCCGTTGGACACGGCCGATGACGACCCCACTCGCGTGAGCAATCTGGCCATGGAGACATTCATCGTCATCCCATGCCTGAACGAAGAAGACTGCATTGCGGCGACGTGCGCGTCACTCGGGTTTGGCGATGGGCTGGAGCCATTCGGGCGGCTGGTCCTCGTGGACAACGGCTCGAGCGATGGAACGCTGGGGGCCCTGTCTGCGATCCAGCGCACGTCACCGCCGGGGCGGGTTCTAATCACTCAGGAGCACAGACGCGGCTATGTCCCCGCGCGGCGGGCAGGAATGGCGACAGTGCTGGCAGTGGCACAACGCGAACAACTCCACGAAGACCTCGTGCTGATCCTCCAGGCGGATGCCGACACGATCTACCTGCCAGGCTATGTCCAAACCATGGGCAACGCCCACCGTGGCGGACGAGGCCAGCTGCTGGAAGCGAGCGCCGTGACGAGCCGCGATTTCAACCTTGAGTTCCCTGCGTTCGCGAGGCTGTGTCGGGAGGTCGACAGCGAAATGGAGCATTGGTTCGCCCCCGAGGCAAACCAAGTCGTGGTGGATGACAAAGTGTGTGCGTTCCTGCTGGCCGACTACCTCGCATGGGGTGAACATCAGGACGAGATCGATGACTGCGGCAATCCGGTCTTGGCGGAGACAACAAGACTCTTCCTGCGCGCTAAGAGCGGCAGTACGGTCTGGCGAGACAGGGTAGATAGCGCTGAGGCGCTGCCGTCTCGCCGACGACTCAGGACGCAGGCACCCGGGCATTTCGCCTGCTCGGGCTTTCCCCGTCAGCGCCAATGGATTGAAGCCTGGGGTGCGCCTGGCGAAGCACAGCCCTTCCTGCGATCACCGAAAAGCTGGTCTGCCCTGAGCCGTCTTGTGCATTCGAGGCAAAGACACCAGGTGGCGCTCTTCGCCCTACTGCCTGCGGTCTACGAAAAGCACCCCAAAATACACCAGGGGCTGGCTACGCTTGCCGACACAGTCCGAACAAGTTATGCCGCCACGTCACCGGGCTTCTTGCTTGGACTGATGCTCAGGTTGGCCGACGATGAGCAGGGGCCGCTTGCGGCACTGCTGCGCAACGGAAGACGTCAGTCGTCTGGATAGCAGAGCACCGCCGCGGCGTGCCCGCAATGCGTCCCATCGGCCATGTCAATCTTAGGAACCTTGAATCGCTCGAGGACGACAGTACGGAAGCCAGGCAAAACGCGCGGGGGACCGTCGCCGAAGTGTGGATGGCAGAGCGCGCCCCCGTTTCTCACAAGGTGTCGCAATAGACCAGCCTCTCGCACCGGATCATCCGGCTCTTCGGTGTAGTTGAAGGGGTCATAGAAGACCAGATCGAAAGGCGCAGCCAACGGCGCGCTGCGCCAGTCTCCGAGGCAGGCAACCACTCCTCGATGGTCGCCCGCGAACCGCACAAGGTCAGCGTAGATGCCTGTGTCGATCTCGACTATGTGGTGCTCTGTAGGCTGTAGGCGCCGTTGGATGAGGTCCGCAGATATACCTAGTCCAAACCCGATCTCCAGCACGCGCTCCGGTCGCACAACCTGCGCGACACGCTCGAACAACTCATCAAAGTAAGGGGCTTCCGAACGAGACATCACAACCTGACCTTGCCATATCAGGCGGTCAGCAGTTTTGACATCGAATGTCAGGCTGGTATTCGTCATGTCGCGCGTACCGCAGAGCAATCGTCGCAGCTTATCTGCTTATCCTGGCGCAGCTGTCGAACAGCCGGGAATCTGTGGCGACACCGCCACAGGCACGTGGCGTGGGCAATACGAGGGATGAAACATGCTGCCGACACAATCTTCATATTCCTGCTTGCAATAATGACGCCTGCAGTCCTACCGGTGCCGGTTCTGTCCCGATCTCACCGTCAACCCGCCTCGGCACGCATCAGTCACAGATGGCGAGCAGCGTGCGGGTCACCGATAACCACCTAGTAATTACGAAGCGAAGGGCAGCTGCCGAGTGACAAGCGGTCGCGCCTCTTTGTCAGCTCCGAGTGGCTGGTTTCGGAACGAGGTGCCGGCCACCGGCCCAAACTGACTGGCAGCAGTCAGCCTCAAGCGGTCGACACAGACAGTTCGCACTCTTGAATTCCCGTATCCGGGACACGGCCCGGAGGTACGAGTTTCCAGGATGCAGCGGTGCGTCATGCTCTACGGCGAAGGCTGGCTCATATAGCACTGCAGTGCCGAATCAAAACCATGCCCAGATGCGGCGCAGCACTGCGGGAGCCGGACGGGCAGGGCGGAATACGTAACGGCATGGCTTGTACATGGCTTCCTCGGTGCTAGATTTTGCATTACTGTACATAACAACAGTATTTTGAGCAAGAGCGCCCCCGGCACCTATCAACCGCTCGCCAAAGCCATCAGAATTGGCGCTCGCCAGCGTCCTCCGCCCTACTTGATGTCCTCAGCCCTCGCGCCCACCGAACTCCGGGGCTTCATCCTCACACGCCACTGGCGTGACCTTCCAGACGGCACCGAGATCGAATACTGGCTGGCCACCGACGGGGGGCCTAAGAAGGTGCTTCTTACCCAGCAGACGTCGGTCGCCTTTCTGCCAGCCCGCCACCGGGCTGCGGCACAGGCCCCACTGGCAAACCTGCAGGGCCTCGAGGTGAAGGAGCTCGATC
>RCMZ01000612.1_pt1 | contig 16632 bp, 14 predicted proteins | sample 2041141 | NCBI WGS metagenome assembly RCMZ01 (sample SAMN09708263, study PRJNA481090) | Wastewater metagenome, whole genome shotgun sequencing project. | biome: sewage; isolation source: Davis station wastewater (DW) | place: Antarctica: Davis Station | collected 2010-03-01
TGCAACTGCGGTAGCAGTTGCAGCTCGTGCGCACAGATCATGACTTTGCGAACATAGGGGGATTTTGGAGACCAGTGCAGTTGCATAGAGATCAACGGGGAACGATAAAAAAGGGTGTGAGGCCGTGATGCACAGCCCAGATTGCATCAGTCCACCTGCGCGCCAGACAACTTGACCAGCGCCGCCCACTTGCGGCGGTCTTTCTCGATGGTGTCGGCAAACTCACGCGGACTGCTGTGCAGCGGCACGATGCCGTAGGGTGCGAGATAAGCCTTCATGGCCGGGTCCGACATGACCTTCACGGCCGCTTGGTTCAAAAACTTCACGATGGCATCGGGCGTGCCCGCAGGCGCGAGCACACCGCACCAAAGCGACACGTCGAAGTCGGCGAAGCCAGGCAACTCCGACATCGATGGAATATCGGGAAGCGCTGGCGAGCGTTGCCGTGATGTGACGGCCAGCGCACGCAGCTTACCCGCCTTCACGTACTCGATGAAGTTCGACGTGGTGTCGAGCGTCATCGACACGCGGCCCGCCAAGAGATCGGTGCTGGCAGCGGCCGTTCCCTTATAGGGCACGTGCTGAAGATCGACCTGCGCCATGGATTTGAACAACTCTCCCGAAAGGTGGCTGCTGGTGCCATTCCCCGCCGAGCTGAAAGTCAGCTCGCCCGGTTTGTTGCGCGCCAGCGCCACCAAATCGCTCACCGAGCGCGCGGGCACGGAGGGGTTCACCACAAGCAGGTTCGAAGTGACGTGCGTGAGCGCCACCGGCGCGAAGCTGGCTACAGGGTCGTACTTGAGGCGCGAGTACAGACTGGGATTGATCGTGAGCACCCCCATGGTGGAGTACAGCAGCGTGTATCCATCCTTGGGCGCCGTGGCCACCACCTCGGCGCCCAGCGAACCGCCCGCACCGGCGCGGTTATCCACCACCACCGGCTGGCCAATTTCGTGCGAGAGCTTGTCCGCCAGGCTGCGGGCCATCAGGTCGGTGGCGCCCCCTGCCAAGAAGGGAACGATCAGCTTCACTGGCCGCGGAGGATAGCCTCCCGGCCCTTCGCCGGCCTGCGCCGTGGCGTTGGTGAGAACCAGCCCCACGGCGAGGGCTACAGCAAAAATAATATGGCGTTGCATGGTGTCGTTTCCTGTGTCTTTGTCGTGATCTGCAGGGAGTAGCGCTACACCACGCCTTGCGCCCGCAGGGCGTCGATGCGCTCGGCGCTGTAGCCCAGCTCGGCCAGCACCTCGCTCGAATGCTGACCGAGCAGTGGCGGCGCGGCGCGCGGCTGCAGCGGTGCATCGGCAAAGCGCATGGGACTGCCCACCTGAGGCACCTGCACGCCGCTCGGGTGGGGCACATACTGCAACATGCCGCGCGCCTTCACCTGGGGGTCTTCGAACACCTCTGGCACGGTATTGATGGCACCGCAGGGCACGCCCACCGCGTCCAGCGCAGAAATCAGATCGGAACGCGTGCGCTGCCCGAACTCGGCGCGCAACAACGTGGACAGCACCGCGATATTGCGCACCCGCTGTGCGTTGGTGGCAAAGCGCTCGTCCGTCGCCCATTCGGCATGGCCCAGCACGCCGCACAGCTTCGCGAACTGACCGTCGTTGCCCACCACCAAAATAGCGTCTCCGTCGGCGCAGCCGTATACATCCTGCGGCTGGATGTTGGGATGCGCGTTGCCGTTGCGCTGGGGCACCTTGCCCGAGACCAGGTAGTTCATGGCTTGGTTGGCGAGTGTGGACACCTGCACGTCCAGCATGGCGATGTCGATGCTGTCGCCCTCGCCTGTCTGATCGCGGCGGGCCACTGCCGCCAGAACAGCCACGGCGGTGTACATGCCAGTCATCAGGTCGACAATGGGCACGCCTACCTTCTGCGGGCCGCCGCCGGGCAGGCTGTCGCGCTCGCCCGTCACGCTCATGAGACCTCCCATCGCCTGGATCAGGAAGTCGTACGCGGGTTGGTCACGGCGCGGTCCCGTCTGGCCGAAACCCGTAACCGAGCAGTAGATCAAGCGCGGGTTGATCTTGCGCAGGCTGGCTTCGTCGAGCCCGTAGCGCGCGAGCGTTCCCGCCTTGTAGTTCTCGAGCACGATGTCGGACTGCAGGGCCAGATCGCGCACGATCTGCTGACCTTCAGGCGTGTCCAGGCTCACGGTGATGGAGCGCTTTCCCCGGTTCACGGCCAGGTAGTAGCCGGCTTCTTTCGTGTCGCTGCCCTCGGCGTCCTTCAGGAACGGCGGCCCCCACGAGCGTGTGTCATCGCCCGCGCCGGGGCGTTCGACTTTGGTGACAGTGGCGCCCAAGTCCGCCAGGATCTGGCCCGCCCAAGGGGCGGCAAGGATGCGGCTCAGGTCCAGCACCCGCAGGTGCGACAAGGGTCCATTGGCCACGTTGGCATCGGTCATCTATCGGGCTCCAGTCAGACTATTCAATGCATTCACTGTAGAAACGCCCGCGCAACAGGGCTAGCCGTGTGGGCGGCAATTCTGAGATGACAGGATGCGCATAGCAGGCTTGTGGGCGAGGCCGTTACGGCAATGCCGCGCGCTGCCTAGACTGCCAGCCAAGGAGACAAGCATGCAACGACGCACTTTTTCATCACTCGTTCTCACGGTCGGCGGGCTGGCCACCTCTGGCGCGGCCTGGAGCCAGGCATGGCCCACTGCCCCGCTGCGGCTGGTGGTGCCCTATGCCGCGGGAGGGCCCACGGACTCCATCGCGCGGATGATCGCAACCAAGATGTCGGCCAGCTTAGGGCAGCCCATCGTGGTGGACAACCGCGCCGGGGCGGGCGGCACCATCGGCGTGGACGCCACGGCCAAGGCAACACCCGACGGCTATACCCTCGCACTCGTCGCACCCGGTCCGCTGGCCGGCATGCCCAACCTGATGAAAGTGCCCTACACGCTGGACGACCTGCAGTTCCTCACGCTCGCCGCACGCATATCCAGCGTCATCGTGGTGAGCCGCAAGTCCGGCATCACCTCGCTGGCACAGCTGATCGACAAAGCCAAGGCAGAGCCTGACGCGCTCAACTACAGCTCGGCCGGCGCTGGCACCACGCCACATATCGGCTTTGAGTTGTTCAAGCGCGAAACTGGCACGCGCATCATGCACGTGCCCTACAAGGGCGCGGCGCCGGCCATCTCGGCAGTGCTGTCGGGCGAAGTGCAGATGACCATGGTCGATCTGCTGCCTGTGCTGCCCCATGCCGCCAGCGGCAGCCTCGTGGTGCTAGCTGTGGCCGGCAAGGCCCGAGCCCCCCAACTGCCTGACGTGCCCACCACCATGGAGCTGGGCTACTCCAACGTGTTGATGGAGACCACCTACGGCCTCATCGCGCCCAAAGGGCTGCCCGCACCCGTACAGGCCAAACTACGCAACGCCGCCGTCGCCGCGATCGAGGCACCGGAGATGAAGGCGCAGTTCCTGAAACAGGGGGCCATTGCGGCAACCTCTACGGGAGCCGAGTACCAGCGCCTGATCCAGGCCGAATCTCACAAGTGGCGCGGCGTCATCGCCAGCGCCAAGATCACACTGGACTGACGCCGAAGCCCCTGCGATGAAAATCACACACGCAACCATACGGCCCTGTGTGCAGTCGCTGAGCGACCCGCAATGGAAATTTGCGCGTGCCCAGGTGCCCCGCCTGGAGGGTGCCGTGCTGTGCCTGCAGGACGAGGACGGCCACACGGGCCTGGGCTACGTGCACGCCATCCCGGCCATCTCCACCCACGGCGCGGGCGCGCTTGCGGCGCTCAACTTCCTGGCGCCCCGGCTGGTGGGGCGGCGGGCCGACGATATCGCCTCGGTGATGGAAGAAGTGGACGCCACGCTCGCCTTCAACCCCACCGTAAAAGCGGGTATCGACATGGCTCTGCACGACCTGCTGGCACGGCGCCTGGGCGTGCCCGTGCACGTGCTGCTGGGTGGCAAGCTGCGCGCCTGCGTGGCGCTGTCACGCATCCTGCCCATCAAAGCGCCAGACGAGATGGCCGCCATCGCGGCGCGGCTCGCTGGCGAAGGCTACTGCCAGCTCAAACTCAAGCTGGCCGGCGATACCGCCGCAGACCTGCTGCGCATTGCTGCCGTGCGCGCGGCCGTGGGCAACGGCGTGGCACTGACGTTGGACCCGAACCAGTCGTACAGCGCCAAACAGCTCATCGCCGCATTTCCGAAAATGGAACGCTACGACATCGCACTGATTGAGCAGCCCGTGCCTGCGGCCGACATTGCGGGACTGGCGCTGCTCACGCGCACCCTGCCCGTGGCCGTCGAGGCCGACGAGAGCGCCCAAAGCGTACGTGACGTGTTCCGCCTGGTGTCGGAGCGCATGGTGGATGTCATCAACCTCAAGGTCACCAACCTGGGCGGCCTGCGCCACTTCATGGAGGCGGTTCGCATCTGCGAGGCGGGCCAAGTGGCATGCCGCATGGGCGCGGCCTTCGGCCCCGCGCTCATGCAGGCCATGAGCTTGCAGGCGGCCTGTACCCCGAAGGCACTGCCTTACGCCTGCGAACTATCGGAACACCTGCATCTGCAGGACGACCCGTTCACTGCGTTGCCGGTGCAGGACGGACTGCTGAACCTGCCCTCAGGCCCCGGCTGCGGCGTGACGTACCGCGAGTGAAGCGCAGGGGGCGGAGCCCCCCCCCTGGGAGCTCCGCGCCGTGGATCTACGTATCCCAGCGCAACGGCAGCGTCTTGACCAGCGCGGCCCACGTTGCGCTCTCATGGCGCAAAAACGAGCCGAACTGCTGCGGGGTGCTGAGCACAACATCGGCCCCCTCCCTCCCCACACGCGCGGCCACCTCTGGCTGCGCCATGGCCTGGCGGATCGCCGCGTGCAACCGTTCGAGCAGTGCTACGGGGGTCCCCGCCGGTGCCACAACGCCATGCCAGTTCGCCACACGCATACCCGGCAGACCCGCCTGCGCGGTAGTCGGCACGCCAGGCAGCTCTTCCAGTTGATCGGCGCCCGCAACGGCCAGGGCTATGAGCCGCTTGTCGACGATGTGCGAGCGCACCAGGGTCACGTCGGACACCATCAGGTCCACCTGCCCAGCGAGCAGGTCGTTGAGCGCAGGACCCGAACCACGGTAAGGCACGTGCACCATCGAAATCCCCGCCTCACGGTTGAGCAACTCGCCGCCCAGATGAGGAATTGTTCCATTGCCTGCAGAGGCGAAGTTGAGCTTGCCAGGGTGCGCCTTGGCATAGGCGACCAATTGAGGCAGCGTGCGCACGCCCAGACGGGGGTGCACCACGATCAGCTCGGGCACTGCCACCAACTGCGTGAGGGGCGCCAGGTCTTTAAGAGGATTGAACGGCATGTCCTTGACGATGTGCGGCGACACCGTCAGCGCACCGGCCAGCGAATAGCCGAGCGTGTAGCCGTCGGGCCTGGCACGCACCACCTCGCCCAGCCCGGTCACCCCGCCTGCTCCGGGCTTGTTGTCCACCACCACGGCCTGGCCCAGAACCTTGGCCAAGCTGCTGGCCATGAGTCGGCACAGGGCATCGGCCGATCCGCCCGCGGCCAGTGGCACCACAATGCGCACCGGCCGGAGCGGGTAGGCATCGCCCTGCGCCCAGGCCGGCCACGCCCCAGCGGTCAGCGGTGCAACCAAAGCGGCCAACGCCAGCCGGCGCCGCCGCAGGGTGAACGGAGCCCCCCTGGAAGCGAGGGGCCCGCGCGAACTGCGTGGCAGATCAGAAAACATGCTTGATCCCCACCGCGAAGATGCTGGTGCTAGCGCCTGGGGTCACGCCGGAGAAGGCTCCCGTGGCATCTGACACAGAGTAGCTCGATGCCCGCTGGTTCTTCAGTCGCGAATAGCCCGCATACACGTCGGTGCGCTTGGACAGCGGATGCACGTAGTTCACGCTCCACTGCGTGGCGTCGAAATTCCCCACGGTTCGATCGTCGTAGCGCTTGTACGACGCATGGAAAGTACCCACGCCCGCGCGCACAGAACCGCCCAGCAAATAACTGCGGTAGCTGCGGCTGAACATGCTGCTGGCGCTGGAGGGCGCCGCCGCGCTGCGAGTGCCCTTCCAGGCGCCGTTTTGCACCATGCCCGACACGGAGAAATCACCGAACTGCTGCTTAGCCACCAGTGTGGTGGCACGGTCGTCGTTGCTGTTCGCTGAGTTGGCCACGCGTGCGTGCGAGAGTCCTACCAAGGTGCCACCGCTGCGGTACAGCAGGTTCAGTCCCTTCACGTCGCCGCCGCGCGTGGTAGCTGGCGCGGTTTGCTCACCCGGAGCAATCTGAACGCGCAGGCTGAACCCGCCAACGTTGGGCGAGAGATAGCCGATGCTATTGTCCACGCGTGCAGAGCCGCTGCTGGGCGCGCCGGTCCAGATCGTGTTGCTGGCCGAACCAATGCCCAGGCCCATCGGGTCGGAAGGCTGCACGATGTAGAAGGCTGGCGCATAGTCGCGGCCCAGCTCCAGCGAGCCGGCACCGCCTCCCAAACCCACCAGCGACTTGCGGCCAAACGCACGCCCGCCCTGACCCAGCTGGCCGGTGTCAGACGTGAAACCCTGCTCCAGATGGAAATACGCGCGCACACCGCCACCAAGGCTCTCGGAGCCACGAAAGCCCAGGCGGCTGCCGAAAAGGCACCCGCCGTTCACATAGTTGCGCGAGGCGTCCCCCAGGCTGGAACGGCCGACGCAGGCATCGACGATGCCGTACACCGTCACGCTGGAAGGCGTTTGCGCCGCGCACTCGGCGGCAATCAACAGGCTGGCGCCCAGCCACGCAACGGCGGGGATCTTGCGGATGGAATGCATGAAGGAGTCTCCTGGCTCTTGTAGTTAAAGGAACGGCTGCGCGCCACCGCGCTGCACCGAGACCCCACGCCCGCGCAGCGCTGCGGGCCAGGGGTGCCGTAGTCTGGAATCATCGAGCGGGCGCCGCCAGGGGCATACAGCCCAAATCAGCTATGCCCCACCAGGCAACTCGGCCAGCGCGCCGTTGCCTGCGCGGGCCGCGACTGCGGTATGCGGCCAACGCCAAAACAGATATGGCATGCACCCGGCTAGCAGCACATGCCGTGGCCCCGTAAAGTCCACAGCCTCTGGCCCATGCGCCCTACCCGACGCGACGCGCGCAGGCCCCGCCACTCGACAAAAAACAGGAGACAACACCATGAAGCAACCATCGCCCCGTCTGCCTCATTCCGAGCCGTCTGCATTGCTGCCAAGCACACGCCGCCGCTGGCTGCGCACCGCAACGCAGGCCGCACTCATCGCAGTGGCCGCCCCCACGTGGGCGCTGGCAGCAGCCTTTCCCGACAAGCCCCTGCGGCTCGTCGTGCCATTTCCGGCGGGCGGCGCGGCCGACCTGATGGCGCGCAGCATGGCGCAGCGCCTGGGCACCGAGCTGGGCCAACAGGTGGTGATCGACAACCGCGGCGGCGCCGGTGGCACCACGGCGGCCGAGGCCGTCGCGCGCGCACCGGCCGATGGCTACACGCTGTTCTTCGCCACCATGGGCACGCACGCGATCAACCCCGCGCTGTACGCCAAACTGCGCTACGACCCAGTCAAAGACTTCACGCCCATCGCGCTCACGCACACCACACCGCGCGTTCTGGTGGTGGGGCCATCGGTATCCGCGCGCAACGTGGCCGAGCTGATCGCGCTGGCCAAGCAAAAGCCCGGGGGCCTGACCTATGGCTCGGCCGGCAGCGGCAGCTCCAGCCACCTGTCGGGTGCGCTGTTCGAAAACCTGGCTGGCGTGGACATGCTGCACATCCCCTACAAGGGAAGCGCACCGCTGCTGACCGACGTGCTTGCGGGCCGCGTGGACATGACATTCGACTCTTACACCGTCTATGAGGAACACATCCGCACGGGCCGCGCACGCGTGTTGGCCGTGACGTCAGCCACACGCATGGGTGCCCTGCCCGATGTGCCGACAATGGCCGAGTCCGGCCTGCGCGGCTACGAGGTCTCCAACTGGCTGGGTGTGATGGCACCGGCGAACACGCCGAAAAACGTGGTGGCCACGCTGAACGCTGCGCTCGTGCGCGCCATGGCAGACCCCGCCCTGCGCAAGCAACTCATGGCACTGGGCATCGAACCCACGTCGAGTACCCCTCAGGCTTTTGCCACGCTCGTGAGCACCGAGATCCCGAAGTGGGCAGGCATCGTCAAACAGTCGGGCGCCACGGTCGATTGACGGCGTGCACGGTTCAATAACAATCCGCCTCCAGCGCTTACTGCACAAGCACAAAAAGCTATGAATTCAATAGCAACTATTTTTGTGACACACCGCCGTGAGCTCCTGCCCTGCGAGGGCGCAGTCATCGACGTTGCGATCGATGAACCCGCCAGCGGCGAGGGCCCGGCCATCGTGCTGCTGCCCTCTTCGCTGCGCGATTCGCTCGACTTCGACGGCGTGGCGCACCGGCTCGCGCAGGCGGGCTTTCGTGTGCTGCGCCCCCAGCCGCGCGGCATGGGCCGCAGCACGCAGCCCACGGGCTCGCTCACGCTTGATCTGCTGGCGCGGGACGTGGCCGACACCGTGAACGCACTGGGCGGCGGGCGGGCCGTGCTCGTGGGCCATGCCTTCGGCCACTTCACGGCCCGCGTGGCCGACCTGAACCACCCGGCCTGCGTGCGCGGCGTAGTGGTGGCCGGCGCGGCAGCACGCGTGTTTCCGGCAGGCATGCCCGAGTCGCTGGCCATCGCGTCCGACCCCACACAGCCCGCAGCGCTGCGCACCGAGCACCTGCAGCGCGCCTTCTTCGCGCCAGACAACGACCCTACGCCTTGGCTGGACGGCTGGTACCCGCAGTGGCGGACCCTGTACCGCGCCGCCGGAGCCGTTCCCGCCAAAGACATCTGGTGGCCCGTGAGCCACGCCCCGTTGCTCGACCTGCAGGGGGCGCAAGACCCCTGGCGCCCGCCCGAAAGCCGTGCCGAGCTGCAACGGGCGCTGGGCCCCGAGCGCGTATCTGTGCACGTGGTCAATGGCGCCAGCCATGCGCTGCTGGTGGAGCAGCCCGCTGCCGTGGCCGCTGCCATCGTGCAATGGGTGCAAGGGCTTGCAGACTGACCGGCGCTGGCCAGCAGGCTTTGGGCATTGGGGTTGCACTGGGTTCCCCGGTCGCGCGTCACGCGCTCTAATCGGGCTTTGTCATCCCTGCGCCACCGGCGCCCTACCCTGTTCCCATGCAAAGCGCCAAAGCCACCACGCTTCAACTCGACATCGCCTCTGACCTGCACAAGTGGCGCACCTTCCTGGCCATCGCCGAGTTGGGCAGCCTGACACGCGCCGCGTTGTTCCTTGACAGCAACCAATCGCTATTGAGCCGCCAGCTCAACGCTCTCGAGCGCGACTGCGGCGCGCGGCTGTTCAACCGCACGGGACGCGGCGTCACGCTGTCGGATGTAGGGCAGCGCATCTTTCCGCACGTGAAAAACCTGCTGTCCGATGCCGAGCAACTCGAGGTTGAAATCCGCGGCGAAGCGCGCGAGCCAGCGGGCCGCGTCACCCTGGGTTCGCTACCCTCGATCTCGGGGCCTATCGTGGGCCGGCTGTTCCAGCAGATCCGCGCCCAGCACCCAGGCATCCACCTGAAGGTCCTCGAAGGCTCCAGCGGCCAGGTCGAGGAATGGCTGGCGGACGCGCGCGTGGACATCGCCATCCTCTACCGCTACGGCAACGCCATGCCCGACCACGAACAGGCCCTGGCCAGCGTGGACAGCTTTCTGATCGGTCCGGCCGGCGACAAGCTCACGTCTACCACAGAGGTGCCCTTTGCAGCGCTACACGACCTGCCGTTTATCCTGCCGAGCGCACCCAATGGCCTGCGCACTGCGCTCGACGCGCTGGCGCGGCAGGAACACCTCACCCTCGCTCCCGTCATTGAAGCGGACTCCCTGCCGCTGATGCGCTCCCTGGTGGCGCAGGAGCGCCTGTACACCGTGCTGCCCATCCACGCCGTGTGGCCCGAGGTGCAAGAAGGCACGCTGCAAGCCGCGCGCATTACCCACCCGCCGATGCAGCGCATCGTCTCCATGGCGTTCGCAAAGACCAAGGGGCCGGGGCGCGCCGCCTCGGCCGTGGCGCGGCAGATCGCGCAGATCGTCGATGAACAGGCACACACCGGCATGTGGCGCTCTGCACAGACGGCATAGCAGCTTTGCACCGCGCCGGGGTGGCTGGCCGTGGTGTGCGTGGTGAAATCCCAGGACTGCCTTTCCGAGGATTCCGATGCCCCGCATTTCATTGCCCACGCCCGAGAGCATGAGCCCCGCGCAGCGCCAGGTTTACGACAAGGTCGTTTCTGGCCCGCGCGGCAAGATCGAAGGCCCCCTGCGCGCCGCCCTGCACAACGCCGAACTGGCCGACTGCTGGCAAGCGCTCGGCGCCCTGCTGCGCTACCGCACGGGCCTTCCGCCGCGCCTGTCGGAAATCGCCATACTGGTAACCGGGCGCGCCTGCCAGTCGCCGTTCGAGTGGTACGCGCACCGCCGCGAGTCCGAAAAAATCGGCATTGAGCCCGAGATCCTCGACGCCCTGCTCGCGCAGACCGAGCCGCCATTCGCCACCACCGAGGAGCGGCAGGTGTACCACTTTGCGCTGGAGCTGAACCGCTATCGTTCGGTGAGCGACGCCACCTATGCGAGCGCAGTGGCCAGCTTTGGCGAGCGCACCGTGGTCGAACTCACAGCGCTCGTGGGCTACTACACAATGGTGGCCATGACGCTGAACGCACACGAAATCCCGCTGCCCGAAGGCCAGGTGCCCGCATTCCCCCTTCCCCAACACCAGGGCATGACGCCATGACCGCAACCACCGTGACCGCCGGGGTCGCCCCCTCGGCCCTGCAGGGCTGGGACTGCCACGCTCACTTGTTCGGCCCCTACGCGCAATACCCGCTCGCAGCCGACCGGAGCTACACACCACCCGAGGCGATGCAGGCGCAGTACCTGGACCTGCTGCAAGGCCTGGCCCTGTCGCACGGCGTGCTCGTGCACCCCAGCGCCTACGGCGACGACCACACGCTGCTACTCGACACCCTGGCCGCCCTTCCGCAACTGCGCGGCGTGGTTGTATTGCGGCAGGACGCCATACCCCGCCTGCGGGGCCTGCGCGCACGCGGCGTGCGCGCGGCACGCTACAGCCAGCGCAGCGGTGCGGGCGCCAACTTTTCAGGCAGTGCCTCGCTCGACGACCTGGAGCGCATGGCCGGCGCGCTGGCCGATGAAGGCCTGCACGCCGAGCTGTGGACCGACTGCCAAGCCTTGCCCGCCATCGCGCCGCGCCTGCGGCAACTGCCTGTGCCCGTGGTGATTGACCATATGGGCGGCTTCGACGTGAATGCGGGTGTGGACGACCCAGGCTTTCGCACGCTGCTGTCGTTGCTGGAGGCGGGCAAGGTCTGGGTCAAGCTCTGCGCCTACCGCAACCTGCTGGCCGATCCCGGCCTGGAGCGCGGCCGCCCCTTTCAGGAGCACATGCTGCAGGCCAACCCTGAGCAACTGGTGTGGGGCAGCGACTGGCCCCACCTGCGCGTGAATCCCGTGCCGGATGCGATGCATCTACTGGGCACCCTTAAGGCCTGGGCCGCATCGGCGGATGCCATCGACCGCGTGCTGTTGCACAACCCCACACGGCTGTACGACTGACCCGATTTCCATATCAACCGATTACTTCACCGGCCTCGCTGCCGTGCATCGGCACTGTCTGCGGTTTGCATTCGCGTAAACGCTTGATATGGCAATGGAATGCGCAACGGCGCGGGCACCGGGCCCGTGCCCCGCTGCCTCACCGCCCCGTAAACACCGGAGGGCGCTTTTCCTTGAAAGCCAGCTGCGCCTCCTTGGCATCGTCAGTGCGGGCGATCTGGGCCGTCATGTCCTGCTCGTAGCGGTAGCCGTCGCGCAGGCTCATGTCCTCGATCACATTCATGGTGTGCTTGCCCATGCGCGTGGAGACCGGGCTCTTGGCTGCTATGGTGGCGGCCAACTCCATCGCTGTGGGCATTAGTTCTTCGGGCGCGGTGCAGGCCTCTACGATACCCAGGCGGTACAGCTCGGGGCCGGGCACACGCCAGCCCGTGAGCATCATGCGGCGCAGGCGCGAGTGGCTGAACAGGCGCATCGCGTGGCGGCAGCCACCGAGCAGGCCAACGTCCACCTCGGGCAGACCCAAGGAGGCCTTGTCGGAGCAAATCAGAATATCGGAGGAGGCCGCCATGGCCAGGCCCGAGCCCAGCGCGGCTCCGTTGATCGCGCAGATCACCGGCTTGGCGCATTCGCGAATCGCATGGAAGCACTCGCGCGTGCGGCGCGAATGGGCCAGCAGATCCCCGGGCGCCTTGATGTTGTCTGCTCGGCCCTTGAGGTCCGCTCCCGCACAGAACACCTTGCCCGCACCGGTAAGGACCACCACGCGGACGTCATCCCGCTCGGAGATGTGATCCAGCGCCCATATCAACTCGTCATTTAAAGTCCGAGTGAGAGCGTTCACCGGGGGGCTGTTCAAGACAAGGACAGCCACATGACCATCTATTGATACCTGAAGTTGGGTTAAATCCGTCAAGCTCGTCATGCCTATATCTCCTGTTGGGGCCTCAAGCCAGTCTAGTCGGCGCGCCGAGACAGAAGACAAAAAAACTGCAAAGCTGGTATGCCTTACGACACATGGCCTTGAGATCAATATGCCGCGCCTGCGGCGCCACCATCGCCCCGGGTCTGAACTGCCCCATCCAGAAGTTGACCGGTTGCCTCGCCGCCAATCAGGCGGCTTATCTCAGCCAGGCCCCACTGGGCTGAGCCCGTTCCATCTGAGCTTGATGCGCTCATGGTTGTAGTCGAGGACGGAATCATGCATGCCCGTTTCGAATGAAACCAGCCCAACCAGCGAGCTACACCCCACCGATAGATTCTGGGGCTGCAGGCAGCGAGAGCTTGACGATAAGGCCGCCGCCTTCACGCAAACTTGCTTCGATGTGTCCCCCATGCAGCTTCATGGACCGCAACGCGATGGCAAGGCCAAGACCGACGCCGCGTACAGACTCCCCTCCCTCAACGCGGGTGAAGGGCTCGAAGATCCTTTGCAACATGGCAGGCGGCACGCCGGGTCCATGGTCCTGGACAGTGATTTCCAGCAGACCACTTTCCGCAATGACCCTCGCCAGAATCTCGACCTCCGTGCGAGGTGCGGTGTACTTCACCGCGTTACGAATCACGTTTTCAAAAGCGCGGCAAAGCAGCTCCCCGTTGACGTGCGCGACAAACTGCCCCGGGGCTTCGATTCGAACTTGACGCCCCAGCTGAGACCGTGCTTCGAAGTCAGCATCTTCGGCAATCGCATGCAGCAGTTCAATCACGTCCACTCTTTCACGGATCAGGTCCGCGGGAGCCTCCAGGCGGTGCAGCGTGAGCAGCTCTTCAATCAGCACATCGAGTCGTTCGCTTTCTCTTTGGATGCGATCAACCATTGCGCCGGTGGTGGAGGGATCTTGCCGCAGGAGTCCAATCGCAGCCTGCAGCCGGGATAGCGGGGAGCGCAACTCGTGGGATATGTCATGAAACAGCACCTTGCGCGAAGCAGTCATCTGCTCTAGCTGAGAGGCCATGTTGTCGAACTCGTGCGCAAGGTCAGCGATTTCGTCGCGCCGCCCACCTATCAGCGGCTGCACGCGTGTGTCGAACCTGCCCTCTGCGGCCCTGCGCAAGGCCCAGCGCAAATGCCGCAACGGACGGGACAGGTACCAAGCCAGCACCGGGCCAATGATGAGAACGGCCGCCATTGCCGAAATCAGGGGCACGAGAGGGATAAAACCCAAAGAGGTCATCTCGTCGGGCGGAGGGGGGCGTCCGACGAAAGTGATGTACGCCATCGTGCCCACAAACGAAAGCACCATGCTCAGCCACAGTGCGAGCAACAATTTCCAAAACAGCCGACCGATGCGGCGTGTGGCCATTGGGTCAGTCCTCCAACAGCTGATAGCCCAGTCCCCGCACGCTCTGAATCCAGGACTCTCCGTTCGGGCGCAGGCCAAGCTTCTGGCGGATGCTGCTGATATGCACATCGATGCGCCGATCAAATCGTGCCAGCGGACAACCGAAAGCCTGCTGCGAAATGTCCTGCTTGCTCACCAGTTGACCCGCTTGCCGCGCCAGCACTTCGAGCAAACTGAACTCTGTGCCCGTCAGCTCCAGAGGCTCCCCGAACCATGTAGCCTGACGGTTACCCGGCGCCATGGTCAGCCCACCGGCGTTCAGCGTACGGATGCCCGTGCTTGGCGCCGCGTCATCACGCGCCTGCGTGCGCCGCAAGATGGCGCGAATGCGGGCAACAAGTTCGCCAGGTGTGCAAGGTTTGGGCACGTAGTCATCGGCGCCCATGTCCAGCCCCACGATGCGGTCGACGTTGTCGCCACGCGCTGTAAGCATCAGTACCGGAACTTTGCTGCTGGAGCGGATCCGGCGCAACGCTTCCATGCCGGACAGGCGCGGCATCATCACGTCGAGCACCGCGATGGCGTAGCGCCCGGAAGTGGCCTCCGTCACGCCAGCCTGACCGTCATGCACGGCATGCACGTCAAAACCCTCACGGACGAGATACTGCGACAGCATCGCCGTGAGTTCGAGATCATCATCTACGAGCAGAACAGGGATCATGGGAAACGGCAGTATCGCCCGAAAGGGGCCTGTACTCCCCGCTGCAGGCCTGACTTTTACCCAGCTTAACGCTCGACAGCGCGGGATGCCCTTCACGACCCATACCATTCCTGCTGACAATAAAGAAACGTATGCATACCTCGCTCCCGTCCGGCTGGCGGACATCGCCCTCTCTTCTGGCAGCCAGCACCGGATGGTTCGGGTCAGTGCCCAGAATATCGGGCGCCAGAGCAACGCGCAAACAATGAACGCAACCGATTCTGCGACGGTCCTGGTCACTAAGGCACCACCCGTGGGTGGGTGGATGGAGCGTATTCGAATGCACGGCGGGGCCTTGTTGGGCTTACTGCTGTGCCAACTCGGGCAGGTCACAGCGTCCCTGCTGCTTCCCAGGTTCACCGCCGACGTCATCGACCAAGGCATTGTCACGAGATCATCCGACGCGATCCTGATCTATGGCGGATGGATGGGGGTGGCCTCACTCGCGCAACTGGTGCTCAGTGTTGCGGCGGCCGTGCTCGGCGCGCATATCGCTTTCCAGGTTGGCCAGGCACTGCGAGCCGACGTCTTTGCCAAGGTCCACAGCCTTGCACTCGTACAGACCCAGAGTTTCAGCATCGGCTCCCTCATCACCCGTTGCACAAACGACGTACAGCAGGTTCAGACCATGCTGACTCTGATCCTGACCATGATCGTGATCGCGCCGATCATGGGGGTAGGCGGCGCGATCATGGCGTTGCGTCAAGATGCGCAACTGTCCAAGCTCTTGCTGATCGCGGTGCCCCTCCTCGCGCTGATCATCGGTTTTCTGACGTTTCGGGCCACGCCGCTGTTCCAGCGGATGCAGACGCAACTCGACGGGGTCAACACGATCCTGCGTGAACAGATTGAAGGCATTCGCGTCATTCGGGCCTATCTGCAGCAGGGCCGCGAGAGCCGGCGTTTTGAGGTCGCCAACACCGCGTTGACCGACACCGCACTCCATGCCGGTCGCTTGATGGCCACGATTTCCCCTGCCTTGACCACCGTGATGCAACTGGCCTCCGTCGCCCTGGTGTGGGCGGGGGCGGGGCGGGTCATTTCCGGTGACCTGCAAATTGGCGGGTTGATCGCCTTTCTTTCCTACATCTCGCTGATCCTGATCTCCGTGATGATGATGGGTATGCTAATCGTGCTGTTGCCACGTGCGCTGGTCAGCGCAAGGCGCATCACGGAGCTTCTCCAATGCCCGGTTCTGTTGGGCCCGCCCGCCGCTCCTCAGGCACTGCCCACACAAGGGCAGGGGCTGCCTTTGCGCTTTGAGGCGGTAAACTTTGGCTATCCGGGCGCGCAGGCGTTGGTGCTCGAAAACATCAACTTTGAGCTGTCCCCCGGGGAGGTCCTGGGCATCATTGGCGCCACTGGATCAGGCAAATCCACCATCGTCAATCTGATCGTGCGGCTCGACGACCCGACCACGGGTCGCGTGTTGCTTGGCGGCGTTGATCTGCGGTCAATCGATCCACAGGCACTGAACGGCCGGATCGGCTACGTGCCGCAAAAGACCTATCTCTTTTCTGGCACTGTGGCGGATAGCTTGCGCCTCGGAAACCCAGCGGCCGACGATGCCGCGCTCTGGCGCGCCCTTGAAATCGCGCAAGCCGCCGATTTCATTCGTGCGCTGCCCGAGCAACTGGAGTCGCCCGTGGCCCAGGGCGGGACGAATTTCTCCGGCGGGCAGCGCCAGCGGCTTGCCATCGCCAGAGCACTCGTCTGTGACGCCGACCTCTACCTCTTTGACGACAGCTTCTCCGCGCTCGATCAGGCCACCGATGCGCGCTTGCGGGCCGCGCTTCGCCACGCTACCGCACATGCGGCCACGGTAACCGTCAGTCAGCGCGTCACGTCGATCCAGCATGCGGACCGCATCATGGTGCTCGATCAAGGCAAGATCGTCGGGCTCGGAGCGCATGATGCCCTGATG
>RCMZ01000613.1_pt1 | contig 16623 bp, 10 predicted proteins | sample 2041141 | NCBI WGS metagenome assembly RCMZ01 (sample SAMN09708263, study PRJNA481090) | Wastewater metagenome, whole genome shotgun sequencing project. | biome: sewage; isolation source: Davis station wastewater (DW) | place: Antarctica: Davis Station | collected 2010-03-01
AGACCCTGGGGGACTTCGTCGCGCTTGAAAAACAAATCATCGAGGAGACCCGAACCCAGCTTGCGCAGACGGGCATGGACACGGTCAAGATCGCTGCGGCAGCGGTGGGCGCTTTGCTGCTGGCCATCATCGTCGGGGCCTTTTACCTGATTCGCAGCATTGCGCAGCCGCTGGAGCAGGCCAATGCCTTGGCCGGGCGCATTGCAGAAGGGGATTTGAGCCACAGTGAAACCATCACGCGGGGCGATGAGTTTGGCGAGTTGCTGCGGTCGCTGTACATCATGAGCGACTCTCTGGGGCGCATGGTGCATCAGGTGCGCCAAAGCACCGACAGCATTGCGATTGCCAGTGCTGAAATCGCCACGGGAAACCACGACCTTTCCATGCGCACCGAAGAGACATCGAGCAACCTGCAAGAAACGGCGGCGGCCATGGAGCAGTTCACCAGCACCATCCAGCAAAGCGCCAGCAGCGCGCAGCAAGCCAGCAGCCTGGCCGCTGGCGCGACCGGCGTGGCGCGGCGTGGGGGCGATGTGGTGACCCAGGTGGTGGCCACCATGGAGGACATCAACCACAGCAGCAAAAAAATTGCCGACATCATCGGTGTGATCGACGGCATTGCTTTTCAGACCAATATCCTTGCGTTGAACGCGGCGGTCGAGGCGGCGCGGGCGGGCGAGCAGGGGCGGGGTTTCGCCGTGGTCGCCAGCGAAGTGCGCAGCCTTGCGCAGCGCAGTGCAGAGGCGGCCAAGGAGATCAAGCAACTGATCAATGCGTCGGTGGAGAAGGTCGAAACCGGTTCGCGCCTGGTCTCCGATGCGGGCACCACCATGACCGACATCGTGCAGTCCGTGCAGCGCGTGACGGACATGATTGGCGAGATCACTGCGGCGTCGTCCGAGCAGAGTTCCGGTGTGTCGCAGGTCAATCAGTCCATTGGCAACCTGGACCAGATGACTCAGCAAAATGCGGCGCTGGTCGAGGAGAGCGCTGCCGCCGCGCAGAGCTTGCGCGAGCAGGCCGACCAGCTGGCGCAAGTGGTATCGCGCTTCAAGGTGAATGCTGCGGGCTACATGCCCGCTCAGGCTGCCATCGCGGTGGCGCGCGCCACGTCGGCCGTGCGGCAAACGCCGCCGATGGTGGCGCCAAAGCCTGCAGCCAAGGTGACTGCAGCGAAACCTTCTGCGGCCAGCGTGCCCCGTCCCGCATTGGCGCAAGCGGCTCCGGCAGGCCAAGCCGCTGCAGCATCTGCGTCGAATCGCAAGCCGGTGGCGGCGCAAGGGGGCGACGAGGACTGGGAGTCGTTCTGACCCATGGGAGCGGCCCAGCCGTTTTGATCGGTTGGTTTGGTGTAACGCGGCCGACCAGTGCCGATCCGTGCTGCTTTTGGCTGCGGCGAACATGGGCCGCTGCATAAAAAAACCCACGGCAAAAAACGTGGGTCTTTTACGGGGTGTGGCGTGTGCGGGCACGGCTGTGGTGAGCCGCTCAGCTCCGCCTCATGCTTGATGCAAGCGCGTGCATAGCGCCTGCTTTGACATGGATGGCCGACCCTGAGGCCGGCCCGTCCGTCTCAGGCGAGTTCGGCGATGAGTTCGATTTCTACACAGGCCCCCATGGGGATTTGTGCCACGCCAAAGGCACTGCGTGCATGAACGCCCTTGTCGCCAAACACTTGGCCCAGCAGTTCGCTGGCGCCGTTGGTCACAAGGTGTTGTTCGGTGAAGTCGCCCGTCGAGTTCACGAGGCTCATGACTTTCACGATGCGTTGGATGCGGTTGAGATCACCGCCACAGGCCGCTTGCAGGGTGCCCATGAGGTCGATGGCCACGGCGCGTGCTGCTGCCTTGCCTTCTTCGGTGCTGATATCGCGGCCAAACTGCGCGGCCCACGGCTTGCCATCCTTGCGCGCGATGTGGCCGCTCAGGAACACCAGGTTGCCCGTCTGTACAAACGGCACGTAGGCGGCTGCGGGCACGGAAACGGGGGGCAGGGTGATGTTGAGTTCTTTCAGCTTGTCGTAAACGCTCATGGTGTTCCTCGGATAGAAGTGGTTTCGCTCGGATCGATGCCGCCTGCGCGCGCATCCATGGGATGCCGGCGCGCAGGTCCTGGCGACCGGACGCGGGCAAGTGTTACACAGCCCTGCGCGCCGAATCCCGCGACCATCGATGCGGCACCGCATTAGCATCCATGCATGCCCGCCATAAGCGCCCCTAATGCCGCGTCGCCCCACGCCGAAGCGTGCCCTCGGCATGGGGATTTTGGCGATGCATCACCCTGGCGATGGCCCGCTGTGCTGCTGGGTATGGTGGCTGGAGCGGCGCTGCAATTACAGCAACCGACGCTATGGAGCGGGGCCATCTATGCGGGCCTGTTGTGCGTGGCCCTGGTGGCGTGCATGGCGGTGGCAGTGTGGGGCAGAGCGGCGGCGCTCCGTCTGTTGCCCCAGGCCCGCTGGATGGCTGGCGTGGCCACTGTGCTGGCAGTGGCTGCGGGCGCTGCCGCCGTGTTCGCCACCAGCGGTTTGCGGGCTTGTGCCTATGTAGCCCAGGCTCTGGCCCCTTCACTGGAAGGGCAGGACATTCGGGTGACCGGGGTGATCGCTGCCATGCCACAGGTCAATGAGGTCGGTACCCGCTTGCGGCTGGAGGTCGAGACCGCCCGGCGACAGGGCGAATGGGTGCAACTGCCCGCGCAGATCGATGTGACCTGGTACAGCGGGTTGTTTCGGGACACCGACGATGCCTCCGAGGTACCGCGCCAGGCCCCCTCCCTGCGCGCTGGCGAGAGGTGGAGCATGACGGTGCGTTTGAAAGCCCCACACGGTTTGCGCAACCCGCACGGGTTTGACTATGAACTGTGGATGTGGGAGCAGGGCGTGCAGGCCACAGGCTCCGTGCGCACAGGGCCGAAAGACGAGCCACCGGTGCACGTGGCCTCTACCTGGCAACACCCCGTGGAGCAACTGCGCCAGAACGTGCGCGATGCCATCTTTGCCCGCCTGGGTCGCGCATCCGACGCCACGGACCCCGACCGTGCGCGGATCGCGGGTGTCGTGGCCGCCCTCGTCACTGGCGACCAGCGTGCGATTGACCGTGCAGACTGGGATGTGTTTCGGGCCACCGGGGTAGCCCATCTCATGAGCATTTCGGGGCTCCACATCACTCTGTTTGCGTGGCTTGCCGCTTGGTGCGCAAGCGCATTGTGGCGGCGATCCACACGGCTGTGCCTGTGGGTGCCGGCGCCCACGGCGGCTTTGTGGGCGGGGGTGCTGTTGGCGGCAGGCTATGCGATCTTCAGCGGCTGGGGGGTGCCCGCACAGCGCACGGTGCTGATGCTCGCGATTGTGGCGTTGCTGCAGGTCAGCGGGCGACGCTGGCCCTGGCCGCAGGTCTGGTTGTTGGCATGCGCTGCCGTGGTGCTGCTCGACCCGTGGGCGCTGGCTCAAGCGGGTTTCTGGCTCAGTTTTGTGGCGGTGGGGGTGCTTTTTGCTACTAATCCAATAGCTAATAAGGTATACAAATCAAGCGCAAGAAGCCATTTTTATGGTCTTTTGCGAGAGCAATGGGTGGTGACGCTGGCGTTGACGCCCTTGAGCCTGCTGCTGTTTGGCCAGGTCTCTGCGGTGGGTTTTGTCGCCAATCTGCTGGCAATACCGTGGGTAACGCTGGTGGTGACCCCGCTGGCTTTGGGGGGCGTGCTGTGGGCTCCCCTGTGGAGCCTGGCGGCGCTCAGCCTGCAACCACTGGCTGCCGCGCTGCAGTGGATGGCGCAGTGGCCTTGGGCCGTGTTGTTTCTGCCGGCCGCGCCGTTGTGGGCGGGCATTGCTGGTGTGCTGGGTGGGGCGTTGCTGGCCATGCGCCTGCCGTGGCGACTGCGGCTGCTGGCGATCCCGTTGCTGGTTCCGGTGGTGTTTTGGTCTCCAGCGCGGCCTGGGGTGGGCGATTTTGAACTGTTGGCGGCCGATATCGGTCAAGGCAATGCGGTGCTGGTGCGCACCGCCAGCCACACCTTGTTGTATGACGCGGGCCCCCGGTTCAGCCGCGAAAGTGACGCAGGCCACCGGGTGTTGGTCCCCTTGCTGCGCGCGTTGGGGGAGCGGTTGGACACCCTGATGCTCAGCCATCGGGATGCCGATCACACGGGCGGCGCGCAGGCGGTGCTCACTCAGCAGCCGCAGGCGGTGCTCACGGGCTCGATCGAGGCCAACCACCCGCTGCAAACCGTGCGCCCGGCCACACCTTGTCTGGCGGGGCAGCGGTGGGAATGGGATGGTGTTGTTTTTGAAGTGTTGCACCCGTTGGCCGGCGCCGATGCCCCCGAACTGCGCGAGAACCGAGCGCCCCGTGTTCCACGTCCCAACACGTTGAGCTGCGTGCTGCGGGTTGCTGCGCAAGGCGGCGGCGGGGCCACGGTATTGCTGGTGGGCGACATTGAAACGCCGCAGGAGCAGGCGCTGCTGGCGCGCAATGCACCGCTCAAGGCGGATCTGCTGCTGGTGCCCCACCATGGCAGCAAGACATCATCGTCTCAGGCGTTTCTGGAGGGCGTTCAGCCAGGCACCGCTTTGGTGCAGGCCGGCTACCGCAACCGGTTTGGGCATCCGGCGCCCGAGGTTTTGCAGCGTTATCGGGCGCAGGGAATCACCGTGGTGGAGTCGCCGCAGTGTGGTGCGGCGCGCTGGTCATCCACTGCACCTGCCGTGGTGGCCTGTGAACGCGATACCGCCCCGCATTACTGGCAGCACCGCTTGTCGCCGTGAGGCCCCGGGCGCGTGTTGTGTTGCGCTTTGTGTGAAGGCGGGTGCGATTGAGGCCGATTCAGGGCCACGCAAGGCTGTTTGCAGAGCCTATCGGGCTCGCAACTTGCTATCCTGTTCCCAGGAGGCCCGTTCATGCAGAAATTTGACGAGATGTACGCGATGCTGCCTTTCGATGGCAGCGATGTGCGTGAACACTACAAGCGCTATGCGCAGTGGTTGAGCAAGCAACCCCCGGATGTGATGCAGGCCCGAAGGGCCGAGGCGGAGATGATTTTCCGGCGCGTCGGCATCACCTTTGCCGTTTACGGCGCCAAGGACGAGGGGGGGGCCGGGAACGAGCGGCTCATTCCGTTTGATCTGATCCCTCGCATCATCCCGTCGCACGAATGGGCCAGCATGCAGCAGGGGCTGGTGCAGCGGGTCACGGCGCTCAACCGGTTCATCCATGACGTGTACCACGGGCAAGACATCTTGCGCGCCGGTATCGTGCCTGCGGATCTCATCGTCAACAACGCGCAATATCGCCCCGAGATGGTGGGGGTGCACGTGCCCAAAGACATCTATGCGCACATTGCGGGCATCGACATCGTGCGTGCTCCCAACGCGCAAGGCGCGGGCGAGTACTACGTACTGGAAGACAACTTGCGGGTGCCCAGTGGCGTGAGCTACATGCTCGAAAACCGCAAGATGATGATGCGGTTGTTTCCCGACCTCTTCGGCCAGCACAAGGTGGCGCCGGTAGCGCATTACCCCGACATGCTGCTCGATACCTTGCGCGCCAGCGCTCCTGCCACCGCCGATGAACCCACCGTGGTGGTGCTCACGCCCGGCATGCACAACAGCGCGTATTTTGAACACGCCTTTCTGGCGCAGCAAATGGGCGTGGAATTGGTGGAAGGGCAGGACCTTTTGGTCAAGGACAAGTTTGTCTACATGCGCACCACACGCGGCCTGCAGCGCGTGGATGTGATCTACCGCCGGGTGGACGACGACTACCTGGATCCGCAGGTTTTCCGTGCGGGCTCCACGCTGGGTTGCCACGGCCTGATGGATGCCTATCGGGCCGGCAATGTCGGCATCTGCAACGCCGTGGGCACGGGCGTCGCCGACGACAAGTCGGTCTACCCCTACGTGCCCGAGATGATTCGTTTCTATCTCGGTGAAGAGCCCATTCTGAAAAACGTGCCCACCTGGATGTGCCGCAAACCAGACGATCTGAAGTATGTGCTCGCCCATTTGAAAGAACTGGTGGTCAAGGAAGTGCACGGCGCCGGGGGCTATGGCATGTTGATCGGCCCTGCCTCCACACACGCCGAAATCGAAGCCTTTCGAGGCGCGCTCCTTGCCAACCCGGCGGGTTATATCGCGCAGCCCACGCTCAGCCTTTCAAGCTGTCCCACCTATGTCGATAGCGGCATCGCGCCGCGCCACATCGACCTGCGCCCCTTTGTGTTGAGCGGCCGCGAGGTGCAGATGGTGGCTGGTGGCCTCACACGTGTTGCGCTGCAAGAGGGCTCTCTGGTGGTGAATTCTTCGCAAGGGGGGGGCACCAAGGACACCTGGGTCTTGGGCGATGCACAGGCCCAGCCCGCGCGCAATTCGTCGCCGTCGCAAAGCCAAACACAAGGGAGGTATTGACTATGCTGAGTCGCACTGCCGACCATTTGTTCTGGATGTCCCGCTATACCGAGCGGGCGGAGAACACCGCAAGAATGCTCAATGTGAGCTACGAGACCTCGATGCTGCCCCAGGCTGCAGACGTGGCACAAAAAGGCTGGGAGGGGTTGCTTTCCATCAGCGAGTTGATTCCCGCGTATACCGCCAAACATGGCGATGTGACACCCGAGCGCGTTTTGGCTTTTATGGTGCGTGATGGCAACAATCCGTCGTCCATCCTGTCGTGCCTGCGTGCAGCGCGTGAGAACGCGCGGGCCGTACGCGGCGCGTTGACCACGGAAGTGTGGGAAACACAAAACCAGACCTGGCTGGAACTGCACCGCCAATTGGATGGTGGTGCGTTCGAGCGCGACCCCGGGCAGTTTTTTGAATGGGTGAAATACCGCTCACACCTGTCGCGGGGCGTGGTGCTGGGCACCATGCTGCAGGACGAAGCATTTCATTTTCTGCGTTTGGGCACTTTTCTCGAGCGGGCCGACAACACCGCACGGCTGCTGGATGTGAAGTTTCACGCGGTGGATCACGATTTTTTTGGCCGCCCCAGCGAACGCAACCAGGAGAGCGATTTCTACCATTGGAGCGCCATTTTGCGCAGCGTGTCTGCCTTCGAGGTCTATCGCAAGGTATACCGCGACGTCATTACGCCAGGGCGTGTGGCTGACCTGCTCATCCTGCGCAAAGACATGCCGCGCTCGCTGCATGCCTGCTTGCACGAGGTGATGAACAATCTGGCCGTCTTGGCCAACGAGCATTCCTCAGAGACCCACCGCCGGGCAGGGCGGCTGCTGGCCGATCTGCAGTACGGACGCATCGACGAGATCCTGGCGACCGGGCTGCATGCGTTCCTTACGCAGTTCCTTGATCGTGTGAACGATCTGGGGGGCGGCATCAGCCGCGACTTCTTGGTGGCCGCTGACGATTGACCGCCGGCTCAATCGTGTTGGAAACGAAAAGCGCGCCCATGGGCGCGCTTTTTTATTCTTGTGTGTTGCGTTTTTGGTCGCGCAGCATGAAGAGATAAAGGCTTTCCACCTTCTCGCGTGCCCAGGGTGTTTTGCGCAAAAACTTCAGGCTGGAGCCCACGCTGGGGTCGCTTTGAAAGCAGCGCACGGGAATCCTTTGCCCCAGCTCATCCCACCCAAAATAGTCGGCCAATGCCACGACCATGGTCTCCAGCGTCACGCCGTGCAGCGGGTTGTGGCGTTGCGTCGCTTTGGGAGGGCTGGAGGGCGCCGTGGGCGGGGGCGCCGATGCGGCGCTTTCAGTGCCTTCAGGCAGGGCGGGGGAGTGGGGCTCGGTTACAGCGGTCATGGTTGCAAGCATAAAGCCCACGGTCACATGGTTTGGCCGGAGCGTGTAGCAGCAATGCCGTAATGGCGGCGATCAAGCCGTTCGCTGCAGATGCGCTTCGCGCTGAAACAGCTCTGCCGCCCAGTCGACAAAGGCCCGCACCTTGGCGCTCAGATGGCGGTTGGGTGGATACACCACGTAGACCGGCAGCAAAGGCTGTGTCCATTCGGGCAGCAGTTGCACCAATGCACCACTGGCCAGGTGCCGCTGCGCTTGCCAGCTCGTGATCTGGCCAACTCCCAGGCCCATCACCAGCGAGGTGACGTAGGCATTGCTTTCGTTCACACTCAATTGGTAAGGCCCGGTGATGTCGATGGCCTCATCACCCTTGCGAAACTCCAGTGGATAGTGCCGCCCTGAATGGGGCGAGAAATAGAGAAGGCTGGTGTGCTTCTCTTCAATCTCCAACGGGTGGCTGGGTGTGCCCCTGCGGGCCAGATAGTCTGGTGACGCCACCGTGAGAAACGCCAGATTGCCAATGCGCCGCGCCACCAAAGATTGATCGCTCAGCTCACCCCCCCGGATCACGCAGTCCACGTTGTCGCCCAAGAGGTCCACGATGCGGTCGCTCACGCCCAGGTCCAACTGGATGTCGGGATAGCGCTCGTGGAATTCGGACAGGTGCGGAATGATCAGCAGCTGCGCCACGGAGGTGCCCACATCGATGCGCAGCCGCCCGCGGGGGTTGGCACGGGCATTGGTCATGCTGGCCTCGATGTCGTCCAGATCGGTCAGCAGGCGCACCGTGCGGTCGTAGTACGCCGCCCCGTCAGGGGTGACGGTCACGCGGCGCGTGGTGCGATTGAGCAGCTTCACGCGCAGGCGTGCCTCCAGCGCCTGTACGTGTTTGGTCACTGTGGCTTTGGGCAGCGACAGTGAGTCGGCGGCCCGTGTGAACGTGCCGGCCTCCACCACCCGCACGAATATGCGCATGGCCTGTATTTGGTCCATGGCTTCTCCTTGGTTCTGAAACGTCATCGCCCACCAGTGGGCGATGAAGAATTCTCACACGGCCAGTGTGTTTGTATTGTTGAGCTTTTGGAAACACTGCAGTGGTGTTTGCCCCGTTTATCGCCACCGTGCAAACCACTACATTTCTTCCATCGTCAATTCACTGGGTACATGCCATGCAGCCCGACCGGCCGTCTTCGCAAGCTTCTTCATCGCCAACCGCTGCAGCGTCCCCTCAGACCTCCTGCGCGGCCAAGGCAACGTCTGTCTGCTCCGACTCCACCATTGAGGTGACCAAGGGGCAGGATGTTGCCGTGCGCATGTATGGCCGCAAGAAGGCCGGGCTGTTGTCGCCGGTCGTGGTGCACTTCCATGGTGGCGCATTCACATCTGGCGGGTTGGACAACGGCCGGGTTGTGGCCACGCTGCTGGAATCGGTGGGTGCCGTCGTGGTGTCTGTGGCCTATCCGCTGGCGCCGTTTCCGCAACCGGTTGACACGGGCTATGAGGTGCTCAAGTGGGCATACCGCCATCGCAACAAGCTGGGCGGGCAGGGGGCCTTGGTGTATCTGGCGGGCGAAGAAGCCGGGGGCAATTTGGCGGCGGCAGTTGCGCTGATGGCTCGCGATCAGTTTCACCCTCCGTTGGCAGGGCAGATTCTGCTGTCCCCCATGCTGGACCCTTGTGCGGGCACGGCTTCACTGCGTGAGGCCACGGGTGAAACCACCGGCTGCAAATGGGCCGAGGGATGGCGCAAATTTTTGCGTTGCCCCCGCGATGCAGAGCACCCCTATGCCGTGCCAGGCGCGGCCCAGCGTTTGGCGGGCCTGCCGCCTACGTTGGTTTTGGTGGGCGACACAGACCCCATGCACGACGAATCGCTGGCCTACGCCACACGCCTTGAAACGGCGGGCTTGCGAGTGACTCGCCATGTTTTTGCCAAAGGCGGGCAGTGGCCCGATGCCTTGCAGGCCACAGGCCAGAACGAGTGCCCCTGTGCCGCAGGTGCGCAAGAACAGTTCCGCCTCTTTTTTGAAGCGACCCGAAGCGCGATGCCCTCCTGATACATCGAGGGGCTGCAGAAAGTTCTTTACCTCAACTTTGGTTGAGGTTTGATACTGCCGCCTTCTCGTCCTCATTCCCTTTTTGAACGCTGATTTTCCGGCCTGGCGGGCCGGAGGGAGACGCTTTGTCCACGTTTCTCTGCACTGACCCCTGACGGGGTCGATTCCACTATTTGAATAAACGATACGGAGGAAAGAAACACCATGAACCTATCCATTCGCCCCGCCGGGGGCTGCAATGCCTGTCACGGCGCAACCGGCCAAAGCGCCAGGTGACGCAGGCGATATTTTTGAGCCTGCGTTGCCTCAGGGGCTGTTCTTCGGGGCATTGACCGACCCCTCACGTCGGTGCCGCCGCGTTGGCGTTGATCCGCCGTCATCTCATCAATTCTTCAACGGTCTGCTTCACAAGGGCGACCCTTCTGACCGAAAGCCATCATGAACTTCAATCCTCTTTCCAAAAGCCGCCGCCCCTTGGGCCTGGCCACCCTTTTCACCGCAATAGCGGCTGCTGTGGCTGCGGCCCTGCTGGTTTTTCAGGCGCCCGCGGCGCAGGCCGATGGCGGCCCTGCGGCGCCACCGGCCATGCCTGTGTCGGTGGCTGCCGTGCTGCAAAAAGACATTGCCCTGTGGGACGAGTTTTCGGGCCGCCTGGAGGCGGTGCAGCGGGTCGATGTGCGCCCCCGCGTGTCGGGCGCCGTGCAGGCCGTGCATTTTCGTGAAGGCTCGCTCGTCAAGCAGGGCGATCTGCTGGTCACGGTAGACCCCGCACCCTACGCGGCGGAAGTAGACCGCGCCGACGCGCAAGTGGTGGCAGCGCAGGCCCGCGTGTCGTACACCCGCAGTGAAATGGAGCGCGCCACGCGCTTGCTGGAAGCCCGCGCCATTGCCCAGCGTGAGCATGACGAACGCCAAAACGCCCAGCGTGAGGCCGATGCCAACCTGCGTGCGGCCCAGGCTGCATTGCAGACAGCGCGCTTGAACCTTGGCTACACCCAGGTGCGGGCGCCCGTATCGGGCCGCGTGGGCCGCATTGAAGTCACTGTGGGCAATCTGGTGGCGGCAGGCGCAGGCGCCCCCGTGCTGACCACCTTGGTGTCCGTGAGCCCCATTTACGCCAGCTTCGATACCGACGAGCAGATCGTGGTGAAGGCCCTGGCGGACCTGCAAAGTGGCCAGCGTGGCCACAGCGCCCGCCAGCTCATCGAGCGCATTCCGGTGCAGATGGGCACGGGCACCAGTGGCGGCACGCCACACGCCGGTCGTCTGCAGCTCATCGACAACCAGGTCGATGCCAAGAGCGGCACGGTGCGCGTGCGTGCGGTGTTCGATAACGACGACGGCGCGCTGATGCCCGGGCAGTTTGCCCGCATCCGCATGGGCCAGTCGCACAACACGCAGGCACTCCTTATCAACGAGCGGGCCGTGGGCACCGATCAGAACAAGAAGTTCGTGATGGTGGTGGGCGAGGGCAACAAGGCCGAGTACCGCGAGGTCACCCTGGGTGCGCCGATTGATGGCCTGCGCGTTGTCACCTCGGGCCTCAAGGCTGGCGAGACCATCGTCGTCAATGGCCTGCAGCGCGTGCGCCCCGGTGCCGTGGTGGCTCCACAGCCCGTGCCGATGACCGCCAAGGCCGAGCTGGCCAGTGACCCCAAAGAAGCCAAGAGTGCGGCCAAGTCGCCTGCTGCTTGATGGACCGATTGATTGACTGATTGATCGATTCATCGATTCATCGATTGACTGAGTCAAGCAGCACCCAAGGAATTTGCATCCATGAACCTATCCCGATTTTTCATCGACCGCCCCATCTTTGCCGGGGTGCTGTCGGTGCTCATCTTTCTGGGGGGGCTCATCGCATTGCGCGGTTTGCCCATCTCCGAATACCCTGAAGTCGCGCCGCCCTCCGTGGTCGTGCGCGCCCAGTACCCCGGCGCCAACCCCAAGGTGATCGCCGAGACCGTGGCCACGCCGCTGGAGGAGTCGATCAACGGTGTGGAAGGCATGCTCTACATGGGCAGCCAGGCCACCACCGACGGTGTGATGACGCTCACGGTGACGTTTGCCCTCGGCACTGACCCCGACAAGGCCCAGCAGCTGGTGCAAAACCGCGTCTCGCAGGCCGAGCCGCGCCTGCCCGAAGAAGTGCGCCGCCTGGGTGTGACCACCGTAAAAAGTGCGCCTGATCTGACCATGGTGGTGCACTTGGTCTCGCCCAACAATCGCTACGACATTGACTACCTGCGCAACTACGCAGTGCTCAACGTCAAAGACCGGCTCGCCCGCATTGGCGGCGTGGGCCAGGTGCAGATCTTTGGTGGTGGCGACTATTCCATGCGCGTGTGGCTCGACCCGCAAAAGGTCGCACAGCGTGGCCTGTCGGCCAGTGACGTGGTGGCTGCCATCCGGGGCCAGAACGTGCAGGCCGCCGCCGGCGTGGTGGGCGCATCGCCTGGCTTGCCGGGTGTGGACCTTCAGCTGTCCATCAACGCTCAGGGCCGTCTGCATACCGAAGAAGAGTTTGGCGACATCATCGTCAAGACCGGTGCCGATGGTGCGGTAACGCGCCTGCGCGACATCGCCCGCCTGGAGCTGGGTGCTGCCGACTACTCGCTGCGTTCGCTGCTCAACAACGACCCGGCCGTGGGCATGGGTGTGTTCCAGGCGCCAGGCTCCAACGCGCTCGACATCTCGGCCAACGTGCGCAAGACCATGGACGAGATCCAGAAGAACATGCCCGAAGGCGTGGAGTACCGCATTGCGTACGACCCTACGCAGTTCGTGCGTGCTTCCATCGAGTCGGTCATTCACACGCTGCTCGAAGCCATCGCCCTCGTGGTGCTGGTGGTGATCTTGTTCCTGCAGACCTGGCGCGCCTCCATCATTCCGCTGCTGGCTGTGCCGGTGTCGGTGGTGGGCACGTTTGCCGTGCTGCACCTGCTGGGTTTCTCGATCAACGCCTTGAGCCTGTTCGGCCTAGTGCTGGCCATCGGCATCGTGGTGGACGACGCCATCGTGGTGGTCGAGAACGTGGAGCGCAACATCGAGGCGGGCCTGACCCCGCGCGAGGCCACCTACCGCGCCATGCGTGAGGTGAGCGGCCCCATCATCGCGATTGCGCTGGTGCTGGTGGCGGTGTTTGTGCCGCTGGCTTTCATCAGCGGGCTCACGGGGCAGTTCTACCGCCAGTTCGCGGTCACCATCGCGATCTCCACGGTGATCTCGGCGATCAATTCGCTGACCTTGTCGCCTGCGCTCTCGGCATTGCTGCTCAAGGGCCACAACGAGCCCAAGGACGCGCTCACGCGCGGCATGGACAAGGTGTTGGGCGGCCTGTTCCGGGGCTTCAACCGTTTGTTCCATCGCGGCTCCGAGGCCTACAGCGGTGGCGTCAAGCGTGTCATCGGCCGCAAGGCATTGATGTTCGTGATCTACCTCGCACTGGTGGGCGCCACGGTGGGGCTGTTCAAGATCGTGCCCGGTGGTTTTGTGCCCGCGCAAGATAAGCAGTATCTGGTCGGCTTTGCCCAGTTGCCTGACGGCGCCACGCTGGACCGCACCGAGAACGTGATTCGCCGCATGGGCGAGATCATGAAAGAGAACCCCAACGTCGAAGACGCCATCGCCTTCCCTGGCCTGTCGATCAACGGCTTTACCAACAGCTCCAACTCCGGCATCGTGTTCGTCACGCTCAAGCCTTTTGCCGAGCGCAAGCGGGCCGATCAGAGCGGCGGTGCTGTGGCGGGGCAGTTGAACCAGGCGTTCGGCAGCATCCAGGAGGCGTTCATCGCCATGTTCCCGCCGCCACCCGTGGCGGGCCTGGGCACCACGGGCGGCTTCAAGCTGCAGATCGAAGACCGTGCATCGCTGGGCTACGAGGCCATGGACGGCGCCGTGAAGGCCTTCATGGCCAAGGCGTACCAGACCCCTGAACTGGCCGGCTTGTTCTCGAGCTGGCAGGTCAACGTGCCGCAGCTCTACGCCAACATCGACCGCACCAAGGCGCGCCAGTTGGGCGTGCCGGTGACGGACATCTTCGACACGCTGCAGATCTATCTGGGCAGCTTGTACGCCAACGACTTCAACCAGTTTGGACGCACCTACAGCGTGCGTGTGCAGGCCGATGCGGCCTACCGTGCGCGGGCTGAAGACGTGGGCCTGCTCAAGGTGCGCTCTGCCACCGGCGAGATGGTGCCGCTGTCTGCGTTGATGAAGATGGAACCCAGCTTTGGCCCCGAGCGTGCCATGCGCTACAACGGCTACCTGTCAGCGGACATCAACGGCGGCCCGGCACCCGGCTATTCGTCGGGCCAGGCACAGGCCGCCATCGAGCGCATCGCTGCCGAGACGCTGCCCCAGGGCATCACGTTCGAGTGGACCGAGCTGACCTACCAGGAAATCCTGGCGGGCAACTCTGCCGTGCTGGTCTTCCCGCTCGCCATCTTGTTGGTGTTCCTGGTGCTGGCCGCGCAGTACGAAAGCCTCACGCTGCCCATCGCCATCATCCTGATCGTGCCCATGGGCATCCTGGCCGCGATGACGGGTGTGTGGCTTACCAAGGGCGACAACAACGTGTTCACGCAGATCGGGCTCATCGTGCTGGTGGGGCTGTCGGCCAAGAACGCGATCCTGATCGTGGAGTTTGCGCGCGAGCTGGAGTTTGCCGGGCGCACCCCCGTGCAGGCTGCCATCGAGGCCAGCCGCCTGCGGTTGCGCCCCATCCTGATGACCTCACTGGCGTTTGTGATGGGTGTGCTGCCGCTGGTGCTGTCCACGGGTGCCGGTGCCGAAATGCGCAGCGCCATGGGCGTGGCCGTGTTCTCCGGAATGATCGGCGTGACGGCGTTTGGCCTGTTCCTCACGCCCGTGTTCTACGTGCTGCTGCGCAAGCTGGCAGGCAACCGCCCGTTGGTGGAGCATGGCGCGCATGTGGCGCCGATCTCACACGCACCACACGGTGGCGCAACGGCCCACCCCGTATTGGCCGCGCCCCGCAAAGAGCACGAATGATGACAACCACCCATGTTCCGCCACGCGCTCGCAGCATGCTGCCGACTGCGCAGGGCGGGGCAGGAGACCAACCATGACCGATTTTTTCTTTATACCCAGCAGCACCGCCGAAGCGACCCCCGTTGTCCGCAAGCGCAGCCTGCTGGCCCCTCTGGCCGCCGCGTTGGTGATGGCCGGTTGCATGACCCAGCCCGTGGCCCCCGCGCCGCATGCGGGCGTGCCTGTGCCCACCCACTTCACCGCAGGCGGCGACACGCTGCCCACGGCACCCTGGACGGTCGCCGCCCCCGCCGAGGCGCAGCCGCGTGGCCAGTGGTGGCTGGGCTTTCAAGACCCGGTGCTGGCGGATCTGATCGAGCGCGCGGGCAACGCCAACACCAGCATCCAGCAGGCCGCTGCGCGGCTGGCGGAGGCGCGCACGTTGCTGCGTTCTGCAGATGCGGCCCGCTCCGTGCAGGTCGGCGCCTCTGCCGGCGTGACGCGCCAGGCGGGCGCAGCCACCACCGGCAGCGCGGCACCCGCCACGCTGGGCACGGCGGGCCTGAACGCGTCGTATGAACTGGACCTGTTTGGCCGCCTTTCGCAAACGAGCGACGCCGCCCGGTTGGACGCCGACACGCGCGAAGCGCTGCTGCAAAGCACGCGCCTGGTGGTGCAAGCCGATGTGGCCCAGACCTATCTGCAACTGCGCGCGGTGCAGGCCGAGCATGTGTTGGTGCAAGAAAGCCTGGCTGCGTATGAAGGCACGCTGCGACTCACCCAGAGCCGCATGCAGGCAGGCGACGTGGCCGAGCTGGACGTGGCGCGCGTGCAGACCGAGGTGGCATCCACCGAGTCCGAAGCGCTGGCCTTGCAACGCCAACAGGCCCTGTTGACCAACGCCCTGGCCGTGCTGACAGGCGATGTGGCCAGCGGCTTTGTGCTGGCGCCTGCCACCAGCGATGCGGCACTGCCCGTCATCCCGCCCGGCGTGCCCGGCACCGTGCTGGCCCGCCGCCCCGATGTGTCGGCCGCCCAGGCCGCCGTGCTGGCCGCCCAGGCCCGCGTGGGCGTGGCGCAAAAGGCGTGGTTCCCAGCTGTCACATTGACCGGCAATGCGGGCCATGCATCGCCCGAGCTGGGCGACCTGTTCAAGTGGTCGGCCCGTGCCTGGGGTGTGAGCGCGCTGCTGTCGCTGCCCATCTTTGACGGCGGCCAGCGCGACGCACAAATCGAGGGCGCCAAGGCCCGCCTGGAAGCGGCGATGGCGGATCACCGGGGCCAGGTGCTGAACGCGTTTCGTGACGTGGAGGACCAGCTGACCGCGCTGCGTCTGCTGTCCGGCCAGGCCGATGCGCAGGCGCGTGCGGTGACGGCGGCACATCGCGCCACGCAGCTGTCAGACCTGCGCTATCGCAATGGCTTGGTGAGCCAGCTGGAGTTGCTGGATGCACGGCGCAGCGAGTTGCGCAACCGCCGCGAGGCGTTGCAAGTGCGCACGGCGCAGTATGTGGCGACGGTGGGGTTGATCCGGGCGCTGGGCGGGGGGTGGGGAGATCAGCCTGCTGTAAACGTGGCAGAGGTATCGCAGTAGGCGGTTTTTGAATCGTTTGGGCTGCATGCGCTAGTGGTGCATGCCTGGATAGCTATTATTTTTATAGTGCTGCATCCGTTCCTTTTTCGCTTGCTCTGAGCGTGCCAGCCTGGGTTTTTTCGGTGGGGCGAGGCCTGTCTTTTGCCAGTCCGCTCGGGTGGAATCTATCGAGGCCGGGGCACTTACTCCATCCGCTTGGGCTGATTTTTTCGAAGCCTGGGCGCACCTACACC
>RCMZ01000616.1_pt1 | contig 16584 bp, 21 predicted proteins | sample 2041141 | NCBI WGS metagenome assembly RCMZ01 (sample SAMN09708263, study PRJNA481090) | Wastewater metagenome, whole genome shotgun sequencing project. | biome: sewage; isolation source: Davis station wastewater (DW) | place: Antarctica: Davis Station | collected 2010-03-01
TTTTCCGTTTTCTGAGGCGACTCCAACGTCAGAAAAGACCGTGCGGTCGACTTTTGATATTTCGTGCTGTCGCCTTCTGAAAGTGACAGACGTGACACGCGAAATCAAGGCGTTGCGATTCTCACAAATAGTTCTTGAAACTATATTCTCAAACAGTTACCATGACAATGAGTTTTGATAAGGAAAGGTGCCCATGCGACCGTCAATCGCGCTTGATCTCAAGCGAAGCGCCATCCGCGAAGCGGCAAGCCGCTTTCGCGTGGCGAATCCGCGTGTCTTCGGCTCGGTGCTTCACGGCACCGACCAAGATGACAGTGACCTTGATCTACTGGTCGATGCGCTGCCCGGCGCAACGCTGTTCGACCTGGGCGGTCTGCAAGACGAGTTGGAATCGTTGCTCGGCGTCCACGTCGATCTGCTAACCCCGGCTGACCTCCCGCAGAAGTTCCGCGCCAAGGTGATTGCGGAAGCTCAGCCGGTATGAACGAGAACCGCCTTCCCGACTACCTTGGCCACATGCAGCAGGCGGCAACAGATGCGTGCGCTTTCGTGGAGGGACTGGACAAAGCCGACTTCCTTGAGGATAAGCGCACACAGCAAGCCGTCATTATGAGCCTCATCATCATTGGCGAGGCAGCGACAAAGGTGATGGACAGCTACGCCACGTTCACGCAGGCGCACCCCGAAGTCCCGTGGCGCAGCATGCGTGGCATGCGCAATCGCATCGCTCACGGCTACTTCGACATCAACCTCGATGTCGTGTGGGAGACGGTACAGACAGCACTGCCGGAGTTGCTGAGGCAGCTACCCGCCGGGCGTCAGGACGCTGACGACGAAGACCGCAACGACTATGGGATGGAACCGTGAACAACGACAAGACGGAGAGCAAACCGTGTTGATCGGATATGCCCGCGTCTCAACGCAGGACCAGAACCTTGACCTTCAAACCGAAGCCTTGACCAAGGCGGGCTGCAAAAGGATTTTCAATGACAAGATCAGCGGCAGTCGAGCCGAGCGCCCCGGACTCACCAAGGCGCTGGAAATGTTGCGCGAGGGCGATACCCTGATCGTTTGGAAGCTGGATCGTCTGGGCCGCAGCGTCAAGAATTTGGTCGATTTGGTTGGCGAATTACACAAGCAAGGCATCCAGTTCAAGAGCCTGACCGATGCCATCGACACAGGGACGCCATCCGGTCGTTTCTTCTTTCATGTCATGGCCAGCTTGGCCGAGATGGAACGGGAGCTGACGGTAGAACGCACTCGCGCCGGGCTGGAAGTTGCCCGCCAGCTTGGCCGAAAAGGAGGTCGCAAGCGGCAGATGACCGACAGCAAGATCGAGTCAGCGAAAAAACTACTGGCCAGCGGCATCCCGCCGCGTGACGTGGCCACGAACCTCGGCATATCCGTTCCGACCCTGTACCGCTGGATTCCAGCCTCGGGACGCGTTTAGCACCCAGATGAACAGTTCACCAGAAAATAGCGCGCAAGCCTTAATGACTTTGGATGGTATCAGCCAGTCTTATCGTATTGGTGATCGAGTAATTCCGGTATTGAGAAATGTCTCCCTAAATCTCTGGCGAGGCGGGACGTGCGCCCTTCTCGGTGCCTCAGGGTCTGGCAAGAGTACATTGCTAAATATTCTCGGACTACTTGATCGCCCAGCATCCGGGCGATTCCACTTCGCCGGCCAGGACATGCTAAACGCAAGCGTGGATGAACTGGCGGCGATTCGTAACCGTGAGATTGGTTTTGTTTTCCAGGCATTCAATCTCTTACCGCACCTCAGCGCATTGGACAACGTGGCCTTGCCATTAACTTATCGTGGCGTGTCGCGCTCCGAAGCGCATGCGCATGCACTAAACCAAATACAGCGGGTAGGTCTGGCAGATCACGCTATGCACCGACCTGCCGAATTGTCCGGCGGACAGTGCCAACGTATAGCGATAGCACGCGCCCTGATCGGCGACCCCTCTGTCATCTTGGCCGATGAGCCTACAGGCAACCTCGACAACACGACCGCCGCTGGTGTTATGGATTTGCTATTGGCACTTAACCGCGAGCAGGGCGTTACGCTGGTAGTGGTGACGCACGATCCTTCGGTGGCGAAGCAAATGGATCGACAGATTGAAGTCTTCGATGGGAAAGTGCACGAGGCATCGACCCCGGAAGCTGCGGGATATGCATAAGCGCTTTGTTCATCGTCATGGCCTTTCGCCATCTCAATTGCTCACCGAGTCCATTCACAGCCTACGCCTGCTGGGGCGACGATCCCTACTGGCGCTGCTGGGTATTGTCGTAGGCAGCGCGTCAATCATCGCGCTGCTTAATATCGGCCGTAGTGCGGCCGATGAATCGATCCGCGCCTTCAATGACTTGGGTACCGACACCTTGGTTGTCAGCTTCCCAAATTCTCCACAAAACAAACGTCCCGTTCCATCAACACTGAACACCGATACGCTGAAACAAGCAGTGCCAGCCATCGTGCACATCGCACCGATTACAATTCATTCGGCGCGTGTAAGCCTTAATGGCCAAATCGCCGAGGCTACTCTTGTCGGTACCACCACCGACTTGGCCCCAGCCTTGGGTTTGAAAATTTCTGAAGGCCGCTTCCTGTCCGACTTCGATCATCGAGAAACCTTTGCCGTGGTCGGCGCGCGAGTTGCTCGCGATCTCGGCGCAAAAGGCAATCCTCTAAAGGTAGGCGACCTGTTGCGCATCGAGAACTATTTGTTCCAAGTAATCGGTATTGCTCAGAGTTTGCCGACCAGTTCGCTGATGCCAGTAGCCATTGACGAATCGGTGATACTGCCGATTGAAGGCATGCGCCGCTTGCGACCATCTCCGGAGATTGGCAGCGTGATCGGTAAGGTGGCCGCCACGACCGACCTACCCGCTACGGCGAAGGCTTTGCACAATTACCTGACCCGGTGGCTGGATGGCCGCGAGGTGGAGGTGCAAATACCACAACACCTGCTTGATGGTCTCAAACGCCAGGCCAGTACGTTTTCCTATCTGCTCGCTGGCCTAGGGGGTATTTCCCTGCTCGTAGGCGGTGTAGGTGTGATGAATGTCATGTTGATGAACGTCTCGGAGCGGCGGCGAGAGATCGGTGTTCGCATGGCGCTGGGGGCTCGACCACGCGATATTCGTAACTTATTTCTGCTGGAAGCTGGGACCCTATCCGTTGTCGGAGCAGTGCTGGGCGGGGTGTTGGGACTTGTCGTCGCCTACGGTTTTACGCGCGTTTCCGGATGGCAATTTTCGTTCGCTCCAGAATCCTTGCTATTGGGATGTGGCAGCTCGTTGTTGATCGGGCTGTTTTTCGGTCTGTATCCGGCTATTTCTGCAGCCCGACTGCAACCCGTACAGGCACTACGTAATGTATAAGCAAAAACTCGTCACCATCGCCTTGCTTACTGGCCTGTGCAGCCCGGCATGGGCCACAGATACGCTAGAGCCATCGAGGGCCACGATGCCCGGCAAGCTATCGGCATCCTTGAATGATCAGGTGGTCGATCTGGGCTTGACCGATGCGGTTTTTCTAGGATTGCGAGACAATCGCGCTATTCGTAGCGCATTCTTGCAACGCGTCGCACAGAAATTCGATTTGCGGGTGGCCGAGGATCAATTTACGCCCAAGTTGATGTTGAGTGGGCGTTCCCTCATGGGACGCAATCAGGATGATCGTTACCGCACCAGCGAAGTGGCACCCACCACGACCATGCTAAGTGAATTGGGTACGCGCTTCAGCTTGTCATGGACGAACCGACTTAACCAGGCTGATCGTACTGGTCGCTATCAGAGCAACGGACTGACCTTCAGCATCATCCAGCCCTTATTGCGCGATGCCGGCCCAGAAGTTACCACTGCACCGGTACGCCTTGCACGTTTGGGTGAACAAGCCAACCGACTCAGTTTGAAATCCACTGTTTCGCAAACCGTCACGCAGATCGCGGTGGCCTATCGAGAGTTGCTGCGCGCCCAGGAACAACTACGTATCGCACGTGATGCACTGGCGCGTTCTCAACAACTCATGGAAGTGAACAAAGCCTTGATCGCGGCTGGGCGCATGGCCGAGTTTGAGATCGTGCAAACCGAGGCCGATGCAGCCACTCAAGAGCTTGGCGTCGAAGAGGCCGCCAACAACCTTGATGCCAGCCGTCGAGGGTTGCTGCGGCTTCTGGCATTCGATCTGAACACTCCGGTGCGGGCAAGCGATGTACTTGAGGCCAAGCGTGTCGACCTCAATGTGGTCCAGGCTTTGCGTGTCGCACTGGAAAATCAGCCGGAATATCTGATGCAATTGATTTCGAGCGAACAGGCAGCGATTAACCTGCTGGTAGCAAAGAATCAACGCTTGTGGGACGTTTCGCTGATCGGTGGGGCAAGCCAATTGCGTGACAGGGTCTTGGGCGACCAGAGCAGCAATCCTGATCGGCAATGGGATAAGTACGCGGGTATTCAACTCAATATCCCCATTGGCGATTTGCGACCGCGCCAGAACGAGATTCGGGCAGAGGTCGATGTTAAGGACAAGGCTATCCGGCTCGCCGAAATGAAACAATTGACGGAGCGTGACGTGGGCGATGCCGTACGCGATGTGGGCACGCGCTGGCGTCAATACGAAATCGCGCAGCGAGCCCGTGAATTGTCCCGGCGCAAGCTGGAAATCGAGCGTGACAAACTGAAGGTAGGCCGCTCCAGCAACTTTCAGGTATTGAGTTTTGAGACCGACCTGCGCAATGCGGAGAACGCTCAGCTAAATGCACTGATCGCCTACCTGAATGCACAGACATTATTAGACGAAAAACTGGGGATGACTTTGGAGAGTTGGGATATTGCACTCAATGACTAAATTGAACCGCCTGCTTGGGCAACGTTTTAAGGTATGGCTTCTGGCCGGCGTTATTTTGCTGGCCCTGGGTGGTGCCGTCATCGCGTACCAGACCAACGAGACGGCCCAGGCACCGGAGCCGCAGTGGCTACGTGTTGAAGCAAGGCCCATGGTTTTGCGCTTAGGGCTAGTGGGGCGCCTTGAACCCGCATCGCTCATCACCTTTACGGCACCCTTTGATGGCACCGTAGAAGAAAAGATCACCGAGGAAGGCCAGCGTGTTAAACGCGGGCAGGTGCTGCTGCGGCTCGATACTGCGCATTTGGACATCCAGTTACGTGAAGCCCTGGCCGGACTGTTGAAAGCGAAACGTGCAGTGTATGACCTGGCGCACTGGTCGCAAGGTCAGGAAGTAGCGCGGGCGCGCCGAGCCATGACGACCATCCGAATGAATTTGGACGATACTGAACGCAAACTGGCTGAAACCAGTGCTTTGCTGGCGCGCGGCATCGTGCCGCGCATGGAAGTTGACGCCTTGGAGCAGCAGGCCAACGCGCAGCGCTTAGACCTAGCCGCTGCGCAAGCCGAGTTCAAGTTGGTGCTGGCCAAGGGAAGTGGCGAAGATCGGCAGATTGCCGAAATGGAACTCGCCAATGCAACCGCGAGATACGACGCGCTGCGTGCCTTGGAGGCTCGGCGCGAACTGGTTGCCCCCTTTGCTGGAATCGTCATGCGCGTGTCCGGTGGTGCGACCGATAGATCACCAACAGAGCCCGTGCAGCGCGGCGCTCGCGTTAGCCGGGGGCAACCGCTTTTTAGTCTGGCGAGCCTGGAACAACTCAGGGTCGTAGCGAAGGTGGAAGAGGTCGACATCAACTTGGTGCAGGAAGGCCAGTCGGTTGAAATCACAGGCGATGGCTTCGATGGTATCGCCCTGAGTGGAAACGTTGTCTCGGTGGGTGCCCAGGTCGTTACATCAGATTCGCCAGGCTCAGGGGCAACCTACGAAGTGGTAGTGACCATGCCGGCGCTGAGCGCCGAGCAACAGAAGCGCCTCAAGTTGGGCATGAGCGCCAAGTTGTCGATCATCACTTATCAGAATGACACTGCGATTGTCATACCCCACGAGGTGATCCAAAAAGAAGGTGATCAACTGTTCGTGGAGTACCGCGACACGGAGGGTAATGCAGCGCAGCGCATCGAAGTGAAGACTGGTCGGGTTACTGCGGAGGGGGTAGAGGTGTTCGGACTTAAGGCCGGCAATGTGCGGAAAAATTAGTTGACTGTAATTTTGCAAGATGAACTCAAGCCATGTCAAAAAATGCCGTAATCATTCAATGGGGCTGCTGTAATATGCATATTCGGTTTGAAAGTCCCGTGCGATTCCACGTCTGCCGATAACAGCGGAACTATTTTTCAGAAAGAAACACTATGAAATTTATGAAAATATTGCTGCCATTGGTTTTTGTATTGGCATCAGCACCGAGCTTTGCTGTAGATGCAGCAATTACGAAGACAGCAAGTCCTGGTGTCATCATTGTGACGAATGGAGGAACTGGTCTTGCTCAGTTCAACATTCTCAGCGCCAATTTCCCTTCTGGGACACTTTCCAAGACCAAAACATTGCTTGGAATTGATTGGCAAACCACGTTGTACCCGAATAATCCTGGGGAAACAGTGCAACTGTGCTATTACCGTCCGTACAGTTCTACTGAGGTGGGATGCACCACGATTCTCAGAAATTCTTCCGGGACCGTATCCAATTTCAATACTCAGCCATTTGGGCCTGGCGCAAAAGTGATAATTCGTCACTTCGCTAATGGAGGCCCCCAACCAGCCTATCCGGCCGGTCAGGATACTGTGACATTTAGATATAGCTATTGATGGAAGCTCTGGCAGCTTTTTTAGGAGCCGGCCAGAGCAGGAGCAATCAAGGGGGTCAGCTATGAAAATCGATGATATCGTAACTGCATATGTGCAAAACGTTGGCATGCCAAGAAAAAACGAGGACTTGATAAATTCAAGCCACAAATCAGCCTCTGTAACCAGTACCGCAGAGTCCAACCAAAGCACCTCAGTGTCTTTGAGCGGTAGAGCAATCATGCTCTCGCGCCTGTTCGGCACACAAAATTCCAATACCGAACCACCTGTAGTGTCTGGGGTTAACGGAATGGACCTCAAGCACATCGGCATGAGCCCCCAAAATTTCCTGACCACGAGCGATCGTGCACTTCTATCAGACATGTATGAATACGCACAGCAGCAAGGCGCAGACCTCCAGAATGTGGATCAGTTGGCATACGCACTGGGTACTTACCGGCAGAGCAATGACGGGCGTTCCATGTCAAGCTTCAATGGGGGAAATAGCTTTGATTTAGAGGGGCATCAACTGACGGTTAGCTTTAACGAAAAAGATGCGGCGACCGCTGCCCGGATTCTGAATGGAGATGCAATCAACAGCACCAAGCTTGACCAGGGGTTTTTGCGCTACACCCTTGACCCCGGCTATGGGGCCCTAAGCAACACGAGCGACTTTGAGTTCATGGAACAAATGGTCATCAAGTTTTCGGACGTAGGTGCGAAGCAAATGTCGCTCCCCTCAAAGTTCTCGACTTTTTCTTATAGGGTAATTAACGAAAGTGCCGTCTTTACTGCCTCAAAGCAAATCTTGAACCCTAATCCAGCCTCCACGTTCAAGCCGCAAATAATCAACGACAACGGGAAGTGGATTGTTCTGGATCCAAGCGTGCTAGAAGATAATTTATTTGAGCAGGCTCTCACACAACAAAAAATGAAACTTACTACCAGCCAGAACGAAATGATCGTCAATACGCTCTTCGCCAACGATCACAAGGTATCAAAAAACAGCCAATTATTCGACGTACTCAAGCTGTTGAGCATACCCGGCACAACAAAGAAACCATGAAATCACAATTTGTGAGATACAACAAAGATATAAAACCCGGCAAAAACCACCGAGTTTTATATTCAGAATGACGACAAGATTGCCTATTTCATTACGAAATCGACCGTCCATGCATATGTAGTCAGGTTGGTAGAGGTAATGGTGGCGGTGCAGATCGCTCCGCCGCTAGCCGTCGCGGTCTTGTTCCATTTCGGGATTTTGTAGCCGCCGGGTTGCAGCGCATTGACGAAGGTTGTGCCGAACACGCATTCCTTGGAGCCGATTTTATAGCGGACGTTTGCATAGTTGACGTCCGGGCTGATCAGGCTGGTGACGGTATAGACATCGTTGGTTCCGGCAGGTCTTTTTGTTGTCGGCTTGGGTGAAGCATTTGCATAGGTGCTGGTTTCATTGCTGGTAACAATGGTGTAGGTTGCTTCTGCGGTAGCTTGGTTCTTGAAGGTAACCGTTACGGGCGGTCCTGCAATTGCTGCCGTGGCGGCAAAAATGGAGGTGGCGGCGAGCAACTTGGGCAACAATTTCATGTATTACTCCTTACGGTTGGTGATTCAGTGATGTTTTTCTTTTGGAAAAGCTCGTCGGTTTGCAGCGGGCTTTGCGCGAATAGCATTTCGATCAGGTTCATGGGGTTTTCGCTTTTCCCCTCCGCCTGGTGCGTGCGATAGTTGAAATCCCGGCTTATTTTTGACTCCAGATCGCTGGCATAATCTTTTGGATATTGCGCTTGCTCGATCGTGGGCAGCTCCTTGAAGTGGTCAAGGACGGAGCTGAAGAAATTGGTCATTTTCCCCGTCCGGTTATATTCATCCATGGCTTGGGCTGCGACTTTTACACGCCAAGCCTGTTCCCTATCATCCGATTCATAGTAAGCCGCTCTACGTTCATTGATGGTGTAGTTTCCGCTGTCGTCATAGATGATGTTGGACAGTTGTTCTCTCGACAGGCTACCAAAAGGGTTTTTCACCGATCTGCTGCCCCTGTCCGAGCTAGTGACGAATTCCGTTGCTTGCTTAGCTCTTGCTAACAACTCTGGATCGTCAGTCTTAGGAACCTCGTTGTTGTACTTGGCTTTGTTAGCTTGGTAGGCGTCACCAAGTATTTGATCTAGCAAAGAGTTCGCCTTGTCGGCCAATTCTGAACGGCTGAGCATTTTGTCCCGAGCCTCTGCGCGGCTGGCACTGTCCGCCAATTGGCTGGCTAGCGTGGAAATCGTCAGCGTGCCGCCGCCTTGGGTGCCTGATGCGCCCTGATTTTTCGAGGCGTCAGAAACAAGCTCGGTCGCCGAAGCCGCCTTGAACGCCACCGCATTGCCTGTTTGGGCAGTGGAATACGAACCAATAGAGCTGACCATAACTGCCTCCGTGAGCCTGGAACCTGTGCGAAAAAACGAACCGGCCGTAATATGAAAAACCCGGCAAAAATCACCGGGCTTTTTGGACGATGCTCAAATTGCCTATTTCATTACGAAATCGACCGTCCATGCATAGGTGGTCAGGTTGGTAGAGGTATGGTGGCGGTGCAGATCGCTCCGCCGCTAGCCGTTGCGGTCTTGTTCCATTGCGGGATTTTGTAGCCGCCGGGTTGCAGCGCATTGACGAAGGTTGTGCTGAACACGCAGGTCTTGGAACCGATTTTATAGCGGACGTTTGCATAGTTGACGTCCGGGCTGATCAGGCTGGTGACGGCGTAAGAGTTAGAGCCTAACTTCGAAACGGTCGTGGCCGGTTTTGGAGAGGCGTTGGCGTATGTGCTTGATTCGTTGCTGGTGACAATCGCATAAGTTGCATCTGTGGTGGTGTTGTTATTTTTGAAGGTCACCGTTACAGGTGGCCCCGCAATTGCAGCCGTGGCGGCGAAGATGGAGGTGGCGGCGAGCAGTTTTGGCAACAATTTCATGGATTACTCCTTACGGTTGGTGAGTCAGTGGCGTTTTTTGGCTCTTGGGGTAGTTCATTGGCTTGTTGCGGGCTTTGCTCGAATAGCATCTCGATCAAGCTCATGGGGTCTTTGCCTTTACCCTCTGCCTGGTGCGTGCGGTAGTTAAAGTCCAGATCAATCTTGGACTGTAGGTCACTGGCGTAATCTTTTGGATATTGCGCTTGCTCGATGGCAGGCAGTTCCTTGAAGTGGTCAAGTACGGCACTGAAAAAATTGGTCAGTTTCCCCGACTCGTTATATTCCGCTATGGCTTGAGCTATTACCTTCTCGCGCCATGCTTCTTCCTGCTTGGATGATTCCATCCAAGCAGCGCGACGCTCATTGACTGTATAAATGCTACTATCATCATTGATGATATCTGATAACTGTGCACGCGATAGACCGGAAAAAGGATTTTTCTCATTCCCGGTATTACTGCTTCTATTAACAAACTCTGTGGCTTGCTTGGCCCTAGCCAACAATTCTGGATCGCTGGTCTTTGGAACTTCGCTGTCGTGTATTTTCTTGTTGGCTTGGTAAGAGTCTCCTGATATTTGACCCAGAAGGTTTTTCGCCTTGTCAGCCAATTCCGAGCGGGTGAGTGTTTTATCCCGCTCTTCGGCACGGCTGGCGCTCGCGGCCAGTTGTCGGGCCAGCGTGGAAATCGTCAGCGTGCCGCCGCCTTGGGTGCCTGATGCGCCCTGATTTTTCGATGTGTCAGAAACCTGACCGGTCGCCGAGGCCGCCTTGAGGCTCGACGTACCCCCTGTTTGGGCTGCGGAATACGAACCAACAGAGCTGATCATCATTTCCTCCCCGTGAGCCTAGAATTTATGTATCCAGTCTTATCTTAGCATCATGCTAAAAATGAACGGCAGATGTTTTCGCATCGAAACTCTCCGATGGACTGCGTTCCGCCCAAGGACGTGACCAAAAATCTCGACGTGTTCGTTCCAACACTATACCGCTGGGTGCCAGCCTCGGCGCATGCTTAACGTACTTTAAATTCCGTTTTCTGAGACGACCCCTATTTCGACATCGACCTCAATGTGGTGTGGGAGACAGCACAAGAATGGCTACCGGAGTTGCTAAAGCAGCTACCTGCTGTGCGCCAAGACGCCGACGATGAAGACCGCGATAGCTCTGAACGAAGCAAGCTATGTTGATTGGCTACGCTCGTGTTTCTACGCTGGATCAGAACCTCGAATTACAGCGGGAGGCCCTGACCAAAGCCGGGTGCCAGAAAGTCTTTGAGGACAAGGTGAGTGGTACACGGGCTGACCGCCCTGGCTTGGGAAAAGCACAGGAAATGCTGCGCGAGGGAGATACCTTGGTTGTCTGGAAGCTGGATCGTTTAGGGCGCAGCGTCAAGCAACTAGTCGATCTGGTCGGCGAATTTCACAAGCAAGGCATCCAGTTCAAGAGCCTGACAGACGCCATTGACACCGGCACGCCATCTGGCCGGTTCTTCTTTCACGTCATGGCCAGCCTTGCCGAAATGGAACGCGAACTGATCGTCGAGCGTACCCGCGCCGGGCTAGATGTCGCTCGTCAGCTTGGGCGCAAAGGCGGTCGCAAGCCCAAGATGACCGATAGCAAGATTGAGTCAGCCAAAAAACTGCTGGCCAGCGGCGTGCCACCCAAGGATGTGGCAAAAAATCTTGGCGTGTCCGTTCCTACGCTTTACCGCTGGGTACCAGCTTCAACCCAAGTGTGAACCATGCGCACGGAGCCAGACGCGTTTGATCAGCCAGACACGGCCGCCAGTGAGTTGGCGAGGTTGTTCACCTTTTCCAAGTAGGCGATAGATGAAGTGTCGTCTGGTCGCAGACGCTTGGCCGCATCAAGCGTTGCACTGAGGTCGGCAATAAAATTCCGCTTCTCATCTGGGTTGGCGACGCTTTGCATCTGTGCGTTGAGTTGATCGGCATAGGGGGCGGTCAGATCGAGGCGCTGCTCGCCAGTGATGACGCCTGCGTCGTAGAGCTTGTTCGTCAGCGCCTTGAGTTCATTTTTTGAGATATTGCTCAGGTCTTGTCCCGCCATGATTTCGGTGGCGCGGGTCGCTCTCTCACCGGAGTAAACATCACTTGTTCCTGGGGCCGCAGCGGCTGAGGTTGCCGGAGTCGATACCTTGCTCGACGGCGTGTACGAGGCGGCGTTTTGTGTGGGCTGAAATCCTTGAATTTTCATGTGCGCTCCCTAAAGGCAAAGTGCCCTCGCGGGCACTTTGGAAATCAAAGGATGGAAATTGAGTCGCTCAAGGTGTTCCAGGGCGAATTCGTTGAGGTGTTCTGATAAGAGAACGATCCGTTTTGCTTTCCGTCCAGATTCCAATACTTCCGGAAACCAACCACCGTTTGACCAGCAGAACACGGCAGAACATAAGCACTGCCATTCCAGCAGATGGTCTGTGTAAGATAATTCGCAGAAGCAGGCAAAACACTGCCGTTGTAGCGCGCCACTGGCACATTGCCATAGCCGAATTCGTCAGTCACAACGCGCAACTGTGCTCCACCATGGTCGTAAACGGTCGTGGTTTGAGCAGCGGTGATGCTCTCCCAGCCAACGTTGCTCGAACCAACGTTGCTGATTTGCAAGGAACTCAAGGCTGGTGCTGGGCCTGCCGCAGCAAGTGCCGCTTTCGCACCGGAACGATTCGCGGCGCTAGGCACTGGCACCGTCGCCATTTGGGCCGCATCGGTCGAGCTTGGCACGGTGCCAAAGTAAATCTCGACTTGCTGAACGGTGGTATCGGCAGCGTGAGCAAACCCGGCCATAAAAGCCAAGGCAGAAACGACAGTGGTTTTGACAAAATGATTCATTGCAAATTTCTGGTTGTACTGCGTTGATGAATGCGCAACACCTCCAACTGCACGTTGCGCATCACGAAATCTACACCAAAAAAACCGTGCTGTTCATCGGAAAAAACAGACAAAGAAGCTGCATTGCAAACTTTGAGGCAACGCTTTCCATGCGTTCGTCCAATGCCTCGACGAGGCGGCATCAATGCACGCTTAGCGTACGATTTTTTCCGTTTTCTGAAGCGACCCCTTTCAGTGAAACTCGCAAGCTGATGGAGATTGTAGCGAACCAGAACAAAGGGGCGGCCCTGGGGGAATCTGCGGCTGTTGCTTTGGAAGGATTGGCCCGTAATCAACCTGACCAGGCAAACGATGTTATCTCTAATTTGAGTGACCTACAGAAACACCCAGCATTAGCCAAGCAGATTGAGAAGGCCAAGGCCGAACAGGAAGCGATTAGAGCCACGCAAGGGGCTGACCAAGGGCAACGCATTGACCCTATCAGCAAATTGCCTCTGGCGCTTGCTGAGAAGCTATCTAGTCGGTTTGCGAATGAGGAAGATAGGGCAAAATTCCTTGAAAAGGTTCAAGCCCGACTTTCTGACGCTCCCCAGCCTGAAATCAAGATCCGGGAGGCCGTGGCAACAAGCAAAGAGCCCAAGGCACAAGCGGAAGATATGGAACGCTAAATACCTGAAAACAAAAACCGGCCAACAGGCCGGTTTTTTTATCTCTCGTCTTCGTCCCTCTCTGATTTTGCCTTGCCCTGCCCTACGTCCTGGGCTTTCTGTTGGGGCTTCATCTGCTCGGCCAGCTTGGCGGCTATCTCATGCCGTTCTGTTGCCAGTGGTGGCATAGACGAAACAAAGCCAACTATCTTGCTCGCCAGTTCCCTATCTTCGGCATCGCCTTGGTTCAGGTCTTTGGCCGCCGACAACCAGGATTTTCTAACCTCCTGCTGTCGCTGCTGGATCTTGTCTTCCCACGGTTTCGCCTTCGGCGGCTTGCCTGCCTGCTTATCTTTGAACTCGGAAACGATCTCTTTGACCTTAGCCTTATCGACCTCCGGGATCTCGCCCCGACTCCGAATATTCTTGATGACCTGGGAGACGGCTTTTTTAACTACGCCTCTCGGTGCCCTGGGTGTGGCTTCAGCATCAATGCCGCGCCGTTGAAGCTGCTCCGCGAACCCTTCGCGCCACTTCTGCGGATCACCCTTCTTGATGTGGAGACGGCGGCCATCATGCCCTAGCGTTTTAATGGTCAGATGCACATGCGGGTGATCAACGTCAGTATGCAGGGCAAAAACATACTGGTAGTTATCCCCGAACTGCCCCTTAGCAAAATCCCGGGCCGAGTCTCGGACAGCTTTCGGATCAGTTCCCTTTGGCATGGACAGCACCAGGTTAGCGGTATCCCTGGTATTGGCTCGGCGTTTCCCGCCGTCTTGCGTCCATTCCTTGTGAACCTCCTTTACCGCTGCCTTTCCCTTGATAACTTCTCCCCGCTCGTTCTCAAGCTCTAGCTTTCCGTTTCGGCTGATATAGTCCAGGTGAGCTTTTACGTGCTCGGCCCCTTTGGCCGCGCCAGATACCTTAACCATCACCTCGGATGCTTTATCCGTGACTCGCTTAACTCGGCCTTTCAGATCGCCGGTCTTATTGGCCTTGGTCTTGACCTTCCCCTCTAGCAACCCGGCTAGAGTGTCATAGCCCTTATTCATCGATCCCCCACTTGTTTAAGTTGCGTTGAAGCAAACCGGCGACTTCCTCGCGGTGGGAATCGATCTTTTCAGATAGAGCTAGAACCGCCTGGCGGTTGAGCTTATCCGACTCTCTAAACTCGGTGTTCAGTACCTTGGCGATCTGGTTCAGGTTCCGGCCTATTGCCGCCAACTCCCTGTTTGACGTTCGCAGTGCTTGGATCTCGCTCTCGGTAAGAACCGGCTCGCGGTTCAGGTTGGCCATTGCAACAGCCGTTAGCCACGCCGTCCGACTGGTGAACCCTTCGGCCTTCGCTCTCTCCGTGATGCGCTTCATGTCCCTGGTGTTCAATCTGATCTTTATCTGATCCGTCTTGGTTTCCTTCAGCCCCCTATGGTCGATGGCTACATTACCAGCCGTAACCTTCTCGAACATGAGGCCCAGCATGTCGGATTCAGATACCCCCTGAGCTTGGCAGAACGCCTGCCAGGCTTCTTTTTGTTCCTTAGTGACGCGCCTTTCGATCCGATAGCTCTTTGCCATTTACGACCTCTTTAAACATGGGGGGCAAGGGGGGACAGGTGCAATTTTAGCACACGGCGGCAGCCGGTACCAAATTGCGAATCCTGCCCTAGTTCTAACCCCCCCATGTTTTTTCGTACGTACGAAATTTTTCGGTTTTGCAGTGGTTTTTGGCCTTCGGCCAGGCTCACCAGGTCGCGGGGCTCCCTGGCTCGTCGGCTTCCCCTAACTTTGGATTGTGCAATCCAAAAGGCTGCCGCATAATGGTTATAGATTGTGCAATCCAATACACGGAGCAGGGCACTAGATGAAACCAACATTGCAGGCTTACGACGAACTACAGCGGGCATATGATCACTTTAACAACGAGCTGTTTGATGGTGTCCTGCCCGATTGCCTGATCACCCTCCAACGAGAAAAACAAACCTATGGCTATTTCAGCCCGGAGAGGTTCGTTAACTCCCAAGGAACCCGGACGGACGAAATCGCCATGAATCCGGCTTACTTCGCCGTATGTCCCCCCGAAGAAATTATGCAAACGCTTTGCCACGAAATGGCGCACCTATGGCAGCACCATTTCGGCAAGCCTGGGCGGCGTGGCTATCACAACAAGGAATGGGCCGACTTCATGGAATCTATCGGACTAATGCCAAGCAGCACCGGCGCACCTGGTGGAGCACGAACCGGCGACAAGATGGCGGATTATGCCATTGAGGGCGGGCGCTTCTTGGAAGCATATGAAAGCCTGATGACGGATGACTATCGGATCAGTTGGATGGATCGCTTCCCCAGTCGTGAAAAGCTGATGGCAGCAATCGCCAACGGCACCACCGATGAAATGGCCGGGGATCTTTCTATCATGGGGCTGGCTGGGATCTCTGTTGAGGATGGAGAAATCACATTTGAGCCAGGGGAGCGCCCGAATAAGTCGAATAGGGAAAAATATACTTGCCCGCTCTGCCAGGCGAACATTTGGGGCAAGCCTGGCCTAAACGTCCTATGCGGAGACTGTGACACGGCTTTTGAGGCCGCTAACTGACGCGCTTCGCTTGTCGGCCCTCGGTTCGTGGTGAACAGACTTCGCTAGTTCACCACGCCCCAAGGGCTAGATTAAACGCCAAAAGTAAGGGGGCCGATTTTGGCCCCCTTGTTCGTTCTGTGACTTCAGTTGTTCCCGCCATTTGCCAGCTTGCGCCAGGCGGCTAACGTCGCCTGGTAAAAGCTGCGGCCTATTCTCGACGGCACCGCCAGCACAAGCACGGCCACCGTTGCAATAATGGCCAGCCAGGCCAACAGGGTTTGACTGTCCTTCAGCAATGGATAGGCCGCGAACAACAACAGCACTCCAACGGCAACAGCAGCGGCAAAGTAGGTTTTCGCTTTTGCCGTCATGGTCAGCCCTCGATAACAGCAACAAGCTGAACTTGGTTCAGATCAACTTCGATTTCTTCCCCGTCGTCGTCGTACTTCAGCCAGCCCAAACCATATGCAGCGCGGCGACTGGACAACAGGCGAGCCGGTCGCTCGTCATAGCGCACCTGAATGATCGGCTTCTTGATTTTGCCTTGTTGCTCGTCAGCGTTCAGCAGGGCATTAGCCGCCGCATCCGGCCCGCCCCCGCCAATCGGGGCACCGTCGATGGTCAACGGCTGTTGCTTGTCCTTATCGCCTTCACCTGGCCAGCCTGTGCCGCCTTGGTCGTCACTGTCCGGCTCCTTGTCGCCGCCTTCACCTGGCCAGCCTGCGCCGCCCTCGTCGTCACTGTCCGGCTCCTTGTCGCCGCCTTCACCTGGCCAGCCTGCGCCGCCCTGGTCGTCACTGTCCGGCTCTTTGTCGCCGCCTGCACCTGGCCAGCCTGCGCCGCCCTGGTCGTCA
>RCMZ01000617.1_pt1 | contig 16564 bp, 16 predicted proteins | sample 2041141 | NCBI WGS metagenome assembly RCMZ01 (sample SAMN09708263, study PRJNA481090) | Wastewater metagenome, whole genome shotgun sequencing project. | biome: sewage; isolation source: Davis station wastewater (DW) | place: Antarctica: Davis Station | collected 2010-03-01
GGCCACATGAACATGAATCCCAGAGAGGTTGCGGCAGCGCCGGCCAGGACCGGGATGCCAAAAATTTTAATCAGTGCGCCGCCGGCGGCGGTCGTTTCGATGGCCATGTAATGCCTTTCAGGTGGTGGAAATGAAAAAACCCGCCGAAGCGGGTTTGTTGTGGAGGGGGAGCAACTATGCAACCTTGACGATGATGCGGGCGCGGCCATCGTCCTCAATAGCGATCACTTTGCCGATTGAACGCATGTATTGCTTCAGGGTCATGTCGTCTTCATCCATTGCCATGCCTGCAATTCCATCGCCATCCTGAACCGGCACAATATGCTGGCCTGGCGTGGCGCCCAGCACGTTGACGGGCACCTGGCCAGCGAAGGCGATGCGATCGACCGTCTGGCGCAACGCTTCCAAGGCAGCATCAAATGCGTGGACCGCTGCGACATAGGCCTCCTCCTTCGCCGCCCAGTCTTCATCGGTATCGCCCGGCACTGTCACGGTGGCCAGGTAGACGGCATCGACAGCAGGAACACCATTCGCCTCGTCAGTTGGCATGGCCGGCGCGACTAATTCCCTCTCAATGGTTGGCATCAAACGCTCCGGCGCCGTTGGCCGCGCGCCCAGCTCCTGTGACCAGGTGTCACCGCCGACCATGCATGGGCTAGTCGACTTCACAATGAATGCGATGGCGCGATCCCATTTATCGGTCAACTTACCCTCGACGTCAATGCCGACAACCTGGCCAGGAGCAATCGTGCCGCACAAGAGCGCCTTGATCATGTACTCGGCATAGTCAGCACCGCCAGCAATAATCGTCCCAGCTGTCGAAATGCTGCGCCCTGTTTCGGAGTTCCGACCAACGAACAAAACAGCTGTGGCAGTGCCCCATGACGCTAATCCATCGGAGGCGAGCATTGCAATGCTGGGCGCTGCAGCATCCACGCCTACGTACAAAATCTCCTGCCCTTGCCCTGTCCCTCGGCTAATATTATGCCGAAGTGTTGATAGGTCGGAACTGTTCACTTTCAGGAGCGGCAGGTCTACGCGTCCAGTGATTCCCTGCACCTTTATCATCGGGGTAAAAGCCTGATAGCCTAGCTGGCCCCCATAAGCCCATTCGATCCGGAATTCACCATTCTTGTTGACAAATCGGTAGGTAACATCATCATTCCCTGAGCCAAGCCAGCGCGCAAGGCTGATACTAGGCTCGCCTTCGGTGGTAGTTCCTACTCTCACTCTGGGTACCGCATTGCCTTTGCCGGTTACGTCGATCCGGCTCGTGTTAAATGGAAGGCTTGGATCGATCCAGCCGGGATTCATGAAGCCATTCGGTCCGCCCATTGGCGACATGCCCGGAGCCGGATTGTAGGCGCCAGATACAGGTCCGCGCCCTACCAGTCTATTTAGTTCCTCATTAACATTTGGCATGCCGTCGTAAAATGTGTCAGCCATCTAAATCCCCTCGATCTGTAGTGGTGCGGAATAGGTTTCAAAATATGGCGTGGCCACCGCGTCGATGTTGCTGGCCTTGCCATACAGCATGTGGTCCTGCTCCAGCAGCGGGTCTGGATTTTCGGGAAATAGGCTGAATAACATTGCCTTGCCCTTGCCGTTCTCGCGCAGGATGCGCATGAAACGCGCGCGGTCGGCTGGCGTCAGGTACGCCAGGTTGATGCTCAGCTTGTCGCTGGTGGTACCCATGGTAGTTCTTAGATCACCAGCATCTGTGCGGAAATTCTCGCTACGGTCTTGCTGCAGCAGTTGGGCGCCATACTCGGCGTTGTGTTGCGGCGACCAGTAGTTGCCCGCCACCAAGCGGGAGATTTCCAGGTAGCCCTCCGGGCTTTGAGGCGCGGACACCTCGATTACCAACTGGCGCACGCGCACTGGCGGGAACCACGTCACGCCGTCAGCACCGCCACCGCGGGCCCATGTGTTCACGCCGCCAGCTTTGTAGGCATTCCATCCCAGCGGCAGCACGCCCCATGGATAGGAGCCATGCGGCGCGGCCGGACAGGGAAATATCCAGCCGGTGTCAAGCACGGGCGCCTCGGCCTGACTGAGAGCCCAGCCGCGCACGCGCATCTTGGCGCTGCTGGTCATGTTGGTGAAAATCAGCGCGACGCAGGCGATCGACTCCTGTATGGGCCAGGTCGCGGTAATGAATTGATATGTGCCGGTGGCGCGCAGCACGTCGGATTTGCTGTCGCGCTGCAGGTTGGCCGGTCCCAGCGCGCCGGCCTGGCTCGATGCCGTCAGCGCGGCACGGTCGGCGGCATTGTCGTAAATGATTCGCAGGTTCGCCATCGGTTCAATCCTTGGATGCCTTGAGCAGAGCAACCGCCTGCGCATGGGTGATATCGACGCCGTAGCGCATGAGCAATGCGGCGGCACGCTCCAGAGAAATGCCGCCGGCAGCCAGTTGTGCACGGTAGCCGCGCACTTCGGCGCCCAGGCGGAAGCGCGCCGACATGGCATAACGCAACAGCCATGGCAACACGCCACAATTGCGCTGCTCGCGGTAATGCACCATTTCGTGCACAAGCAGCGCGCTGTCGCCACGCGAGGCCGGCCGCACCAGGATGAGGGGCCAGACGGTCATGGCATCGAATCCTGCGGGTATGTATCGGGTTGAAATTATCATGGCTATCCGCAGTGGTAGGTGCAGGCGATCAAACGGGTTTCTGATGGCGTGTTGAATGAAATCGACTCGCGCGCCTTGGCAACCGTGTAGGAATGTAAAACGTCGTCCGCCTGGCGCATGCCCTTGCCAGGCATGCTGGACGTGGTGATGTAGTCGCCGGCCTTGATATCGCCGCCTTCGCCGCAGACATTGACTTGACCTTCGCCAACCGAGTTCAGGGTGATCAATTTGTACTTCTCAGCCATAAAAGCCAGACCAATGATGCCCCTGAGTGCTGCTGGCGGGTCTTCCGGGTCCAGCGGACGCTGCCCAACGAAGACGCCGATTACGTTTTTCTGCTGCGGCCTGGTGGCCAGCGCATTGATCGCAATCGTATTCGAGATACCGCCGTGGTGAGCAATGGCCAAATCGATCAGGATATCGCCCTGTAGTGGCTCATAATTCAACTCGACCAGACCATCATGGCTTCCTGTAAATGGCCCGTAGTTGGCCCCAACTCCACCTGCATAGAAATCGTAGGCGCCACCACCACCAGCCGCCTCGATGCCATTGCCGTAACGGCTATCCGCAACAATGGCCGCCTTGGTTCCACCATCCACTGCGACCTTGAGGCCAATGTAACTGTCACTGGTGATTTGGGCACCGTATCCGGTGACGCTGCTGGCGAACAGGCCCCACGAGCTTTTGCTTCGCGCATATACGCCAAATCCAGAGCTGGATTCGCCTGATAATGCCATGCCGCTGTTGCTATACGCTCGAATTCCCTGCCTCGGATTCAGCGAAGTGTATGAGCCAACTGAAAGAATTGCCGGGCCAACCATACCCATTGTCACCAGCGGCTCAACTCCGTTACCCCCCGCATCGCCATACAAAATCAACTGGTTCTTATTACTCTCATTCAATGCAATACGCTCGCCGCTAGCGGCCGTCTGCACCAGTCCTCCGGTGATGGTCGTGCCCAAAATCGTCACGCCAGTGATCGTTCCTGCCGTCATGTTGCCGAAATTGGCACTAAGGGCCGACAGGCTGCCCACCTTCAGGTTCGACAGGTACGGCACGCCCCATACCGTATTGACCCCATCGTAGATACCCACCGACTGAAACCATGCCTGGCCGACTGCCGGCGCGGTCGTCGGCTGCGCCACCCAGGCGCGTGTCTCGTCCCAGGTGCCGGTGGCCGGATAGGCGGTGCCGGCGCGGGATACCGACGCCGGCGTCAGGTTGAGCGTGAAGGCATCCGCCAGCGTGTAGGCGATAGCGACCGATGCGCCATTGGTGCCATTCGCTCCGTTGGCACCATTGGCGCCGTTGCTTCCTGGCGTCCCGTTCGTTCCTGCATAGCCGATTGCCGCCACCGTTGCGGTCGACCAGTTGATCGGCGAGGTGGTGGCGCCGGCGCCGTCGACCAGATTAACCGCTCCTTCGTATAGCGTATATCCCAGCGCTGGCGCCGCCGGCTTGGTCGCGCTCCAGCCCGTCACCGGCACGGTGTTGTAACTGGCTGTCGCCCACGTCCAGATCGCGCTGCCCGTAATCGTCGGCGCGCTCGTCGCCCACTGGTAAGCGCGTGCGGTACCACTCTTCACTCCTGGCACACCCTGCGGCCCGACAGCGCCATTCACCGCGATTGATGCAATGGCGGCGTTCGCATAGCCGACCGTCGATACGGCGGTATCCCCCGCGACGGTCAACACCCGCGTTGCAGTGAATAATTGCAGCCCAGGCGTGCCAGGATTGGCCGGAACCGACACCGACCAGCCATCAATGACGGAATAAGTCGAATTGATGCCGGTGGCCCAGACGTATTTCGTCACGCCGCTTGGTACCGCTGGTGCCGTCGCCGCCCACTGGTACAGATATGCCGTTGCAGTTTTGTCGCTGACTAGTCCCGCTGATCCATCGAAAACCTTGGCGATGACCTGGCTTTGCGTATACGTCACGCCATCATGGGAAATCTGTGCGGTCACGGTCACGGAATTTGCACCCATCGCCGTGAACGCCAGGCTGCGGGCGTTACCAGTACCCGTCAATACGCTGCCGTTGGTGGCACTCCAGGTGACCACGCCCGGAATGCCGAGCGGCTGCGCGCGCAACATGATGACCGCCGGCGAACCGTTGCCGGCCTCCGTCACATGGAAGGCCGGCGCATCCGCCTGCAGAATCAATGCCTTGCCGGCACTGGGGTCGATATTGCGCGGTGTTGTGCCTTGCAACATCGCATCACGATCATTCAAAACAACGCTCATACGAGAATTCCCACTTTGCAATGCGCACTTTCCCAGTTGGGCGCCAGGGAAATCACGATCCCAGGCACACCGGCTTCCATCCCGAAGCGCTGGTTATAGATCACGATGGGTTGGCCCAGCTCCAGCATCAGCATTTCCGGCAGCCCCTCGAACTCGTAGACCATGCGCGGTGACGACCACAATGCCAGTTGGCGCGCCGCTTCGGCATCCGCATCAGCGCGACGCAGCAGCATCGTGTCTTGCTGGACTGGATCGAGCGTCTGGCGATAAATGGTGCGCACCGACGCGTTCGTGCTCGTCGCTGTCAGCCATTCGGTCGCGAACAATTCTTTGTGCTGGGCGGGGATCGACGTTTGCAGGCCTGGCTGCACGGTCCAATTTTTGCAGAAACCCAGCTTCACAGCCGCAACGACCTCGGGACGCACGGTCGGCTCCAGCGTATCGCCCACAATATGTTCCGGACGGATCTCGGTCGGCGTACCAGGGGCCGGCAGCGCAATCTGGATCAGGCGCAGCTGGCCAAGCCGTGACAGCGCTATCTGCGCGCCGACGCTGGCCGTGAGTGCCTGGCAGGCGCTGATCACATTGGTACGGCCTTGCAGGTACAGGCCGACAGGCTGCTGGTGCGCCGCGTCGAATGCCGCCAGGCTGGCGATATCCAGATCGGCGCTGGTGAACCTGTCGGCCGCGCTGCCGTATCCTGTGACCAGGCGCTGCACCAGCGCCCCGATGGTGTTGGCGTATGCGCCCGGCTTGTCGCCCTGCACCGATACGGTAATGGCGCCGACCGGGTTGGCATTGAGCGTCAATTTCCCCGTGCTGTTGACCGCCACGGCCGCCACCGGCAGGCCGTTGTCACGCACCTCGAAAATGCTCTCGCACGCACCGTCATGCACCTGATACTGCAGCATGACCGGATCGACCAGCAAGGGTGTGATGTTGTGCACCTCACCAAAGGACAGCGGCAAAACGGCGTCGGCATTCAGCGAGCTGGCCAACTTGCTTTCAGTGGCCGGCGCGTTGAGGCGCTGCATCTTATCGCGCAGCTTCAGGGCCAGCATGTCGCGTCCCTTCGGTGCGATATCGGCCACGATGCCGTTAAAGATCATGCGGAAATCCGCCCTTGGCCAGCGCGGATCACCTATCCATGCCCGCACCGGCCGGTTCGTCCAGACGCTGCCGGCACCGAGCCAGCCGTCACGTTCGCCATTGGCGTTGCTCAACTCAATATCGCCGGTGGAAAGACTGGCCTCGCCATCGAGCGACAGCTGCTCGCTGAACTGCACGCCCGTCGACACGATGGGCTCATAGGCGAGGTTGGACGGCGTGTCTGCCGGGCCAGTGACGAAAACGCCAGTGGACAAATACTTGGTCGTCTCCACGCCCGAGACGCGTACATCCACCTCGATCAAAACCAGTCGAATCGCCAGCGGGTTTTTCAGCCAGGCCAAGAAATCTACATCGTTCATGCTAATTTACCCTTCATCTTTTCTGCATAAATGGGCGCCATTGCCGCAGATTTGGCACCGGCCACTTGCTTGTTGGCGGCCTTGTCCGACGCATCGTAATTTCCCAGAATGATGTCGCCGGTTTGCCTGGCCTGATCGGCACGTAAGCCCCTGAGCTCTTCGCGCGTAGCCTTGTTCTCTTCGCGCAGGGCGCGGATCTCGGCCACGAGAGCGTCCGTATTGCCGCCGCCCTGACTTGGCGCACCACCAAAATAGCGACGCATGGCGGCCGCTGCTGCGGCATCCACCACCATCTCGCCCTGATGCAACTCGGCCGCATAGCCGTTGAACGGCACACTGACCAGGCCGCCGGCATGGGAGCCATCGAACGGCACCCCCAGGCGGGTGGCGACACCCATCGCCGCCCGCAGCTCGGCGATGGCCTGAGCCACCGTCAGCATGCTGGTATTGAGCGTGATCAGGCCCGACACCTGGGCCTTGAGCGCGTCCAGGCTGGCCTGCTGCATGTTGACCTGCGCAGCCGCATACTTCAGCGCCTCAGCATTGGCCGCCTGCACCAGCGCGTAATCTGCCGCATACTTTGTGCTGCTCGCATTCACCAGCTGGGACGCCGTCAGGAATGCCTGCTCTGCGGCCGACAGGCCCGATTGCGCTTCCGCATCGCCACCCCTGGCTGCCGCCAGCGTTTTCTCGAATTGCGCCCTTGCCTCGGCATATTTCTGCTCTGGCGTCAGGGTGGACAGATTGCCCAGGGCCAGGCCGGCACTCATGCTATTGAGGCTCGAAACCCAGTTCTTCACCTTATCGAGCGCACTTTGCGCCGCCGAGCTTTCGGCTTGGTAGGCGCTGGTCAACGCATCCTTGGCGGTCACCAAGCTCTTTGCCGCCGCATCACGCGCGGCCGCCGCCGCTTTTTCCACCTGCACCTGGTCGAAGAGCGCCTTGTTGACGTCGGCGATGCCAGCGCGCTGGATGGCCAGCAACGCCGTTTCGCTTTTCGTCAATTCGTTGAGCTGCTGCTGCAGGTCGCGACGCTCGCTGGCAATCTCACTGGCGGTCTTGTTCGCTGCGGCCAGGTCGCCCGTGGCACCGGCCAGCTCGGCCGCGTAGTCGGCCGCCTTCTTGAACGGTTCGGCAAGGGCAATCAATCCCACATACATCGCCTGGCCAGCAGTCGTATTCAAGTCCTGCGCCAGCACCAGAGCCTTGAACTGCTCGACAGTGTCCACACCCGATATGCCCAGCTTGCCCATGGCATCGTTCACCGATTTCGTGATCGGTGCCATGCGCTCCGCTTCCGACAGAAAGTTTTCGACGAAGAAGCTGGTGCCGCCGGTCAGCTTGTCAAGGCCGCCGGCCGCGGAGATCAGGCTTTCGCTGAGCGCCACCGCGCCCAGGCCGGTCGTATTGAAGGACTTGCCCAGCACGGCCAGAACGTCGGACACTTGCATGTAGTCGTTGGCCACGCGCGCCAACGTTTCCAGATAACCCTCGCCGACGGCCTGGTACTGCTCCAAGCCGCTCACGCCGAACTTCGCCATGTCGTCGCCCACCTTGGAAAACGCCGCTTCCAAGGCCTTCTGCAGTTCATCGCCCTTCAAATTCTTCAAACTGATCTTGCCCAGGTCGACCACGAAGGTATTCAGCTGTGAGGTAAAAGCGGCGCCACCCATGCCCAGCAGGTCCGCCGCGCCGACAATGGTGTTGCGCAGACCCAGGATAACTTTAGTAAATTGATCATCGGCATCCGTACCCAATGCCTTCATCGACGTGCGGTATTTGTCACTGGAAAACCAGCCGCCGTCCTTTTTGGTATCGGTGTACTGGCTCGCATGCAGGCCGCCAGCACCCACCTGGCTCAAAGTCGCCTTGTTTGCGATCAGGCCGGTATCGAGGTTCGTGACATTGCCGCCGAAGATGGTGTTCGACACCTTCGAGAAGAAGCCGCCCGTTAAAAAGTCCACCGATTTCGTAAGAGCTGCGGCGGCGCCGAGGGAGTCCGACGGCATGGCGCCTGTCACGTCCGACGTCCGTACCAGCAAACTGCCCAGCCCGCCGATGCCGCTCACGATCTGTTTGAGTGACACGACCATCGAGGAGGAATACGCCAGACCCAGGCCGCTGTTTTTCTCCATAATAGCCAGGCTATGTGCAATCGATTCGGATTTCGCAGACGAGTCGCCCAGCACTGTTCCGGTGCCGTTGGCGGCCTGACGTTGTTCGGATACGCTAACGCTGCCCCCGCCTACGCCGCCCATTATCGTAGCGCCGATGGCGACGACAGCGGCCAGCGTCGCGGCACCAGCGGCCAAGTTCATTGGGAACGGCAGCGAGGCCAAGGCCTTCACCACGGCCGTAATGCCCCAGGCGCTGGCCTCGGTCGCAGCCAGGCCGGTTGACGCGGCACTGGCAGCAGCCTCGCCGCCCACCTTGGTGGCGTTCAGTGTCAGATTGGCTGCCACTTCTGCTTCTTTGAAGAAAATCTTCTTGACCATCGATTCGACAGCCATCGCCATTTCGTATGCGCGAAATGCTTTTTCTGCAGTTTCCATCAACTTGTAGCCGGTGCTGTTTTCCTTGAAGAAGCCCTTGGCGGCCTTGGCCATTTCGCCATACGACCGCACCTGCGCCTGTGCGCCCTGCTGTGCGGCCATAGCCTGTGCCTTGGCGATTTTGTCCGGATCGCCGCCGGCGTCCTTCATCGACGCCGCCAGCTGCGCGGCAATTGCTGCCTGATCGCGCGAAAAACCGGTCAATGCGGTGGTCATGCCGCCGATCGCCTGTCCGACGGCGCCGAAGCTGGCCGCCATGCCCGATGCCGCGTCCTTGGCAGCGTTGTCGACCGCTGTCAGGATGTCGAGCAGTTCCTTGGCCTTCGTCACATCGGTGCCGGCATCGAGCGCGCCCAGGGTGGCTGCCGTGGCCGCCTTTTCCTTTTGTAGGCCGATCATGCGCGTCAGGTGGTTGACTTCGGCCTCGTCCAGGTCCAGATCTTGCGGGCCGCGGCGTGCCAGGCGGTCTTCCATACGGGCCAGCGTCAGCGCCTCGATCTGCGCCTTGGTCAGCCCAAAGGTGGCGATTGCCTGCTTGTTCGCTTCGATTTCATCGAAAGCGGATGCAGCGTCCTTGTCGCGCTCATCCTTCAGCTCTTCAATCGCCTTTTTCACGTTCTTGCCAGACAGCAGTTGCGCATCTTCGGCGGCGACCTGGGCGATCAGCACGCGCACGCGCTCAATGTCGGCAGCGTTCAGTTTCGTCTTGTCGGCCAGGATGGCGGCATTGAGCTTAACCGTCATCTTTTGCGCATCGGTCATGCTTTCAAAACCGAGCGCCTCCAGCTTGTTGGCCTCCAGCTTCTCCTGGATCGAGGCGACCAGTGTCTTGTAAGCGTTTTCTTCCTGCTTCAAGGACTTAGCCGCGCCTTTGTCGGCGTACTTCAAATTGATGCGGCCCAGGATATCGTTGTAATCAGCCGCGCTCAATCTCGCCTTATCGAGAACGGCAATCTCAGCCGCCCGCTGCTCCACATTCGTGGCATATGTTTTCCTAAGCGCCGCTACCGCCTCAGCCCCTTGGAGGAGTTCCGCGCTGACTTTTTTATTTGCTTTGGTAGCGATCTTTTCGCGGATCACATCCATTTCCTTGTCGATGTCCCTCAACAGGTCGATGGCCACACTGCTCGACGTGCCGCGCGTACCTTGCTCATAAGCTGCCCGGCGCCGCTCAAGTGCAGCCAGCTGAGCGTAGGCGTCGGCATTGTCTTGCGCTTCTGCCTTGCCTACACCCTTGGCCTTGAGATCGATAATTGCCTGATACTTCTCAATCTGTTTGTCCAGTGCAGCATTGATTCGAACGCCAGCCTCCTCAAGAGACTCGGCGGCTTGTTCGGTGGACTCTTTAGCCTTTTTCCCGAATAGCTCCCATGCCAAAGCAGCGGTTCCCAGAATTAGAATGATGGCCCCGATAGGGCCGCCCAAGAACGCAGTAGCTGCGCGCAGGGCACCCATAGCACGCGAGAGGACCCCAGTTGCGGCAGCAAGACCAGTTTTTGCTGCCGTTTGCGCTACGTCAGCTGCCGCGATTTGGGCGCTGATTCGCGCCTGCTGCTGGCCCAGGATCGCCAACTCTGCCAAGGTCGCAGTGCGAGCGGCTTCAGCCACTGCGAGCTCTGCCGTCGACCGTCGCAGGATCAGCATCGCGTAGCTCTGTGCGCCTGCTGCGGCCGATGCAGCCATGGCAGCCTCTGCGGCCCTGATATTGGCGTTCGCTTGCGCCAGTCGAGCAATCATTTCCTCACGCGCGCCCACGATGGCCAGCTGCGTGGCCGCCAGCTGCGCCACTTGCGCATCGGCTCGCAGAACTTCCGCCTGCAATGTCGCCAGCGTCGCCGCTTGCAACGCGAAGTGCGCCGTCACTTGTCCGTATGTCTTGACCGTCCAGCCCGCCATCCAAGTGCCGATCTGATAGGCGGTCAAGGTCTTGAGGACGATGACCAGTGCACTCAGGTTTTTCGACAGCAAATCGATGGCGGCTGTGACCATCGCAACAGTGCCGTTGGCTTGGGCTTGAATGCCGAAGAACTCCAGCATTTCGCTCTTCAAATTGGTGAAGGCACCAGAGATCGTCTGGATTTTTTTACTCTCCTCGCGCAGCGTCTCCAAAGCCTTCGGCAGAACCTCAGACATAATTTGTGAGGTAATAAGTCCTTCCGTTGCCATCCCTTTTAGCGCACCTTTACCAACGCCCATACCTGCCGCGAGCGCATCCATCAGGCGCGGTGCGGCTTCGTTGACGGCGTTGAATTCCTCGCCACGCAGCGTGCCGGACGCGAACGCCTGCGACAGCTGCAGCTGAGCCGACGCCGACTCGGTCGCCGTGGCCCCGCTCACGCGCAGCGCCAGGTTGACGGTCTCGGTGATATCGGCCACCTGCTTTTGCGTGGTCCCGAGCTCGCGCGTGCCGTTGGCAATTCGGGCGTACAGCACCCCCGTGCTCGCTAGATCCTGCTGCGACGTCTTCGCAATGCGTTTGACGGCGTCGTAGGACGCGGCATAGTCGGCGGCGGAGGTCGACGCCAGGCGCAGCTGCGCCGTGAATTTGGCGTATTCGTCGGCCATCTTGATGACTTCGGCCAGGCCGGCGCCAATGCCGATGCCGGCCAGCGCCGTCTTCATGGCATTGGCGGCCGCATTGATCTTGTCCTGGGTTTCCGTGACGACGCGGCGCGCCTGGGTCATATCGGCCTGCAGCCGGGCAATGTCTGCCCGCAGGCGAATTTCAAGATCACCGACGACCATCGCGACTCCAATACAAAAGCCACCTCACGGGTGGCAGACGAAAAAAAGACCGCCACATGGACGGTCTATGCAAGAAACAACTCAAGGGCGCGCGCTGCTGCGCGGTCGTGGCTGACGCGCACGGCAATCGATCCGCCCCAGGGCGGCCGGCAGTCGCGCTGGGTGGCCCGGTGCGATTCGGCCAGGTAGTCGATGGATAGGCGCCGCAGCAGGCGCGCCTCCCACGGTTCCAGTTCGAAGCCGCGCGCCACTTGCCATGCAGCCATCTCGGCAAAGGTCACCGGCCCGGCGCCCATGCCGGCGGCAACGGTCGGCCCAAGCTCGTAGAGGTAGGCGATCAGGTATTCGCCGTCGTCAAAAGGCGGCATTTCGATCTCGCCGCCGTCACGCTCGATGCGCTCGCGGCGCGACAGCTTGGCGGCATCGGCGCGCGCGCCGGGCGCAGCCTCGGGCACGGCGCCGAGCCAGGCGCTGTGCCGCACGAACAAACTTAGTTCGTCGCCGAGGGCTTCGTAAAATTTGCCCAGTCATTCAGGTGGGTATTGACCTGGGTGGCGATAAAGCCAATGCTGGTATCGAGGTAGACGGCCCGGTGCAGCGCTTCGCCGGCCAGTGCGTCGTAGTTGATGTTTTCGAACGAATGCGTCAGCGCGGTCAGGGTGTCGGCGCTTTCCTGAGCCTTATCTTCGGCGGACTGGTCTTCCTTGCCCTTCTTCTTCAGGCGGGTGAACAGTTTGTTGTTGTTGGCCGCCTGGACCTTGGCGTATTTCTTCGAGCCGGGGCCATACAGCTTGATGCGCATCGGCTTGCTGGTGTCGGGCTCGCCATCGGCGCCGTCGGCGTACATCAGTTCGTCATTGGCATCTTTCAGATGCAGGGTGGCGGTTTCTTCTACTGCGAATTTGCGGATATCCATGGTGTACCTTTCGAGGGAGATAAAAAGCCCGTGCCCGGCCCGCCCGCCCCTCGAAGGGCGAAGCGGACCAGGTCGGTGCTGGGGTGGCCTGTGGCCGTGATGGTTGCCGCTTACGCGGTGAGGGTGTCGGTCTGGCGCAGCAGGGTGAAGGCGCCCTTGACGGTGTCGTTACTGGTGCCCAGGTTTTCGATGAACTTGGACACCTGCGCCGTGAAGTAGCGCACGCCGCCGCCCTGTTTTTCCACCTTGAAGGCGGGAACGGTGTAGTTGTTGGCCGCCGCTTCAATGATGATCTGGCCAGCGTCGTCTTCGACCCAGGCGCATTCCATTTCAGCGTTCGGCAGCTTGTAGCTGCCTTTTTTCTCGCGGTCGTGCGCACTGCCCACCGTCGCCAGTGTGGAGGTGCTGTATTCGCGGCCTTTTACGCTGCCAACACTGGTGATGTCACCGACTTCGACCCAGGTGAGAGCCGCGAAGGCGGCCACCGTATTGTCTGCCGGCCGGGTCGCGCAGACAAACAGCTTGGTGCCGGCGACTGTCTCAAAATCATTGGGAAATGCCATTTTGATACCTTTCAATAAAAAAGCCCGCACGCAGATTGCGATACGGGCGGGCTGGAAAACCTGTGGATCTGACTAATTTTCTTCGACGTAGACCACCTTGAAGTCGCGCGACTGCTGGTAGATACCGGCATCGACGTCGCTCATGTCCGGGCCGACCACATCGCGCATCACACTACGCACGGCAATGCCGGCGACATTGCCGGTATGCGCTCCCGCACCCAGCCTGGCCGCCTGCAGCACGGCTTTTTGATCCGGATAGGTGCCGGCGTGCACCGTGACCTGGACGCGCGCGGTGACCTGGACGGCGCGCTGGCCCAGCGAGACGGTCGGCAGCTCGACCCGGCTGATTTCGGTCAGGCCGATGGCAGGCAGCGGCGTGCCCTGCGGCACGGTACCGGCTACGATGCGCACCGCCGGCACCAAGGCCAGCAGCGGCGCATGCGCGACCAGCAGCGCGCGGATCACTTTGATGGCGCTCATTTCTTGGCGCGTGCCTTGCGCACGGGCGCGGCCGCAACTGGGTCGCCGTGGGTGGCGACGTCGATGACTTCGACGGCCTCGCAGCGGCGGATGTAGGCAGCAGCACGGCGCACGCCGCGCGCGGCATCCGTCATGGTGTATTCGGTACCGGCCTGCAGCTCGATCACGGTCACGCCGTCGATCGATCCGGGCATGGTTTTCAGCATCTTGATTTTCATGGTGGTCCTAATCGGTTTCAGCCGCAGGCACGTTGATGCCCTCGGCAGTCAGGCGCTTGCGGATCTGCGCGCCCACGGCGGCGATGGCAGCGTCGGGCTTGGTATCGAATGCAGGCCGAATGAACGGATGCGGCTTGGCGCCCGGGTGGTCCACCACCATGGCGCGCGTCTGGCCGATGACCAGGGCGCCCTTCTTCTTCGGCACGATCTTGTGCGGCTTGGTGCCGAACTCCACCATGGGGCCATACCAAGCGCGCTTGTTGCCCACGCGCACGGATGCCGTGACTCGGCCGCCCTTTGCCTTCGTGACCACGCGCACACTGCGGCGCAGCTCGCCACTTTCAACGGGGATGTTCTCCTGCACCTCGGCCTTGAATACGTTGGCACCCTGGCGCAACGCCGAACGCATGATGTTGCGCTCGATATTAGCCGGCAGGGACTTGAGAAAATCGTCCAGCGCCTTGCCGCCGGTGATATTGCGGTCGTCAGCCATCATTGCCCCTGGGTTGAATATTGCTCAATAGTCATTTCCAGCCATTCCCGGCGGCCAATCTTGGCCGGGCCGCCGACGATCTGGAAAAACTCGTCGATGTCACCATGCAGCGTGATGCGCATGTCGGAAGTGATGCCGCGCAAGTAGCGCATGCGCAATCGCGCCCGGCGCGTGGCCACGGCCAAGCCCTCTTGCACGGCTTCCGACTTGCTGGGCAAGGCATCCTGCACCTGGACCGGCACGCGTACGGCGAACGGGACCCAGCCACCAGGCTGCGGGCCGTAGCCGTCACCGGCATCAGCCGATGTTGGCCGCTCGATGGTGACCCGGCTGTCCAGTTGGCCGGCGCGCATCAGACGCCATTCCCGATGCGGTGCGGGCGCAGCAGCTCTTTCGAGCTCAGCGGCAACCGCGCCACCGACACGGCCAGCACGCTGTCCTCGCGGTTTTCGTACATGTCGCCGAACAGCTTCAGGATGCCAAGCTTGATATCGTCCTCGATTACCATCGGAAACTCGCCGGCGGTACCGGCCATGATCGCCGCATCCATGGCGGCAATGTCGGCGAACACCTGGCGGTTCAGGTAGGCCAGCGCAGCGCGCTCAGCGGCCGAAAGGATCAGGCCGATCACTTCGTCCTCATCGTTGCCGACGATGCGCTGGTAGCCCTTGGCCAATTCAGGTGTCAGGAACATGGATTACTTGTCCTTTTTCTTCGACTCGACCGGTTCAGGCACTTCGAGCACTTCCAGGCTCAGCGCCGCGTCAACCAGCTCGGGCGGGCATTCGTCACCTGGCTGGAACGTTTCGGGGTAGATTTCGCCGTCGCGCACGCCACGGAACTCTTTGCTGAAAATCATGGTGATTCCTTTCAAGGGTCGCACCGGGCCAGGCAGGCCCAGTGCATAGGGTTTTAGGCTGCGACCGTCAGCGCTTTGAAGACGTCAGGGTTCAGCAGGCCGCCACCGACCCGCTTGGTGGTGTAGAAGTAGATATACGGCTTCTTGGTGTAGGGATCGCGCAACACACGCACGCCCACGCGATCAACGATCAGGTAGCCGCGCTTGAAGTCACCAAACACGATCGGCTTCGAGTTGGCTGCGATGTCGGGCATGCCAGCGATTTCGGTAATGCCGTAGCCCAGCATCGTTGCGGGCTCACCAGCCTGGAACGACGGCTGCCACAAGTAGTTGCCTTCGCCGTCTTTCAGCTTGCGCACTGCCTTTTGCGTATTCCGGTTCATCGTCGCACGGGCATTGCCGGTATACTCGCCTGGCAGCTCATACACCAGGTCGATCAGGCCATCCGCAGTCAAGGAGGCGGCCGCGCCGCTCTTGACGGTTTTGATGTCGCCCCAGGGGTGCGCCGCCGCATTCGAGCCGCCAGTGATGTAGGTCAGCAAACCGTTTGGCTTGTTGGTGCCGTTGCCGGTCAAAAAAGCCACACCTTCCTGCAGTGCGAACTCGGTTTCGACCTCGCCCGCCAGCCAAGCCTCCAGATTGACGGCCGAATCATCCAGCATCTGCTGGGTGGCTGCCGGGTTGGCGTACAACTCACCCGTGTTGTAGGTAAGCATGCCGAACGTCGACGTATTGGTTTCGGGACGCGGATCGGTTTCGCCGACCCAGCCGGAAGTTGTGCCGCGGCTACCGAACAGCTTGCTGAAACCAGCGGTGCTGATAGTCTGACCGGCGCACAGGCCGCGCATTGGCGACAGCACCACCAGGCGATCGGTGATCGTACGGTCCCATTCAACAGGCGCCAGATAGCCGCCTTCGCTGGCCGTGCCCTTGTTCAGCGACGCCTGCACATCGCCACGCTTGAAGTGCGCGCTGAAAGCTTCGGTATATTCCTTGTCCTTCAGGGCGCCGGTGGCGCTGTTCATTTGCGCGGCAACGATTTTTTCATTTGCGGCATCGACGGCGGCCTGCAACTTGGCGATGTCGGCATTGATGTTGTCCACCTTCAATGCCTGCAGCGCGTCGGCGTTACCCTTCTTGATTTCGTCCAGCTGCTTGGTGTGCTCGGCCTTGAAATCGTGGAAGGCCTTGTTGACGCCCTCGATCAGCGCATTCACGTCGCCGTCGGCGCGCACGGCCACGATACCGCGCGGGATGGGTTGGCTGGCCTGGCCGGCGTGCGCCGCCAGGGCGCTAGCGATCATCGCCGTGGCGATGCTGGTCATCATTACTTTTTTCATTACTTGCCTTTCAGATTGTTGATCAGGGTTTGCAGTGACGCTGCT
>RCMZ01000618.1_pt1 | contig 16534 bp, 15 predicted proteins | sample 2041141 | NCBI WGS metagenome assembly RCMZ01 (sample SAMN09708263, study PRJNA481090) | Wastewater metagenome, whole genome shotgun sequencing project. | biome: sewage; isolation source: Davis station wastewater (DW) | place: Antarctica: Davis Station | collected 2010-03-01
TCGGTGCGGTAGATCACTTTGATCGGCAGGTTTGGACCGGCGGTGCCGTTGAAGGTCACTTGGTTCCAGTTGGTGGTTTTACCGGCGAAGATATCGGCCAGTTGAGCGCTGGTCAGGTTCAGCGAAGTCTTGCCGTCCAGGTGAAAAGGCACGGTGACCGAGGTAGCAGCGGTAGGCACTTGGATCAGCGCGCCGAAGCTTGCTTTGCCCAGGGTGGCGTGAGCGTCATACGCAGTCAGTTCGGCGGCGCTGACCAGCGAATCGCTACCGGCGTAATCGACGGTGATACCAGGAGCCAACTTGATTTTGGCGGAGTCGTTACCGAAGAAGGCTTTTTTGCCGTCGCCGCTGCCCACACCCTTGTACGCTTCAAAGCCAGGGATCGAGGACGCCAGGATGCCGGTGCCGGCGGTGGTGCCATAGAGTTTTTCCGGCAGGGTGGCACCGCCACCGACAACAGCGGCCATGGATTGGGCCGAGGCCAGTGCAGCAACAGCCAGGGAGGCCGCGATCAGAGTGCGCTTAAACATGAAGATTCTCCTTTCGTCGTGTTCATACGTTGAGTGAGTTGTTCTTGCATGACGCCATATGGCGCTCGGGCTCCGGGGCTGTGGTGCAGGTGTTCCGGTCGAGGCCATGGGTTAGAAGTTCGCAGCTCGCGGTGACAGATAAAGGAAAAAACCACGGGAGGAAGGCGCTGTTTTCGAGGTTTTTTTCACGGGTGTGCAGGGTGGTTTGCGAGGCTCTGGCGCGGGGTGTGAGGGTGTTTGTGCGACGTGCCGGGCTACAGGCCTGGGCCGCTGGTGAGGGCTTGGCGCGACATGAAGCAATGATGAACCCGAGGTTGAACGGGCTAATGCTGGGGAGTGCGGGCGCGCAAGGCATCGGCAATCGGCATGTAGCAAGCAGGCTTGCCTGCGCTGGGGTGCGTAGCGCCAACGGCCACTGCGTGCCCGAGCGCGGGCGCGCCCGCTTGCTACAGAGCGGGTGGGCGGGAGGGTGCATTCACTGCACCAACTGATTGATCTCGATGATCGGCAACAGCACCGCCATGACAATCACCAGCACCACCGCGCCCATGATGACGATCATCAGCGGTTCGAGCAGTGCGGTCATGCCCATGGCGCGGCGTTCGATGTCGCGGGAAAGGGTTTGTGCGGCGCGTTCGAGCATGGGCGGCAGGCAGCCGGTTTTTTCGCCGCTGGCGATCAGGTGAATCAGTACTGGCGGGAAGACTTTTTCCACCCGCAGGGCCGAGGCCAGGTTGACCCCTTCGCGCACTTTGGCGGTGGCGTCGCTGACACTCTGGCTCAGGCAGTCGTTGGACAACGTCTGGCGCGCCGCTTCCAGGGCCCGTAACAGCGGCACCCCGGCGCCGCCGAGGATCGCCAGGGTGGACGCGAAGCGCGCAGTGTTCAGGCCCAGCACGAAGCGCCCGATCAGCGGCAGGCCCAGTACGCGGCGGTGCCAGGCCAGGCGGGCGCGGGGGTTGCGCAGGTACAGGCGCCAGCTCCACACCGCCGCCGCCATCACACCAAAACACAACCAGCCCCAGGCGCGGATAAAGTCGCTGGCGTTGAGCATCACCAGAGTCAGCCCCGGCAGGTCCTGGCGGGCCTGGGAGAAGGCGCTGACCACCTGCGGCACCACGTAGCTGAGTAAAAAAATCACGATGGCCACCGACACCAGCCCCACCACACCGGGGTAGATGAACGCAGTGAGGATTTTGCCGCGCAGGTTGTTGCGCTCCTCGATGTAGTCGGCCAGGCGTTCCATGACCTGGGCCAGGTCGCCCGACTCCTCCCCCGCCGCGATCAGCGCCCGGTAGATGTCGGGGAAGTCCCGCGGCCGCGCCGCCAGGGCTTCGGCCAGGCGCATGCCGCCGCGCACATCGGCGCGCACGGCGCTGAGGGTCTGGGCGATGTGCTTGCGCTCAGCCTGCTCCACGGTGGCGCTCAACGCCGCTTCCAGGGGTAGGCTGGCGCCCAGCAGGCTCGCCAGTTGCCGGGTGGCCCAGGCCAGGTCGTTGTCCGAGAGCTTGGCGCCAAACAACCCGGCGCCGCTGCTGGGCTGGCTGTCCAGTTGCACCTGCAGGGCAATCAGGCCACGGCTGCGCAAGGCGGCCAGGGCCGCGCCCTGGCTGTCGGCTTCCAGGTGCCCGGTCTCAAGGTTGCCCTGGGCGTCGGCGGCTTCAAAACGGTAGCGATTCATCAGGTGTCCCGTGTCACGCGCAGGATTTCTTCAGGGGCGGTGGCGCCACTGCGCACCCAGCGTTCACCGTCCTCGCGCAGGCTGAACATTCCCGCCACCCGCGCGGCGGCGCGCAGGGCCTGTTCGCCGGCGCCTTGGTGGATCAGGGTGCGGATGTCGTCGTCGATGCAGAACAACTCGTGGATGCCCGTGCGCCCGCTGTAGCCCGTGTGGTTGCACGCCGCGCAGCCCACCGGGCGCCAGGTGCCGGGTGCGCTGGGGTCCTCTTGCTTGCATTGGTTGCACAGGCGCCGCACCAGGCGCTGGGCGAGCACGCCGAGCATGGACGAGGCCAACAGGAACGGCTCCACCCCCATGTCGATCAGGCGATTGACCGCCGATACCGCATCGTTGGTGTGCAGCGTCGCCAGCACCAGGTGCCCGGTGAGGGAGGCCTGCACGGCGATTTGCGCCGTCTCCAGGTCGCGAATTTCGCCGATCATGATGATGTCTGGGTCCTGGCGCAGGATGGCGCGCAGGGCCAGGGCGAAGGTCATGTCGATCTTGGCGTTGACCTGGATCTGGCTGATGCCCGGCAGGTCGTATTCCACCGGGTCTTCGACGGTGAGGATGTTGCTGGTGCTGGCGTCCAGGCGCGCCAGGGCGGCGTAGAGGCTGGTGGTCTTGCCGCTGCCGGTGGGGCCGGTGACGAGCACAATGCCGTGGGGCTGGCGGATCAGGCCATCGAGCTTGCCCAGTACCTGGGCGTCCATGCCCAGGGTTTCCAGTTGCAGGCGCCCGGCCTGTTTGTCCAGCAGGCGCATCACCACCCGCTCGCCATGGCCGGTGGGCACGGTGGACACACGAATGTCGATGGGCCGCCCGGCCACGCGCAGGGCGATGCGGCCATCCTGGGGCAAGCGTTTTTCGGCGATGTCCAGTTGCGCCATGATCTTGATCCGCGACACCAGCGCGCCGTGCAATGCCTTGCGCGGCGAAACCACGTCGCGCAGGGTGCCGTCGACGCGGTAGCGCACCACCGAGTGGGTTTCGTAGGGCTCGATATGGATGTCGCTGGCCTCGTCCCGCGCGGCTTGGCTGAGCAAGGCGTTAATCATACGGATCACCGGGGCACCGTCCTGGGTGTCGAGCAGGTCGGTGATTTCCGGGATGTCCTGCATCAGGCGGTCGAGGTCCACCTCGTTCTCGGCCGCGCCTACCACTGCCGCGGCGCTGCCAGTGTCGGCATAGGCGCTGGCGAGCAGGCCGTCGAGTTCGTCGTCGCGCACCCGTACCAGCCGCGCCGGGCCGAACTGGCGCCGCGCTTCGCCGATGCTCCAGCCCGGTGTGGACGGGCAAATGGTCAGCACCGCGCCCTGCTCGTCTGCCCCCAGCAGGATGCGTTGGGCCTTGGCCCAGGCGTAGGGTAAGGCGCTCATCTCGCGGCCCTCGTCAGGGTTGGCGTAGCAAGCGGGGCGGTCATGGGGCGGGCACCGCGCGCAGGGTTGCCCGCACCGGGGTGGCGGGCGGTACGCCTTGGGCGGCGTTGGGCAGTTGCGGGGCTTGCATGTCGGGCATGGCCCAACTGCGTTCCGGTTGCAGGCCGCCCTGGGCGCGGCGCATGAAGTCGTAGCGGTTGAGGGTGATACCGCGCCCCGCCGCGCTGTCGCGGATGATGTAGGGCCGCAGGAAGACCATCAGGTTAGTTTTGTTGATGGCGCGTTTTTCGTTGCGAAACAGTGCGCCGATGCCCGGCAGAGTGCCCAGCCATGGCACGGCGTCGTTGCTCTGGCTGTAGCCGTCCTGGAGCAGGCCGCCGAGGACCATGATCTGGCCGTCGTCCAACAGGATGCTGGTGTCGATCGCCCGTTTGTTGGTGACCGTGCCGCTGGAGGCGGCGGTGGCCCGTTCATCGACGCTGCTGACTTCCTGGTAGATGTCGAGCTTGACCGTACCGCCCTCGGAAATCTGCGGGCGCACGTTGAGCTTGAGCCCCACTTCTTCGCGCTGCACGGTTTGGAACGGGTTGTTGCTGGTGCCGCCACCCCCGGTCACGTAGCTGCCGGTGACGAAGGGGATGGTCTGGCCGACGAAGATGCTCGCCGCTTCGTTGTCCAGGGTCAGCAGGTTGGGCGTAGACAGCACGTTGCTGCCGCCCTTGGCCTTGAGGGCGTGGGCCAGCACCTTGAGGTCCAATACCTTGCCCACGCCGGGGATGTCCACAGTGCCGTTGACCAACCCCAGGCTCAGGCCGCCGGGTAGCACGTCGAGGCTGGTCTTGCCGCCGGTATTGATGCCGCTACCGCCCAGGTTGGCACCGCCGATCACGCCTTTTCCGCCCAGGTTGCCGGTTTGCCATTGCACGCCGAATTCGCTGGCGTCGTCTTCGTTGACTTCCACGATCAGGCTTTCGATCACCACTTGGGCGCGGCGCTGGTCGAGCAGGTCGATGACTTCGCGCAGGTTGCGGTACAGCGGGTCGGGGGCGGAGATCAGCAAAGTGTTGGTGGTGGCGTCGGCCTGGATGGTCACGCCGCCGGCGGTGAACGCCACGCTCTGCTCATTGGCCGTCGCCCCGCCACTGCTGCCCGGTGCGCTGGCGCCCTGGGCATAGCCGCTGCTGGCCGGGGTGCCCGCGGGCGGAGGGCTGCTGCCGTTCTGGCCGCCACTCTGGCTGGCGCCGGTGGTGGCGCCCATGGCGCCGAGCTTGGCCCGGGCATCGTCGCTCAGGCCGCTGTCGCTTTCGCCGGTGAGCAAGCCGCGCAGGGCCTGGGCCAGTTTGCCGGCCTGGGCGTTGCGCAGGTACACCACGTGCAGGTTGCTGGGGTTGCTCTGGGCGTTGTCCAGTTTGTACACCAGGTTGCGCGCCAGCTCGGTGCGCTCCGGGCTGCCGGCGCGAATGATGATGGCGTTGGAACGCGGGTCGCCGAGCACGGTGATTTTTTGGGTCGGGTCGTTGCCCTGGCCTTCGAGCAACTCGGAGACCATGGCGGCGATATCGACTGCGATGCCGTTCTGCACCGCCACCACATCGGTGTCGATGGCGCTGGGAGTGTCGATGCCGTCGATGATGCGCGCCACCCGCTCGAGGTTTTCTGCGTAATCGGTGATGACCACCGTGTTATTGCCTGGGTAGGCGTTGATCGGGTTGTTGGGCGAGACGATGGGGCGCAGCACCGGGATCAGGTTCACCGCGTTTTCGTATTGCAGGCGGAAGGTGCGGGTCAGCATGCCGTTACCGGCCGGTTGGTCGGCGCTGTAGAGCGGCCCGCCCAGCAATTTGGCGTCGGCCTCGGGCACCACTTGGGCGACGCCGCCGACGTCCACCACGCTAAAGCCCTGCATGCGCAGCGCCGCCAGCAGCATGTCGTAGGCCTGGCGCGCCGGCACCTGGCCCTCGGACACCAGGGTCAGGTTGCCCTTGACCCGTGGGTCCACCAGAAACTGCTGGCCGGTGGAACGGGACAAGGCGCGCACCACGGCTTGGATATCGGCCTCGACGAAATTGAGCTGCACCGGTTGCTCGCCCAACGGGTTGCGCGCCGGAGCCGGGGCGTTGCTGGCCGCGCGGCTGCGCCCGGGTTGGCTGATGGGGTGCTGCACCCGGGGCTTGGGCGCCAGGTCCGACTGGTTGCGCAAACGGTCGGCCAGGGCGTCGCCGCTGCGCTGGGTATTGGCCAGGGGCCGGCCCAGTTCGCTGTCCACCAGCAAGGGCGGTTGCGGCGTGGGCGGGTTGCTGCTGCATGCGGCCAGCGCCAAGAGGAACACGGACGCGACCTTGCGGTACTGACGGCGCAAAACTGACTGCTTCATGAAGCTTCCTTAGCGCCAGGCGCCTGATCCATGCGTACGGTTCCGGACAATGTGCTGCGCGTGTCATCGAGCGCCGCGCCGCGCTGCAAGCGGGCCTCGATGACGTTCAGGGACAGTTGCCGAGGGTTGCCCAGCAGCCAGCCGACCAGCGCATCGGCGGGGGCTTTGTCGAACGTCAGTTGCCAGGCCGGGTTCCCAGAGTCGGGCGGCTGGAGTTGGTAGTGCTCGCCCAGGCCGCTGGCGTGCAGGGACTGGCGCAGTTGTTGTTCCAGGCCCGGGCCGGCGCCCTGCCCCAGGTCGCCGAGCAAGGCGTCCAGGGCTTGGGCCTGGGCGCGCACCTTGGGGGTTTCGGCCTGCCAGTAGGCGAGTTTTGCCAGGGCCGGCCCGATCAGCACGCTCCAAACCAGCAGCGCCGCGAGGGCCAGGGCAGCACCGGCCAGCAGGCGTTTTTCGCGCAGCCCCAGGGCCTGCCAGAACGCCTCGGCGCGGGCCGTGAGGTGGCGCAGACGCGCCTGGGGTGCAGCGAAGGAAACCTTACTCATCGTCCACTTCCTTGGGGGCGTCGGGGGTTGGGGCGGCGGCCATGGGGCGCAGGGTCCAGCCGGCGTCGCTGGCACTGGCCTGAATGCCCGCCTCGGCCAGGGTGGCCTGCCAGGCGTGGTCGGCGGGTTTACGGCTGTCAGCCAGCAGGGTCAGTTGCAACTCGCCATTCTCGAACACCAGCTCTTGCACGCTGGCGGCGATAAACGGCATGGCCGTGGCGGCGTGTTGGATCAACGGGGTGAAACCGGCCTCGCCCGCTACGCCGCTCTGCCGCGCGGCGAGTTGCTGGCGGGCCTGCTGCAAGGGGTTGAGGATCACCGGTAATTCGGGAAAGGCCTGCTTGACCCGCTGGTGGATCTGCGCCTTGAGCTGTTGGCCCCGGGCGGCTTCGCGGGCGGCGTAGAGGTTCAAGCCCAGCGCCCACACCGCCACCGCCAGGGCGCAACAGGCCAACGCCTTGCCCCACCCTTGGGCCGCGTGCCCACGGCCCAGCACCCCGGCGTGCAAGCCCCAGCCCGGCGCCGGCCCAGCCCAGCGCTGCTGGCTGGGCAAGGGCGCGGGCAGGCCTGCGGGGGCAGCGTCCCCCAGCCACTGCACGTCGGGGCCGGCGAGGGTCAGCAGGTCGGCGTCAGCCGCCTCGGGGTACACCTCGGCGTGCAGCAGGCTGTGGCGCAGCAGCAGGTAGCCGTCCCAGCGGCACGCCACCGGGGCGCCGCTGGCCACTGTCGGCAAGGCGTAGGCCGCCGGGAAAAGGCCGCGCAACGTCAGCCCACACTGGCGCAACAGGGCGCCGAGCCGCGCCAACGCATCACGGGGCAGCCAGGCCAGGGCCACCCGGCCGTGATCGTCGCGGCGGCCATGGGCAATGAACATTTGCTGCGGCGCGCCGAGGATCAGCCCCGCCACCGCGCACTGCACCGCCGCCGTGACCTTGGCCGCTGGCAACGGCGGCAGTTCGAGGCTGGCGAGCACGCTGTCCTGCGGGTGCAAGTAGGCCTCCAGCGCGGGCAACTTGGCGCGCTGGCCGAGTTGGGCCAGGGTGCAACGGCCCTCCTCACGCACCTGGCCGTTACGCTCCAGCCAGGCGAAGGTCACTTCGCTGTTGGCCTGCAAATCAGCCAGGGGCGGCAAGGCCATGCGCAACAGGCTCATACCCCCACCCGCGACCAGATCACCCGGGGCATGGCCTCTTCGCTGCGGTACAACAACACGTCGAGGCTGACCCGGCGCCTGTCGCTGCGGGCCTGGCCGCGCAGGCGGAACCACTCGCTGGTAATGCCGACCCGCACGTCGTCGACCACCAGGTGCGGCATGCGCAAGCGGTTGACGAACTCACCCCGGTTGATAAACCACTGGCCGCTGTCGCGCTCTGCGATCAAACCTTGGGCCCGGGCCAGCGACAGCCCCGGCACCACCGCCGCCAGCACCGTGGCGCTGGCGGTGTTGCCATTGACCCAGGTGTTGGCCGGCAGAATCGTCAGGTACGGCGCCAAGCGCGCCAGCAAGGCGTCGTCCACCCCTTCGACACCACGCAGGTCATCGAGGCTGCGCAGCATGCTGTATTGCGCCCGCTCGGGTTTGGCCGGCGCGTTGGGTGAAGTGGCGCGAGCACCTGGACTGACGGGGGCTGCGGGCACCGGCTCACGCTTGGCAACACGGGGATAGGCATTAATGACCCGCTGGCTGATGCGCTGGCCCACCGCCGGGCTGACGCCGAGCAATTGGCACAGGCGCTCGAAGTTCTGTAACTCTTGCGGGTCCGGGCGCTGGTTGGCCATCAAGTTGCGCAGGTTGAACTTGCCCTGCTCGTCCTGCAATTGCCCGGCGAAAGGGCCAGCGCCCTGTTGCAGCACGATGGGCCTGGCCCAGGGCTGGTCGAGGCGGGTCGCCGCTTCCTGGAGGCGGGCATCGCGCAGCACCTGGCGGCTCAGCTCCACCGCGCCGAGCAGGCGCCAGGTGCCCTGGACCCGTTGTTGTTCGGCCTCAAGGCTGCGGGTGAACAGGGTCTGGCGGTTGAGCATACCGCCGGCGATCACCGCAACCACGGCGGCGATCAGCAAGGCGCTGATGATGGCCATGCCCTGCTGCCCGGCCGGTGCTGGCGTAGGACGCTTCATGGCCGGCCCTACAACTGCCAGGAGCCGATATCGGCATTCACGCCCTCGCCGTCGGGCTGGCCGTCGGCGCCCAGGGAAAAGATGTCTACTTCACCATTAGCGCCGGGGTTGAGGTAGTTGTAAGGGCGGCCCCAGGGGTCATTGGGCAAGCGGTCCAGGTAGGCGCGCCAGTTGCTGTTCTTGGCATCGGCGGGGCGTTCCACCAGCACCTTGAGGCCCTGGCTCATGCTGGGGTAGGTGCCGTGGTCGAGGCGGTAGAGCTTGAGGGCTTGCATCAGGCCGCCGATGTCCTGGCGCGCGGCGGTGGCCCGGGCCTGGTCGGGGCGGTCGAGCACCTTGGGCACCACCATGGCCGCGAGAATCCCGAGGATGACCACGACCACCATGATTTCGATCAGGGTAAAGCCGCGCTGGCGGCGCCCATGGCCCTGGGAGTTGATGCGTGCGATATCCATCTCGACGTTCCTTGGCTTGATTCGATTCGCCGCGAAGTGTTGCAAGAAGATATGTCAGAGGTATTGAAAAACCTCGGGAGGTTCGGTCAGCAAGCGGTCAAGGGCCGGGGCTAGTGTGCAAGGCTCTCCCCTGCCCTGGAATGCCCATGCAGCGCCCTCGCCGGCAAGTTGGCTTTACCCTGATCGAAGTGCTGGTGGCCCTGGCCATTATTGCCGTGGCCATGGCCGCGGCCGTGCGGGTGGCGGGGCTGATGACCCAGAGCAACGGCCTCTTGCGTGACAGATCCATTGCCCTGCTCGCGGCCCAGAGCCGCATGGCCGAACTGCGCCTGCAAGCGCGCCTGCCCAATGGCCTGAGCCGCGTCGATTGCGACCAGGGCCGTTTGCTGCTGCGCTGCGAACAACGCATCGCACCGGCCACCGACCCGCGCTTGCTGAGCATCAACCTCACCGTCCTAGACCGCAGCCGCGAGGCACCGCCACTGGCAAGGCTTGAGACCCTGCTGGTGCGCCCGCTGTAGGCACAACCCGTGGGAGCAACGCTGTGGGCCCTGCTCGCGATAGCGGTATTTCCACCGCGATAAATGCATTGCCTGGACCGGCCTCATCGCGGGCAGGGCCCGCTCCCACAGGGGTGCCGCGGGCCAGCCAGCATAGGTGATCGACACCAGGTTCTGTGGGAGCGAGCCTGCTCGCGATGCCAGCCAGCACCTTTGCCGCCTCAGGCACCGCTGTCGCGAGCAGGCCCGCCCCCACAGGGGGCGTTGTGAGGTATGTGGATTAGGTGGCCAACTCCCGCAGTTTGGCCAGTTCTGCCGTCGGCAATGGGATGCCCGCGGCCAGCGACTTGGCCCGGGTGCGGTAGCGGCGGTCGCCCGGCAGGCGTTCCAGGCCCACGGCGTGCATCTGCCGGACCAGTTCGGCGCTGCGCTGGGCGAAGCTGTTGCCGCCGGATTTGCTCGGGTCGATCACGATAACCAACTGCCCGGTCCAGGGCGTTTGCGCACCGGGGTGCTGGGACCAGTCGAACTCGAATGAGAAGTTGCCCCCGGTCAGCGCCGCCGCCAGCAGTTCCACCATCATCGACAGCGCCGAGCCCTTGTGCCCGCCAAACGGCAGCAAGGCGCCGCCATTGAGGATGGCTTTGGGCTCGCAGGTAGGCTGGCCGAGGCTGTCCACGCCCATGCCTGGGGCCAGTAGCTCGCCCTTGCGCGCGGCGATCTGCACGTCGCCATGGGCGATGGCGCTGGTGGCCAGGTCGAACACGATGGGGTCACCCCCTTCGCGGGGGGCGGCGAACGCAATGGGGTTGGTGCCGAACAGCGGCCGCTGGGCGCCGTGGGGCACCACGCACGTCATGCTGTTGACCACACTCAGGGCTACCAGGCCTTCTTCGGCGAACGGCTCGACATCCGGCCACAACGCCGCGAAATGGTGGGAATTACGAATCGCCAGCACCGCGATCCCGGCGCTGCGCGCCTTCTCCACCAACAGCGCGCGTGCTGCGGCCAGGGCCGGTTGGGCGAAGCCATTGGCGGCGTCCACGCGCACGAAGCCCGACGCCACGTCTTCGACCACCGGCAGCGCTTGGCCATCGACCCAGCCGCTGGCCAGGGACGACAGGTAACCGGCGATGCGGAAAACGCCATGGCTGTGGGAACCGTCGCGCTCGGCGCGGGCACAGTTGTCGGCCAGCACCTGGGCCACGGCCGGCGAGGTGCCGTGGCCCAGGAAGATGCGTTGCAGCAAGTGGCTCAGCTCGGCCAGGCTGAGGTGGGCCGTATCGGGGGATGAAGGCATTCTGAGGCTCCGGTGCATTGTTATTGGAAGTGGGCTACAGCGGTTCGACTATCCAGTCATGCCAGTTAGCTGTCAAATATTGACTTAATGACAGAAAACATTCACCTTCTGCCTCAAGTGCTGAATAACAACAGGAAGCAGCCTTGAGCCAGCCTATCAAACAACGCCTTGAAAGCAGCTTGTCGACCGCCGCCGCGTCGGGCCGGGCGATTGCCAGCTACATGCTGGCCAACCTCTATGAGCTGCCGTTCCAGACCTCGGCCGATATCGCCGCCAAACTGGGCGTGAGCGAATCCACGGTCGGGCGCTTTTGCCGCTCCATCGGCTACCGCCACTTCAAAGCGCTGAAAAACGACCTTAAGGCCGACCTGGGCGAAGGCCCGTGGCTGGTGGGCGATCGCCTGCAAGAATTCCGCCAGCAGGCGAACAACAGCCCCCAGGGCCTGCCGCGCAGCTTCGAGCTGGAAGTCGGCGCCCTGGTCAAAGTCTACGAATACAGCCTGACCCCGGCCTGGCAAGTGGTCAGCCAACGCCTGGCCACGCGGCCCAAGGTGTTTGTCGCCGGGTTCCAGACCGAACGCGGCATCGCCGCCTCCATGGTGCACTTACTGCAATACCTGCGCGACGGCGTGCAGCAGGTGGACGGCTGCGCGGGCAATTTCGCCGACGTGCTGCTCAGCGTGCCCCAGGAATGTGCCCTGGTGGTGTTCGACGCCCGCCGCTACTCGCGCCACGCCCTGACCCTGTGCCGCAAGGCCCGCGAGGCCGGGATCGCGGTGACGCTGGTCACCGACACTTTCTGCGACTGGGCCGAACAGAACGCCGACGAGGTGTTTCGCGTGCCCACCGAGTTCAACCTGTTCTGGGAATCCACCGCCACCATGCTTTCGCTGGTGCACCTGATGGTCAATGAGGTGTGCAAGCAACTGGGCCCGGACGTGGAAAAACGCCTGGAAGCCACCGCCGCCCTGCATAACGAGTTCGTTGGCTACACATCGTCACCCGCTCAAAAACAATAATCGAGGTGCTACATGAAAAACGTCGTCCGCTTTGCAAGTGCTTGCGCATTGGTCGTGGCCGGTCTGTCGACCGCCCAGGCCGAAGTCCTGAAAATCGCCACCGAAGGCGCCTACCCACCGTTCAACTACGTGGACTCCGACAACAAACTGCACGGCTTTGACGTGGATATCGCCAACGCCCTGTGCGAGCGCATGAAGGTCGAGTGCACCATCGTCGCCCAGGACTGGGAAGGCATCATCCCGGCGCTGATCGCCAAGAAATACGACGCGGTGGTTGCCTCGATGATCGCCACCGAGGAGCGTAAACAGAAAATCGCCTTCACCAACCACTACTACCGCACGCCGTTGTCGGTGGCCGTGGCCAAGGACTCGGACATCACCGACGCCCAGACCCAGTTCAAGGGCCGCACCGTGGGCGCCCAAGCGTCTTCGACCCAAGCCATCTACGCCGAAGACGTCTACGACAAGGCCGGCGCCGACGTGAAGCTGTACCCGACCCTGGACGAAGCCAACAGTGACCTGGCGGCTGGCCGTGTGGACGGGGTGATCGCCGACAAGTTCCCGCTGCTGGCCTGGGTCGAAACCGCCGGCAAGGACTGCTGCAAGATCCTCGGCGACGTCGCGGGCACCACCGCCGATGCTTCCATCGCCGTGCGCCAGGGTGACGATGCCCTGCGCGAACGCCTGAACAAGGCCCTGGACGAAATCGTCGCCGACGGCACCTACAAGAAAATCTCCAGCCGCTATTTCGCGTTCGATATCTACTGATCGAGACCACGATCACCTGTGGGAGCGGGCTTGCCCGCGATGAGGCCGCTAGCCCCCGGCGCTGAGTGCCAGGTACAGCGCAATCGCCGGCAGGCCCGCTCCCACATTTCCACACCCCGACTGCGTGCCTGAACAGGCACAAGGCCGGCGTGTGCTCCCAATACCGCGTATGCGAAGGAGTTCGACCATGTTCGAACAGTTTTCCTTGTTATCGTTTGCCAGCGGCGGCTGGGGCGCGGCGTTGCTTGCCGGGGCCCTGGTAACCATCGCCCTGGCACTCAGTTGCGTGCCCATCGGCTTGCCGCTGGGCCTGGGCGTGGCCCTGGCAGCGCGCTCCAAAAAGCGTTGGCCGCGGGCGATGGCGACGGTGTTTTCCACGGTATTCCGTGGCCTGCCGGAGCTGTTGACCCTGCTCATCATTTACTACGGCTGCCAGATCGCCGCGCAGAAGATCCTCGGCGCCATGGGCTACGAAGGCCAGGTGGAGATCAACACCTTCGTCGCCGCCATGATCGCCTTCAGCCTGGTGTTCGCCGCGTTTTCCAGCGAGATCTGGCTGGGCGCGTTCAAGACCATCCCCAAGGGCCAGTTCGAGGCCTGCGCGGCCTTGGGCCTGTCCAAGGCGACGACTTTTCGCAAGGTGATCCTGCCGCAACTGGCGCGCATCGCCCTGCCGGGGCTGTCGAACAACTGGCTGTCGCTGCTCAAGGACACCTCCCTGGTGTCGACCATTTCCCTGGTGGACCTGATGCGCCAAACCAACCTGGCGGTCAGCGTGACCAAGGAGCCGATGTTCTTCTACCTGGTGGCGTGTTTCGGCTACCTGTTTTTCTCGGCGTTGTCCGGGCGCCTGTTCCATTTCCTTGAGTCGTATTTCAGCCGCCATCAACGGAGTGCCCGGCCATGACCTTCGATGACGTGCGCAACCTGCTGCTCAACCCCGACCTGTTGGAACGCTACGGCCCGCGCTTTATCGACGGCCTGCTGGTGACCGGCAAACTGGTGGCGATTTCCTTCACCCTGGGGGCGATCCTGGGGCTGCTGCTGGCCTTGGGCAGGCTGTCGAAAAGCCGCCTGCTGCGTGGTTTCACCGGTGGCTACATCTACTTCTTCCGCGGCTCGCCGCTGCTGGCCCAACTGTTTTTGCTGTACTACGGCCTCGGTTCGTTCAAGGGCCTGTGGCAAGACCTGGGGCTGTGGTGGTTTTTCCGCGATGCGTGGTTCTGCACCCTGCTGGCGTTCACCCTGAACACGGCGGCGTACCAGGCGGAAATCCTGCGCGGCGCGATGCTGGCCGTGGCCCAGGGCCAACGCGAGGCATGCAAGGCCCTGAGCCTGTCGCGCTGGACCACCTTTCGCAAAATCATCCTGCCGCAGTCGTTGCTGGTGGCCATCGGGCCTTTGGGCAACGAGTTGATCCTGATGATTAAGGCCAGCGCCATTGCTTCGCTTGTGACCATTTACGACCTGATGGGGGTGACCAAACTGGCGTTCTCGCGCAGTTTCGACTTCCAGATCTACCTGTGGGCCGCCGTGCTCTACCTGATTATTGTCGAGGTGGTGCGCCGCAGCCTGAAACTGATCGAAGGCCGTCTGGGCCGTCATTTGAACTGAACCAAGCGGGGCCGCCACGCCGGCCCACGCACCAAGGATTCCCCCATGCACTGTCAAACCCTAGTTCTGGGCGCCGGCATCGTCGGCGTCAGCACCGCCCTGCACCTGCAAGCCCGCGGGCGCAACGTGGTGCTGCTGGACCGCCAGGCCCCCGGCAACGGCACCAGCCACGGCAACGCCGGGTTGATCGAACGCGCCAGCGTGATCCCCTACTCGTTCCCGCGGGACATCAGCAAACTGCTGCGTTACGGCCTCAACCAGCAATCGGACGTGCGCTACAGCCTCAAGCACCTGCCCAAAGCCGCCGGTTGGCTGCTGCAATACTGGCAGCACTCTTCGCCCAAGGGCCTGGCGGCCGCCACCCGCGCCATGCTGCCGCTGGTGCAGCGCTGCGTGGTGGAACACGATGAACTGGCGACGCCCGCCGGCATGGGCGCGTTGATCCAGGGCGACGGCTGGGTCGAGGCGTTCAACGACGAAGCGGCGTTCGCCAAAGCCCGGCACGACGCCGAAGGCCTGGCCGAGTACCAACTCAACTACCGCGTGCTCGACCGCCAACAGATGCACGCTCTGGAACCGGGCCTGCACAGCGATATCGTCGGCGGCCTGCACTGGTTGGACCCCAAAACCGTCAGCGACCCCGGTGGCCTGACCCGTGGCTACGCCGAACTGTTCCAGCAACGCGGCGGCACCTTCGTACTGGGCGATGCCTTGAGCCTGTGCCAGCACAACGGCCAGTGGCAGGTGGACAGCGAGCAAGGCGTGATCTGCGCCGAAGAAGCGGTGATCGCCCTCGGCCCCCAGGCGCCGGCGCTGTTCGAGCCCCTGGGCTACAGGATCCCGCTGGCGATCAAGCGCGGCTACCACATGCACTACGCCGCCCTGCCCGACACCCATTTGCATCACCCGGTCCTCGACCCGATTGGCGGCTACGTGCTGGCGCCGATGGTGGGCGGCATTCGTTTGACCACCGGCATCGAGTTCGCCGACAGCGACGATCCGCTCAATGAAATCCAGTTGCGCCGCTGCGAAGCCCTGGCGCGGCGTTTCTACCCCCTGGGCGAACGCCTCGACGCCGAACCCTGGCTGGGCCGGCGCCCCTGCCTGCCGGACATGTGCCCGGTGATCGGCCCGGCACCAGAGCACCCGGGGCTGTGGTTCAACTTCGGCCACGCCCACCACGGCTTGACCCTGGGCCCGGTGTGCGGGCGCCTGCTGGCGGAAATGATGACCGGCGCCACACCTTTTACCGACCCGACGCCTTACCGCGCCGACCGCTTCCAATGATCGCTGGAGACCTGAGCATGCCTAACCCCTCTGCCCTGCTGGAGACGCCAGCGATGCCCCACCCCGACACCCGCAAAGTGGTGGTCGATATCGCCGGGCTGAACAAGTTCTATTCGGCCTTCCATGTGCTGCACGACATTGACCTCAAGGTGCGCGAAGGCGAACGCATCGTCTTGTGCGGGCCTTCGGGCTCGGGCAAGTCGACCTTGATCCGCTGCATCAATCGCCTGGAAATCGCCGAAAAAGGCACCCTGCTGGTCAACGGCACTGACCTCTCGGACAACACCCGCCAAGCCGCCCAGGTGCGCAGCGAAGTGGGCATGGTGTTCCAGCACTTCAACCTGTTCCCCCACATGAGTGTGCTGGACAACTGCACCCTGGCACCGATGTCGGTGCGCGGCCTGTCGCGCAAGCAAGCCGAAGAGCGGGCGCGCATGTACCTGAACAAAGTGGGGATCGAAAGCCAGGCCGACAAATACCCCAGCCAACTCTCCGGCGGCCAGCAACAGCGCGTGGCCATCGCCCGGGCGCTGTGCATGGAGCCGAAAATCATGCTGTTCGACGAGCCGACGTCGGCCCTGGACCCGGAGATGGTCAGCGAAGTGCTGGATGTGATGGTGAAGCTGGCCGGCAGCGGTATGACCATGCTGTGCGTCACCCACGAGATGGGCTTTGCCCGGCAAGTGGCCGAGCGGGTGCTGTTTCTCGATGGCGGCAAAATCATCGAAGACGCCCCGCCCAACGACTTCTTCAACGCCCCGCAAAGCCCAAGGGCCAAAGCGTTTCTAGCGCAGATCGTGCACTGACCCGTGGGCGCGAGCCCTGCTCGCGATGGCGGCGTTCCCGCCGCGATAAATGCATCGCCTGGACCGGCCCCATCGCGGGCAAGGCCCGCTCCCACAGGAGCCAACATAGGTGATCGACACCA
>RCMZ01000619.1_pt1 | contig 16534 bp, 14 predicted proteins | sample 2041141 | NCBI WGS metagenome assembly RCMZ01 (sample SAMN09708263, study PRJNA481090) | Wastewater metagenome, whole genome shotgun sequencing project. | biome: sewage; isolation source: Davis station wastewater (DW) | place: Antarctica: Davis Station | collected 2010-03-01
ATGGCCGCCATTGCCGGTATAGCTCAGTTGGTAGAGCAACTGACTTGTAATCAGTAGGTCCCGAGTTCGACTCTTGGTGCCGGCACCAAACAAACAAAGGCTCACAGCAATGTGGGCCTTTTTTTTTTAGCTCGGGCTAACACGGGGCTAACACTAGCCATATATCAGGGTAGTGTTTCAGCAAGTTACAGCACGGTGCTTTCGTGCTAATCGACTCTTCTTCAACACCTACCACTTCTCCGCTGATCACGCCTTCTGCAGCATATTCTTGATGTCGACTATCCCGCTATATCAGCAAATACCACTGCGCAAATGTTATCTTTTGTTATCATTCACAACACATCCAAACCTCTGCTTTTGGCAGTCTAAGCTGTCGCTTACCCTCTATTTAAGCTGACCCTAAATCCGTATTAGGATAAGCTCTTGGATTTGCTGTGTTATTCAGGGGTAGTGGCGTGAACATGGAAAATCATTCTCAAACGGCTTCGTTCTTGTGGTCGATTGCTGATTTGTTGCGCGGCGACTTCAAACAGTCGCAGTACGGGCGGATCATTTTACCCTTTACGCTACTGCGCCGAATGGAGTGTGTACTGGCACCCACCAAGGATGCAGTCATCAGTCAGACCTTCGCCCAAGAAGGTCGTCCTGACAACGTGCGTGAGATGGTTTTACTGCGTACAGCAGGGCAACAGTTCTTCAATGCCTCACCACTCACACTGGGTACATTGTCTGATACGCAAACCGCTTCTGACCTGATGAGCTATGTGCAGTCCTTTAGTAAGGATGCGCGCGAGATTTTCGACCACTTCGAGTTTGAGAACTTCGTCCAGCAGCTGTCTAGCTCAAACCTCTTGTATCAAATCGTTCAGCGCTTTGCGGCAGTTGATCTGAGCCCTGAGCGCATCAGCAACTTCGGCATGGGTATCATCTTTGAGGAGCTGATCCGCAAGTTTGCTGAAAGCTCTAATGAAACAGCAGGTGAACACTTCACCCCGCGCGACATTGTGCATCTGACCACGTCATTGGTGATCACCGGTCAAGACGGTAAGCTTGCTCCCAATAGCATTGTCACTATTTATGACCCAACGGCAGGTACCGGCGGCTTTCTATCGGAAGGTGATGAATACATTCAGTCGATCAGCGAGAACGTCTCGGTATCGCTGCATGGCCAAGAACTGAATCCTGAGTCCTACGCGATCTGTAAGGCCGACATGCTGATCAAGGGGCAGGATGTTGCCAAGATCAAACTCGGCAACACCTTGTCCGACGACCAGCTGGGTGAACAGAACTTTGACTTTATGCTCTCTAATCCACCCTTTGGTGTGGAATGGAAAAAGGTGCAGAAACAAATCACCGATGAGTACAAGCACAAAGGCTTTAACGGTCGCTTCGGTCCAGGTCTGCCACGAGTGTCCGACGGCTCGCTCTTGTTTCTGTTGCATTTGGTCAGCAAAATGCGTGATCCCCGTGATGGCGGTTCACGCATTGGTATCATTCTTAACGGCTCACCGCTATTTACGGGTGGTGCTGGCTCAGGTGAGTCTGAGATCCGTCGCTACCTGCTACAGAATGACCTAGTAGAAGCTATCGTCGCACTGCCCAACGATATGTTCTACAACACCGGCATTGCTACCTATGTCTGGATTTTGTCCAACCATAAGGTGACTGAGCGTCGCGGTAAGGTACAACTGATCGATGGCAGCCAGCACTTTGCGAAGATGCGCAAATCACTCGGTAGCAAACGTCAGTACATCACAGATGAGCAGATCAGTGAGTTGGTGCGCTTATACGGTACTTTTGAAGAAACAGCGCATAGCAAAATCTTTCCGATAGATGCTTTCGGTTATCGCCGTATTACCGTTGAGCGCCCGCTGCGCCTAAACTTTCAGACCAGCGCCGAGCGCATTGAGAAAGCGCTGGAAGAGCGCGCCATCCAGAAGCTTGATCAAAGCGCACAGCAGCAGCTCACTGACGCATTGCAAAGCTTGGATGCCAGCGTACTGCACCTTAATCGCGAGCAGTTTACTAAGCTGTTAAAAAAGGCTCTAACTCAACACGAGATAAACCTCAGCGCACCAGAGCTCAAAGCCGTATTGAATGCGTTGAGTGAGCGTGATCCTGAAGCTGATATCTGCAAAACTAAGGGCAAGCCGGAGCCTGATGCCAGTCTGCGTGATAATGAGAACGTGCCACTTGGCGAATCGGTGCACGCTTACTTTGAACGCGAAGTTAAACCGCATGTAGCCGATGCTTGGATTGATGAAAGCAAGACAGATGCCTTGGATGGTGAAATAGGTATTGTCGGTTTTGAGATACCCTTTAACCGTCACTTCTATGTGTTCCAGCCGCCACGCCCACTGGCCGATATCGACCGTGACCTTAAAGTCTGCACCGACCGTATCAAGCAGATGATCGAGGATCTGTCGGCATGAGTACGCCTAACACGCCACGCGACACGTCGGACGCCAGCTTTGATGAAGTGCTGGCGCTGATTAATACTGCGCGCCAGCAAGCGGTTCAAGCCGTTAATACCCAGTTGATTGAGCTGTATTGGCAGGTGGGAGCTTATATTAGCGCCAAGCTAGAGCAGGCCGAATGGGGCGATGCTGTAGTGGAGCAGTTGGCTGACCATTTGGCTCAGACCCAGCCGAGCCTGCGTGGCTTCACTCGTCGTAATTTATTCCGCATGCGTCAGTTTTATGAGGCGTACCGCAACGATGAGAAAGTGTCAGCACTGCTGACACAATTGTCTTGGACGCATAACTTAACCATTCTCAGCCAGAGCAAGCAGCCTGAAGAGCGCGAGTTTTACTTGCGCATGGCTATTAAAGAAAAGTGGTCAAGCCGTGAACTGGAGCGCCAGTTCAAAACAGCACTGTTTGAGCGCTGCATACTGAACCCCGTAAAGGTGACACCAGCGGTGACACAAACTCATCCTGCAGCCTTGGAGGTGTTTCGTGATGCCTATATGGTTGAATTTCTCGACCTACCCAGCGGGCATGCTGAATCTGACTTGCATCAGGGTTTGCTGGCGCGGCTAAAAGATTTCCTTATCGTACTGGGTCGCGACTTTTGCTTTGTCGGCTCTGAATACCCACTGCAAGTGGGTGGGCGTGACTTTGCTCTCGATCTGCTGTTTTTCCATCGTGAACTGAATTGTTTGGTCGCGATTGAGCTTAAGGTGGGCCGCTTCGAGCCAGAGTATCTGGGTAAGCTCAGCTTCTATTTGGAAGCGCTCGATCGCGATGAGCGTAAACCCCACGAGAACCCGGCCATTGGCGTGCTGCTCTGCGCCAGCAAAGACGACGAAGTGGTCGAGTATGCGCTGAACCGCAGCTTGTCACCGGCACTGATCGCAGAATACAAAACTCACCTACCTGACAAAGCATTGCTGCAAGCCAAGCTGCACGAGTTTTATGCCTTGAATGCTGATCAAGGAGAAGAGCAGTGAGCCAGTTTAAGCCGTATCCAGCGTATAAGGATTCTGGGGTGGAGTGGTTGGGCGAGGTGCCGGAGCATTGGCGGATTGGAAGTTTCAGGCATCTCATAATTTCTGTAAGTAATGGTACTACTGCTGACCAAGTTGATGAGGCTGAAAATACGATTGCAGTGAGTCGGATCGAAACAATATCCAGCGGATCAATTAATTTTGAAAAGACCGGATACGTGAGCATTAGCAATGCTCCAGATCGTTTTTTATTGAACCCAGGTGATATTCTTTTTTCACATATTAACTCTCTGCCCATGGTTGGTAACGTTGCAGTTTATTCGGGTGAGAAACCGTTACTGCATGGTATGAATTTGTTGCGCATACAGCCGCGTCCAGATGTTTCAAGCGAGTGGGTGTTGTATTGGCTAAAGTCAAAGAATATTCGCCAAGAAGTAGAGAGCAGAGCGAAACCTGCAATAAATCAAGCAAGTGTTTCTACCGATTCAGTTAGAGCTTTGCCTGCCTTAATTCCCTCAAAGCCAGAGCAAACCCAAATCGCCCGCTTCCTCGACTACGAAACCGCTCGTATCGACGCACTGATCGAAGAGCAGAAGCACCTGATCGAACTACTCAAAGAAAAGCGCCAAGCCGTTATCTCCCACACCGTCACCAAAGGCCTCGACCCAACCGTACCAATGAAAGATTCTGGTGTGGAGTGGCTGGGTGAAGTGCCGGCACATTGGGATATAGGTGGTCTAACTCGATTTATCGGTCCTGTTGTGGACTACAGAGGTAGAACACCGACAAAAGTAGATGACGGTACTTTTTTAGTTACTGCCCGAAATATACGAGATGGACGTATAGATTATGATGCGTCTCAGGAGTACGTTGATCCTAAGTCTGCTGAGTCATTACTAGCCCGAGGACGCCCGGAAATTGGGGACTTATTATTTACTATGGAAGCACCCTTAGGGCAGGTCGCTTTGATTGATAAAACAGATATCGCGCTGGCTCAGAGGGTTGTTAAATTTAGGGGGCTGCCTAATGTGATGCGCAATAATTATCTTCTGTACTGGTTTATGAGCAAAACTTGTCAGGCGAGACTAGAAACGCTAGCTACAGGCTCTACTGCTCTTGGTATTAAAGCTAGTAAATTAGGGATGATTGAGTGTCTGGCACCCACGCTGAATGAGCAAGATGCAATTATCACTCATATTCAGCGAGAGACTGCAAATAACGATGCGCTTGTTTCAGAAGCTGAAAAGGTCGTTATTCTTCTCCAAGAACGCCGTTCTGCACTAATCTCCGCAGCCGTCACCGGAAAAATCGATGTACGTGATTGGCAACCGCCTAGAGATAAACCGACTCCATCTGCAGCATCACAAGAAACCTGTTCGGAGGCCGTATGACACACCAAGGCCGAAGTGTCCGCCTGTTTCTAGTGGATGAGTCGTACAATGCTTTACTTATTGTTAAATTATAAACTATACGAATTATGACGAATGAGAGCGCAAACCTTAAGGTTTGCCGTCTCTTAGCGTAGACAGTGAAAAACAGGACTAGAGAATGGAAATTCAGCCAGACAAGCAAAATATAGATCAGACGTTTTCTACTACGGTCTACTTCATTGACTTCTACCAGCGCGACTACAAATGGACAGAAGAGCCTGTTCGCAGATTGCTAGATGATATTTTTTACCAGTTCGAAGAGGCTTATTTGAAGCACAGCGAGCTGGAGGCAAATACAGAAAACATCAATGCCCGCTACCCTTGGTATTACCTCAACACCTACGTCACAAATACAGTTGGCGGCAGAGTTTTTGTAGTGGATGGGCAGCAGCGTTTAACAACGTTGACTTTGGTCCTTTTCAAGCTTTTCGACATGGCCAAGTCTATGGGTTCTGAGACTAAAGGCTGGCTGGAAAGAAAGATAGCCGGATACTCTGGCACACAGAAAAACTTCTGGATGAACCATGCTCGTCATAAACAAGTTCTTGAAGGGCTATTTGTTAGCAAGCCACTGGATGAAATAGCTACTGATACGGGCATAACAGCAGTAAACATGATCTCTAATTACAGAGTGATTTCTGACTATTTTGACACTAAGCTTACAACGCCCCACCTACTTGACACTTTTGTTCATTATTTCCTTTTCCGTCTTGTATTAATCAATCTTTCCGTTGAAACCAACCATGTGCCTATGGTTTTTGAGGTGATCAATGATCGGGGCGTCCGCCTCAAGCCTTATGAAATACTCAAAGGCAAACTATTAGGCCAGATTGATAAAATAGAGCTCGATAACGGCAAGTTTAATGATCTGTGGGAAAGCCATGTTGAAGCTGTGAACAGTTTCCGTGATGACGAGGTTGATAGCTTTTTCAGGTATTTATTAAAAGCTAAGCATGCGAATTCGAGAAAATCTGGTCAGCGCTTTGATGGTGATTACCACCGCGAGATGTTTAAGTCAGACATAAATGAAAAGCTCAGACTTGATCATAATCCTCCAGCGGTAAAAGATTATCTGAGAAAAGATTTTCGATATTTTACAACGCTGTATGCGAAGTTATGGCAGGCAACCAAGGAAGAGAACGCGTTATACCCTGCGGTTCACTACAACCACCTTAATGAGCTGGAAAGTCAGTTCATGCTGATTCTTTCCGCTTGCACTGTAGATGATTCCGAAGAAGACTTGAAAATAAAAACTGTTTCACAGGGGCTGGATCGTATTTTTACATTGCTACAGCTACAGGGAGCCTACGATTCCAATGAGTTTGCAGTCAGGCTGTTTGAGATAAGCAGTGAGATCAGAGATAAGCCGGCCAGTGTGATTTCTGAGATCTTTGATAAGCATCTTTTGCTGGGCATTAGAGAAAAACGCGGTAGTGATATTACCGAGATATTTTCTATGCAGCTTTTCAAACCAATGTCTGTTGATCGACTGAACAAACGGTTTACAAGGTATCTTTTTGCTAGGGTTGAAAAATTACTTGCTGAAGGTATGTGCCTTGATATGAAGCATCCATTCAGGGAACTTGTCACATCGAGAGGCGACAAGAATGGCTTTCACATAGAGCATATACTCTCTCGAAATGCAGACAACCTTGGGTTATTTAACGGCGATGAGGAAAGGTTTAATCAGGAAAGAGACAGGCTTGGTGGTGTACTGCTACTGAAGGGCAAGGATAATATATCCAGTAATAACGAAGTGTATTCAGAGAAGCTTAAATCGTATGCGAATACGCTATATTGGAATGAAACGCTTCGTGATGATGCTTATAAAAGCAAGCTTGATTTTCGCGATTTCATGGCGCACCACCATCTATCATTCCGTCCAATGAACTCGTTTGGGCCATTAGAGTTAGATGAGAGGCAAGGCTTATTGTTTCAGCTGATTAAGCTGATTTGGACTCAAAAAACCTGACAAAAACGTCTTGCCAGAATCATATATATGTCTCTTTTTTGATTGCTGGGGCTTGCGGTACTGGGTTTAGGTTTACTTTAAAGGAAATCGCTGGCCAATAGCGAAGGCAGGGCCAGCGTGTAAGTAATAGGACGGACTATGGCACAGAGCAACGAAGCGCGGTTTCAGCAAGACATCATTGACGCACTTGAAGCCCAAGGCTGGTTAGTCGGTACGGCCAGCGGTTATGACCGCCAGAGAGCGATCTATACCGAGGATTTTCTCGGCTATTTCAAAGATGCTTGGCCAGAGCGTTGGGATAAATTCGCTAAGGCTAACCCCAATAATCCGGACGCTGTGCTGGTACAAAAGCTGGTACGTGAGCTGGAGCAGCACGGCACTTTGGATGTATTGCGCCATGGCTTTAAGTTGCCTGCGGTAAAGGTCGAGCTCTGTAGCTTTAAACCCGACCACGGCATGAACCCCGACACGCAAAAGCGTTATCAATGTAACCGCCTGCGCGTGGTGCCTGAAGTCTCTTATTCGCCATATTTCCGTGATACGTCAGCTAAGGGTGGCAGCTATAACCCACGCCTTGATCTTGTTTTATTCGTCAACGGCTTACCAACTGCAACGCTAGAGCTAAAAAGCGAGTTTAAGCAATCCGTAGAAAATGCCAAGCGCCAGTACCGTTACGACCGACCCGTAAAAGATCCTGTTACCCGCAAGCCTGAGCCACTGCTAGCTTTTAAGCGCGGTGCGCTGGTGCATTTTGCCGTCAGCCAGTATGAAGTGGCGATGACGACTAAATTGTCTGGTAAGGATACCTTCTTCTTGCCCTTTAACCTGGGTACTGCCGAAGGTGGTGCCGGCAATCCTATGCCTGAGGATGATGGCCAGTACGCAACAGGGTATTTATGGCAGCGTATCTTTCAGCCTGATGCTTGGCTGAATATTTTAGGCCGCTTCCTGCACCTGCAAAAGAAAACCAGCGAAGATTTTAATGGCAAACCAACTACCCATGAGAGTCTAATCTTCCCGCGTTACCATCAGTGGGATGTGGTCAATCAACTGATCGAAACCACTCGCAGCGAAGGGCCAGGTCAGCGCTATTTAATCCAGCACAGTGCAGGCTCGGGTAAATCCAACTCGATTGCTTGGGCGGCGCACCAGTTGGCCGCGCTGTATGACGAAACAGGTCAGAAACTGTTTAGCTCAGTGATCGTGATTACCGACCGCACTGTGTTAGACAGCCAGCTACAGAACACCATCTACCAGTTCGACCATGCCCAAGGTGTTGTCTTGCCGATTACCCGTGACCTTGGTAATCAAAGTAAATCAGAACAGCTGGCAGAAGCGCTCGCCAACCAAACCCGTATCATCATCGTTACCATCCAGACGTTTCCAGCCTTGTTTGATGCGCTGGACAAGTACCCCAAACTGGCCAGCGGTCGCTATGCCGTGATTGCCGATGAAGCACACTCATCACAGACCGGATCGTCGGCCAGTAAGCTAAAAAGCATTCTCGGTAGTGACCAGCCGGATAAAGAAGAGCTCAGCGCAGAGGAGCTGCTGGATGCCGCTGTAGCAGCCCGCAAGCCCAATGAGCGCATCAGCTATTACGCCTTCACCGCCACACCTAAGGCTAAAACCCTAGAGCTGTTTGGTCGCCCACCGGAGCGTGAGCAAGCGCCGAGCGCAACCAATAAGCCAGAAGCCTTTCACTTGTATTCAATGCGTCAAGCGATTGAAGAAGGCTTTATCCTTGATGTGTTGCAGAACTACACCACCTACAGCACGGCTTGGAAGATCGCTCATGCCGATGGTGATGATGATGAAGTGGACTCCAAAAAAGCCCGCCTGAAGCTGGCGCGCTGGGTACGGCTGCATCCGTATAACATCAGCCAAAAAGTTGAAGTGATTGTTGAACACTTCCGCGCCAATATACGGCACCTGCTCAATGGCCAAGCGAAGGCAATGGTCGTGACCAGTAGCCGATAAGAAGCGGTGCGTTACCAGTTGGCTGTACACGAATACGTTAAGCAAATGAACTACACCGACGTGCATCCGCTGGTTGCTTTCTCCGGTAGCGTGCTCCCTGATGAAGTGATCCCAGAGGAAGTGACTGAAACCAGCATTCTGCTTAACGCTGGCTTGAATGGGCGCGATCTTGCTGATGCTTTCGACACCCAAGACTTCAACGTGATGATCGCCGCTAACAAGTACCAGACCGGTTTTGATCAGCCCAAGTTATGCGCTATGTATGTTGATAAGAAACTGCAGGGCGTGGATTGCGTACAAACCCTATCGCGCCTGAACCGCACCTTTGGCGATAACAAAGAAACCTTTATTTTGGATTTCTTCAACGAGCCGCAAGACATTCTCGATGCCTTTTTGCCGTACTACACCAAGGCAGAACTTATTGATGTAACGAATCCGCAGATCATCTACGACCTGCAAAAAAAGCTGGATGACGAATCCATCTATTACTGGCAAGAAGTTGAGGCGTTTGCTCTCGCTTTCTTTGATCCTAAAGCGCCAGCTAGCAAGCTCAGTTATTACAGTACGCCTGCGCGTGAGCGCTTTGCTAAGCGTTATGCCTTTAGTGTTGAGTCACATAAACACGCGCTGGACTTTAAGCGCACAGCTGAAGCTAACGGTGATAGTGCTGGCTTAAAGAAAGCTGAGCACGCAGTAAAAGAGGCCGGCGAGCAAATTGATCAGCTCGATCTGTTTCGCAAGAACCTACAAAGCTTTGTACGGCTGTACGAGTTTCTCTCACAAATTGTGCCTTACGAAGATATTGAGCTGGAGCAGTTGTGTGTTTATGCCAAGCACCTGCATCCACTACTACGCAGCGATCGACTGGCGCAAGAGGATGTCGATGTGGGCGAATTACAGCTCACTCACTACCGTCTGAATAAGCACGCTGAACAGCAACTGCGTCTTAACGATGCAGAAGGTGAATACGGTCTGAAGCCTGGCAGTGAAGTCGGCACTGGCAAACCGCATGACCCTGAGAAAAAGCGTTTATCAGAAATTATTGAAGCACTGAATGAGATTTTTGGTGCCGAGGTGAGCGACGAAGACCAGCTGCAGTTCCTAACCGGTATCGCCCAGCGCATCAGTCGTCAGCAGGATGTGATGGCACAAGTGAACAGCCATTCAGTTGACCAAGTGATGCACGGCTTATTCCCCAAGCGCGTACTCGACACCGTGCTCGATGCTATGACCGACCATGAGAAGCTGTCACTGGAAGTCTTGGACAATGAAACCAAAAGCCGCGCCTTTGCATTGGCGATATTGAAGATGCTGAAGGTGTTGGATTCAACATCTGCGACTCTTGGCAGCACGGGTTTAATTCGGTAAACACATCCAGAAAATATCTATAGCAAGGGTTAGAGTCCAGCACATCCATTGTGCTGGACAGACTTGGTCAGTGGCGCTATTCTTATTTGAGGTGCCCACCGTACTTGCACACGAGTAAAAAAAGGCGTTACTTACTTATCTATCTGTCATTAAAATCTGTCTTCAGGCCTTGTCGTCGGGGATTTAAACGTGTGCATCTGACCCTATACAACATGGTTTAAAGAAAGGTTTATTATGACTGTCAAAGATCTCGCGTATACCGTCCAGCAACATCTTGAGTCCGCTACTGGCGAACGATTTAAGCGTTCTCACACTTATCAATTGTTTGCGGCTGCTTTTGGTTTCAACTCTTACGCTGGGCTCTGTGCAGACGCGGTCCTAAGTAATTCTAAATTGGCAGACAAGCATGCTCAGTATGACTTTGGTCATGTTAATGCACGCAGCCTTGCGATGGGGTATTCAGCTAAACAGACTATCGCTATAGCAAATGTCATTGAGACATTGCTGGTAGAACAAGAAGTAGTGATTATTAGTTTTAGAGAGCTGATTGCTCGGCTACATTTCAAATCAGGATATGGTGAGTGGCCTGACCAATGGGATGAGAGTGAGCCTGATGAGTGGCATTATGATTATGACCCTGAATTTGGTGGTTTTTGTTCGCTTGCAATGACCTCTTCGCTTTTTTTGAGCTCCCTCTCCAGTGCTGCGAGTAAAGGTAATGCTGATGCCCATTATGCTTTGGCATTGTTACATGCTCCGGTGGTGCGCGAATTTGATGATTGGGGTGAGCCTGCTACTGGAAGTGAATACTGGTATCAGCAATCTATGTCGGGACGCTTGCTTACAGATTATGAACAGCAGTTTGCTGACGATTACTCTGCAAGCACGCAAGGCTTAAAGCAAGAAACAAAACTAGGACGTCCTGTTCCAGCTGATCATGCTGTAAGCGTAAGGCATCTGCGGGAGGCTGCTAACTTAGGACATTCAGTCGCGCTTCTTGCTTTGGCTGAGTTATTTAATGAGTCAGCATTTTTTGACCAACTAGAGTGGCCAGAAAATATCAACCCTTTACGTGTAGCTGAGGTTGCTGAGCGCGCAGGTAGATTCGATGAAGCTAGAAGCTGGCTAACACAAGCGGCTACCTCTGGCTGTGTCGGTGCTATGCAGCAGCTGATTGAGAAGGATAAGTATGATGATCTTTCACAATGCTGGACTTGGGTTTACCTTGCGCAGCTATTGGGTACAGACTTCACTTGGGTTAAAACCGAGGCTATTAATGGTGATGGCTCAGCCTACGACGATTATGTAGGCGGACCAATATATGTTTTAGAGAGTGGAGGGTTAGATCTTGCTCCTATCAGCGAGCGTAAGCAGGCAGAGTCACGTAGTCGTGCTGCAGAACTATTCAAAAACTTGAGTAACATTTAATTTTCTGCATTTTTTAGTGAGCGACTAAGTATTGTATTTACCTTGGTCGCTTTTCCTTGCTTGTATAGTTTTGAATTTAAGTTAGTCGACATATCAGAGTGTGCTGTCAAGTTTATCCATCCACTCTTTCTGTTCTTTCAACGCACGTGATATTTCGCGTAAGCGTGGTCTAAAGCCACCTTTATAAGCGTTACCCGAGGCTTTCTTTTTACCATCAGCGCTTGTCGGTCCGGTGCTGTTTTTCCATGGTTGCCACTGCCTGATTAGCTCTGCTTGTTTTGCTCGCCGCTCTGGTGTCCAGCCGTTCGCCATGATGTACCTCCAATAGTTCGTTTGGCTCTTTTTGTTTTTTCCCCGCGCGAGCGGAGTTGTTGTTGACCTGTACTTGGTTGCCGATGTTAGCTTGCTTCACGAAAGCTATTTGTTTCGGTGCCTTGAGCTCAATCAGTGTTTGCAGCGTGGCTCGTGATTGATTCTGGGCTCTCAGCGCCAGCTTCATGTAGGACTCGAAACTGTTGAGTTGTTTAGCAGTCAGCGCATTAGTAGTCAGCCTAGCAAATAGACCATCAAGCGTATGGGCCTGAGCCGTCAACATACTTTCAGCTCGTGACAGATCATCTGCGTGAATAGCTGCAGATTGTCGCTTGAGTTCGGTAACGACTTCGTTGATTCCTGAGTGCTCTATGTTCTGACAAATAGTCAGTACTGATGCGCTTAGACATTCAGGGCTGGTTACTGTGCGAGCTAAGGCTTGCTCGTTAGTTTCTTTAGGTTGTACTTCAATCTGTAGTTCTTGTTTCATCTGATACCTCGAATGTCTTGTCGCTCGTTGTGGGTGTTTCTTCGTATTGCTGTCTTAGTTTGGTACCCGTTTTGCAGTAACGACTTATCGGGGCATGACAGGCGCAACACTCCAACAGGTGTCTATGAAAATTGTCTCTAGCCACTAGCCATTCAGGTGAACGACTGATTGCCGTTTCTATATGGTGCTGCGGTGCGTTTTCCTTTTGGCTGTCTTGCACACACTGCTCTTCGATCGGTAGCTGTCGAAGGCTCCATGTTTGTGTGGCACGAATCGAGTCGGCAACTAGGCTCGCGTCGACGCCTGCCAGTTCGATCAAGTCATGCTGCTCTAGGTGCTGACTTTCAAGTAACGCTGATGGGCGAGTGCCAACCAATCTGGCGACACGAGCTAGCCAGGCAGCCGATGGTGGTTGCGTTACTGGCGCATTTAACGTGCCGGCTAATGCCTGGATAATCTCCGGCTCGGTGAGAAATCGCTCGAAGCCGTTAACAGCTTTTACTGCTAGCAGATTATCGCCATACCTCTGGCTGGCGCTTTGCTTGATGGCTGCGGTTGTTAAGCTGCTGGCACTCTGAATGACGCTACCATCCACTAGTACAACTAGGTGAAGCCAAGTATACGAGGGACTGGTGCTCACCTTTTCTGCACGCAGTATGGTTAAGATGTCAGTTTTGTGTCCAACCAGTTCTGCTACAAGACTAGGAGGCGGCTCTAGCTCAGCGCGCAGCTTCAATTTGCCATCCATCCCTATCGATATTTCGACGCCGGCCATAGTCGCAGAGCGGATCAGTTCAGTGACAGTCATAGTTCTAACTCCCAGTGATGTGAGCTAATCGACTCTGACGGTGTTAGTGGTTGCGGATGTTGAGGAATCTGCGGAAACCCTTGTGGCTGTGGAGTCTCAGCCTGCGGAAGCTTTGCGGTGGCTTGCGGAAGTTTGGAGTACTGGAAGTTTGATGCTGGAGAAATATTGGTAACTTCCGCATCTTTCAGCAAGTCATCCGCAACTGCAGAGCCTTGTGGTTGCTCGCTCTCCTCATAGTCCTCATTTTCCGCAAAGTCGTTGATTCGAAATGTTTTATTATCGCTGGTTAGAAGGTAGCAGTGCTTGATTAGAATGTTCAGGGTCTTATCGCGCACCTTAGCTGAGCGAATTGCAGGCGGTCCTGATTTGCCAAGTTTGTTGATGTGAAATTCTTGCCAGTTCGCTGCACGCTTAGGATCCAGTAACCAGGTCATCAGGTCAGCAGCACGTTTTAAATCTGGATTAATCGATCCTACAGAGGTGTAGCGCAGCCATTCGTTTAGTGAGTAGCGTGCTAGTTTACAAGCACGATCCATACAGTCACCGTCTATATGATCTGCACCCTCATAAAAGCTCAGCACAGTAGCTAAACGTAATGCTTGTTCGGCTCCTCTCCGCGCAAATGGCTTTAATCCAGCGAAATTACCCAATGGTCCTAGGTCATGTTCGATCTCGTTTCGGAAGTTAACCCATGTTTTTATTGCGTCAGCATTAGGTGTCAATACCGGTGGCGTAACCTCGCCGGTATCAGAGTCGATATGCTCAGGGCTGGTAATTATCTCTTGGCAGCGAGCCCAGTGTGATTGCAGTCTAGGATCATCATAAGCACTGCGCTCCAATGATTCGACGGTGATAAAACAGGTTCCGGCTAGACTGTCTGGTGCCGCCAACAGAAAGCGTGCTAAAAAGCCTTGCCCTGTTAAGAGTGGGTTAGCCAGCGATTCGACTACAGTAATAGGTTGCGCCAGTAAATGAATACTCAAGCGGCGGTTAAAGGCGACACCTGAGCCTTCAGCATTCCCACGTGCACGCGCTCGCTCAAAGCTACCGTCATCATAGCCCTTGGTTAGGCCGCCCAAGGTTGCAGCTACGGTGTCAGACTTGAGTGATGCACCACCTAGCATCTGTCCCCCCTCATCAGTATCCCAACATGCAGCTGGCTTGCCTCTGATAAAATCTCCAGCTATCGGTTCGAATGTAGCGTCGCTGTACTGTGTTTTCGGGTCTGCAGGTAGTGGGTTTTCTGCAAGGTATTCTTCACGAGCTTTACCCTTGAGTTGATCAGCGCAGAGCATGATCTGCTCGTAGGCTTTGCGGTAACGAGTAGTCGCTTCCTTCTCTGCTTCATCGATGACCTTGAATGCTAGTTTTCGAGCGCTAGATTTGCCTTCACCAGAACCAAAAAGAGATAGCATGAACAACGAGCATGGTGCTCCTCCTGGCTTACCTCTTGGATGCCATGCATTGGCACGAGTCTGCGCTAGGTAGGTTGCTGCACCTATAACGCACTGGCCGGCAATAGCCGCAGGCACCTGCTCATGTTCCATAATAGCTTCGGCTGCGCTGCGCAACTCATAGGTCAGTGCATCTAAAGGGTAGGGTGACGGAGGTGCAGCGTCTGGCAGTAGTGGTCTCGGTCTAGAGGGCGTGACTTGCTGCAGGTGTTTGTCAGTATAAGCCCACTCTTTCGCGTAGCGATCTTTTGTTATTTCCATCTCTACGCTCCTAATCGCTGCTTAGCGAGATCGAAACGAGCTTGGTCAGTGGCGCTCAGTACGACACCTTGCGCTTGCATGGCAAGTCCTATCTGGTACACGGTTTTCTCATGCCGTACTGCGCTCTTGCTAGGACCGTGCCGAGATTGTTTATCACTAGGGAATAGATCGCTTACTTCCAAGCCAATGGCTGCGGTTATCTCGGTGACAGTGCAGCCTGCGAAACAATGCACTAGAACTTTGCCGTCCTCAGAGTTGCGAATAGCTAAGCTAGGTGCTTTGTCATTGTGTGCTGGACAGCGTGCAATCCACTTATCTGGTCCATTAGGTTTTGCGGAACCCAAGCGCTGAAGTACAACTTCGATAGGTGCTGACATTAGTGCAGTCCCTCCGGAGTTTCGTATGCTGACGGTGGATCGGAGTTCTCTAGGCACTGCATCAAGACAGAGTGTGTAAACCCCTTTGATTGCAGGATAGTGCTCAAGCTCAACCAACAGGTCAGAGCGACAACTTCAGTAGGAGCTTTGCTAGCGTTGGCATAATCAACGATTAACGGTAGCAGTTGATCTAAGATAAATGCTTCGTGCTCTTCGATGCTGAATTTGGTGTGGAGGCTCATGCAAATGCCTCCCATAACCAGTAGACACAGACTAGAGTAGGAAGGGACAGCAAGCTGGCCAGTTCTGGGGTGGCGAGTAATGAGAGAGCGGTGATAAACTTACCGTGCGACGGGCTGCTCTGCTGGTATTTGGGGGCGGCCTTTTTCATAAGTGCACCTCGCCAGTGTGGTTTGTTATGCGGCGAGCAAGAAACTCAGCAATATCACTCACGCGATATCGAACCAAGCGGCCTACTTTGATATAAGGAAGGTTGTAGCGTCCGGTTGAGCGCCACACAGCAAGCGTGGTGGCTTTAACGCCTAACGCTTCTGCGGTTAGCTTGTCATCTAGGCTTACAGGAAGATTTTTTGGATCGTAACCAAGTTGGGCTGCGATATCTTTTTTGATTGCATCTGTGTCTAGTTCGAATGCAGACATAGTTGCAGCATGTTTTGTAATCATTGGAAGAACTCCGTTACCGTTGGGTGTCGGAGGCCATTCTTCAGGTATTTTGACGCTGTGAAAATTCACTGACCGTAACGAATATTAGGTTATGCGTTACGTATATTAGGTTAACCGTAACGGTTAGATAGTTGTTTTAGGCCGACCACTTTTGCATGCGTATGTCGGTGCGACTGGTTTGACCCATGTCTTGATGCTTGCGGCAGTGTTTGGTAAATAGTCTGTGTAATCTTCATCGACCAATACTTTCCATACTAGGTCCGCCATTTGGCCCAAGCGGATTTTTTGCTCGGTGTCTTTATTCCATAGTCCTGATGCGATTTCTTTAGCGCGTTTTCTAGCGGTTGCTTTGCCTTCATTTAAAATAGAAAGGCCGGACATCTTTGATTGGTTTGTTTTGGTTTTAAACGCTTCCAGTACTGTTTTAGCAATCTTGTTAACGGCAATGTAAAACTGACCCACTAGTGGCAATTCAAAACTGACCCACCTGAAGCAAAATAACCGCCAAATTTTAACTGGATA
>RCMZ01000620.1_pt1 | contig 16534 bp, 15 predicted proteins | sample 2041141 | NCBI WGS metagenome assembly RCMZ01 (sample SAMN09708263, study PRJNA481090) | Wastewater metagenome, whole genome shotgun sequencing project. | biome: sewage; isolation source: Davis station wastewater (DW) | place: Antarctica: Davis Station | collected 2010-03-01
GGCCGGCGGCGTCGCCGCCGTCGCCGCGACCGGCCAGCGCGCCGAAGCGCGCGAGACGCTGCAGCGGCCGCCCGAGGCGCTCGGCCTGCTCTACGACGCGACGCTGTGCGTCGGCTGCAAGGCCTGCGTCGCTGCGTGCAAGCAGGCCAACGAGAATCCGGCCGAGTTTTCCACCGTCGACAAGTTGTGGGACACGCCGCTCGACACCAGCGGCTACACCTTCAACCTGATCAAGATGTATCGCAACGGCACGATGCAGACGAAGGACGCCGAGGAGAACGGCTACGCCTTCATGAAGACCTCGTGCATGCACTGCGCCGATCCGTCGTGCGTCTCGGCCTGTCCGGTCTCGGCGATGACCAAGAATCCGCAGACCGGCGTCGTCGAATACAACGCCGACGCCTGCATCGGTTGCCGCTACTGCGTCGCCGCCTGCCCGTTCGGCATCCCGAAGTACCAGTACGACTCGCCGACCGGCAAGATCGGCAAGTGCGAGCTGTGCCGCCACCGCACCAAGGACGGCCACTACTCGGCCTGCGCCGAGGTCTGCCCGACCGGCGCGACGCTCTACGGGCGCACCGAGGACCTGCTCGCCGAAGCCAAGCGCCGCCTGGCGCTCAAGCCGGGCAGCGTGGCCACCTTCCCGCGCGGCAAGCTGGGCGGGGCGGATCAGAGTTACGAGACCTACGTCGGCAACTACAAGCAGCACGTCTATGGCGAAACCGAGTACGGCGGCACGCAGGTGCTCAAGCTCTCGGGCGTCGATTTCGAGAAGGTCGGCATGCCCAATCTGCCGCCCGAAGCGGCCGCCGCGCATTCGGAGACGATCCAGCACACGCTCTACGGCGGCATGCTGATGCCGCTCGCCGTGCTCGGCGCGCTGACCTTCGTCGCCAAGCGCAACGTGCATCACGACGATGACGAAGGCGGCACCGACGACAAGACGGGCGCCGCCCGCAAGGGGGAGGAGTGACCATGAGCAGGCAAAACCCATCCGCCGCGCCCGTCCAGCACGGCGCTCCGGCGCCCGTCGGCGGCAGCCTGACGAACGCGGCGACGCTGGTCAGCGGCGTCCTGGTCGCCGTCATGGCCGCCATCCTGATCGTGCGTTTCGTCTTCGGCCTCGGCGCCGTGACCAACCTCAACGACGGCTACCCGTGGGGCATCTGGGTCGTCGTCGACGTGGTGATCGGCTCGGCCTTCGCCTGCGGCGGCTTCTCGGTCGCCATGCTGGTGTACATCTTCAACAAGGGCGAATACCACCCGCTGGTCCGTCCGGCGCTGCTCGCCAGCCTGTTCGGCTACACGCTGGCCGGCGTCGGCGTCATCTTCGACCTCGGCCGCTGGTGGAACTTCTGGCACATCTTCTGGCCGGGCTACGCCAACCCGAATTCGGTGATGTTCGAAGTCGCTCTGTGCATCTCGGCCTACATCGTCGTCATGTGGCTGGAGTTCTCGCCGACCTTCTTCGAGAAATTCGGCATGGCGGACGCCAAGAAGAAGCTCAACAAGGTGCTGTTCTTCCTCGTCGCGCTCGGTACCGTGCTGCCGATGATGCACCAGTCGTCGCTGGGTACGCTGCTCGTCGTGATGGGCGTGCAGATCAACCCGCTGTGGCAGACGCAGCTGCTGCCGCTGCTCTTCCTGCTCACGGCGATCAGCATCGGCTACGGCGTCGTCCTCTTCGAGTCCTGCGTCGCCGCGTCGGCCTACCGCCGCTCGATCGAGACGCACCTCCTGCAGCCGCTGGCCAGGGTGATGCTCGGCTTTCTCGCCTTCTACCTCGTCGTGCGCTTCGGCGACCTCGTCTGGCGCGGCGCGCTCGGCGAAGCCTTCAAGCCGACCGTCGTGGCGCTCGCCTTCTGGATCGAGAGCGCGCTCTTCGTCGCGCCCTTCCTGATCGTCGGCAGCGCCGGCGCGCGCCGCAACCCGGCCCGGCTGTTCCTCGCCGGCGTCGCGCTGATGCTGGGCGGCGTCTTCCTGCGGCTCAACGGCTTCCTCATCGGCTACGACACCGGACCGGGCTGGAACTACTTCCCGTCGGTCCCCGAGCTGCTCGTCACGATCGGCATGTTCGCCATCGAGGTGCTCGGCTACATCATCATCACCCGCCGCTTCCCGGTCCTGCCGCGCGAAGTGCAACCTTCCCGCGCTTGATCCGGGATTCAGGAGATAAAGAAAATGTCCAAGAGAGTCACGATCGATCCGGTCACCCGCATTGAAGGCCACCTGCGCGTCGACGTCGAAGTCGATGCCGGCCGTGTCAAGAAGGCATGGGCCTCGGGCCAGATGTGGCGCGGCGTCGAGAACATCCTGGTCGGCCGCGATCCGCGCGACGCGTGGGCGATCACGCAGCGCATCTGCGGCGTCTGCACCACGGTGCACGCGATCTGCTCGGTGCGCGCCGTCGAGAACGCGCTGCAGCTTGAAATCCCCGTCAACGCGCAGTACATCCGCAACCTGATCGTCCTCGCGCACGCCATCCACGACCACATCGTTCACTTCTATCACCTCTCGGCGCTCGACTGGGTGGACGTGACGAGCGCGCTGAAGGCCGATCCGAAGAAGGCTTCCAGCCTCGCCGAAAGCCTCTCCAACTGGTCCGGCAACAGCGCCTCGGAATTCACCAAAGTGCGCGACCGCCTGTCCGGCTTCGTCGGCACCGGCCAGCTCGGCATCTTCACCAACGGCTACTGGGGCCACCCGGCGATGAAGCTGCCGCCGGAAGTGAACCTGATCGCCACCGCGCACTACCTGCAGGCGCTGGAAATCCAGCGCTACGCGAGCAAGATCGTCGCGGTGCTCGGCTCCAAGTCGCCGCACATCCAGAACGTCGCCGTCGGCGGCGTCGCCAACGCGCTGGCCATCGACTCGCAGTCGGTGCTCACCGTCGAGCGCCTGCTCGCCGTCAAGGAGTGGATCGAGAAACTCAACGACTTCGTGAAGAACGTCTACCTCGTCGACGTCGCCGTGGTCGGCGGCTTCTACCCGGAATGGACAAAGATCGGGCGCGGCATCGTCGACTACATCTCGGTGCCGGACATCCCGCTCGACGGCAAGGGCACGCAGTTCGCGCTGCCCGGCGGCCACATCGCGGGCGGCGACCTGTCGACCTTCAAGGAAATCACCAACTTCAACGACACTTACTTCCGCGACGGCGTCGCCGAGTCGGTCAAGCACTCGTGGTACGAGGGCGGCAAGGGGCCGCTGCACCCCTACCAGGGCGAGACGAAGCCGGAATACACCGACTTCCAGGACAACGGCAAATACTCCTGGCTGAAGTCGCCGACCTTCTACGGCAAGCCGATGCAGGTCGGCCCGCTGCCGCGCGTCGCCGCCATGGTCGCCGCCAAGCACGAGCCGACCATCGCCTACGCGACCAAGGCGCTCGATCTGGTGTCCACCATCGCCAAGACCAAGGTCGGCCTCGACGCGCTGCACTCGACGATCGGCCGCCACGCGGCGCGCGCCGTTTCCGCCGCCGTGCAGGTCGACGAGCTCGCCCGCCAGTGGGATCTGCTGCTCGCCAACATGGCCAAGGGCGACCTCAAGACCTTCAACAAGCCGGTCTTCCCGAAGGGCGAGATCGCCGGCGTCGGTTTCCACGAAGCGCCGCGCGGCGTGCTCTCGCACTGGGTCGTGATCGACGATGGCAAGATCAAGAACTACCAGTGCGTCGTGCCGACCACCTGGAACGCCGCGCCGCGCAACGAGAAGGACGAACCGGGCGCCTACGAGGCCTGCCTGCTCGACACGCCGGTGGCGGTCCCCGACCAGCCGCTCGAAGTGCTGCGCACCGTGCACTCCTTCGACCCCTGTCTCGCCTGCGCCGTGCATATCGTCGACGAGGAGAACAACGAGGTCGTCAAGGTCAAGGCGGCGTGATGAACGCCGCCAAGCGCATCGTCGTCCTCGGCGTCGGCAACCTCCTGCTCTCCGACGAAGGCGTCGGCGTGCGCGTCGTCGAGCGCCTGCCGCAGGCCTACGTCGTGCCGCCCGAGGTGGCGCTGCTCGACGGCGGTACCTGCGGCATGGAGATGCTCGAAGACCTCGAGGACCTCGACGTCCTGATCCTGGTCGACGCCGTGCGCGCCCACAAGGCTCCCGGCACGCCGGTCCGCCTTGCCGGCGACGCCGTGCCGGTGTTCTTCAAGACCAAGTTGTCGCCGCATCAGGTCGGCCTGTCCGACGTGCTGGCGACGCTCGAGCTGATCGGCAAGGCGCCGAAGTACACGGCCATCCTCGGCATCCAGCCGGTATCGCTGGAGACCGGCATGGCGCTGACGCCCGAAGTCGAGGCGCGGCTGCCGGAGCTGATGCGCATGGTCGCCGACGAACTCGCGGCGCAGGGCGTCGCGCTCGTACCGCGCGGCGATGCCGGGGCGGGCGCTCAAGCCGCGCCGCAAGCGGGCGCCAGGACGGCGCAGGCCGCCTGATGTGTCTGTCGATTCCGCTGCGCGTGGTCGCCTGGGAGGATGCCGCGGGCGATTTCGCCATCGTCGAGCGTCCGCAGGGCGAGGGCGAGGGCGTGCGGCGCGAGCGCGTGAACATGATGCTGCTCGGCGCGCAACCGGTCGGCACCTGGATACTGGCTTCGCTCGGCCTCGCCAAGGAGGTGCTCGACGACGCCGAGCGCGCGCTGATCGAGGACGCGCTCGCCGCGCTTTCGGCGTCGCTGGCCGGCGACTACGATGCGGCGGCGCATTTCGCCGACCTCGGCCCGGCCTTCCACGAGCGCGGCGCGTGAACGTCCGGGCCGGACTGGCGGCGTTCGGCGTGGACGGCGCAAGCGCCGGAGCGCCCGGCGCGGGCCGCGCATGAACCAGCGCCTGCGCGTTCCCGCCTTCCGTCCGCCGCTGCCGCCGCCGGCCGCGGTCATCGCGGACGATCCGAGCCAACGTCTCGAGGCGATGTACCGTCGCATCTGGGCGGCCGGTATGTGCGATCTGCCTTTCGTCAATCCGGCGCTCGCCGTCGAGGCGCTCGGTTTCCGGCGCTGGCAGGGCGACTGGGTGGGCGCGCTGATCACGCCGTGGTTCCTCAATCTCTTCATCCTCCCCGGCGGCGGCGCGCTGTGGTCCGAGCTGCCGTCCGGCGAGCGCTGCAAGGTCGCCTTCCCGGTCGGCACGCTGGAGTTCATCGCCGACCACGACGCGGCGGCCGACGCCGAACGCGAAATCCCCGCCTACCGCTATTGCCCGTTGTTTGCCCCGGTCGGCCAGTTCGCGACGCAGGAGGCGGCGCGCGGTGCCGCGCTGGCGGCGCTCGAGGTGCTGCTGGCGCCGCCGCCGGCCGGCGAATCGCCCGCCGGCGCGCCCGGCGCGGAAGAAGCGCCGGGCGAAGGCGCCACGCTGCTTGCAGTCGGAGCGGTCGGAGCGGTCGAAGCGGTCGGAGCGGTCGGAGTGGCCGGAGTGGCCGGAGTGGCCGGAGTGGCCGGAGTGGCCGGAGTGGCTGGCGTGGCTGGCGTGGCTGGCGTGGCCGACGTGGCCGACGTGCCTGAAGCGGCCGGCGAGCGCGGCGGGCCGGAACGGCGCCCCGATTCTTCCCGGCGCGCCTTCTTCCGCCGCGTCGCCGGCCGCTGAGCCGCCTGCCGCGAGCGTCGTGCGGCATTTGATCTGGGATAAACTTCCGGATCGCATCTTTTGTTAGCCTGACCCCATGAGCAAGGCATTTACCCGCGAAGCCGACGGCGACAGCGACGACAGCGATGGCGACGAGGACCTCCAGCCCGCGCTCAAGCTGCCGCAAGGCACGCACAACTACATCACGCCCGGCGGCCACGCCCGGCTGAAGGCGGAACTCGACCACCTGCTGCGCACCGAACGCCCGCACGTCGTCGAAATCGTCGCCTGGGCGGCGTCGAACGGGGACCGTTCGGAGAACGGCGACTACATCTACGGCAAGAAGCGCCTGCGCGAAATCGACCGCCGTATCCGCTTCCTGACGAAGCGCCTGGACATCGCGCAAGTGGTCGATCCGACCCGCCAGGAGAGCGCCGACCAAGTCTTCTTCGGCGCGACCGTGACGATCGGCGACGAGCAGGGCGAGGAACAGACCTACCAGATCGTCGGCGTCGACGAAACCGACATCGCGCGCGGCCGCATCAGCTGGGTGTCGCCGCTGGCGCGCGCGCTGCTCAAGGCGCGCGAGGGCGACACGGTGCGCTTCCAGAGCCCGGCCGGCTGGCGCGAGGTCGAAGTGGTGGCGGTCGAATACCGGAGCATCGAACCATGAGCATCGACCGTCCGGTAGGCGATTTCATGCAGCGCGACCTGCTCGAGTGCGCGCCGGCGACGCCGATCGGCGAGGCCGCGGCGCGCATGCGCGATGCCCGTTGCGGTTCCATCCTGATCGTCGAGAACGGCATGCCGCTCGGCATCTGGACGGAGAGCGACGCGCTGAGCGGCGTCTGGCTGACGCCAGGCGATCTCGAACGGCCGATTTCGCTGTTCATGAAAGCGCCGGTCCGGACGATCCCCGAGCGGACTTCGCTCGGCGAGGCCAGCCGGCGCTTCCGCCAGGAACGGGTGCGCCACCTGCTGGTCACCGGCGCCGACGGGCGCCACATCGGCATGATTTCGCAGACCGACGTCGTGCGCCACCAGGGCGTCGCCTTTTTCCTGCATGCGCGGCAGGTCGCCTCGGCGGTCCATGCGCCGCCGCTGTGCATCGCCGACGATACGAGCTTTGCCCGCCTGCGCGAGCTGATGGTCGAGCGGCACCAGGACGCGCTCGTCGTGACGCGCGGGAGCGCGCTCGGCATCATCACGCCGAGCGACGTGATCGGCGCGCTCGGCGCGCGCCGCGTCGGCGTGCTGGCCGGCGACATCGCGAGCTTCCCGCTGCAGACGATCCGGTGCGACGCGACGCTGTTCCAGGCGCGCGACCTGTTCGCCCAGAACCGCATCCGCCACCTCGGCGTGGTCGATGAAGCGGACGCGCTGATCGGCCTGCTTTCCTTCCGCGACATCCTCGACAACGTCGAGCACGAGTACGTGCACGACCTGCTCGCACAGCTCGAACAGCAGACGCAGAAGCTCAAGGTGACGCAGCAGGAGTTCGCGCGCCAGGCCAGTCTCACCGACGCCATCCTCAACGCCCTGCCGATCAGCGTCTTCGTCAAGGACGAGGCGGGGCGGATGATCGTCGCCAACGAAACGATGGCGCAGCGCCTCGGCCGTCCGCTCGGCGAAGTGCTCGGGCGCGCCGCCGTCGAGCTGTTCCCCGCGGAGCTCGCGGCGCGCATCAATGCCGACGATGCGCGCGTGCGGAGCGGCAAGGAAACCCTGGTCCGCGAGGAGCAGCTGGACGACGGCCGCATCCTGCTCTCCGAGAAATGCCTCGTCGAGGTCGACGGGCAGCCGCTGCTGATCGGCGCCGCGATGGACGTCACCGACTGGAAGCGCGCCGACGCCCTGATGGTCAGCAGCCACCACGTGCTCGAACTGATCGCCGCCGGCGACGAGCTGCCGGTCGTCCTCGACACGCTCTGCCGGCAGATCGAATCGCACCTGCCGGGCGCCCTCTGTTCGGTCCTGCTGCTCGATGCGGAAGGCCGGCATCTGCTGCACGGCGCCGCGCCGCACCTGCCGCTCGCCTACTCGCGCGTGCTCGACGGCATCGCCATCGGCGAGGCGGTCGGCTCCTGCGGCACGGCCGCGCACCGCGGCGAGCAGGTGATCGTCGACGACATCGCGGCCAGCCCGCTGTGGTCCGGGTTCCGCGCGCTGGCTGAAACGCACGGGCTGCGCGCCTGCTGGTCCACGCCCTTCCTGTCGTCCGCGCGCAAGGTGCTCGGCACCTTCGCCATCTACTATCGCCAGCCGCGCCATCCGGTGCCGCGCGAGCTGAGCGTCATCGGCCACGCCGCCCGCCTGGCGTCGATCGCCGTCGAGCGCTGGCAGCAGATTTCAGAACTGCGCCGGCTGGCCACCACCGACCAGCTCACCGGCCTGCGCAACCGCGCCTACTTCATGGACAGCGCCGAGGCCGAGCTGCGCCGCAGCGAGCGTTTCGGCCACCCCGCCGCCGTCCTGATGGCCGACCTCGACCATTTCAAGCGCATCAACGACCAGCACGGCCATGCGGCCGGCGACGAAGCGCTGCGCCTCTTCGCGCGCATCCTCGGCGAAACGACGCGGACGGTCGATCTGGTCGGCCGCATCGGCGGCGAGGAGTTCACCATCCTGCTGCCGGAAACCGGGCGCGACGCCGCGCTGCAGGTTGCCGAGCGCCTGCGCGCGGCGGTCGAGGCCGCCAGCTTCGAATTTGCCGGCGCCACGATCCGCTTCACGGTCAGCCTCGGCGTCAGCGTCTGCCAGGGCGGCGACACGCTCGACCGCCTGCTGGCGCGCGCCGACGACGCCCTCTACGTCGCCAAGCACGGCGGCCGCAACCGCGTCGAGTTCAACTGAGGCGAGCGAGTCCGCCGGATCGGCCCGCGCCGGGGCTTCCGCGCGGCGCGCGGGCGGGGCTTGAAATGCGCCGCTTCGCCCCCACCTGCTTTTCCGTTGCCGGGTGCGAGTGCAGGCCGGCTCGTACGCGTCCAGTCCAAACCAACGTTTTTCACGGAGTCTTCAATGGGAGCCAACAAGGAAACCCTCGGTTTTCAGGCAGAAGTAAAGCAGCTGCTGCACCTGATGATCCATTCGCTGTACAGCAACAAGGAAATCTTCCTGCGCGAGCTGATCTCCAACGCTTCCGACGCCTGCGACAAGCTGCGCTTCGAGGCGCTGAACAACGGCGCCCTCTACGGCGACGATTCGGAACTGAAGATCCGCCTGTCCTTCGACAAGGAAGCGCGCACGCTGACCATCTCCGACAACGGGATCGGCCTGTCGCGTGACGAAGCGGTCGAGCACCTCGGCACCATCGCCAAGTCCGGCACGCGCGAGTTCTTCTCGGCGCTGACCGGCGACCAGGCCAAGGACGCGCATCTGATCGGCCAGTTCGGCGTCGGCTTCTATTCCTCGTACATCGTCGCCGACAAGGTCACCGTGACTTCGCGCCGCGCCGGGCTGGAAGCCGGGCAGGCGGTGCGCTGGGAGTCGGCGGGCGAGGGCGAGTTTTCGGTCGAGATGGTCGAGAAGGCGACGCGCGGCACCGACATCGTCCTGCACCTGCGCGAAGGCGAGGACGAGTTCCTGTCGAGCTGGAAGCTCAAGCAGATCGTGCGCAAGTACTCCGACCACATCACGCTGCCGATCCTGATGAAGGCCGAGAAGTGGGACGAGGAGAAGAAGGCGCAGGTGCAGACCGACGAGGACGAGACGGTCAACCAGGCTTCCGCGCTGTGGGCGCGCCCCAAGTCGGAAATCACCGACGAGCAGTACAAGGAGTTCTACAAGCACGTCGCGCACGACTTCGAGGACCCGCTCGCCTACGTGCACGCCAAGGTCGAGGGCAAGCAGGAATACACGCAGCTGCTCTACATCCCGCAGCGCGCGCCCTTCGACCTCTTCGACCGCAACGCCCGCCACGGCGTCAAGCTCTACGTGCGCCGCGTCTTCATCATGGACGACGCCGAGCAGCTGATGCCGCTCTACCTGCGCTTCGTGCGCGGCATCGTCGACTCGAACAACCTGCCGCTCAACGTCTCGCGCGAAATCCTGCAGGAATCGCGCGACATCGAAACGATCCGCGGCGGCTGCGTCAAGAAGGTGCTGGGCATGCTCGAAAGCCTGGCCGACAGCGACGACGCCGCCGAGAAGGAAAAGTACGCCGGCTTCTGGAAGGAGTTCGGCAAGGTGCTCAAGGAAGGCACCGGCGAGGACTTCGCCAACAAGGAGCGCATCGCCAAGCTGCTGCGCTTCGCCTCGACGCACGCCGACACGCCGGACGAAACCGTCTCGCTTGCCGACTACGTGGCGCGCATGAAGGACGGCCAGGAGAAGATCTACTACGTCACCGCCGAGACCTTCACCGCCGCCAAGAACAGCCCGCACCTCGAAATCTTCCGCAAGAAGGGCATCGAAGTGCTGCTGCTCTCCGACCGCGTCGACGAATGGGTCACCGGCAACCTCACCGAGTTCGACGGCAAGCCCCTGCAGTCGGTCGCCAAGGGCGGACTCGACCTCGGCAAGCTGGAGGACGAAGCCGAGAAGAAGGAAGCCGAGAAGGCCGCCGACGAGTACAAGGAACTGCTCGACAAGGTGAAGACGGCGCTCGGCGAGAAGGTCAAGGACGTGCGCGTCACGCACCGCCTGACCGATTCGCCGTCCTGCCTCGTCGCCGACGAGCACGACCTCTCGGGCAACCTGGCGCGCATCCTCAAGGCCGCCGGCCAGCAGGCGCCGAGCAGCAAGCCGATTCTGGAAATCAACCCGAACCACCCGGCCGTGCAGCGCCTGAAGTACGAGGAAACCCGCTTCGACGACTGGGCCAACCTGCTGCTCGAACAGGCCACGCTGGCCGAAGGCGGCTCGCTGGAAGACCCGGCCGGCTTCGTCAAGCGCATCAACGACCTGATGCTGGCGCTCTCGGCCGGCAAGTAAGAACGTTTGCCCGGCGCGCTGCGCCGGCAAGCAAGGCTGCCGTCCGGCGACTCCGCCGGCGAGCAGGACAACCCCCGGCATTCCGCCGGGCGGGGCGGGCGCAAGGAAGGCTGTTCGGCTTCCTTGCGCCCGTCGCATTTCCGGCCCGCGGGCCGTAACCGGAAAGCGTATGACCGACTCCGCAACCGGCGCCGCCGGACACGATCCCGGCGCCGACGCCCCGGGCCTCCTCACGGGCCTGCCGCCCATCCTCGACGCCGGCGTCGAAACGCTGATTCTCGGCAGCTTCCCGTCGCCCGCCTCGCTCGCCGCGCAGCAGTACTACGCGCACCGCCAGAACCAGTTCTGGCGCCTGCTCGGCGCGCTGACCGGCGAAGCCTTTGCCGACTACGACTACGCGACCAAACAACGCCGCCTGCTCGCCCACCGCGTCGGCGTCTGGGACGTCTACCGCCGCTGCGCGCGCACGGGCGCGCTCGACTCGGCGATCCAGTGCGCCGAGCCCAACGACTTTTTGCGCCTTGCGGCCGACTTGCCGCGCCTGCGCCGCGTCTGCTTCAACGGCAAGACCTCGGCGAAGTTCGAGCGCCTGTTCGCCGCGCAGGGCTACGCCACCCTCGTCCTGCCCTCGACCAGCCCGGCCTACACGCTCGCTTTCGAGCGCAAGCTCGACGCCTGGCGGGCGGTGCTGGGCTGAGATTTTCCGGCAGGAGTCCGGGACGCTTCGCTGCGCGTCCGGGCTGCGCCGCCGGGCCTCGTCGTCGGCGACGATGAAAAAAATGCACCGCCTTCGTTAGAAGAGCGGTGCGACCAGGCCGATCAGGCGGACAGCTTCCGCATTTCGCAGATCAGGTCCGATTTCCCTTCGAAGCCGATGCCGGGCAGTTCCGGCAGGGTGACGTAGCCGTTCTCGACTTTCACGCCGTCGTGGAAGCCGCCGTAGGGCTGGAACAGGTCCGGGTAGGATTCGTTGCCGCCGAGGCCGAGGCCGGCCGCGATGTTCAGCGACATCTGGTGGCCGCCGTGCGGGATGCAGCGGCTGGCCGACCAGCCGTGCTGCCTGAGCATGTCGAGCGTGCGCAGGTACTCGACGAGGCCGTAGCTCAGGGCGCAATCGAACTGCAGCCAGTCGCGGTCGGCGCGCATGCCGCCGTAGCGGATCAGGTTGCGCGCGTCCTGCATCGAGAACAGGTTTTCCCCGGTCGCCATCGGCTTGTCGTAGTAGTTGCGCAGCGTGGCCTGCAGTTCGTAGTCGAGCGGGTCGCCCGCTTCCTCGTACCAGAACAGGTCGTACTGCGAGAGCGCCTTGGCGTACCGGATGGCGGTGTCGAGGTCGAAGCGGCCGTTGGCGTCGACCGCCAGCTTCTGGCCGTCCTGCAGCACGGAGAGGATCGAGTCGATGCGGCGCAGATCCTCGTCGAGGGAGGCGCCGCCGATCTTCTTCTTGACCACCGTGTAGCCGCGGTCGATGTAGCTCTTCATCTCGTCCTTGAGCTTGCCGTGGTCCTGCCCCGGGTAGTAGTAGCCGCCGGCGGCATAGACGAAGACCCTCGGATCGGCGCGGCCGGTGCCGTAGCGTTCGGCGAGCAGCTGGAAGAGCGGAACGCCTTCGATCTTGGCGACCGCGTCCCAGATCGCCATGTCGATCGTCCCGATGGCGACCGAGCGCTCGCCGTGGCCGCCCGGCTTCTCGTTGACGAACATGCAGTCCCAGACCTTGTGCGGGTCGAGATTCTTGCCGCCGGCGTCGAGCAGGCTGTCGGGATCGGCTTCCAGAATGCGGGGAATGAAGCGCTCGCGCATCAGGGTGCCCTGGCCGTAGCGGCCGTTCGAGTTGAAGCCGTAGCCGACCACCGGCTTGCCGTCGCGGATCACGTCGGTGACGACGGCGACGAGGCTCAGCGTCATCTTGCTGAAGTCGATGTAGGCGTTGCGGATGGGCGAGCTGATCGGTACGGTTTTCTCGCGGATTTCAACTATTCTCATGCGTGCGTCTCCTGTAAGGTACGAAGCCGGCGGTTCGGTGCCAGTGCCGCGAGATTAAGGCGATCGAAAGCCCCCGTGTTTCACCCCCGACTGACTTCATTCTTAAATTTTTTTGAAAACTGCCAGCTTTTCCGAACTCGAATTCTTCGTCCTCCTGACGCGCCTCGGCAGCCTGTCGGCGGCCGCCCGCGCGCTGGACATCACGCCGCCGGCGGCGTCGATGCGCCTGTCCAGCATGGAAAAGCGCATGGGCGTCCGATTGCTGAACCGGAGCACGCGGAAAATCAGCCTGACCAGCGAGGGCGAGCTCTACCTCCAGCACGCCTCGCGCCTGATCGCCGATCTGCGCGAGATGGACGAGATCGTTTCCGCCGGCCGCCAGGCGCCGCGCGGCCTGCTGCGCGTCAATGCGCCGCTGGGTTTCGGGCGCACCGTCATCGCGCCGCTGGTGTCGACCTTCGCCGCACGTTTTCCCGAGGTGGAAGTTCAGCTGGAAGTGACGGATCGTCCGATCGATCTGATCGACGCCGGATTCGATCTGGCGATCCGCTTTGGCGAACTGCCGGACAACCGGATCAACGCCCGCCGGATCATGTCCAACCGGCGCTACATGTGCGCCTCGCCGGCCTATCTGGAAAAGCACGGCGCGCCGGCGACGCTGAACGACCTGGCAAACCACCGCTGCATCGTGCATCGGCAGAACGACGACGCCTACGGCGTCTGGCGCTTCCTGCTCGACGGGCGCACGGAAATCGTCAAGGTCCACGGCGCCTTGTCCAGCAACGACGGCGACATCGTCCTCGGCTGGGCGCTGGACGGGCAGGGCATCGTGATCCGCTCGGAATGGGATCTCGCCAAATACCTCGAAAGCGGCCGCCTGCGCCGGGTCCTGCCGGATTTCGCGCTGCCCAGCGCCGATCTGTACGTTTACTACCCGAGCAAGCAGAACCTGCCCGCCAGGGTCCGCGCCTTCATCAATTTTCTCGTCGAACAGCTGGCGAGCGGGCGCTGACGCTGTAGAAGGGCCTTTTCTCTCATGGGTATCGTCCGCTCATTCGCCGCCATCGACACCGAACCTGTCGGTCTCATCGTGTCCTCATGCACCCATGAGCTTCGGATGATTTATGCTCCGAAGCCGGATGCGGGGACGGATGCCGGGAGCGTCTTTCAAAGCCGGCATCGCTCATCGCGGATTGTTGCGGTGGATGACGCCGGCTCAATCGCCGGCGTTGCCGAGTGCGTCGGCCGCGCTGCGGCCCTTTATGTGCAGTGCATTGCGGTCGCTCCGACGCATCGGCGGTGCGGCGTAGCGACCGATCTGCTGGCCCATTGCGCCTCGCTCGCGGCGAGCGCGGAGCTTCCTTTCCTGGAGATTGCAACAATCAAGGAGACTGGAAATGTCGAGATATTCCTTCGTCTTGGGTTCATCGTAATCGACGAGCGCGTTTCAGAGCGCTTCTGGAGCTACGACCGACAGCCCGTTACGGAAGTCAGGCTGAGGCGCTGCGCGGTCTGATCGCGGTTATATAGACGCTTTCCGCAAGCCAGGGGACGAGGTCGCGGGAATCCCGGTTCTACACGAATGCGTGCAGTGCTGAAGTACAAACGAGCCTAGCTTCCGAAATCGCTCGGAATCGACGGGACAGAACTGGACTGGATGGATCTTCTGCCGCAATGGTCGATCGATTTTCGTCGACGGATTTTTCATCTCTTCGTCGACAGAATGCGGGCCGGCCGGTGGCGGTCGTTTTCGGACGCGTCGCTTCCGCTGCGCGGCCTTGCCGCCCGAGTCGGCGCGTACCGTGGCTGGCCGCCTAGAAATACAAACCGGCCGCCGCTGCGACCAGCAGGAGTCCCGCGAGCAGAAGCAGTCCACGCATGATCCGGGCGATCTTGCGGTCGATCTGCTCGATGTGCCCGTAGCGCTCGTTCAACGCACCCGGCCCGTACGGTTCGTGCGGCGTTTCTCTTTTCCGGGAGGCGGCCATCGGGCGGTGCGGCGTTTGCGCGCGGGGTGCTCAAGGCAGCTGGCGCCGCAACAGCTCCAGGCCGAGCAGCAGCAGGCAGCCGAAGAAGCCCCGGCGAAAGGCCGCGGGACTGGCGAGCCGGCGTATTTTCTGCCCGGCCCACATGCCGAGCAGCGCCGGCGCGAGGGCGTACAGGGAGGGGGCGAGGTCGTCGATCCGCAGGGCGCCGACGCGCGCCAGCCCGAGTCCGAGGGCGACGGTCGAGACGGTGAACGAGAGGCCGAGGGCCTGGACGAGTTCTTCCCGTTTCAGGCCGAGTGCCTGGATGTACGGCACGGCCGGCATCACGAAGACGCCGGTGCCGCCGGTCAGCAGGCCGGTCAGGACGCCGACGGCGGGCGCCAGCGGCCGTTCCAGGCGGGGCGGGACGGAGAACTGCCAGGCCAGCAGGCCGGACAGCGCGTAGAGCGTCAGCACGGCGCCCAGTCCTGTGACGGTCCAGCCTCCGGTGTCGCGGCTCAGCATCCATGCGCCGCCCAGCGTGCCGGCGACGATGCCGAGCAGCATCGGGTACAGGCGGCGCAGGAGGTCGCGCAGGCCGGGGCCGCCCAGCAGTTGCCAGATGTTGGTCACGAACGAGGGCAGGATGAGCAGCGAGGCCGCGGCGACGGGCGGCATCATGGTGCCGAGCAGGCCCATCGCCACCGTCGGCAGGCCCATCCCGGTCGCTCCCTTGACGATGCCCGCGACGAAGAAGGTGAGTGCGATTGCGAGGACGGGCAGGGCGGCGGGGTCGGTCATCGGTGCCATTTCTTGTGGACGGACGCCCATTATGCGAATGCGTAAACGCGGCACAATGCGCATTTTGCGTATGCAGCCTTAGCCTTTTCCGAAGGCTGGCCGGCTGCTAAGATTGCCGCCATGCGCTTCGATCTGACCGACCTCCGCCTTTTCCTGAGCATCCTCGAAACGGGGAGCATCACGCACGGCGCGGCGCAGGCCAATCTTTCGCTGCCGTCGGCGAGCGCCCGCATCCGCGGCATGGAAGAGACCGTCGGCCTGCCCCTGCTCGAACGCGGCCGGCGCGGCGTCGAATCGACGCCGGCCGGCGACACGCTGGCCCATCACGCGCGCCTGGTGCTGCGGCAGGTCGAGCAGATGCAGGGCGAGCTGGGCGAGCACGCGACGGGCGTCAAGGCGCACATCCGCCTGTGGGCCAACACCGTCGCGTTGACCGAGTTCCTGCCGGACGTGCTCGGCGTCTTCCTCACCGGGCGGCCGCTGGTCTGCGTGAACATCAAGGAGCGCCTGAGCGCGGAAACCGTGAAGGCGGTCTCCGGCGGCCTCGCCGACGTCGGCATCGTTTCGGACGCGGTGGCGCACGGTGCGCTGCAGACCTTTCCCTTCGTCACCGACCGCCTCGTCCTCGCGGTTCCGCGCGCGCATCCCCTGGCCGCGCAGCGGCGCATCGCGTTTCAGGAGGTCGTGCGGCACGATTTCATCGGTCTCAGCGAGGGCAGCCCGATGCAGGCGCATGTCGATGCGCAGGCACTGCTGGCCGGGCAGGCGCTGTCTTTCCGCGCCCGCATGCGGACCTTCGACGGCGTCTGCCGGATGGTCGCGCACGGCGTCGGCTTCGGCATCGTGCCGGAGCGCGCCGCGCAGCGTTTTCGCGGAACGCCGGGCATTCGCGCGATCCGTTTCACGGACGCCTGGGCGGCGCGGCAACTTCTGCTCTGCGTGCGGCAACTCGACGCGCTGCCGCTGCCCGCGCGCGAGTTGGTCCGGCATCTGTCGGCCGGCGCCGGCAAACGCGGCGCGGCGGCGGCCTGAACTTCCCGGCGCGGCGGCCTGCGCGGCGCGCCGTCTGCCGGACGGCGCTTGTGGGCTGCAATACCCGGCGGCAACGCCCGGCCCGTCAGCGCGCGGCGGCGTTCTACGGCGTGTTCGAATTCCAGGGCACGGACCCGAGCCCCGTGTCGTCGGGGGCGCCGGCCGGCTCGGGGGCGTCCCCGGTCGGCGGGGCGTCCGCCGCGGGCGCCTCCACTTCCGGCGGCGCGGTTTCGGCCGGCGGCGTGGGCGCCGGCG
>RCMZ01001713.1_pt1 | contig 16467 bp, 16 predicted proteins | sample 2041141 | NCBI WGS metagenome assembly RCMZ01 (sample SAMN09708263, study PRJNA481090) | Wastewater metagenome, whole genome shotgun sequencing project. | biome: sewage; isolation source: Davis station wastewater (DW) | place: Antarctica: Davis Station | collected 2010-03-01
CTAAAAGGATATCCCATGAAGAAAATTCTGATCGCTTCGGCAATCCTGTGCTTCGCTTCCGCACAAGCCATGGCTCAAACGACGGCACCAGTTGGTGGCGCACCTGTTCCAGCAGCAGCGGCACCAGCAGCTGGCGCTACCGGCGCTGCCGTCGGCGGCACCGTTGCCGGCCTGAGCACGAGCGCCCTGATCGCCATCGGCGCAGCAGTTGCCGTTGTGGCCGGTGCAGCAAGCTCGGATTCGACCACCACGCACACCACACCAACCCACCATTAATACCTGGCTGCCCAGGCAGCGACAGGTAGGTCCATCCTGCAGCTTGATATCGAGCCAAAAGGTGAAGGCCTGGTGCCGCAATAGCTGATATACATCAAATATGTCGACTATTGCAATAAAAGCCCTTTTCATTTGAAAACGGGCTTTTTTACTTTTTAGAAAATAACGAAGAGGCTGACGTCAGCTTTTCTGTTTTGACGGACGATGCAATATTGCGCGTGCATACATGCGGTATCCATTTATCCATTAAGAAATCCAGCTGCCATGTTCGTGAGATACCCTATTCAAGCGCCTCGCTCACCATGAAGAACCAGCCCTTTTTCAAGCGCATGGGATTTGCCTTGAGCGGCATTGCCGTCGCCCTGCGTCTCGAATCGAGCTTTCGCTTGCAATGCCTTGCCGCCCTCATGGTCGTGATCGTGCTCGCCTGGAGCAAGCCGGCAATGATCTGGTGGGCGCTGCTGCTACTCAATTGTGGCTTGGTGCTGGCAGCTGAACTGTTCAATACGGCGCTTGAACACTTGATTGACCACCTGCATCCTGGCCTGCACCCCAGCATCAAGATCGCCAAGGACTGTGCCGCAGGGGCTGTGTTCATTCTCAGTATCAGTGCCGCCTGCATTTTTGTTGCTTTTTTGCTGGAAACGCTTTCCAGTTGAGTAGCTATAGCTGCCAAGCAAATTACAATGCAGGGGTTTCCAAGTCACCTCCCTGTCCACGTCAACATTCGAGACGGTGAAAATAAATACATAGATTCCTATAATTCATTAAAATAATGCCTTTTTGAAATATTTAATCTTTACCAATACTGATTTTCAGCACGCCTTGTGGCTTGCATGACAGTGCGTAAAACAATAATCGCTTATTTTCGAGCGGCTAACGACTCAGCTCCCCTTTAGCGAAGCTGTTTTAATTTTGAATTGATGCGTAGATGAACATTCCCCTTGTACCAGTGATTCTTTGCGGTGGTTCCGGCACACGCTTGTGGCCCCTGTCGCGCGAAGGCTATCCTAAACAGTTCTTGCGTTTGTCCGGCGAGACCAGCATGTTGCAGCAGACGCTGCAACGGCTGACTGGTATTGAGGCCTTGGCACCGGCTTTGCTGGTATGCAATGAATCGTCGCGTTTCATTGTCGCGGAACAGTTGCGTGAGATAGGCCTGAACAATGCCCGCATGGTGCTCGAACCGATGCGCCGCAATACGGCGCCGGCCATTGCCACAGCGGCCCTGCAAGCCATGCAAAACGGCGACGACCCCATCCTGCTCGTATTGCCTTCCGACCATGTCATCCTGGATACCCCTGCGTTCCACCGCGCCATCAACCTGGCGCGCGATGCTGCAGAACAAGGCAACTTGCTCACCTTCGGCATTACCCCGACAGGACCGGAGACAGGTTATGGCTATATCCGCGCCGAGGGTGGCGCAGTTGGCCAGGTTCAGCGTATTGTCGAATTCGTCGAGAAGCCTGCCCTGGCGCTGGCTGAACAATATATTGCCAGCGGCGACTATTTCTGGAACAGTGGGATGTTTGTATTCCGCGCCAGCCGTTACCTGGAAGAACTTGAACGCTTTCAGCCTGCCGTCGTCGCGGCGTGCAGGGAAGCGCTGGCCAAGGCGAAAAGCGACCTCGATTTCGTCCGCCTGGACCACGATGCCTACGCCGCCAGTCCCGATATCGCCGTCGATTACGCGGTCATGGAGCGCACCAGCCATGCGGCCACCATCGCGCTCGATGCCGGCTGGAACGATATCGGCTCATGGGCCGCCGTCTTCGACGTGGCAAAAAAAGATGCCAACAACAATAGCGCCCAAGGCGATGTGTTGATGCAAGATTGCAATGATTGCCTGGTGCATGGGAATAGCCGCCTGGTGACCGCCATCGGCATGCGCAATACCGTCATCGTGGAAACGGCGGATGCCGTGCTGGTCATGGATGCGGATCAGGCGCAACATACCAAGACCCTGGTGGCGCAGTTGATTGCCAAGGACCGCGCTGAAGCCACCATGCACCGCGAAGTATTCCGGCCATGGGGATCGTACGATTCCATCGGCAACGGCGAGCGCTTCCAGGTCAAGCGGATCACAGTCAAGCCTGGCGCCAAGCTATCGTTGCAAATGCATCACCACCGCGCCGAACACTGGATTGTGGTATCCGGTACCGCCCAGATCACCAATGGCGAGAAGGAATATCTGCTGACTGAAAACCAGTCCACCTATATCCCCCTCGGCGTCGTGCATTCGCTGGCCAACCCAGGCAAGCTACCGCTGGAATTGATTGAAATTCAATCTGGTAGCTACCTTGGGGAAGACGATATCGTCCGCTTTGAGGACCGCTACGGTCGCGCCTGATCGAACACATACACAATCTCCGTACATGCGGCGTCGCAAAAATTCACACTGAAGTTTATAAGGTTTAGCCAGTCATCATGAAACCAATCGAAGGCATCTTTGTACAAGAAGTGAAATGGTATTGCGGCAGCAGGGCAGAAAAATACTTTCTCACCTTTGCCGATACACTTGCCCTGTTCATGGCATTCTGGCTCGCTGGCAAATGGACCCTCGATACCAGCGACTTGAACAGCTTCGGGCTGGATAGTTCGCGCCTACTCAGCTACAGCCTGCTATGCCTGGTCACTCTGGCGGTCTTCAAGCTGAAGGGCCACCATGCCAAACGTCGTCCATACTCGAATGAAATCAAGGAACTGCTGAAGGTCGCCATGGTCATGGGTCTGATCGACGCAGCCCTGGTCTTCCTCGACAAGCGTGACTCCTCGCGCGAAGCACTATTGGCCACCTGGCTGCTGGTGCCATGCTTTGTCTTGCTGCTGCGCGGCATCGTCAAGTACCTGCTGATGAAAGCGGGCGGCTGGATACGCCCCATGGTCATCATCGGCTGGGGCGACAATGCCTTGCAAACAGCGCGTGCCTTCGACGAGGAAGCGTTGATGGGCTATCGCCTGATTGCCTTCCTGATACCGGAAGGCCAGGGCCGCCTGGAACAGCATTATGTGAACCGCAGCAAACAAGCGGTACCCTGCATCCCGCTGGGCAAGCACCCGGAGCAAACGCTCAAGCTGCTGGGCGATCCGCATGCGGTCGTCGCCCTGGAGCAAGGTGGCATTGACGCCTATCAGGGCATGATCCAGCAAGTCAGCCGTTGCGTTGCCAATATGCAAGTGGTACCTGCCGTACGCGGCCTGCCCCTGTATGGCATGGAGGTCAACCATTTCTTTACACATGAGGTGCTGCTACTGACCATGCGCAACAACCTGGCACGGCCAGGTTTACAACTGATCAAGCGCTGCTTTGACCTGACGACGTCGATCGCCGTAATGATCATCGGCGCTCCCATCCTGCTGTGGATCGTCGCCAAGGTGATGGCCTCTGGCCGCCCCATCTTCTATGGCCACAAACGCGTGGGCCAGAATGGCAAGCATTTCCTCTGCTATAAATTTCGCACCATGGCCGTGAATGCCGATGTATTGTTGAAAGAGTTACTGGAACGCGACCCGGTCGCCCGTGCCGAATGGGACCGGGATTTCAAACTGAAAAACGACCCGCGCATTACCTCGATCGGCCACTTCTTGCGCAAGACCAGCCTGGATGAACTGCCACAGCTATGGAACGTGCTGAAAGGCGAAATGAGCCTGGTAGGCCCACGCCCTGTGGTCGACGCCGAACTGGAACGCTATGGCACACAGCTAGACTACTATCTGGAAGCGAAACCGGGGGTGACGGGACTCTGGCAAGTGAGCGGCAGGAACGATGTCAGCTACGATACGCGCGTCTATCTCGACGCCTGGTATGTCAAGAATTGGTCTCTGTTCAATGACATTGTCATTTTGCTGAAAACGGTCAAAGTCATCTTCAAAAAAGATGGCGCGTATTAACAAAAAAGCAGTCAAGAAATTAAATAATTTACAAGGCAAGAAAAGGATAAGAGCATGATTTTAGTGACCGGCGGCGCCGGCTTCATCGGCTCGAACTTTGTACGCGACTGGCTGGCGCTCAACGATGAACCCGTCATCAACCTCGACAAACTGACCTACGCAGGCAACCTCAGCAACCTGGCCAGGCTGGAACAGGATCCGCGGCATATCTTTGTCCGCGGAGACATTTGCGATACCGCACATATCTCGCGCCTGTTGGCAGAACACAAGCCGCGCGCCATCGTGCATTTTGCGGCGGAAAGCCATGTCGACCGCTCGATCCATAGCCCCGGCGAATTCATTGCGACCAACGTCAACGGCACTTTCAGCTTGCTCGAAGCCGCGCGCGCCTATTGGTCCGGCCTGACGGGCGAGGCCAAGGATGGTTTCCGTTTCCTGCACGTCTCGACCGATGAAGTCTATGGCACCCTGGGTCCGCAAGATCCGCCATTCACGGAAACGACGCCGTATGCGCCGAACAGCCCCTATTCGGCATCGAAAGCAGCCTCCGACCATCTGGTACGCGCCTATTTCCATACGTATGGCATGCCGGTGCTGACGACAAACTGCTCAAACAACTATGGCTCTTTCCATTTCCCGGAAAAACTGATTCCCCTCATCATCATCAACGCCCGTGCCGGCAAGCCCTTGCCTATCTATGGCGACGGCATGCAAGTGCGCGACTGGCTGTATGTAGGCGACCATTGCTCGGCGATTCGTCGCGTGCTGGAAGCGGGACGTCTGGGCGAGGTCTACAACGTGGGCGGCTGGAATGAAATGGCCAATCTGGAAGTTGTGCATACCCTGTGCGACATCCTCGACACGCTCGATCCGAAGGCTTCTGGCAGCTATCGCGCACAAATCACGTATGTGCAGGATCGCCCCGGCCATGACCGCCGCTATGCCATCGACGCGCGCAAGATCGAGCGCGAACTGGGCTGGAAGCCGGCAGAAACCTTCGCCACGGGCATACGCAAGACCGTCCAGTGGTACCTGGACAACCAGGCCTGGGTACGCGACGTGCAGTCGGGTGACTACTTGAAGTGGGTAGAAAAAAACTATGCGGCACGCGATACGGCAAAGGAAGCAATCTGATGAGCGCAGTGATCGAACGCAAAGGCATCATCCTGGCCGGTGGTTCAGGCACGCGCCTGTATCCTGTCACCATGGCCGTATCGAAGCAGCTGCTGCCGGTGTATGACAAGCCGATGATTTACTATCCGCTGACCACCCTGATGCTGGCCGGCATACGCGACATCCTGATCATATCCACGCCACAAGACACGCCGCGCTTCCAGGAGTTGCTCGGTGATGGCAGCCAATGGGGCATCAAGCTCAGCTACGCCGTGCAGCCCACGCCCGACGGCCTGGCGCAAGCCTTCATCATTGGCCGACTTCATCGGCGAGGCGCCATCGGCGCTTATTTTAGGCGACAACATTTTTTACGGCAACGACTTCGAATCGCAATTGCGGCAAGCATCAGCACGCACCAGCGGCGCCACCGTATTCGCCTACCATGTGACCGATCCGGAACGCTATGGCGTGGTCGACTTCGACGCCCAATGGCGCGCGGTGAGCCTCGAAGAAAAACCTCTCAAGCCAAAATCGAACTACGCTGTCACCGGCCTGTATTTCTACGACAGCCAGGTGTGCGACATTGCCGCCACTATCGCACCATCACCACGCGGCGAACTGGAGATTACCGACGTCAATCGGGTTTATCTGGAGCGCGGCCAGTTGAACGTTCAACTGATGCGGCGCGGCATGGCCTGGCTCGATACCGGTACGCATGAGTCCTTGCTGGAAGCGGGCCAATTCATCGCCACCATCGAAAATCGCCAGGGTTTGAAAGTGGCCTGTCCGGAGGAGATCGCCTATCGCAAAGGTTATATCGATGCCGCAAAACTGGAGCAAGTGGCCCTGCCGTTGAAGAAGAACGCCTATGGCCAATATCTGTTGCGGCTGCTCAACGACAAGATATTCTGAGGTGCGCCGCGCTTCCTACCCAGTTCATACGATGCCGAAATACCATGCAAATCCAGACCACAGCCATTCCTGACGTGCTGATACTCGAACCGACCGTGTTCGGTGACGACCGCGGCTTTTTCTATGAAAGCTTTAACCAGAAGTGCTTTGCCGAACTGACTGGCGTTACGCGCCCTTTCGTGCAGGACAATCATTCCAAGTCGGCCAAGGGCGTCTTGCGCGGCCTGCATTATCAGATCCAGCAGCCACAAGGCAAATTGGTACGCGTCACCGCTGGCGAAGTGTTCGACGTCGTCGTTGACCTGCGCAAAAGCTCACCAACTTTCGGAAAGTGGGCCGGCGTCGTGCTGTCGGCCGCCAACAAACGCCAGCTATGGATACCTGAAGGTTTCGCCCACGGCTTCGTGGTCACCAGCGACGGCGCAGAGTCTCTGTACAAGACCACCGACTATTGGGCGCCGAAATTCGAGCGCAGCATCCTGTGGAATGACCCGGCGATCGGCATCGACTGGCCGCTGGACGGCGAACCACTACTGTCGGGCAAGGACAAAGTCGGCACATTGCTGGCCAATGCCGACGTCTTCGCCTGAGCACTGCAACACTACCGCTCCACCCTTCATGGAACAATTATGAGCCGTATCTTAATTACAGGAAAAAACGGCCAGGTCGGCTACGAACTGGAACGCAGCCTGCAAGGTCTGGGAGAGATCATCGCGCTAGACCGCAGCCAGATGGACCTGGCCGACCTGGACCAGGTACGCGACGTAATCCGCCGCATCAAGCCGACGCTGATCGTCAATCCGGCCGCCTACACCGCTGTTGACAAGGCCGAGAGCGAGCCTGAACTGGCACTGCGCATCAACGGCGAAGCACCGGGTGTGATGGCGGAAGAAGCCAAAAAACTGGGTGCAGCGATGATCCATTACAGCACCGACTACGTGTTTGATGGCTCGAAAGATGGTCCCTACGTCGAAACCGATCCAACCTGCCCGATCAATGTGTACGGTAGCAGCAAGCTGGCCGGCGAACAGGCGATCCAGGCCACCGGCATCCCGCACCTGATCTTGCGCACCAGCTGGGTCTATAGCACGCATGGCAAGAACTTTCTGTTGACCATGCTGCGCCTGGCAAAGGAGCGCGAAGAACTAAGTATCGTATCCGATCAGTTCGGCGCACCGACGTGGAGCCGTACCATTGCCGATACCACAGCGCATATCGTGGCGCAAAGCCTGGTGGCGGCAGATCAGCAAGCATGGTGGGACGAGCGGGCTGGCCTGTATCATTTGACGGCACAGAGCAACACCACCTGGTTTGGATTCACCGAGGCCATCATGGCTGATCCATCGGTCACGAAGAAGCCAAAGCTCAAACCGATATTGGCGCAGGATTACCCGGTGCCCGCCAAACGGCCGACTAATTCCGTGATGTCGTCACAACGCCTCATCAACACATTCTGCAGTTTACCGCAATGGCACGACGCCTTAAAACTTTGTATGGGCTAAATGACAACAATGGCCATCAATAAATTAATAATTGTAACTGTTCAACATGAGCGCTTTTCATAAAAACAGTTGTCAACTTTTTCAGGCTGGCTCATCATGCTGGCTATGGCAAAAAAAACGCCCCCTTCCCGAACTCTCCGCCCTCACGCGCGGCGAGCTTGAGGGCGTTGTGTTGATACTATTGCAACAGCTGGAGGCGCTAGAATCGAAGGTCACCAAGAGCAGCCGCAACTCTAGCCAGCCGCCGTCATCCGATGGCTTGCACAAGACCAATTCGCTGCGCGAGCCGTCCGGCAACAAGCCCGGTACCCAGTCTGGGCACAAGGGTAACACGCTCAAGCGGACGGACGAATCGACCGAAACAATCGACCATCCGTTGCCGCACCAGTGCACGCTCTGCCACAGCATTTTGCAGCTGGCACAGGCCGAAGTAGCCGAGCGGCACCAAGTCATCGACGTGCCGGCGAACGCGTTCGATGTCGTCGAACACCGCACGCTGGCCGTGCCCTGCGGCTGCGGCCAGATCCACGTGAGCAGCGTTCCCAGCGGCGTGACAGAACTGGTGCAATACGGCCGCAACGTGCGCGCGCTGGTGGTGCATTTGACCCAAGGTCATATACTGCCGCACACCCGCGCCGCCGAGCTGATCGTTGATGTGTACGGCCTCAAGGTTTCGCCTGCCACATTGCTGGTGTGGGTGACCGAGGCGAGCGAGGCCCTGCAAACGACGGCGGACCAGATCGCCAAGCAACTGTGCGCCGCGCCGGTGCTCAACGCCGACGAGTCGGGCCTGCGGGTGGTCGGCAAACTGCACTGGCTGCACATCACCGCCAGCGACACGCTCACATGGTACGGCGTGCACGCCAAACGGGACTTGGCAGTGATCGAGGCGCATGGCATCCTGCCCAGGCGCTTGGTCGTGCAGGTGCACGATTGCTGGGCACCGTACTGGCGGCCCGGCGATTCCATCCACGCCTTGTGCAACGCCCACCGGTTGCGCGAACTGGGCTATGTGAAAGAACTCACCAGTCAGCAATGGCCCGCGTCGATGATGCAATTGCTGCTTGGCGCCAACAACGCACGCTCGATGCCGACGATCTGGCCGCCTTCCGCGCCGTGTACGACGCGTTGGTGCGGAAAGGCGAAGCGCTGCATCCTGAAACCACGCATTCGCCGGGCCAGCGCTTCATCAGCGCCCCGGCCGTGCCGTTCACCAACAACGTTGGCGAGCGCGCCGCACGCATACCCCAGGTCAAGCAAAAGATCTCGGGAGGTTTCCGCACCGTCGCCGGCGCCAAGCACTTCTGCATCATCCGCTCCTGTCTCGACACGCTGCGCAAGCAAGGACACAGCATGCTCGCCGTCCTGCAACGCGCCTTTGCCGGCAATCCTATCCAGACCGCCACTTAGCCTCTGAACAGTCAAAAATAATCTTTAAAACAAAAGCGACAAATCGAGTGATCAATAAACTTCTTGCAAAAACCAAGCTGCTTAAATTAATACTGATGCGGGTGGTGGCCACCGGTCTGGCTCTCACCATCAGCATTGTCGTGGTGCGTGAACTACCACTCGAGCAGGTTGGACTGTACTATCTTTACGTCACGTTATCTTATCTGGCCAATGCGCTAATTTTCGTCGGAGCGGATTACCATCTGCAAAGAGTATTGCATGATTTATCGGAAAAAAAATCAATCAATCTGCCGGAGCTTTTTAAATATTTCTCCTTGATACTCATACCGGGGTTTTTGCTGGTATTAGCATTTGGCACGGCGTATATGTATGCGACCAGCGGTACCGGCCTCATCGTCGGCATCGCTTGCGCATCGCTTGCCAGCATGACGTTCCTGTCCGCGCTGATGCGCAACCTGTTGCAACTCTCAGGCATGGCCACAAAATCGGCGCTGGTAAATTTATTTGAACAGCTAATGCGACTGTCGATAACAATCGCCGTGGTCAAATCCGGCTTTCACAATGGCGAAAGCATCATTGCCGCCAATGCAATCGGTGCGCTGCTGGCCGCGACAATGGGCATCGGGCTGATTTATCGATACATGACACGCGATAACCGTATCTATTTCTTCGGCTATAAAAAGCTGATAAAAAACATCATTCCTATCGGTTCTTCCGGCCTGATGAACTGGATGCAGTTACAGGGATATCGTCCCTATGTCAATTATGCCTTCCAGCGCCCCGACTTGATCGGCGCCGTTTCCTTCCTGAGTTCATTGGGCAGTACCGCCGCAAACGCATGCCTGGCGATTCTAGGCCAGATATGGATCCCAAAACAGTATGCAAGTCGTGGCGCTGCAACGTCGCGCTATTTCAAGATTGCGGTGGCCAGCATCATCGGTCTGGCGCTGGCATCGCTGCCTGCCGGTTGGGTCTTTCTTCATTTCACGAATCATCTCGATTTGATGCCCTACGTATTTTTGGTACCAGTCGGAGTATTGGTCGAAGGTGGCAATACTCTGATCGGGATTCATACCAATCATCGCAATGCCACCGGCCAGCCGCTCTGGATCATACCAATTGCCACCTTAGGTGGCATCATTATTACGGCGCTGATCCTGATCTGTCCCGTGCCAGCGGCATCGCTGCCAGTGCTCATTGCTGCGGCATTAATTTCCGGCCAGCTCACTATCCTGAGCATCATAGCCTCTCATAATATTTTCATCAAAAGGCGGCTTTGTGTTAAATAATAACATTACAGTATGTATTTTCGCGTTCAATGAATCGGCGCGTATTTTACGATGCATCGAAAATTTCAAAGATTTATTTCCGATCATAGTCATTGATAATTGCAGTACCGATGACATGCGCGAGCGTTTGACGACGGCTGGACATCGCTACAAAAGCATCAAGAATCCTGGGTTCATTGAAACTCCGGAGGTGATGGACAAGGTAGAGGCGGCCATTGACACCGATTACTTGTTGATCGCATCCGTCAGTGAATTCATCCCGTTGGCACTACTACACCGGTATGCGGACGTCGCCAAAAGCAACACCCATGACGTGGTACGTGCGTTCCGAGTCAGCATTACCGCAGGAGAGCCGATTCCGATCAGCGGCCAACCGCGCAAAGGTTTTCCTGGAGAATTACGCTTCTATAAAAAAGGAGCGGTCGACTACAGTGGCAATCAGGTTCATGATCGCGGACGCATGGTCTGTGCTCCGGACAGAGTATTGAACTTGGTGACCGAAGAAACCTGCCATTTTTATCAGTTCAGGGACTACGATTGCGCCCGCACCGAGCGCACCCATGCCAACTACAATGACGTGCTGGCAAAGCAAAAATACGACGCCGGGACGCGCTTTTCGTGGCTGAAAATGATCATACATTCAAACAAGCAGTTCCTGAACAGCTACATACGGTTTGGAAGTTGGCGTTTTGGCATGCTTGGTTTCCTGCATTCATTTTATCGCTGGCATATGGAAATTGGCATCTGGTTGCGAATCTGGGAATGGGAAAACAACCTTTCCGGCGATGGCGTAAAAGAAGCCAATAATAAGATCCGTTCGGAGTTTGAGAAAAAAATCACTGAAGAAAAGGTAGTATTGAAATGAGTTTGCCTACTTGTACTGTCATTGTCGCTACCTACAACTGCGCATCGACACTAGCAGAATGCCTAGACAGCATCGTCTCCCAAACCGTCAAACCGGAGCTGATCGTCATTGACGGCGGCTCGACCGACAATACCAAAAAAATCATACAAAACTATCAAAAATACATAAGCTACTATATTTCTGAAAAAGACCAAGGCGTGTATGATGCCTGGAATAAAGCGTTAAAAAAATCGAACGGTGAATGGATCATTTTTCTTGGCTCCGATGACTGGTTCGACTCAAATACTTCGCTGCACGTAGCGCTGTCCTACGCATCAAAAACCAATGGAGAAAAAGAATGGTTAATCTATCCTAAGGTTCATTTGATTGATAGCAACAAGGAAATTACAGGTGTCGATAACGATGAATGGGAAAAGGTGAAGGGGAAATTCCCTGAAAATATGCCTGTCACTCACTCGGGAACATTACATAAAAATGTCATTTTCAAAAAATATGGTTTTTTTGATGAAAAATTCCGTATTGCAGGTGACTATGAATTATTTTCGAGAATATTTCAAGATGGCGTTACCGCAAAGTTTTGCAGTGACTATATAGTTAAGATGTCCATTGGTGGTATGTCAAATGCCCCAAAACAACGGGTCAAGCTTCTGTCAGAACAGCTGTTGGTAATTAACCGTTACGGTCTTAAACTGAGCTTTAAACAAGTATTTTGGAAAAAGTTTAAGAAAATCGCATATAAAACCATGTCCTTAGGCAAGTCAAAATGAGCTATTTAACACCGGACATATTTTATCCCCTACTTCTGATTGTCATTCCACTTTACCTCTTCTTCAGATACTCATGCAAATATCTGATTACAGGTTTTTTAGACATTGCCAATATTCAATTGATTTATATTTCATTTGGTATCGCCGGCTTGGTCGGCATCCTCATCAAGAACTTCAATTTTCAGTTGTTGCAAATTACTGTCGCCTGTTTCTTATGGTTACTCGCTAGTTTTGCCGGCGGTTATATATCCAAGTCCATAAACAAACGTAACACCATTTTTATCGATAAAAATAGCGAATTCACGACTACGCACAATGCACTACTGATCGACCGTGGCGCCCTGATTCTTACATCAATAATCTGGCTACTCTATCTTTATCCTATTTTTTCCAGCGGCTTTCTTACCAATACAACGATCTCGATCGATGATCGTTACTTGGTGCTTGAACAAAACAAGGTACTAACCTACTTTTACAGTGCGCTTGTATACGCACCACCAATTTTGATATATAGGAATTTTAAAAATATCACAACCAGACGGTTTTTTCTATATTTGACACCGTTTTGTCTCATCCAGTTCCTGACATTGTCCAAGGCTTCTTTCTTATATCCGTTGGTAAGTTACGCCCTCTATCGCTCATTGCTGGTAAGAGAAGGGAAGCTCAAACCTCAGTCGCTAGGCAAGGAAGTACTTACAATAGCAATGTGTGGTATCTTGGTATTTGGCCTGTTTTTTTTGGTTGCGACCTATCTAACCACCAGCGCCTTCAATCCTGAAGATTTCATCTTTTTCCGCTTATACACAAGTTTCGATGCATTGATGATTTTTTCAGAAATGAGACTTGGAAACCTCCCAAATCTTTCCATTATACAACTTTATTTATCTCCTTTTTTGAAAGTGATCAATCTCTTCAATCAGCCTTACAACTCATCCAACTATTTCCTTGCGGTCGAATACTTTGGCTTTGCAAAAGATTATGCAGGTCTACTACCGAATAACAATCACATCATGGAAATATTCCTGAGTTTTGGTAGTGAAATCAGAATATTAATATGCGCCCTGTTCGGCTTCATATATGGCTGCGTCTATTGGCAAGCAACAATTTATATAAAAAAGGGGGGGTATTTTTTATTACCTTTCACATTCATCTATGCCACACCCTTTGGTATATTAATCGATGGCCAAGGCTGGTTCATCGCGCTGGTTTCCAGCACCATACTAACAAGTTTCATTTTATTCATATTAGCATTTAAAAAAATTCTCTCTTATATATTAGAGAGCAACGCTAAAATGCAATTCTAAAAGTAATTATATAAAATATTGTGACTACATTATTCATTACCTCAAAAAGCTTGGGCGGCTCTGGGAAGTATATTTCCTCACTGGCAAATGGCATAAAATCCCATACGAACTGTGAAATTATCTATTACCCATCAAATGTAAGCCAGGATACAGAAATTGAAAAGGAATTTTCTTTTTCACATCATTTCACCAACATACCATGTTTCAATCCGATTAAATTGCTGAAAAATATTTTTCAGGTTCGCGCCATATTAAATAGTGGAAATTATGTGGCTATCCACACCCATACCAGCCTAGGCGGCTTTATTGGCCGTATCGCTGCATTCCTTTCGCATCACTCAATAAAAAAAGTCCATACCATACATGCCTATGGTGCAGATGAATTCACTCCAGTTCCACAGAAATGGGTGTATTGGATTATCGAACGCAGCCTCGATTTTATTACGGATTGCTATATTTCGCCATCTCAGTACATGATTGATTATGGTGTGAAAAATCATATTATCAGCAAGAACAAAGCTAACGTGATTTATAATTCCCTTCCATTAAAAACCCCAGGAGGAGAAAGAGTTACCCAACGACAAGATGTTCGAGCGTCTATGGGATTGTGCGAGGATGAGGTGTTGTTCCTATTCTGTGGGCGCCTCGAAAAACAGAAAGGTGTGGATATTCTTCTCGATGCCATCGCAAAAATGGATAAAGAGGTTCAATTTAAAGTAGCATTGTGCGGTGCGGGAGACTTGCGTAAAGAATTGAATGAGCAGGCCGACCGTCTGGGTATCCAGCATCGGTTGCATTGGCTAGGCTGGCAATCCGAAGTTAGTCAGTTTTACGCGGCTGCAGATATCTACATTATGCCAAGTCGCTGGGAATCTTTCGGTCTTGTTTTTCTTGAGGCGATGAATTATGAGATGCCTATTCTGTCCACTAAAACGCAAGCCATTCCTGAAGTGGTCGCAGATAAAATATGTGGATTATTATCAGACAATGAAAATTCCGATCAACTTGCCGAAAATATGCTGCTTTTACTGAGTGATAAGGAATTGGCTCTGAAAATGGGGAGAGAAGGCAAGAAGCGCTTAAACAATTTATTTACTTTCAACACATTTATTCAATCCCACATGATCATCTACGAGAAGATGGGCATCGAAATCAAGAAGTAAGCCTGCCGTTGATCCTGTCGAAACCTGCTGGGACTTTTAAGCTCGGCCGTTTCGATAGTATGCCACTTCCCATACTCAAAATTACCCTTAACAAGGGTCAAAATATAAACCAAAAAGTCCAATAATATTGCTAAAAAGGGTTCATCGCGGTTGATGGGGAAAGACGGGCTTGACTTTTTTGCTGGGAGGGGGTGGCGGCAAGGGTTTTGAGTTGGTAAATTAATTGTCGCCAAACAAACCAATTACCTTACCACTCTCGCCGCCATGCTCAATGCCATGTCGTCTCTTCCATTTTGGGAAGGGCATATTGTCGATTCCGTCGTCGAACAGGACGACGAATCGCTGCTGATCGTTCTCAACGCCTGCCCCACTGCCGACGCGCTTTGCGGTAGCTGCCGGCAGCATTGTGCTCTAGTTCATAAGCGGCGCTGGCGGCGCATCCGGGATCGAGATATTTTGGATCGACGGGTTTGGTTGAAGGTGTCAATCCGGCGCCTGGACTGCCATCACTGCGATGCCCGGATGACGGAGCATATCTCCTGGCTGGACCGGCGCTCGCGGGTGAGTCACCGCGTCCGGGTCAGGGTGGAGGCGCTGGCACAGCTTATCCCGATCAAGCACGTTTCCCAACTGACAGGCCTGCACTGGCACACCAACAAGGCCATTGACCTACAGCGCTTAGCACACCTGCACGGCCAGTTCGCCGCTGGCGACGTGCGGCTCCTCGTCATGGATGAATTCGCTTTGCACAAAGGCCATCGTTATACCACGGTCGTTCTCGATGCCCAGCGCATGCGTGTACTCTGGGTTGGCGAAGGCAATAGTCGGGTCGCCATCCGTCTGTTTTTCGAGGCGTTGGGCGCAGAAGGCTGCGCCCGAATCGAGGCTGTGGCGATGGATATGAACACGGCAATGGATCTCGAAGTGCGGGCGCAATGCCCCAACGCCGAAGTCGTCTACAATCTTTTCCATGTCGTTGCGCGCTTTGGCCGTGAAGTCGTCGACCGGGTGCGTGTCGACCAGGCAAACGCGCTGCACGACGATTCCAAAGCGCGCCAGGTCATCAAGCGTAACCGTTGGCTCCTGCTGCGCAATCTCGACAACCTTGAAGACGACCGTGCTATCAAACTTGACGAACTGCTCGTGGCCAACGCCCCCCTATCGACGGTCTATTTGCTCAAAACCACACTAAAGGAAATCTGGTTCGCGCCATCCGTTCGCGAGGGCGCGCGTCGATGGAAACGCTGGATGCGCCTCGCCCTCGAGAGCGAGATCGCCCCCGTGATCAAATTCGCCAAGCGCTTACGCAAATACGTCCGGGGCATCATCGCCTCCGGCATCTATCCGATGAATTCGTTCATTCTTGAAGGCGTCAACAACCGCATCAAAGTCATCAAACGGATGGCCTACGGATTCCGGGACTCTGCATATTTTTTCCTCAAAATCAAGGATGCCTTCCCCGGTAAAACGCGATGAACCAAAAAAGGACAATGAAATCCATATTTGGACCAAGCCCGATGCAAGCGTTCGCGCTCATAATCGACTCGGTGTGACCTCGGGAAAAGCTTGCTACTAATGGTGAGATCGCGGTAATCCACCTATTTTAAGAGCGCGCTAAAAGTAGAGGTTAAGTGTTCAGTCCCGTTTAATCATAAACGCGCTTAACGAATAGTTCCGGCTTCTTTTGCTGCCATTCTTTGAGCGCCTGGATGGGTGTTTTAGCACCGATGGCCCGTTGTGGAATATGGTGGTTGTAAAGCTTTAAATAGTTGAGCAAGGTCGCCTCCAGATCAGTCCGACTGCCGAATCGGGTCTGCTGCAACAGTTCGCCGATACGGCCGTTGAATCGTTCGACCATGCCATTCGTTTGCAGATGCCGGGGCGGTGCCAGGCGGTGTTCGATGCCCATGGCGGTGCAGACTTTATCGAAGGCGTGCTGGCCACTGGGCTTCCTGTCCTTTGTTGTGAAGCGGTC
>RCMZ01000622.1_pt1 | contig 16420 bp, 24 predicted proteins | sample 2041141 | NCBI WGS metagenome assembly RCMZ01 (sample SAMN09708263, study PRJNA481090) | Wastewater metagenome, whole genome shotgun sequencing project. | biome: sewage; isolation source: Davis station wastewater (DW) | place: Antarctica: Davis Station | collected 2010-03-01
CTGCGCCTGGTGCTGGGCCTCATGGAGGCCGATGCGCCCGCCTGCGGCTTCCTGAACGACGCGGAGCACCTGACGTGCCGCCAGTGCGGGCGGCCGCGCCAGGGCTTTCTCACGACGTGCACGAAGCGGGAGACGGCCGAGCGCGGCATGGGCGACGATGACTCCTACGAGATCCACGACGAGGCCAATGTCGTGCTGGCCGACGAGGTATGCCGCGAGGTGCGCACGCTGACCGTGCACGACATGCAGATCGATCCCGAGGGTAACGGCGTGCTGAACTTCAAGTTCATCACCGACTTCGGCGCGCACCCGTTGCGCCTGGACTTTGACCGCGCGAGCGCCGACACGCGCTTCTACGCCATGGCCCGCAAGTTCTACGAGCGCGCCACGGGCCGCAAGGCCCCGGGCGAGGGCTACCGCGTGCTGCTGTCGCGGGAGCTCATCCCGAAGCCCGTAGACATCACACTCACGAAGTGGGACGACGGGCAGATCTTCCTGACCGAGGTGCGCTTCGTGCGCGAGGGCAAGATGGAGGCGTTTCGCTATGACCCAGATTACGCCTGAGACGCCTGCCGAGCGTGAGGCGAAGTGCCGCGCCAAGGTTCGGCACATCACGGCGGCCGCAGCGAAGGCAGCCGGGCTGCGCCGCGTGCAGCTTGGCCATGCCGGCGCGCTGTGGGTCTATCACTGCAACGTGTGCTTCGGGTGGCACCTGACGAAGCGCAACCGTGGCTTCGAATGGGCTGTACACGACCCGAATCCTTTTGCTACAATCGCGCGATAAACTCCTAAGATTCCGCAATGACTGAAAACCTCCTGTTCCTGGACTCCGAGACGACATCGAAGACTGACCTGCCCGCCGAGGGCCTTGGCAGGTATCTCGTCGATCCGACGACGCGCGCCTACTGCTTCACCTACCGCCTGCCGGGCATGGCCGCGACCGACATCTGGGTCGAGGGGCAGCAGATCCCTGAGGCCGTCGTGCGGCACATCGAGGCCGGGGGGCGGTTCGTTGCGCACAATGCGCCGTTCGACTTCAACATCTGGAACAGGGTGCTGCGCCGCGATCATCGTGGCCTACCGGAGATCACCCCGCAGCAGGTGCGCTGCAGCGCGGCGCGCGCACGCTACAACGGCCTGCCGGGCTCGCTGGCCGGCGCGTGCGCGGCGATGGGTCTGCCGGTGCAGAAGGACACGGCCGGCGGCGATGTGATGAAGCAGATCGCAGCGCATCCCGAGTGGACCATCGATGACCACCCCGAGGAGTTCGCGCGTGTGTTCAAGTACGCGATCATCGACACTGACGCGATGATCGGCCTGTGGCACGCGACGGTGCCGCTGCCGGCGCGTGAGCAGCGCTTCTTCGAGCTGGACATGGAGATCAACGACCGCGGCTTCGGCGTGGACGTCGAGGGCGCCGCGGCCATGGAGGAGCTCAAGCAGCTGGCCGAGGCCCAGCTCGACTACCAGGTCGCGGTGCTCACCGGCGGCGGCATACTGGCCGCTACCGAGATCGCGAAGATCAAGGAGTTCGCGCGCGACTTCGGCACCGAGGTGGACGACGCGAGCAAGGAGTCGTTGAAGAAGCTGGTCGCGCGCGAGGACCTGCCGGCCGACCTGCGCGAGCTGCTGGCCCTGCGCCTGGACGCCTCGCGAGCCCCGAAGAAGTCCGCGGCCATCCTGCGCGCGCACGTGAACCGGCGCCTGCAGCACTCGACGGTCTGGCACGGCGCACTGTCGGGCCGCTCCACGGCGCGCGGCGCCGGCGGCGCGCAGACGCTCAACGTCGCGCGGCCGCGCCCGGGCAAATCGGCCGAGCTGTGCGAGGCCTTTCTGGACGCCGCGAAGCGCCGCGACGTGGCCTTCCTGACACAGCCCGGCCACGGGCCCATTCTGGCCGCCCTGGCCGACGCGCAGCGCCCGCTGTTTTGCGCGACGGTGCCCGGGCACACGCTGGTCGGTGCCGACCTGTCGCAGATCGAGGCGCGCATGGCCCCGTGGCTTGCGAACGACGAGCAGAAGCTGGTGGACTACGAGAATGGAATCGACGGGTACAAGCGCACCGCCGCTGCCGTCTTCGAGATACCCTACGAGGAGGTCACGAAGGATCAGCGCCAGTCCGGCGGAAAAGTGCCCGACTTGGCCCTTACCTATGGTGGCGGGGAGGGTGCTTTCACCAGCATGGCGGCAAACTACGGAGTCTATCTGGAGCCCGAGCTCGTGACGAAGATCGTGTGGGCGTGGAGGGCGTCCCGCCCCGCTTACGAACGGTGGTGGGCGATGCTGGAGTACGCCGCGCTGATCGCGCTAGACACGCCTGGCCGTGCCGTGGATGTGCCGATCGGCCGCGGCGAGTGCACGAAGGCGACCTTCATCCGCGACGACCGCGCGCTGCGCATGGAGCTGCCTTCGGGCCGCGCCATCAGCTACCACAATGCCCGCCTGCACCTCGAGCCGGGGGCCAGCGTGCCCCAGGCGGTCTACGACAAGCCCGAGGGCTACGTCGAGACGCTGGACCGCAAGATCCTGTCCAACAACATGACGCAGGGCCTGGCGCGCGACCTGTTCTGGGAGGCCATGGTAGACGTGGGCCGCGTCGAGCCGATCGTGCACCACGTATACGACGAGCTGCTCATCGAGGTTCCCGTCGAGCGCGCCGAACTGCGCCTCGAGCAGCTGCTGGGCCGCCTGCGCATGAATCCGGCCTGGTGCCCCGGCCTGCCGCTCGACGCGGCCGGCTACGTCAACAACCGATGGAGGAAAGATTGATCACGGACTACGACAAGCTGCACCGCGAGGCCAAACAGGCGGCCGCGGCAGGGCTCACGCTCGACGAGACCTGCCGGTGGCCCTTCGACTCGCACGAGGGCCGCCGCTTCAAGGAGGTCTTCATCATGCACAAAGCCGCGCTGCAGGCGTTGGCCGCTAACGACAAACCATTGACACCAGTTTGACAAACCGGCATACTGACCGAATACAAACGCTGACACTGGATCAACCATGACCGAACCGATCGACTTCGCTACCTGCCCGCTCGAGCAGATGAGCGTGAAGGACCTCACCGACGCACTGGGCATCGCCGAGTCGGCGCAGCTGCTCAACACCAGCGCGCGGGCCATCTACACCGTGCGCAACACCAGCGCGCTGTCGACGGACCGCATGCTCAAGCTCATCGCCGCGGTGCGCATGGACGAGGAGAACTGCCGCCGGCGCCTCGTCGTCTCCCGCCGCCTCCAGGCCGAGCGCGAGCGCCGCGCCGAGGCCGCCTGATCATTTCCACCACCTGAAGACCTGACCATGAATCTTTCTTTCAACAACCTGGACGAGCTCCAGGAGTTCCTCGACTGGTCCTTGCGCTACGGCGCGGCCTGGGCCGCTACGCAGCGCGGCCCGCGCGCGCCGGCGCCCGACACGCCCCTGCCGACGATCGACCCGAGCGCGCTGCCCGAAACGGGTGCGGCTGGCGGTGTCGCCTTCGACACGCCGCCCGGCGCGCCGTTGCAGGGCGCGATGGACGACAAGGCGCCCGAGGCGCCGGCAGCCAACGAGCCGACGAAGCGCAAGCGCCGCACGAAGGCCGAGATCGAGGCAGACGAAACCGCGGCCGCGTTGAAGGCGAAAGCCGAGAATGACGCGAAGATCGAACAGGACCCCGCCAGCGTCACCACGTCGCCCGCCGGCGCGAACCCCTTCGAGCAGGCTGTCACGATCACGGGTCAAACCGACGCGCAAGTCGAAGAAAGCGCATTGACCAGTGAGCCCGACGCGGATGCCACGGTCGTGACCCCGTTCCAGCACATCACGCGCGCACGCGCGTTCATCGCGAAGCACCAGATCGCCAAGTACAACGAGACCTTCGCGAAGGCCGGCCTGGACCCGAACGTGATGGCCTACACCGCCGAGCAGCGCGCGGCGCACATGGCCGCCATGGACGAGCTCGACAAGGCCTGAGGCAGCCGCCATGTGGCTCATCGTGCTCATGTTCCTGCTGATGCTGCCCATGACGCTGGCCGCGCTGGTGTACCTGGTCGTGGCCATTTGGCGCGCCCTGGACGCTCTGCTGCAGGGCACGATCGGCGCGGTGCGCCTCACGTGGCGCGCGTTCGTCTGGACGTGCCGTGCGACCGTCCTGGGCACGCGCACGGCACAGCGCGGCGCGCAGCGGCTGCGGGACTGGCACCACCTCGGCTCAACCTGGGCCGGGCAGTACCTGCAAGCCTCCTGGCTCGCCTGGTCGAACATGGCGCGCCGGCGCTACGTGGCGGGCCAGCTGCGTCGAATGCGGCGCGAGCGCGCGCACAAGTAGGCGTCGTGGCCCCGCCGACCGGGCCGCATCATCGGAGCCCAAAATGACTGCAATGCGTGAAATGCCCCAGTATCAGTGCCACAAAAGGGTCTGGGCGCTGAAGATCAAAGAAATCAGCCAATCGAACCCCGAGATCGTCATGGACGGGGGTTCATGGAGTATCGCCTTTCATGATGGTGGCTTTGCGCCAATCGCCGTCTCGCACGAGTGGTACGAAAAGCATCGCCCCGAGGCCGACGGTTATTACGTCGTATACGAGGACGGCTACAGGTCGTACTCGCCCGCCAAGGCCTTTGAGGACGGCTACACACTGCTCAATTGACGTGGGCAGGAACGAGAAAGGCCCGCTTCGGCGGGCCTTTTGCATGGACGCTCGAGGCGCTACGTGATGCCGACCAGCCGCTTCAACTCGGCCAGCGTGGTGCGCCAGTCGGGCGCGCTGTCGGTGGCCAGGGACGGCGGTGCGGGTATCTCGGCCATGCCGGGGTGCAACGGCTGCGGGAGGTCATCGAAGGGCGCCCACTGCGCCGCGGTGTGCTCGTCGTTGAGCGTGGGCGCGAAGGGCCGCGGGAGCGCTGCGCCGAAGCACTGGAACCCGTCACTCGAGGTGTACAGCGAGGTGAGCGGACCGGCGTAGGTCTCGCCGCACTCCTCCTGCAGCTCGCGCCGCGCGGCGGCCTCTGGCGTCTCGCCGGCCTCGATACCGCCGCCCGGGAAGGCCCACGTCCCGGGCGCGTCCTGCGCGGTCTCCGCGCGCTTGAGCAGCAGGACGCGGCCGCCCTGCACGAACAAGATGCCGGCGGCGCGCGGCGCGGTCATCAGAGGTTCGACATTTCCTGGCGCGCGAACACGAAGGCCACGACGCCGGGCTGCAGAATCTTCTGCCCGGCAGGTGCCTTGTAGCTGCGCATGAAGCCGTTCTTCAGGTCGTAGCGCCGGCGCAGTGCCGGCAGTGTGATCGTCAGGTTCTGGGTCAGCTTCGTGCGGTTGGACACCTCGTAGCCGTAGATCTGTTCGAACAGCTGGAGCGCAGCGCTGTCGGCCTGCAGGGTCAGCGTGAAGGGAATTTCGTTGAACACGAAACCGGCCGACAGGCGGCCGTCGATGCCCATCGAGTACTCGCCATTCTCGACGGCATCGGTCTCGAAGATGTTGTCGGCCGCGTAGCCGGTGATGAGCTGCGCGGCGGGGAACAGCGCCTCGGTCGTCATGGCCAGGACCGAATTTGCCGTCGTGAGAGTTGCGGGCATGTTGCGTGCTCCTTAAACGCCAGGCATACCCGGCCAGTAGACATTGGATTTCCGGCGATTCTCACGCAGCGGAAGGACTTGCAGATTATCGGCGACGTGCAGCCCGCACACAACGTGTTTGCGGCCGATGGCGCCGCGCAAGGGTACGACGTGATCGACCTCGTACCAGTCGCCCGTCACCATCATCAGAAAATCAGCAGCCTCATAAGCCTTGGCAATCGCTGCCAGATCTGCCCATGCAGGCGTAGCCTGCAGTTTGGCAGTTCGACGCCGGGCGTACCATGAGCGCGCCGCACTGGGGTTTGCCTTTCGGTACGCAACTTGGTAGGCCCTCGACGCTTCAAGATTCGCGTGATACCGGGCGCGTTGGGCTACGAGATTGCGCTCGCGGTGTTTAGCGTAGCGTGCAGCATCCAGCAAACGCGCAGCCGGGAGGTCGGCCATTCGCTTCGCGCGCTGGGCGGTGGTCTTTGCTGATGCACGCGCACGATCCGTGGCTAGCGCCCGTGCGTGTCCCGCAGGAGTCTTCCGCCAAGCATTTGCGCGGTCCCGCACGCACTGCTTGCAGTGGTAGAAAAGCCCATCTTTGGCCCGCTTGTACGGGCCGAAGGCTTCGAGTAGCTTCTCCTGCTTGCAGCAGGTGCAGGTCTTCATGCTCAGATCACGGCAATCGAACGCACCGTCAGTCGCTGGACCGACCCGCCGTCGGTATACCAGCAATAAGCGAGAGGGCTTTCGCGGTTCTGACGGACTTGCGCAAAATTGGCAGCATCGTCGATGAGCAGATACCAACCGCGCGTCTGAAGCACATCAGAAACGGTACGCCCGGCTTGAGTGTCAACCTGCAGCGCTTGGCTCTTGGACAACGGGACACCTGCGCGGATGATGCCCGAAATGAGCGCGGCGTCGATGACGTCCACGCCTGCCCGATAGAGCATCGTATACCCGTCCTGATTATAGGGTACCGAATTGTAAGCCATCAGCGCCTCGAAGAAGGCGCGCTGCAGCTCGCGGTTGAGGTAGATCTGATCGAGGTACGTGTCGACCCAGAGGAAGGCCCCCGACGTCGCGCCGTTGTAGGCCACCGTGTAGGTGTTCGCGGCGTTCGCGTAGGCGCCCAGGTAGGTGTAGTGGTTCGACAGCAGCGCGTTCGCCGTGGCGAGGTCGGTGGCCGTCGCGTCGGGCGCGCCGTTGAACTGGCGGAAGGCCAGGTTCGTGCGGCCGTTCGGGATCTGGAAGTTGATGCACGCCGCGTAGCCCATGAAGGCTCCGACGAGCTCGTAGGTGCCGTACACCGGGACGGTGCCCTGGTAGGGCTGCGCGAAGACCTGCGCGCCGAAGGACGACGCGTTGTTCGGCACGATGCTGGCCGCTTCGGTGTCCCATGCCCAGTACAGGAACTGATAGTCCTGGCCACTGTTCCAGGCCGCGTACTCGGTGCGCTCGTCGATGTCGGCACTGTAGACCGTCGAGAACGTGCCCCAGTTCATGTCCTGGGCGATGATGCGATTCATCGCCGTGGCGGGCGTGTCTGCGTCGACGCCCTGCGCGGTCGTCGCGCCGGCCGCGGCCGACAGGCCAACACCGGTGGCGAGCGTGCCGGTCACAGCCGAGATGGTGACGCCGTCGCCGGTGCCCGTCGTGGCGAACACGAAGCGCTTGCGCGTGGCGTCGTAGCCGATGGAGAAGTCGGGCGTCGTGAAGGCGGCCAGCATGAGCGCCGCGGCGTTCGCGAAGCTCGTGGCCGTGGCGAGGTTGATAGACGACGAGGTCTTCGTGGTGGCCGTGGTCACGGTCAACGTGCCGGCGGGCAGCGCCTGCAGCTGCGCGAGGGTCATCCCGCCGAGTTGCGCGCCGAAGACCATGGCGGGCGTGTCCGTCGCCGCGAAGCGCGCGAACTTGAGCACGAAGGGCAGCTGCCCGGCGTTCACGATGCCCGGGAAGTACTGGTTCGCCATGGCCGTCTCGGGCGCGCTCGGACCGAACCAGTCGGAGACGTCCTGAGCCGTGAAGAAGTCCTTCACCACGCCGGGCGGGATCGACGTGTCCTGCGTGACGACGAGGCCCGACAGTTTGGAGGCCTGACCGCCCCCCGCAATGACGCCGGGCAGGATCTGCACGACCTGCGAAATGGGAATGGTGCTCATGCTCGAGGCTCCAAGGTGTGCGCGGCTGCGCCGCGATTGACTGCCACTATCGGCTCACGGGATTCTATCAGCGCGACAGCGCGCGGCAAGCGCGTCAGCGCGACACGCTGAAATCGAAACCGACGGGGTCCGCCGCGGCACCGGCGGCGTCGAAGAAGTAAAATTGCACGTACGCAGTGTTCTTGACGCTTTCCCGAGCCGTTACGTCCGTGCCGCTCGCAATAGCATTTGCTGCGTAATTGGCGTTTGGCATGGCTTTAGTGAAATTTACACGGAAAACACCCGTCGACTGTTTTGCAACAGACGCAACATTGAAACCACCAGCCACGGTTAGGCCAGAAGTCGTTATTTGTCCTTGTGCGCGCACAAGAGGCTGATTGGGCGTTAGTAAACTTGTCCCCCAGGAAGCGATATTATTTTTGAGGGTAGACTCGTCGGTCCCTTCGGTCGCATTTACGCCAGTGGTGTACCCGCGTACGTAGCCGTTACCGCTAGCATTTGCCCCGAAGTAATATTGCTGTACTGTTGGTTGATTTTCAATGTACTTTGGCGTGGCGAAATTGGAGATGGCGCCGCTCGTTACAGTTGGGTGGTCGAAATAGTATACGAATTGGTTAATGGATTCGTGAGTGCCATCGCGGAATACATTCCCGCATCCGCGACCGTCTACCGAAATATTCACACCTGCCATCCGGAAGTCTCGGAATACGTTTGAATTCGGCGAACGACTTGGCGTAACTGCCGACGAGCGGAATTCGATAGACTTCGTGTTGACCAAAGGCGCACCGCCCGTGCTGGTGCCTTGCAGGAAGAAATGATTGAACAGGTTGTAATACGGTCCCGAACCGTCATCCAGCGCCTGGAAGACCACTTCGATCATGTTGTCGCCGCGGCACAGAACTGTGCAATTGTGGAATTCAGAGCGGGAGGAAGTGTAAAAGACCCCACCCTGATTGCTGGCGCCGCTCGGGATATCGAGGCTTTTATAAATGTCGATATTGATATTTTCCAAGTTGCAGTTTACCGCGGCGCTGTTGCTAGCAGTTGCGGCCAGCACGACACCAAAACCGCTATTCGTGCGGACGCCGTCCGCATAGATAAACGTCGCAGAGCATGGCGCCCACAAGGTGAGGTTATTCCGGTTGAGCACCGGCTCTTTGGACATTTTATAGTTGCCGTCCGCCAATTTTATGCGCCCGCGCGGAGTGGCCGCAATAATTGCGGCCACGGGGTTGCTGTCGTCGACTACATTGTCAACCTTCGCTCCGAAATTCAAGACATCGAATTCGTGACCACAAAATACCCAGCAGCCATTACCGCCGGTACCCGCAGCAAACCAGGCGTCCTGCTGGCTAATATTGGCCCAATTCGACGGAAATGCGCGAAGCGGATCGACGACTGTCCCGCCATTGTGATGCGCTTTCGGCCGTGTGGCGTCCCACGTAAAAAGCCCCCCACCTCGCGGACCCGACGTCGAGCCGCTCCAGCCACCATGAAAAGCCGTGAGACTGACACGCAAGCCCTGTGCGGTCGGCACACTGGGGAGGTCTGCCATAGTCGGTACGGCAATGGCGCCCCAACCAATCAAGCCCGCGCCGCCAGGCATCATGAACGGCGCGGTCACGCCAACCCATGCAGCGCCGTCGAAGTTCATCAGCACGCCCGTATCGCGCACGTAGGCCGTCCAGCCCTTTTGCGGCGTGAAGTACACCCATGCGCCGTTGTCGCGCGCTGCAATCTGGTTGCCCGAAGGGTCTGCGGCCGGGACGATGTAGATCACGCCGTTCAGTGGCGAGGGCGGCAGCGACGTCGTCATCGATTCGACGGCGAGCTGCGTCAGCACCGACGACTTCATCCAGTTGGCATCGCCCGCAACTTTCCAGGGGGCGCCTTGCTCGATGTCGCCGGTGAGCCCGATGCCGGGCAGCGTGTGTGCAGTCATGCGTGTCCTTTGCGCCCCGCACCTCGCGCGGCCCGCGCCATTTGCCACGCCTACGGCGTGTCGGGCCACATGTCGACGGGGACCTCGGTGTGCACCTCGACGGTGTCGAAGAAGTCCTGCGGCAGCGCGACGGACTGGTTCACCTGGGCGAATAGCCGCAGCATGAAGCGCTGCTCGTAGATGGCCTCGCTGTTCGCGATGTTGAGCTGCTGGGGCTCGTCGGCGTAGAGTGGCGTGATGGCCGCGCCCTCGAGCTGGTCGCAGCCCCACAGGGAGCGCCAGGCGATCGCGATGATGTCGGCCACGTCCGCCCCGAGCTGGCCGTAGCAATCCACCTGGTAGCTGTACGTCGTGTGCCGCGCGACATCCTGTGTGCCCACGAGCGGGTCGTCCGGGTCGCGCGTGTAGGTGCGCCGCCCTTGGTCCTGGCGCTGCTTGACGCCGGGCGACAGCACCACGTAATTGCCGGTCGCCGTGGCGGTCGTATTCTGGAAGCCCTTGAAGACCTTTTCGCTCGGGACCTGCGCGACCACGAGCGCCGCGATCCACGCCCACAGGGCATCGAACACGACGTCTTCGGAAAGGGCGAGGGTGGCCATCAGGGGGCGGGCGCAGGGGGTGGCGTGCCGTTGGCGGTCTTTTTGATGTAGTCCTGGATCGTATCGTAGTCGAGCTGGACCGTCACCTCGAAGCAGCACCAGCCGGGCCACCACTCGAGGACCATCGTCACGAGGTACCAGCCCGCGCGCGGGCCGCTCGGGATGTGGATGATGTCGCCGCCCTGGTTCGTGCGTCGCTCGATGTCCGAGAAGTTGCCGTAGGCGTACATCGTCAGCAGCCCGTTGTTGTACTGCAGGCTGCGCTCATGCGTGATGTCCGTGTGCTTCTGCGCCTGCACCTGCAGGCGCGCGGCCACGGGCGTGAACGTGGGCGTCAGGATGCCACGCACGCTCGTGCGGCCGGTGCTCACGTACACCGTGCCGTCGACGTCGTCGTTCACCTGTTGGATGGCTCCGCGAGTGAGCGCGTGTAGGTTCAGGCCCATCAGGTGCTCCCTTCCTCGTTCTGGACCACCTGCGATTCGATGGAGTTTAACAGATGGCTTGTGAAAATCAAGCCGTGCGAAAACCCTTTGAACGCAGCCCACTCGGCGCTGTTGTCAGCGGGCCAGTCCGTGATGGTTTTCTTGATGTCTTCCTTCAGGACCTGGCCCATTACGCCGGCGATCTCGAGCGGCGAGTGGCCGGCTTGGAACAGCTTCACGGCACCGGCGGACCACTCCTTGCGGCGCTCGGTGAAGGTTTGCTGCATGAAGGGCCGCGGATGGTTCTGGCCCACGCCGTACTCGAGCGCGGCCGCAATGGCGGCTACGGGCTGGCCGGCGCGCGGATCCGGGTATTCGGCGCCCGTGCGCGCGTCGCGGATCATGTCGGCGGGGTAGGTCGCGCCGGCGAGCACGCCGGCCTTCACGACCGCGGGCGTCAGGTCGCGGTCGGGCAGGCGCAGGCCGCGGCGCTGGACCGTCATGGCACGAAGACGCCGCCGGCGACGTTGAAGGGCGGCGCGTTGAACTTGCGCGCGTCCTCGATCCCGCTGTTGCCCGACACGAAGTAGCGCAGGCTGCGGAATTGGGCCGTCATCATCCAGTACAGCGCACCATACTTCGTCTGGTTGAACCAGGCGGCCATCGCCGAGCCGGCCGGCAGGTCGTAGGCAAACCCAGCCGTCACCGAGCCCTCGGTCGCGGTGTCCAGGCGCCCCACGGGCCGCTCATTGCCCTCTGCGTCGATGGCGAACAGCGTCAGCATGTGTGCGACCAGAAGCCAGAACAGCTGCGTGCGGTAGTCCAGGGCCATCACCGGCGAGCCGTCGGTGTTGTCGAGGATGGCCTGCGCGGCCATGTTGAACATGACCGTGCAGCGCGCATCCGGGGTCGCGGCGAACTCGGGATAGGCGGCCTTGAAGTCGGCCGGGACGAAGACGACGATGGCCATAGCGGCACCTGCGCGCGCCGCGCGCTTACTCGGCCTTCGTGAGGCCGGCGGGCATCTTCTTCGGGTCGACGGCCTCGAAGCCGGTCTTTTCGGCCTGGCGCTCCTCGGCCTTGTCCACGGCGCTGTCCTTGTCGCCCATGGCGAACATGAGCTCGTTCTGGAGCCACTTCGCCGGGGCGTATTCCGCCTCGACGATGGCCCAGACACCAGCCTTGACGTCGGTCATGCCGTGGCCGGCGATGGCGAAGGGCGAGTGTGCGCCGTTGAGCTTCAACTCGGTGCCATCGGGCAGCGGGATCGTGAGGCCCTGCGGCAGCACGCAGGCGACGGTGATCATGTCGGCATTCTTGGACGATTTGGCCATGGTCTATCTCCGGTAGGTGGTGGGTGGAAGTACCGCCGAGTGTATCGCAGGGTCAGGCAGGCGTCACGCGCGCCAGGACTTCGGCACTCCGTGCTGCTGAATCCACGTGAGCCAACCGCGCTCCACCGCTTGCGCAACGTGAGTGCGACCGACCACATCATTGCGCAGCGGCCAGCGCCGCGCCGCGCGCAGCAGTTGCGCGTGAATGAGCGCTTGCAATTGCGCCAGCGAGCTGCGCGGCTTGCGCTTGCGAAGCTGACGGACCTTCACGATCGCACCTCCGCATGCACGAGGCTGCCATAGTCGTCCACCGCGGCCGGCCCGGACAGGTTCAGCTCGATGTCGCACAGGTGCCAGGTCGCGCCCGGGCACGGGTGTTCGCGCCGCCACCACAGCGCGACGGTGGGGACCTGCGCGCCGCCGTCGGGCATGTGGTAGACCGGCGGCGCGGTCGCGCGCAGGAACGCGTCGGTGTCGATGGCGACGGGGTTCACGGCCGTACCCCGGGCAGCGGTGCGGGCTCGGGCATGCGATCGCCGTCGTCGAAGGGGGCCAGCGCGTCGCGGATCGCCTTGGCGTGTTCGCGGCAGATCTCGCCCCAGTCCATATCGCCGCTCAGCCGCAGGCCGATGAGGAACAGCGCATCGGCGGTCTCGGCGACCGTCTCGGCCTCCTGCTCGCCGAGCTCGGCGACCGTCTTGCGCGCGGCAGCGAGTGCGGCGCGTTCTTTGTGTGTGAGGGGCACTCTGTTCTCCTTAGTTCTTCAGCTCGTTGAGCTCGGTGGACTCGTGCGTGAACCACGTGCAGATGTAGGCGAGCCAGAGCAGCACGAACAGGCACCCCACGACGCCGAAGACCCAGCCCGGCGCGGTGAAACGGTCGAGCATGAGCCACGCCACCATGGACGCCCAGAGCGGCGCGCGGGCCGGCAGGTTCTTGTTCGCGATGACTTTCGTTTGTTTCAATGTGTTCTCCTGGTGGTGTCGGGACAATCCCCGCGACAGCCCGGCGCGCCGGGCTGGCACTGGCGCTGTCAACGCACTGGAAAGGTAATCGTCTCGATGCGCCCGTCGAAGTGGTGCAGCCGCGCCTGTTTCCGGAAGCTACTCGCCTCGATAGCGGCCAGAGGTTCTCCGTGAATGCGCGGCTCGTCGGTGCCGTCCGTGTCGTCTATCCAGTCGCTCCAGCGGTCCCCACAGCAAGGGCACGAGTCGCTGTTGTCGAAAAAAGCTTCTCCGCGCTGCAGGGCTTCCGCCGCAGACCGCGCCTGAATAAGCACCTCCTCGCAGACATTTTCGTTCACCACGAAGTAGCCGCCACTGTTGTTCTGTCCAAAGCGGAACCACTTCAGGTCGAGCGTTAAGGTGATGGCTGTCATTGGATATCCTTCAGGTTGTTCGTTGCGATGGCTCAATCATAAGAACATCTTTCGCAAATGTCAAACAGCAGGCAAAGAAAAGCCCCGCACATTGGCGGGGCTTTCTGTTTCACGTGAAACGCGCAGCGCCGATCAGACGCCAAGCACCGCGGCCATACATGCTGGACGAAACACGATCAGGCGCGTTGAATCCACTCGCCAGGCTGCGTCAAGATCATCCGGCGATTCTTCGATCGGTTCAACCACTGCGGGATCACCTGGATGTTGACGGCGCAGTGCAGGCCGGACGCGCGTGTCGCCAGCAACGGGATCATGTGGTCGATCTCCCACGCGCCGCCGGTTGTCGCGGCCCGCTGCACGCAGAGTGCTGCCGCCTCGACCAGCACCAGCTCGTCGAGCTCTCCGTACCACGGCGGCACTGCGCCCTTGAGGCGTGCGCGACGCTTCTGCTCGTAGCCGCGGTACAGGTGCGCCTCGGCCTTTCGCTTCGCGGCTTTAGCCGCCTTTGCTTCGGGCGTCGACATGCGTTCGCGCTGTCGCGCTAGTAGCCTGTCATAGTGCTGCGCGCTGTAGGCTTTACGCGGGGCCTCGTAGGCTGCATCGCCTTGGCGGCGCGCGTGGTACGCACGGCGCGTCTCCATGCCTCGCTCGCGGTTTGTCGCGTACCACGCCGCAGCCTGCGCTTTGCGCGATTCGGTGTGCCGCGCGTAGTTACGCACATCCTTCTCGCGTTTGCATGCGACGCACAGTTTTGTTGCCGTGTAGCGCGGTGAGATGTGACCATTGCGGCAGGGCTTGCCTGGATCGTAAGTATCGGTCATATGTCGTCCATTGTAGCGCGAAAAGAAACCCGCCGCGGCGGGTTTCGCGTTCAGTGCATTAGACGCCCAACACTGCGGCCATGCAGGCCGGCCTCCAAATAATCGCGCCCCAAGTCCCGGCCGACTTCTTCTGGCGGAAGTAGCTCGAATAGCGCTCGATGGCGTGCGCGCGCATTTTCTCGGTGAAGCCGCAGGTCGCGGTGTCCTGGCCCTCGACGCGCGGCGCCCACATCTGCACGAGGCGCCCGCCCGCGGTGTCGTACTCGGGCACGGTCACGATGCGCAGCTTCGGGAACGCGTCGAGCAGCAGCTTGGCCGGCGACAGGCCGTAGCTGTTTGCGCGGTTCAGGTCGCCCGAGGCGGTCGGCGGCATGGCCAGCACGAGCTCGGTTTCCTGGTCCACGATGCCCTGGGTCTGGGTCTGCAGCTGCTTGAACTGCGTCACCACCGAGTTGAAGATGTCCTCGGCGGTGCCGGTGGCCCAGTTCACGGTCGCGGCGACAGGCGCGATGAGGCGCGGGTCGTTGGTCAGGCCGTAGTTCTGCAGGCCGGACACGCCGAACAGGTACGACGCGTTCAGGAACTTCGACAGGCCCAGGGCCGACGAGTAGTTCAGCTGGGCGGCCAGGTCGACGCGGCCCGCGCCGGCCATCTCCAGCTCGCGCTCGCCCCAGCGGGTCCACGTCTGGAAATGGTAGCTCTGGCGCTGCGGGTAGTTCACGTTCGAACCGCTCGAGCCGTCCGCCGAGTAGTCGCCATAGGTGGCAACCTCGGTGGTCGGTTCCGCCTGAATGAACGCAGCCGTCAGGGTCGTCCAGTCGCCTTTCTTCGACTCGCCGACGATCTCGGCGGCCTTCATCGGGGCGACGAGCACCTCGATGACCTTCGGGTCGACGTAGGTCGTCAGGTACGCCGGGATGCCGGCATTGGGCGTGCCCACGAGCGTCGGGGTCAGGTCCGCCGCGTCCATGGCGAACTCGGCCAGGGGCGTGCTGACGTCCTTCACGCCGGGCGCCAGGATGACGCCCTTGGCGGCCAGGGCGGCGATGACTTGGGAATCGCGCATGTTCGTTTCTCCTTCGTTCTGCGCGACTTAGGCGCCGGTGTTGCTGATCTTGACGACGGCGCCGACCGTGGCCGCTTCGGACACGAGGTAGAAGCCGGTGTCGATGGTCGTCGAGGGCGGCGAGCCGGGCGCACCGATGATGGTGTTGCCGGTCAGCACGTCCCAGTACACCGCCGCGCCGCGCACGGGGGTGCCGGTGATCACGTCGGTGCGCACCCAGAAGTCGCCCTTGCCGAACAGCGCGACGGGCTGGCCGCCCTGGATGATCATGCTGGACTCGGCCAGGTAGGTCGTGATCTGGGCGTTGTTCTCACGGTGCACGAAGCCCACGCGGGTCGCCTGCGGGGCGGCCGCGAGGATCGAGTCGACGGTGCCGTCGGCCAGCAGCGCGGCGAACTTGCCGACCGTGACGCCCTCGGCGACGGCGACCATCTTGCCGTTGCCCGACAGCTTGTAGATCATCGGGTTGGACGACGCGAAGTCGCCCGGGACCGCTTGCGCGGGGTTGATGTAGACCTGATTCTGGAACATGGGAGACTCCTTTTCCGTTCCGGGGTGAAACCGTTTGAGGCGTTAGCCCCGCACGGAAATGCGGTTGACGTGCTGCATGTAGCCGGGCGCGGCCGGCGCCGCGGCGCCGTCCTTGCCATCCGCGGCGTGCGTCGCGCTCGGCTGCGGGCGCACGCCGGCGGCGGCGCCGGCGGCCACGCGATAGGCGTTCCATGCGACCTTCTCGACGCCCTTGCCGATGCCGGCCACGTCCACGCCGACCTGTTCCAGGGCGGTGCGATAGATCTCGCCCGCGTCGTCCATGGCGACCTCGCCGATGACGTTGCGCGTTTCGCGGCGGGCTTCCTCGACCGCAGCGGCGCGGCGGCGGTCGGCCTTGACGGCCGCGTCGATCAGCGACTGCACCGACTTGGCATCCATGGCCGCGTGCGGGGTGGGCGCGCCGCGCGCGCCGGTGCCGTCCTGGTCGGACGGGGGCAGCACGGGGTTGCCGTCCGCGTCGAGTTCGGGATCCTCGTCGGAGGCGCCTGCGACCTTGGGCATCGTCTCGAGCGTGAAGCCGGGGCCTTCCTTGCCTTCGTTCTCGGGGCCGATCTCGCCGGTGGGCTTGCCGCCTTCGGGGTCTGCGTCCTCGGCGCCGGG
>RCMZ01000689.1_pt1 | contig 16414 bp, 17 predicted proteins | sample 2041141 | NCBI WGS metagenome assembly RCMZ01 (sample SAMN09708263, study PRJNA481090) | Wastewater metagenome, whole genome shotgun sequencing project. | biome: sewage; isolation source: Davis station wastewater (DW) | place: Antarctica: Davis Station | collected 2010-03-01
ATGAAAGACACCATTCGCCAGCTGATCCAGCAAGCCCTCGCCAACCTGACCACTGCAGGTGTGCTGCCGGCAGGCCTGAGCCCGGCGATCCAGGTGGAAAACACCAAGGACAAGACCCACGGCGACTTCGCCAGCAACATCGCCATGATGCTGGCCAAGCCGGCCGGTATGAAGCCGCGCGACCTCGCCGAGCAACTGATCGCCGCCCTGCCGGCCGATGCAGCCATCAGCAAGGTCGAGATCGCCGGCCCCGGCTTCCTCAATTTCTATCAAGACAACCAAGCCCTGGCTCAGCGCCTGGAAGTCGCCCTGGCCGATGCCGCCCTGAATGTGCGCAAAGTCGGCCCGGCGCAGCGCGTGGTGGTCGACCTGTCCGCCCCCAACCTGGCCAAAGAGATGCACGTCGGCCATCTGCGCTCGACCATCATCGGCGACGGCGTCGCCCGTGTGCTCGAATTCCTCGGTGACGAGGTGATCCGCCAGAACCACGTTGGCGACTGGGGCACCCAGTTCGGCATGCTGTTGGCCTATATGCAGGAAAACCCAGCCGCCGCCGACAGCGAACTGTCCGACCTGGAAAACTTCTACCGCGCCGCGAAGAAGCGCTTCGACGAGTCGCCCGAGTTCGCCGAGCGCGCCCGCGAACTGGTGGTGCAGCTGCAAGCCGGCGATGCCGAATGCCTGCGCCTGTGGACCCGTTTCAACGATATTTCCCTGAGCCACTGCCAGGCACTCTACGACCGCCTGGGAGTGAAACTGAGCATGGCCGACGTCAAGGGCGAGAGTGCCTACAACGACGACCTGGCCAACGTGGTTGCTGACCTCAAGGCCAAGGGCCTGCTCAGCGAAAGCGACGGCGCCCAGTGCGTGTTCATGGACGAGTTCAAGAACGCCGAAGGCAACCCACTGCCACTGATCGTGCAAAAAGCCGGCGGCGGCTACCTGTATGCCACCACTGACCTGGCCGCCACCCGTTATCGCGCCAACGTACTGAAGGCCGACCGCGCCCTGTACTTCGTCGACCAGCGCCAAGCCCTGCACTTCCAGATGGTCTTCAGCGCTGCGCGCCTGGCCGGCTTCGTCCCAGCCAGCATGCAGTTGGAGCACATGGGTTTCGGCACCATGAACGGCGCCGACGGCCGTCCATTCAAGACCCGCGACGGCGGCACGGTGAAACTGGTCGACCTGATAAATGAAGCCGAAGAGCGCGCCTACAGCTTGGTCAAGAGCAAGAACCCGGAACTGGACGAAGCCGAACTGCGCCAGATCGCCAACGCCGTAGGGGTGAGCGCAGTCAAATACGCCGACCTGTCCAAGCACCGCGCCAGCGACTACAGCTTCAACTTCGAGCTAATGCTCAGCTTTGAGGGCAACACCGCGCCCTACCTGCTGTACGCCTACACCCGCGTGGCCAGTGTGTTCCGCAAACTGGGCAAGGACTTCAGCGAAGTCGACGGCCAGATCCGCCTTGAGGCTCCGCAGGAAATCGACCTGGCGACCAAGCTCGCGCAGTTCGGCGAAGTGCTGAACAACGTCGCCGACAAAGGCACGCCGCACATCCTCTGCACCTACCTGTACGACCTGGCCGGGCTGTTCTCCAGCTTCTACGAGCACTGCCCGATCCTCAGTGCCGACGACCAAGCCACCCAGCAAAGCCGCCTGCGCCTGGCCGCCCTGAGTGGTCGCACCCTCAAGCAGGGCCTGGAACTGCTAGGCCTGCACACCCTGGAGCGCATGTAAGGTGGCAGCCAAGAAGAAGCCGGCACCCAAACGCGGCGCCAGCCGCTACCAGGCACCACCGCGCAAGCCGGTGCCGGGCTGGGTGTGGCTGACCTGCGGCCTGCTGATCGGCGCCTTTGTGGTGTTTTTGCTGCAACTTGAACCGGGCCGCGATGAGATCAAGCGCATCAAGGACGAGAAGCCGCGCCAGACCAGCAGCCAGACCAGCAGCCAGGCCAACAAGCCGACACCTAACGCGCAACCGGCGGGCCCGGCCAAGCCGAAGTACGACTTCTACACCCTGCTGCCGGAGTCCGAGGTCATCGTGCCGCCGGATGCCGTACCGCCGCCACCGGCTGCCGCCCTGACCCCGGAGCAATTGGCCAAAGCCGATGCCGCCCGTGCCGAAGCCGCCCTCAACGGTCAGGTGCCACCGGCATTGCCGACCGCCAGCACCACGCCACCAACAGGCACGCCAACCCCGCCACCGAGCGTGGCCAAGGCACCGCTGACCACGCAGTTCTTCCTCCAGGCGGGCTCGTTCCGCAAACAAGCTGATGCCGACAAGGTGCGCGCGCAGATCATTCTGCTCGGGCAGAACGTGCAGGTTGAATCCGGCACAGTGCGCGAAGAAATCTGGTACCGGGTACTCGTCGGCCCCTTTGCCAGCCGTGAACAGCTCGGCGCGGCGCAGAAGCAACTGGCCGCCAGCGGCTTCGGTAATCTGTTGTTACAGCAGCGCCAAAGCCGCTAAAACCAAGCCTTGCCGGTCTGTCAGTAGCCTCTAACAGACCGGCAAGGCCGATTCACGCTTGAAGCCGGCCACCCCCGTCCCCATATCTGCTGGCATCAGGGCATTTCGCCCAACAGCGTGGAGACGCCTCTCTTGACCACCATCGTTTCAGTGCGCCGCAACGGCAAAGTCGTCATGGGCGGCGACGGCCAGGTTTCCCTGGGTAACACCGTGATGAAAGGCAACGCGAAGAAGGTTCGCCGCCTCTACCACGGCCAGGTGCTGGCCGGCTTTGCCGGCGCCACTGCCGACGCCTTCACCCTGTTCGAACGCTTCGAAGGCCAACTGGAAAAACATCAAGGCAACCTGGTGCGCGCCGCCGTCGAGCTGGCCAAAGACTGGCGCACCGACCGCTCCCTGAGTCGCCTGGAAGCCATGCTGGCAGTCGCCAACAAAGATGCCTCGCTGATCATCACCGGCAACGGTGACGTGGTCGAACCCGAGCACGGCCTGATCGCCATGGGCTCCGGCGGCGGTTTCGCCCAGGCCGCGGCCATGGCGCTGCTGCAGAAAACCGACTTGAGCGCCCGTGAAATCACCGAAACCGCGCTGAATATCGCCGGCTCCATCTGTGTATTCACCAACCAGAATCTAACTATCGAAGAAGAAGACTGCGCTGAATAAGCGCGTCTTCTTCTGGAGTACGCCTGCATGTCCATGACGCCCCGCGAGATCGTTCACGAACTCAACCGCCACATCATCGGCCAGGATGACGCCAAACGCGCCGTGGCCATTGCTCTGCGCAACCGCTGGCGGCGCATGCAGCTGCCGGCCGAGCTGCGCGCTGAAGTGACGCCGAAGAACATTCTGATGATCGGCCCCACCGGCGTCGGCAAGACCGAAATCGCCCGCCGCCTGGCCAAACTGGCCAACGCGCCGTTTATCAAGGTGGAAGCGACCAAGTTCACCGAAGTCGGCTATGTCGGCCGTGACGTCGAATCGATCATCCGCGACCTCGCCGATGCGGCGATCAAGATGATGCGCGAGCAGGAAATGCGCAAAGTCAGCTTCCGCGCCGAAGATGCCGCCGAAGAGCGCATCCTCGATGCCCTGCTACCGCCGGCACGCAGCGGTTTCGGCGATGAGCCCGCACGCAGCGAAGACAGCAACACCCGCCAGCTGTTTCGCAAGCGCCTGCGCGAAGGCCAGCTGGACGACAAGGAAATCGACATCGAAGTGGCCGAATCGCCAGCCGGCGTCGAGATAATGTCGCCACCGGGCATGGAGGAAATGACCAACCAGCTGCAGAGCCTGTTCGCCAACATGGGCAAGGGCAAGAAGAAGAGCCGCAAGCTCAAGGTCAAGGAAGCTCTCAAGCTGGTGCGCGATGAAGAAGCCGCGCGCCTGGTCAACGAGGAAGAGCTGAAAGCCGCCGCCCTGGAAGCGGTCGAGCAGCACGGCATCGTGTTTATCGACGAAATCGACAAGGTCGCTAAGCGCGGCAACACCGGCGGTGCCGACGTGTCCCGCGAAGGCGTGCAGCGCGACCTGCTGCCGCTGATCGAAGGCTGCACGGTGAACACCAAACTGGGCATGGTCAAAACCGACCACATCCTGTTTATCGCCTCCGGCGCCTTCCACCTCAGCAAACCCAGCGACCTGGTGCCCGAGCTGCAAGGCCGCCTGCCGATCCGCGTCGAGCTCAAGGCCCTGACGCCGCACGACTTCGAGCGCATCCTCAGCGAACCGCACGCCTCGCTCACCGAGCAATACTGCGAGCTGCTGAAGACCGAAGGCCTGCACATCGAATTCGCCGCCGACGGCATCCGCCGCCTCGCCGAGATCGCCTGGCAGGTCAACGAGAAGACCGAGAACATCGGTGCACGGCGCCTACACACGCTGCTCGAACGCCTGCTCGAAGAGGTGTCCTTCAGCGCCGGCGACCTGGCCAACAGCCAAGCCGAGGCGATCCAGATCGACGCCGCCTACGTCAACAGCCACCTGGGTGAGCTGGCCCAGGACGAAGACCTGTCGCGCTATATTCTCTGACAGCCGCGCGCCGACGGTGCGCACGCGACACCCACAGCCGCAGACTAACACCTGCGGCTTTTGACTTTCCGGCGGAGCATCCCATGCGCATTCCCACGGCCATTGAGCTGCACAAAGCGACGAAGATTCTCACCCTGAAATACGCCAACGGCGATGTCTATCAGCTGCCCGCCGAGTTTCTGCGCGTGCATTCACCCTCGGCGGAAGTCCAAGGTCACGGCAAGCCAGTGCTGCAAACCGGCAAGCTTAACGTTGCCTTGAACCGGATCGAACCGGCCGGCAGTTATGCACTGAAACTGTGCTTCGACGACGGCCATGACAGCGGCCTGTTCACCTGGGACTACCTCGACCAGCTCGGCCAACGCCAGGCGCAATTGTGGGACGACTACCTGGCCGCCCTCAGCGCCGCGCGCCAATCACGCGACCCGAACGAGTCGGCGATCAAGTTGCTGCTCTGAGAACTCGTCTAGCACGCGGCTTATGGCGCAACGCCAGGAGCCGTGCACAGAGTTAGGGCGACCTTTCTAATCTGTCTCGGCATACTGCTCGCGCGTACGGCGACTGAATGCCGAACTTGCACAAAATCACAAACTCGGGTAACCAAGGAGCTGGCAGATTTCCTGCATTCAGGCCGACTGAATGGCAGAAGATGCACGGAGTTCGCTCCGCCTACGGTAACCCGATCAGTATCCGTTTTTGCCCCTGGGCGAGCGCAAATCACCGCCGCTTGATGGATGCTGCAAAGGACAATGGAGTGTTGTAGATGACTAATAAAGATAATGAAGACCTGAAGCGCCAAGCGATGGACAACACGCTGGGGCTCAACCCGGTGATCGGCATTCGCGGCAAAGACATTCTGTCGGCAGCGCGCACGGTAATGATTCAGGCCATCAAACAACCCTTCCTCAGCGCCAAGCACGTGGCCCACTTCAGCCTGGAGCTGAAGAACGTGGTGCTCGGCCAGTCGCCCATGGAGCCGGATGCCGGCGATCGCCGCTTTGCCGATCCGACCTGGAGCCAGAACCCACTGTACAAACGCTACATGCAGACCTACCTGGCCTGGAGCAAGGAGCTGCATGAGTGGATCGACGACAGCAAGCTGTCGGCCGAAGACATCAGCCGCGGTCACTTCGTCATCAAGCTGGTGACCGACGCCATGGCGCCGACCAACACCATGGCCAACCCGGCAGCGGTCAAACGCTTCTTCGAAACCGGCGGCAAGAGCCTGCTGGACGGCCTCTCGCACCTGGCCAAAGACATGGTCAACAACGGCGGCATGCCGAGCCAGGTCAACATGTCGGTGTTCGAGGTCGGCAAGAGCCTGGCCACCACCGAAGGCGCCGTGGTGTTCCGCAACGACGTGCTGGAACTGATCCAGTACAAGCCGGTAACCGAGCAAGTGCACGAGCGGCCGTTGCTGGTGGTACCGCCGCAAATCAACAAGTTCTATGTATTCGACTTGTCGCCGGAAAAGAGCGTTGCCCGCTTCTGCGTGCGCAACAACCTGCAGACCTTCGTGGTCAGCTGGCGCAACCCGACCAAGGCCCAGCGCGAGTGGGGCCTGTCGACCTATATCGAAGCGCTGAAAGAAGCCATCGACGTGGTCTGCGCCATTACCGGCAGCAGCGACATCAACATGCTTGGCGCCTGCTCCGGCGGCATGACCACGGCCTCGTTGCTGGGCCACTATGCCGCCCTGGGGGAAACCAAGGTGCATGCCCTGACCCTGCTGGTCAGCGTGTTGGACAACCGCCTGGAAACCGAGGTCGCGCTGTTTGCCGACGAAAAAAGCCTGGAAGCCGCCAAGCGCCGCTCCTATCAGGCTGGCGTGCTGGAAGGTGCCGACCTGGCCAAGGTGTTCGCCTGGATGCGTCCCAACGACCTGATCTGGAACTACTGGGTGAACAACTACCTGCTCGGCAACGAGCCGCCGGTGTTCGACATCCTGCACTGGAACAACGACACCACGCGCCTGCCGGCGGCCTTGCATGGCGAGTTTATCGACATGTTCAAGAACAACCCGCTGACCCGCGCTGGCGCCCTGGAGGTTTGCGGTACGCCGGTCGACCTCAAGCAAGTCACCTGCGACCTGTTCTGCGTGGCCGGCACCACTGACCACATCACGCCATGGGAAGCTTGCTACAAGTCGGCCCACCTGTTTGGCGGCAAGTGCGAATTCGTGCTGTCCAACAGCGGCCACATCCAGAGCATTCTCAACCCGCCGGGCAACCCGAAAGGCCGCTACATGACCAACAGCGAGTTGCCGGTCGATCCGAAAGCCTGGCTGGCCAGCTGCACCAAGCATGCCGACTCCTGGTGGCTGCATTGGCAACTGTGGCAAACCGAGCGCGCCGGCAAACTGAAGAAGACCCCCAGCGCGCTGGGCAACAAGGCCTTCCCGGCCCGCGAAGCGGCGCCCGGCACCTATGTGCACGAGCGTTAATCGCACGCCAGCAACACCCGGCGCCCGTCACGGCGGACGTCAACAGCCTTGGCAGTGAGCGCCGAGGATGCAGCAGTAACGCGAGCCGCAGCCAGGCTGCCTCGCGTCACGCTGGGAAGACTCGGGATGGTTACTCCCAGCAGTACAACCTATAGGGCTGCGCATATGCCGTTACCATTTGTTTTTCGCACCATCGACCTGGACGGCAACACCATCCGTACCGCCGTACGCCCAGGCAAACCGCACCTGACTCCGCTGCTGGTGTTCAACGGCATTGGCGCCAACCTGGAGTTGGTGTTCCCGTTCGTCAACGCCCTGGACCCGGACCTCGAGGTGATCGCCTTCGACGTTCCCGGTGTCGGCGGCTCATCCACGCCCAGCTCGCCCTACCGCTTCCCCGGCCTGGCAAAACTGGCCGCGCGCATGCTCGACTACCTCGACTACGGCCAGGTCAGCGTGATTGGCGTGTCCTGGGGCGGCGCCCTGGCACAACAGTTCGCCCACGACTACCCGGAGCGCTGCAAAAAACTGATTCTCGCCGCCACCGCGGCCGGCGCGGTCATGGTTCCCGGCAAGCCCAAGGTGCTCTGGCGCATGGCCAGCCCGCGGCGCTATATCCAGCCTTCCTATGGTGCCCATATCGCCCCGGACATCTACGGCGGCGCCTTTCGCCGCGACAAGAACCTGGCCCTGTCGTTCGCCAGCAAGGTGCGCTCCTCGGGCAAGCTGGGTTACTACTGGCAACTGTTCGCCGGCTTCGGCTGGACCAGCATTCACTGGCTGCACAAAATCAAGCAACCGACCCTGGTGCTGGCCGGCGACGACGATCCGCTGATCCCGCTGGTGAACATGCGCATGCTGGCCTGGCGGATTCCCAACTCGCAGCTGCATGTCCTCGATGACGGCCATCTGTTCCTGATTACCCGTGCGGAAACCGTGGCGCCGATCATCATGAAGTTCCTCCAGGAAGAGCGTCAGCGCGCCGTCATGCACCCACAGCCGACGCCAATTCGCAGTCATTGAGCGCTCGATCAAAGCGCCGCCGAGAAACACTTGACCCATCCGGGGGCGAGGTGTAACACAGGCAGTCCTGTGTGCGCCCCAGGATTGCTGGGCGCACACGTTGGTACAAGCCTTGCTGTTTGGATTGGGACGGTTTGACGACGGAGTGTTGCCCCCATGCAAGAAAACACAGCAACAGATTCCCCACCTGCCCCGCAGACTTACCTCAACGTGCACAACGCCATGCTTGGCGTGCACGGCAAAGACCTTTACTCGACCCTGCGCACCCTGGCCCTCCAAGGCCTGCGCCAACCCCTGCACAGTGCTCGTCACGCCCTAGCACTGGGCGGTCAGTTGAGTCGCGTACTGCTCGGCGACACCCTCTATCCACTCGACCCAAACGACCTGCGCTTCAGTGATCCGACCTGGCGCCTGAACCCGCTCTACCGCCGCAGCCTGCAGGCCTACCTGGCCTGGCAACACCAGTTGCAGCAGTGGGTCGAGCACAGCAACCTGGCGGAAGATGACCGCGCCCGCGCGCGCTTTATTCTCGCCATGCTCACCGACGCCATCGCGCCCTCCAACAGCCCGCTCAATCCGCTGGCGCTCAAGGAGTTGTTCAATACCGGCGGCAACAGCCTGGTTAAAGGGCTGCGCCAGTTGCTCGACGACGTCGTCAACAACGGCGGCATGCCCCGTCAGGTCAACAAGCTGGCCTTCGAAGTGGGCCGCAACCTGGCCACCAGCGCCGGCGCCGTGGTTTATCGCAACGAGTTGCTGGAGCTGATCCAGTACAAGTCGATGAGTGAAAAGCAGTACGAACGGCCGCTGCTGATCGTGCCGCCACAGATCAACAAGTACTACATCTTCGATCTCAGTGCGGACAAAAGCTTCGTCCAGTACGCCCTGAAAAATGGCCTGCAGGTGTTTGTCATCAGTTGGCGCAACCCTGATGCACGGCACCGCGAGTGGGGCTTGTCGACCTATGTCGAGGCCCTGGAGCAGGCCATGGATGTGTGCCGGGAAATCACCGGCAGTCGCTCGGTCAACCTGCTCGGCGCCTGCGCCGGCGGCCTCACCAACGCCGCCCTGCAAGGCCATCTGCAAGCCAAGCGGCAATTGCGCAAGGTCAGCAGCGCCACCTACCTGGTCAGCCTGCTGGACAGCCAGGTCGACAGTACACCGATGCTGTTTGCCGACGAAAAAACCCTAGAGGCCGCCAAGCGCCGCTCTTACCAGCAGGGCGTGCTCGACGGCCGCGACATGGCCAAGGTGTTCGCCTGGATGCGCCCCAACGATCTGGTGTGGAACTACTGGATCAACAATTACCTGCTCGGCAAACAGCCGCCGGCGTTCGACATTCTCTACTGGAACAACGACAACACCCGCCTGCCGGCAGCGTTGCACGGCGATATCCTCGATTTCTTCAAGCTCAACCCGCTCAAGCATGCCGGCGGCCTGGAGATTTGCGGCACACCGGTGAACCTGCAGAAGGTCACAGTCGACAGTTTCAATGTGGCCGGCGTCAACGACCACATCACGCCCTGGGCTGCGGTGTATCGCTCGACCCAACTGCTCGGCGGGCACAAGCGCTTCCTGCTGTCCAACAGCGGGCATATCCAGAGCATTCTCAACCCGCCCAGCAACCCCAAGGCCAACTATTACGAAGGCAGCCACCTGAATGGCAACGCCAACGAATGGCACGCCGACGCCAATAATCAGCACGGCAGCTGGTGGCCGACCTGGCTGGAATGGGTGCAGAAGCGCTCCGGTGAACAACGCCCAACGCTCAGCACCCTGGGCAATCAGCACTACCCGCCACAGGAGAAAGCGCCCGGCACCTACGTGCACATGCGCTGAGCGCAACCTTACTCGCCGACCTGAATAAGAAGACTGGATGAAAACCCGCGACCGTATCCTTGAGTGTGCCCTGGCGCTGTTCAACCAGAAGGGCGAACCCAATGTCTCCACTCTGGAGATCGCCAATGAGCTGGGCATCAGCCCAGGCAACCTGTACTACCACTTCCACGGCAAGGAGCCGCTGGTGCTGGAGCTGTTCGAGCGCTTCCAGGCGGAAATGGCACCGTTGCTGAACCCGCCCGCCGAAGCGCAACTGGAGGCGGAAGATTACTGGCTGTTCCTGCACCTGATCGTCGAACGCCTGGCGCTGTTCCGCTTCCTGTTCCAGGACCTGTCCAACCTGGCCGGGCGCCTGCCGAAACTGGCCCGCGGCATCCGCGCCTGGCTCAACACCCTGAAACGCACCCTCGCCTCCCTGCTGGCCAGCCTCAAGGCTCAAGGCCTGCTGAGCAGCGACACCCAAGCCCTTGGTCAGCTGGTTGAGCAGATCACCCTAACCCTGCTGTTCTCCCTCGACTACCAACGTATCATCGGTAGCAGCGGCGAGATCCGCCTGGTGGTCTATCAGGTCATGATGCTGGTCGCCCCGCACCTGACGTCCGCCCCCCGGCATACCGCCGAACAACTGGCCCAGCGTTACCTGCAGGCCTAAACGAAAAAGCCCGGCACTAGGCCGGGCTTTTTCATTCCTGAAGAACTCAGGACGGTGTAATAGGACTCGCCGGGGCAGCAGGCGCTGCGACCGGAGCAGCGGCGGCAACCGGAGCCGCTGGCTTGGCGACTGGCGCCTTTTTCACCGCAGGCTTTTTCACCGCAGCCGGCTTGGCCGCAGCGGGTTTAGCTGCTGCTGGTTTGGCTGCAGGCTTAGCAGCAACCGGCTTGGCTGCAGCTTTGACCGCTGTTTTAGCCGCTGGCTTTTTCACTGCCGGCTTGGCCGCGGCTTTCAGCGCAGGCTTAACCGACGAAGCGGAAATACCAGTAAGTTTCTCGATCTGCTTGGTCAGGCTTTCAACCTTGCTGTGCAGCTCTTTGACTTCATTGCGGCTCGGTACACCAAGGCGCGAGATGGCGCTGTTCAGGCGCTTGTCGAAGGCGTCTTCCAACTCGCTCCACTTGCCCATGGCCTTGTCTTTGACTTCTTCAACACGGGACTTGGCCGAGTCAACGGTGTGCTTGACCACGCCGACTTGCTTGTCCACTTCAGCCTTGGCTTGCTTCTCGGCTTTTTCGCCGTCCTTGACCAGACCATCAAACAGCTTCTCGCCGTCCTTGCTGACCTTGGAGTAAGCGCCCAGACCGGCCAACCAGATTTGCCGCGAGTACTTCTCTACTTCGCTGATCCAGGTGCTGGTTTCTTTTTCGACTTTTTTCTTGCCTGCCATGATCTGTTCTCCTTATTGAGCTTTGGCTGCGCGTTCAAGCATTGCATTGAGCACATCGAGCTTAGCAGAGAGTGCATCAACGTCTTGCTTGGAAGGAATGCCCAGACGATTGAGACCGCTGGCGACGCGACGATCAAAGGCTTTTTCGACTTTTTCGAACTGGCCTTCAACCTTGCCTTTCACTTCGGCAACGCGATCTTTCACGTTGTCTTTAACGCTGTCGATCTGGCTGTTGGCGGCTTCAACCTGCTCATCAACCAGTTGCTTGCCTTGCTTCTCGACGCTCTCGCCAGCCTTGACCAGATCCTTCAGGTAACCCGCGCCTTCCTTGCCAGCTTTGGCGTAAGCGCCCAGGCCAGCCAGGTAGATCTTGCGCGCATAGCCCTTAACATCGGCCAGTACGGTAGTTTCGCTTTTGCTTACGGCTTTCTTGACTGCGACTTTAGCCACGATACACCTCACACAGAGTGATAAATGGGTCGCCCTTTCTCAGGGCTTGTGTGCAAGGTAGCGAGGAAAATTAGAAACCACATACTAAGAAGCCATTTGCTTGCTCGGCGCCTATCCAACCGCGCGCACCCGGCATGCACTCAGGCCTGCAGCGACTCATCGAGGGTCTTCTCGATTTCGCGCTTGATGCTGCCGCCCAATGCCGACAACAACAGGCCCAGGTTCAGTTCAACCTGCACCCGGTCTTCTGTGACGGCAATCCGCCCATCGGCACCACTGCGCTTGAATTCCAGGCTGTCGCCCACCCAGCGATAACGCACCTCGTATTCACGGGCCAGGCGCTCGGCCAGCAATTCGGCTTTCGCCCGCGCGGCCGGCAGGCCAAGGGAATGGGGGCGTTCGACTTTGATCCGGGCCATCGGCTAACTCCTGACTGCGACCTTAGGTCGCGCGACTATAACAGGCCCCAGCCAGCCATCGCGCAAATGCGCCGGCGTGGCGCCGCGACAAAGGCCGCCGCCGGGATTAGAATGGCCGGCACTTTCTTGTGGTGACAGTGAAATGAACGACCCACGCAACGCCAACGACGCGGAACCGACCACCCACTTCGGCTTTCAGAACGTACCGGAAAGCCAGAAGGCCGATAAGGTCGCCGAGGTGTTCCATTCGGTAGCCGCCAAATACGACCTGATGAACGACCTGCTTTCCGGCGGCATGCACCGCCTGTGGAAGCGCTTCACCATCGAATTGTCCGGCGTGCGCAGCGGCAACCGCGTGCTCGACATCGCTGGCGGCACCGGCGACCTGACCCGCAAGTTCTCCAGCCTGGTGGGCCCCACCGGCGAAGTGGTTCTGGCCGACATCAACGACTCGATGCTCAAGGTCGGCCGCGACCGCCTGCTCGACAAGGGCGTGGCCGGCAACGTGGTCTTCGTTCAAGCCGACGCCGAGAAGCTGCCGTTCCCGGACAACCACTTCGACGTGGTCACCATCGCCTTCGGCTTGCGCAACGTCACCCATAAAGAAGACGCCCTGCGCTCCATGCTGCGCGTACTCAAGCCCGGCGGCCGTCTGCTGGTGCTGGAGTTTTCCAAACCGTCCAGTCAGATGCTGTCCAAGTTTTACGACACTTACTCGTTCAACTTCATGCCGCTGATGGGCAAGCTGATCACCAACGACGCCGAAAGCTACCGCTACCTGGCTGAGTCGATCCGCATGCACCCGGATCAGGAAACCCTCAAGGCGATGATGAGCGAGGCCGGCTTCGAACGCACCAGCTACCACAACATGACCGGCGGCATCGTCGCTCTGCACCGCGGCATCAAGCCCTGATGCTGCTGACCGGGCTGCTGGCAGGCGTCGAGCTGGGCCTCAATCGCGTCCTGCAAATGGACAGCACCGCGCTGCCGCGCCTCGCGCGGCTGAGCGGCAAGGTGATTGCCGTCGACGGCCAGAGCCCGCTGCTGCAGCTGTTCATCCTGCCCAGCGGCACTGGCCTGCAACTGGCGGCCAACTGGCAAGCACCGGCTGATTGCCAGCTGCGCGCCAGCGCCAGCAGCTTGCTACAACTGGCCGTGGCCAAGGACAAAACCGCCATCCTGCATCGACCCGAAGTCAGCCTCAGCGGCGACAGCGCGGTGTTGCTGGAGCTGGCGGCGATCCTCCAGGACCTCGAACTGGACTGGGAATATGAGCTGTCACGCTGGCTCGGCCCAGTCGCCAGCCCGATGCTGGCCGGTCACTTGCGCAGCCGCGCACGCTGGACCAGCACCAGCCTCGACAGCCTGCGACTAAACCTGGCCGATTACCTCAGCGAAGAATCCCGCAGTCTGGTGGGCCAGCGTGAAGCCGATGCGCGCTTTGCCGAACTGGACCAGCTGAAGCTCGCCCTTGAGCGCCTCGACGCCCGCGTCGCCCGCCTCCACCTCAAACCCGACGATCCCGCATGAAGCTGCTCGCTGTCCGCCGTCTGTTCCGCATCCTGCGCGTGGTGATCCGCTACCGCCTCGACGACCTGTTGTTCGCCCTGCCGCTGCCGTTCTGGCTGCGCGCCACAGGCGCCATCCTGCCCTGGCGCTGGTTGCCACGTCCGGCGCAGCATGAGTCGCGCGGCGCCTGCCTGCGCTTGGCCCTGGAAGACCTCGGACCGATCTTTATCAAGTTTGGCCAGTTGCTCTCCACCCGCCGCGACCTGCTGCCCATGGACATCGCCGACGAGCTGGCCAAGCTGCAGGATCAGGTGCCACCGTTCGACGCCAAGCTCTCGGTGGCGCGCATCGAAGAACAGCTCGGCGCTCCGGTGGCCGAAGTGTTCGCCCGCTTCGACGAGCAACCCATGGCCTCGGCGTCGATCGCCCAGGTGCATGCGGCGCAGCTGAAAAGCGGCGAAGAAGTGGTGGTGAAAGTCATCCGCCCAGGCCTCAAGCCGATCATTCGCCAAGACTTGGCGTGGCTATTCCTGCTCGCCCGCCTGGCCGAGAAACTGTCCGCCGAAGCCCGTCGCCTGCGACCGATGGAAGTGGTCAGCGACTACGAAAAAACCATCTACGACGAACTCGATCTGCTGCGCGAAGCCGCCAACGCCAGCCAGCTGCGGCGTAACTTTGCCGGCTCCGAGCAGCTGTATGTGCCGCAGGTGTACTGGGACCTGTGCCGCCCCAAGGTGCTGGTCATGGAGCGCATTTACGGCGTTGCCGTCACCGACCTCGCGACCCTCGCCGACCAGCGCACCGACATGAAACTGCTGGCCGAACGCGGTGTGGAAATCTTCTTCACCCAGGTGTTCCGCGACAGTTTCTTCCATGCTGACATGCACCCCGGCAACATCTTCGTCAGCACCCGCACGCCATGGAGCCCGCAGTACATTGCCATCGACTGCGGCATCGTCGGCAGCCTCACCCCCGAGGACCAGGACTACCTGGCGCGCAACTTGATCGCCTTCTTCAAGCGCGATTATCGCCGCGTCGCCCAGCTGCACATCGACTCGGGCTGGGTGCCGGCCGACACCAAGGTCAACGATTTCGAGGCGGCGATCCGCACCGTTTGCGAGCCGATCTTCGAGAAGCCGCTGAAGGACATCTCCTTCGGCCAACTGCTGCTGCGCCTGTTCCAGACCGCGCGGCGGTTCAACATGGAAATCCAGCCACAGCTTGTTCTGTTGCAGAAAACCCTGCTCAACATCGAAGGACTGGGCCGCCAGCTGTACCCCGACCTCGACCTGTGGAACACCGCCCAGCCGTTCCTCGAACGCTGGATGCGCGAGCGCGCAGCCTGCTGCGCAACCTGCAGCAACAAGCCGAGCAGGTACCGCACCTGTCGCAGATGGCCCGCGACACCCTGGAGCGCCTCAACCAACAAGGTCAACAGCCCGTCGTGACGCCGGTGGTGCAGCGCCATTGGCCGGCACAGCTGCTGGGCGCAGCCCTGATCGGCGGCGCCGTCAGCCAGGGTTTGCTGCTCAGCCTGCTGGCCTGGCCGAGCTGGCTGATGCTGGCCGGCGGTCTTTACCTGGTGCTGCGCCGATAGCCAGCCCGCCAGCGGACTGGCAGACTTGACCCTCTTTTATTCCTGGCCGCCGACGCGGCCCGTTATGGATCTGATATGAGCGACTGGCTGGATGCAATCAAATGGGACGCCGACGGCCTGATACCGGCCATCGCCCAGGACCATAAAACCCAGCGTGTGCTGATGATGGCGTGGATGAACCGCGAGTCATTACAGCTCACGGTCGATGAAGGTCGTGCCATCTATTGGTCACGCTCGCGCGGCAAGCTGTGGCGCAAGGGCGAAGAGTCCGGCCACGTGCAAAAGCTGCATGAAGTGCGCCTGGACTGCGATGCCGACGTGATCATCCTGATGGTCGAGCAACTCGGCGGCATCGCCTGCCACACCGGCCGGCAGAGCTGCTTTTATCGCGTCTACGACAATGCCAGCTGGAAAATCGTCGAGCCGGTGCTCAAAGATCCGGCCGCCATCTACGCCACAGGACACAGCCATGAGTGACACCCTCACCCGCCTCGCCGCGGTACTGGAAGCGCGCAAAGGCGCCGCTCCCGACAGCTCCTACGTGGCCAGCCTGTACCACAAGGGCCTGAACAAGATTCTGGAGAAGGTCGGCGAAGAGTCGGTGGAAACCATCCTCGCCGCCAAAGACGCCGCCAGCAGCGGTGATTGCAGTGACTTGATCTACGAAACGGCCGATCTGTGGTTTCACAGCCTGGTCATGCTCGCCGCCCTCGGCCAGCACCCGCAGGCGGTACTGGACGAACTGGACCGCCGCTTCGGCCTGTCCGGACACGACGAAAAAGCCGCGCGCTCCGACGCCAACTAACAACTACGAGGTATTGCTGTCATGGGTATTTTCGACTGGAAACACTGGGTCGTCATTCTGATCGTCGTGGTGCTGGTATTCGGCACCAAAAAGCTGAAAGGCCTGGGCAGCGACATCGGCGAATCGATCAAGGGCTTTCGCAAAGCCATGAACGACGAAGAAAAGCCGGCCGAAGCCAATACCCCACCCGCCGCTGCGCCCCTCAATCAGCCGACCACCATCGACGCCCAGGCGCAGAAAGTCGAAGAGCCGGCTCGCAAGGACTAACGCGCCATGTTCGGTATCAGCTTTGGTGAATTGCTCCTGGTCGCCCTGATCGCCCTTCTGGTGCTCGGCCCCGAGCGCCTGCCTGGCGCGGCGCGCACCGCCGGCCTGTGGGTCGGGCGCCTGAAGCGCAGCTTCAATGCGATCAAGCAGGAGGTCGAGCGCGAAATCGGCGCCGACGA
>RCMZ01000623.1_pt1 | contig 16408 bp, 12 predicted proteins | sample 2041141 | NCBI WGS metagenome assembly RCMZ01 (sample SAMN09708263, study PRJNA481090) | Wastewater metagenome, whole genome shotgun sequencing project. | biome: sewage; isolation source: Davis station wastewater (DW) | place: Antarctica: Davis Station | collected 2010-03-01
GTGCCAAGGTCGGTGCGGGGAAGTTCAGGCCATTGCGACCGCTGCCACCGGCTTAGCGTGCTTTATTTTCCGTTTTCTGAGACGACCCCATTTTGACTGTAGGCGATCGCGACCAGTATCCCGGCTGTCAGTGTAAAGACCAGCAATACCAGGACGGCGAAAGACGTCAATATTTTGAGTGCCAACTTTGCATTTGAACCACCCAAGGAAACAATATTGACAGAATCGGAACGGCTCATATCAATCCCTTTTGCGTAGACGCGCCTCGATAGAACGGTGAAAGGGCTCACTCAATGCAGTGAGATGATTGTGCTGATATGCCTTCGAATTGCCCGTTGCACTCGGCGACTTACTACCAACGGCGCCCTAGAGAAAGGCGGGCTCATTCAGACCTTCCCCCCAAAAAGCTAAGAACGATGATCGTACTGACATCCAGTCACACGGCCGGCAGTTGATAGCAAGTGGCCACTCATCGACAAGCGCGAGGCACACTTTAGACCGAATCGGACGAACGGTCCAATAATTGGCGTCAAATTCCTGTTGTGGCTTCTAAAGCCGAATCTAGCGTCAGGTTTTTCGCCAGGCCGGTGGGCCGTTTTGAATTGCACCTAGTTTCATAGATAGCTCGCACTGTCTTCTTTTGGCCGCTTCAAGCCTGTCGTACAAAGCAGGTGTCGGCCAGAAGCAACTTGTCAGGGATGAATACGAAATTAGGGGCGATTCAGTTGGTTTGGAATCCGCCTCAGCACTTCAAGGGCTATGCTGCTGGGGTTGCATGGAAACACGCGCTTCAAGCCCAAAGCCAAGTCCAGCTGGTAGAGACAACTGTCGTGGTCTACTAATGCAAAAGCTCTACGATCGGCTAGGTTTGCCAAAAACTCATTACCGGATGCATCAGGCGGTGCTGGCCGGGCTTCCGGTTTCGCTGGTTGCGGATTTGGCGCATGAACTGGGGCTGCGTCGCACACATGTCGCAAGGTGGGTGGGAACATCGTTTCGACACTCTTTGATGTCTGCCCGGACAGGCGAGGTGTTTTGTCGTCTAGTCGAGACCTTGGACGCCCTATTGGAACTTCATGAGGGAGATCTCGATGGCGCGCTCCGCTGGCTAACCTCACCGGTTCTTTCGCTAGCCTCCGAGCGGCCAATCGATCTACTCATTACTGAACCGGGCCGTAGGGCAGTACTGCAAGTGATTCTCGCGCTCGAGCACGGCTTGCCGGCTTAGGGCTGACCGCTCTAGGGCGAGCTTTATAGGCGTTTATTGTCAAATATGGAGTCCTACTTTGGATGTCCGATTCGCTTCGCTCACTTTTGGCCGATTCCAGCCTTCATGACTATCAGCTGTCGGCCATATACGGACGTTTAGTACCCACAGAATAAATCTGACCCCATTTCGCTCAAATCCTCCAGAAGCGGCTCCGGTTGAGCTAACCATATTAGGACGGCATTTAGGCTGAAAAGCTTGCAGGTAAGGCAGCGCAAGTTAACGATGGAAGAGTGGATTTAATCTAACGTTTGGCCTATTGGCCGGAAAAACCGTGACACTGAGCTTCACTTCTTGTGGAGGGCGTCCACCTAAGATGATCAGAATCGGTTCTCGACACGAATATTTGGAGTTTGTCGCGATGGATCGCATGGCACGCATATCGGGACCACTTGGTTCCGGTGAGCCACCAGGATGATAATGCCACTCACCGACGTAGTGAAAACCTTCATCCCAACGCGCGGCCAGCAATTCTTTCAGCCCGATGATACCGCGTTGGAAGGTGACTGAGCTGCTGATCGAGTCCTGGGGGTGTGACGTAATCTCCGAGATTAGGGCAATACCCCCGTCACTACTGTACTTACCTATTAGGATGCCGCCTGTTTCGTGTGCTCCTGCCCGGATGCAGTCATTCACCATCTTGCTCAAGACTGCAATCTCAAGGGTCACTGTGTATGGGGCTCTAGGGCTCGAATATGAGAGCGGAACGGAACAATTCATTTTATGCGCTCGACTGTGCCATCCGGCATCTGCCGGAAATACTCATAGCGCCGCCCTGGACTCAGCACTGCCCTACGGATGAATTTGCTACCAATCGCTCCCCATAGCTGCACATCATCAGCGGTCGCAGGGAATACCGCATGCCAGCATCCAATGCCTTCAATTTGTGCGTCTAGTTCGTTGAATGGTGGGGTTGGAGAGTCCGCAAATTTGGACTTGGCATCTATGGCCGGAAAACTTGATTCGGAAGCCGCATACGCGAATAGGCCTTCTGCTCGCCATGTCATTGCCAGGCTTACGAAGAGCTTTTCACTCTTCCAGTCGAACGAAGCCATAGCATCCAATACTTCATCATCACCCGTGCAGTCGACAATCACGTCATAACTTCTGACTGTTTGTTTCAGCTGTTCGTTGTCGGGCGGAAACACAATATCAAACGCTCTGACCTTTGCATCGGGCATGCATTCGTTGAGGTGCGCAGCAAGAGCCTTGGCCTTCTTGTGCCCGACAGCCTGCATGGAGAGCGTGTGACGACTGAGATTGCCCATCATCACCCAGTCATAATCCAGAATGCCCAGTGCGCAAACGCCCATGCGGAGGAGGTTTTCTGCGATTGAGCTTCCAAGGGAACCTGCACCTATCAGCAGAATTCGACGCCTGCACATCTCATTCTCAGCAGCCCCCCTCGTTCGCAGTTGGTCGGAGGCCCAGTTGGCTGTTCGATGCCACTTTAAGGGATCCTTGGATGTAGCAACTTCTGCATCCCAGTTGCGATGGTTGCGCTCGCAGGATCTGAAACCATTTCGCCGCGCTGTCTTATTGGCGAGTGAGGGGAATCTAATTGCGAGCCAGTGCAATCGGGATGGTTCTAACCCAACACGATCCGCGATTGGGAATCCGAGAAGTATTAGCTTGGGAGGGGCTCGCCGAGGACTTCGCCTAGCCGCGTGCCCCATTTCAACAAGTAACTTTTCAAGCTTGATGTGGTTAGCTGCTAGCCGTTCGTTCAGTTCCAGCCATGATGAAGGTGCTTGCCAGGGGTTCACGACTGGCATCTCAGGTAAGACAAGCCATACGGCATCGGATGTACTACCTTTTCCCAGCATCGAAGGCGACCATTCAATGGTTCTGATGGTTTCGCCGTTGGGCAGTTGGAATGCCGTTATGACCCGAGTGCTATCGGCCCCTCGCAACTGGCTTGTGCTTGCATACCCCCAGCTCCCTTGACGAGGCATCCACTGCGAAAGGCCGCTGGCAACTTCTCGAAATCCCAACAGGGGAAATAGCGATTGCCCAGGTAAGGGCGGTAGTTCAAGTGGGTCTCCCTTAACGCTAAGGGAATCGCTTGCTGCCGCGTCAATCCAGTTCAGCAAACGCTGCAGCAACCAGAGCAAGCGTTCGGCCAGGTTGTGAGGTTCGTTCGACCAGCTAGTGCGATTGAAAACGCCGATGGGTTTTTCCAAGCATGGTTTGCCGAGCCTCCAGTGACGCGGCGGATGCGCTTCGCCGTTGAAGTCCTGGTGAGGGAATGTGGCGGTGATGCCGTGAGTAGCATCCGGATAAACGTGAGCTGTCTCGCCATTTGCGGTTGTCCAGACCACTAACTGCCAAATCGATTCGTTTGGCATAAAGTCGGTCGCCGGTACGGAAAGACGCGCGGCAAACCGTAGCGACCATTCTCCTTCTGGATGCAGCACCCAGCTGCCTTCTGTATGGGTGCGTGCATCGCTGTTGATGGATTCAACAACAGACAACAGAGCGTGGGGCGTTATCGCTTGAATGGTAGTCAAGCAAATCGCTCAGTCTTGTCTGGCTGGGCAGATTGGGTCGGTGCGGTAAAGCCGCCACTCGACCTGTCACCACCTTGTGGGCCAGGTAGCGGAAACTTGCGCCCCAACAAGTCTCGCCACAACTGACCGCTCTCTTGGGCGTCTGTGCTCTCCAGGGCTTTCCTGGCCAACTTGGCCGCTTCGCATACTGCCGCGTAGAAGGCCTTGAAGTCCTCTACCGGCAAGCGCGCAAGAACGTTGTGCTCTGGGACACCGTGGTCAGCAAGTGTTGGAACTACGTTGAGTAAGTCATAGTAGGACCAGGTATCCCGGAAGCTCTCCAGGGCCTGAACAAGGCCAGTTGCCATGGAAGTGGTACCGTCGGCCAAGACATGCCCAATCATGTGCTCCAGTGGGTAGCCTTTCGGGTACTTAGGAAGGCGCTCTGCATTTTCTTGGCGCCACCACTTTATTGCTCGCACAAGGTTCACGTAGTGGCCGTTGCACGCTCGATTTTTGGCGGCCGTCCATTGAATCTGCGCGAGTGGGTGAGTGCGCCCCCATTTGCCGGCATCCCTATCAGGAAGGAATAATGGGTGAGGTTTCCACTCTTCCTGGGGGGCGTCCTGAAAAAGCGTCACGTTTCCGAGCAGGCTGCTAGGTGGTGTCCAACTGCGGTTCAGTCGCCAACTGGCCTCTTCTTCGAGCGAGTTAGTGGTCAACACCGACTGCGATCGGTAGAGCTGTTCTAAGAGACTGCGACTTGAACCGTCGGTGGGCAGAGCTGTAATTACCAGGTCGAGATCCACATAGGAAAGCTCAATCCCAAATGAGCGTCCCTGGGGTCGCCATTTCCCTTTGTAGTACCGCTCCAGAAACGGCTCGAAGAGATCCATGGCCTCTTTCGGTGTCAGCCGGTTGTAGTCCAGATTCGTCACCACCACGACATCTACATCTGGGCGTTTCTCTCCCGAGGGGCGGATGGCTGTTGACCTGCGAACGCTGCCTTGCAGAAAGGTAGCTACGACTATGTCCTTGAGTTTTTCATCGGACTCGAGCCGACTCCGCAAGGTCTTCGACCCGACTTTCCAATCTTCCTGTTGCGAAGTCGTTGGTCGAATTCCGGCAAGGAACTCCGCGAATTGAGGTTTGAGTTCCATGTCATTGAACCTTGAATGTGGGGTGGTAGCTACCGTCGACGCGGCGGTTTAGATCGAATTCGTAGAAGACGCATGGGCCCATGGCTTCAACGTGTTGACCCACGAAGAAGTTGACAGCATTCGGCGCAGCGCTGAATACGTGGATTTGAGCGCCGAATTGAACCCGAGCCTTCGCCACGGCGTTGGCAACGTCATCCGCCAGGCGGGCGGCATGGGCTCCTCCAGCTACAGCGTTTTGGCTTGGCCCCTCTTCTGGAGTGATGTGTAAGATCCTGCCTATCGTCGGCTGCTTGGCAACATAGTCCCGTACATCGTCCACAGCATCTCGAGATATGCTCAGCACGAGCGCAACGTCTGGACCTGCATTGATCTGTTCAACTGTGACAGCGGCTGCGCACTTGTCTTTGCCGTCATCTGCCCGCCAAACGGACATACCTGAACGCCCCTTCTGAACCAGCTCAACCTCCATGCCCGATTTCAGCCCGAGGCATCGCCCGGCCAGGAATGCAATAGAGGTATGGACGTCCAGAAAGAGTCGAATGCGGCGTTCCGCTTGCTTTATTCGTGCCAAGAACGACTCAACCACTGGTTGAATTGCAGATGTCCAATCCTCGCCTGGTCTGAGGTGACGGCCGTTAAAGTGCTGCAAGAGTGAAAGGGTGTTTGCTGGTAACGCGTCTATTCGGTCGGTTGGACCATCTGCGAACGAGCGAAGGGCTACGTTGAGGCGATTCTCAGGCGTTTCGGAACGAACCCAGCCTTCCTCTTTGCAGAGGGTTTCGAACTGCTCACGAGTAAACTGGTACAGGCCTCTGCTCTTGAGAGACCTTGCAGCAGCGTCGAAGCGGAATTCGGAGCTATCATGGCAGCTGACCAGGCCAACTACTCGGAAACGAAGGTTCACTTCTTCACGTAGCTGAGTCAGGGATCGCTGGGCGGTGGCAATATGGAGTCCCTCCAGCACCTTCTTCAGTTCGTCATCCGAGGCGAGCTTGAGGTGTTCGCGCCACAGCTTGCGAACCTTGCCCATTTTACTAGTGTCCGTCTTGCCAACCGAGAGCTTATCCAGGCGCAGGGAATAGTCCACGGCCGAAATGATCTCTCCCAATGGATCACCATCTTTAACGCTGTCGATCGTAACCAGATGAAAAGCAGCGTTCTGAGGGGCAATCTCTTTTGCCTGCTTCAATCGTTCAAGGAGTGACACCGATTCGGCGCCGATGAAGGCTGGGTCGATGAGATCGGCGTAGCCGAATCGGCCTGCGCCAGTGACATGAAATTTGATCTGGTGGTAGTCCACCGAGATGCGCACGGGCCCAGTGCTCGCCCGTGGCGGGTCATAGCGAATAATCACGTCGTCGAAGGCTTTAGGGCCATCAGCTTCGTAGGAGACCTCAATAACGTGCGACTGGTCCGGGTCTCTTAATGCGGACGCATGAATCCAGAAGAAACGAGCTTGATAGTCATGCCCGTGCCATCCGGCCGAAACTGCGTTTGCCATGCTCAATTCCTTATGTAGCTTAGCGGCGAAACGCTACCGTCTCTTCACGCTGGATTCAAGCCGAAACGATGTTTATGTGAGTCCTTGATCGGCGTGCGGGCAGATACGAAACAACCGAGGGCAAGCTACGACATTGATGTTGGCGAAGGAGTTCTAGAACTCACTCTGTGGGCAACGAGTGACAGCTTTTGGCCGGCAGATGCCGGACATCACAGGCCGCAAAGGGAACATCCAGCTAACTATCGATACGCAGAAGCTGTTGCTAGTTTGCCCTGCCGCCTTACGGCATGCAGGGCATCCTGCGACGTAAACCGTTGTTAACGCTTTTTTGGCAGTCGGGCCCGTGGCAACATCCGTACCTATTCTAAAAAGGACAGGGAGGGTCGGATGCAAATCATCCAGAAGATTGCGGCATGGGCTGCTGAGCAGCCGGCCTGGATCGACGATGCTGTTCGACGGTTGGTGGCTGGTTCATTGACGGCAGAGGATTGCCAGGAACTGTCTGCTCTCGCTAAGGCGGAGCACGGGCTGCCTGACCCGCATGGTCGAGTGGCTGTGAGGCTCGACCCCAACACCCTGCCGGCTGCTGCTGAAGACGGCGTGGACGTCAGCTTGGTCGCGCTACGCTCGCCGCAGCACCTCAATGCAATTGACTCCGGCCAGACGCTGACCTTCCAAACGGGCGGACTGACTGGTGTGTACGGTCACAACGGGGCAGGGAAGTCGGGCTACGCCCGTGCTCTAAAAATGGCATGCCGAGCTCGCAATGTCGAAACCATCCTCCCTGACGTGTACGTCGCGTCCAAGGCGCCGGTGGTATCTAGCGCGGTCTTCGACTGGTCCGAAGGTGAGATCGCCAAATCGCAGGAATGGGCGGTGGGCACGGTTCCTCCTGCGCCTCTTTCGCAGATTTCGGTCTTCGACGCGCACTGCGCTCGTGTGTTTGTGGACAGCCAGGCGAAGGTACTTTTCGTGCCCGACGGAATGGAGGTCATCCACGGGCTGTCCGATGCACTGGGTGCAGTCCAGCGTCTGATTGAGGCCGATCGAAGAGGCAACGTCTTCGATCTAGCTCAGCTTGCACCGCTGGCGGGCGATAACGTCGTTGGTCGCGCCCACGCTACGCTGAGTCGGAAGAGCGATCCCGAAGCGTTCAGGATGCTCGCGGCGTTGTCGGACGACGAGGTCGCTGAGCGAAAGATGCTCACCAAGCTCTTTAAGGACGAGGATCCCGTCAAGCTTGCGGCCGCCATCCGTCGTGCCGCAACCCGGCTTGAAACCTTGCGCAATGAGCTCGCGACACTGGAGGCGCCACTGCTGGACGCAGCTACGAATCAACTGCAGGACGCCTTCGTCAAAATGGTAGCGGCGGAGGCTGCATCGAAGCTTGCGGCTGAGATGCTTCAGGTTGGGGGGGCGAAGGTCGCTGGAACCGGCAGTGAGCCTTGGGAGATTTTGCTACGCAGCGCGATGAAGTATACGACGGAGGTGGCGTACCCCGGAGATGAGTTCCCAGGGCCAGACCACGATGCTCACTGCGTGCTCTGCCAGCAGCCGCTCACCGACGAAGCTACCGGCCGACTGAAGTCCTTCGTCCACTTTCTAGAGGCGGACGCGCAGAAGAAGGCGAGTGAGGCACGAGAAGTTACTAAAAGTCTTTACCTGGCGATCAAGTCGTTGAACTTCGACGCAACCCCCTCGGATCGTGCCCTCTTGGAAGAACTTCAGGAAGACCATCCGGCGTTGGTGGTAGCCATTCGTGAATACATGGTGGCTTTGAAGGCGCGCCAGGCGAGCATCATGGCGATGGCTCCGAATAAGCATCTGGATCCTCTGGAGGCGCTGCCGGCATCTCCTATAGCGACACTGGGTGAGCTAATTGCCAAGCAGCTCGCGGAAGCCGGACGGCTCGAGAAGGCTATGACTCCTGAAGAGCGTCAGCAGAAGACCATGACGCTTGCCGACTTGGAGGCCAGGACGAAGCTCGCAGAATTCCTTTCTGAGGTGCTCAAGGCCATTGAGTGGCACAAACGCGATCATGCGTTTGGCGAGGCCATCAAGGGATGCAGCACTCGCCTAGTCACCAGTAAGACCAGTGAGCTGTACGAAGCACATGTTACCGAAGAGCTGCGCGCAGCGTTTGCGCAGGAGCTTGCAAACCTCGGTCTCGGGAGGCTGGATGTTGTCTTGGAGATGACGAGCCAGAAGGGTGCTCGTATGCAACAGCTAAAGCTTCGTACTGCGCCGCAGTACGCTCGTGCGAAGGTGTCCGACATCTTGAGCGAGGGCGAGCAACGGGTCATCGCCGTGGCGCTATTCCTGGCCGAGGTCGGCATCGAGCCTGGCCGCTCCGGGCTCATCTTTGACGACCCGGTCTCATCCCTGGACCACGTGCGACGCGAGCGCATTGCTAAGCGTCTCGTTCTTGAAGCGAAACAGCGACAGATCATTGTGTTTACCCACGACTTAGCCTTCGCTTGGGCATTGAAAGACTTCGCTAAGGAAAACGGCGTCGCCGCGGTGGACCGCCACGTCTTCTCCGCGGGCCCAAAGAAGGGCATCTGCGGTGACGGCTTGCCCTTTGAAGGCAAGAGGTTGGATGGGAGGGTGAATGAGCTTCGCGAACAGGCTAAGCGCGCTAAGAAATTGCTGGAGGAAGAGCACAACCACGAGGCCTACAACGATGTTGTCCGCAACGGCTACCGGCGGATGCGAGACACATGGGAGCTGCTTATCGAAGAGCACCTATTTGCAGGAACTGTGAAACGCTTCAGGCGCGCTATTGAGACTTCGAAGCTGCGGTACGTCTCTGTCGACGACGCCGAGGCCGCTGCCGTTTACAACGGGATGACGCGGTGCTCCAGCTTCACGCACGAAGGTGGCGCCGAAGCCCCGCCGCCACTTCCTGATCCCTATGAGTTCCTCGCTGACGTCGAGGCGCTCGCGGCCGCGCTGAAGATGATCGATGACAACAAGAAGGCAACGGAGAAACGCCGCGTTGAGGCTGGGCTTGCCATGGAGACGTGAACGGCCAATAAGGGGGCGGATTTTTTCCTGCTCTAAACGTCCGTTTTTGGCCGGTTATAGCCTGTCGCGACCGGCAGTTTTGGGTCGACTCCAGCCCCTCACGATCTGGTGCTGGTGCCGCTGATGGCCGGCCGAGACAGGCACCGGTTGAGGCGACAACACAGTCGATTCGGGAGCGTAGATGATATCGAACCTGACGGAACCTACAGGTTTGGGATCTACAATTCCCAACTCGGCGTTGCTTGGAAGATCGTGGGGGCATCTGTGGATGGCATGATCAGTCGATGACTGTTTCTAGATGCCCCTGGCGCGCAGCGATCCATTGCCGCTCGCCAGGTTCATGGACGCTCGGGCTATCAATGCTCGATCGGGGTAAAACCGGGGTCGGCGAAGTAGCTGGCGTAGTCGCTCAGCGCGCCCATCAGCATGATCGCGCCGTCGCGCTGCGTCGAGGTCTCCCCGGCCATGCTGTCGGCTCCGGCCAGCATCTTGCCGATGATCAGGTGCAGTTGTGCATCGGCCTCGGCGGGGAGCTTGCAGTGCTCGACCATGTAGGCCACTTCGCGGCGGACTTGCTCCGCAAGTTGGACATACTGCGCATCGGCTAGCCTGTTCTCATGGATGGCTGCCACGGACTGACGCATGCTTTCGTTCAGCGCGCCCATGGCCTTGCGCAGCGGTGCATCGGTGGCCCAGCGTTCACCGGCTTTCAACTGCAGCGCATGTACGCCTTCGGCCTGCGAATGGTCATGGGTTGTGGCAGCGAGGCTGGCGCCGGCAATGCCCAGAGACGTGCTGCCGAGGATGAGCGAGAGGAGAAAGAATTTGGATTTAACGAACATGGTTAAGCTCCAGTGTGTGTCGAGCCATCGAAAAGGTGGCTCGTCCTGGTGAAACGCTGAGTCTCCGGTTTTGTTCCCCCCGGCTGGTTACTGACGATGCAACTGCTCGATGGTGGAAGCGCCAACCGGCTGTTGTATCAGCAGTTGAGCCAGTTTTGCACGCTGTTGCGGTTCGAGAATATCGCGCTCGCGCAGCAGCTGCTCGATGAGCAGGCGCTGCTGGTCGTTTTGCAATTCGGCAATCTTTGCCTGCTCGGCATCAATCGCCTGCCGGTTGACACGTTCGTCAAAGATCGCCTGGATCAGCCGATTGCGGTGTTCTCCGATAGCTGAGTTGGAGGCATGCAGGAACGCCAGAAACGGTGCCTCGGTGTCATGCCAGCGTTGCAACTGGCTGGCGCTCAGCTGCAGGTGGCGAGACAGCTCGGTGGGTGCGCCGGACGGTACGGGCAGTCCATCGGTCTGAAGCTTCTGCCATCCCACCGCGGCGATTACGCCGAAGTTGACCAGCAGCGACAGTGTCAGGGCGTTGCGCAGAGTGGACGGGGTCATTGCGAATTTACCTTCAGATAACAGAGTTCGGGGTGCGCACACAGCGCACCGGGTGGAGCGCTGCCAAGCACCGCGAGCGGGTTGTGGTCAGCAGGCTTCACCTCAGGCTGACCGGGCAGGGCGTTGCCTATCAGTAGCCCGAGCGTGATCGACGCAGCGGCGCTCAGCGATCTCGGCAACCAGCGCCGCCAGCCTGGGGCGGTGGGTTGCCGATCGAACAACCTATCCAGCCTGTCCCTCAGCTCGGCAGGCGGCGGGGCGCAGGCGATTGCCTGCAAGCCCTGGCTGATGGCGCGCAGTTCGGCCAGCGTCGCGCGGCAACTCGGACAATCGTCCAGGTGGCGCTTGGCGCGGTCGTACTCATCGGACTCGAGTTCGTTATCGAGGAAGGCGGACAAAACCGTCATATCCAGATGCTCAGTCATGCGGATACCCTTCGTTTGTTTGCTGATAGCTGATCAGCATTGCTTCGCGCGCCCTGGCCAGTCGTGACTTGACGGTGCCTGAATTGATGCCCAGGGCGGCGGCCAGCTCGGTATAGGAAAGCCCTTCCACTTCACGCAGCAGGAGAATCTCTCTTTGCTCCAGGGGCAGTCGTGCGAGCAGCTGTTCCAGCAACGCCAGGCGGCGTCCGCTCTCCAAGTGCTGCAGCGGAGACGGGCCAGGATCGGCCAGTTGTGCATGCTCTTCCAGCGTGTCCTCGGGGCGTCGGCGCCGCTGGCGCAGTGCATCGAGGGTGGTATTGCGTGCAATCTGCAGCAGCCAGGTGTGAAAGCGCGCTTCGGGTCGCCATCTGGGAAGGGCCTGGTACGCCTTGATGAAGGTTTCCTGGGTGAGGTCTCCAGCTTCGTTGGTGCTACCGTGCAGCCGGCGAATGAACTGGAACACGCGCGCCTGATGCCGCTGTACCAGAGCACCAAAAGCTTGGCGGTTGCCCGCTGCCGCCTGCTGGATGAGTTCGTTTTCAGTGCTGTCCATTCTATAGTCGCCGATTCACCCTGCCTGCGCCGCCCGAGGGATATAACGCCATGCCCTGGCGAAATGTTCCATGGCTGTGGTTCAGCGCGGAATTTTCACCCGGTCCTCATCGAAGTCGCCGCGCTCGGCGTCGCGGTGGCAGGCCACGCAGTTGGCCCGGCCGCCTACCGATTCGCGGCGGAATTTTGCTGCGCTACCTCACCGTCGCCTGGGCTCTCAATGCCGTGCTCGTATCCGGCTTCCTGTTCCTCGGGCACGTAGGAGTGGTATCGGTGCCCATCTAATCCGGGGGTGGGCCAGCCCGCAAGCATGATGAGATCATCCATCCACCCTGGCAGTTATTCCAAACTGTAGTGGTCAACGTATTCCGGACAGTGGGTTAAGTTTTTCTTCAGCCACCGCGGACGGAAGCCCGTCATTGTATTGATGCGGCTTCATCTAGTTGTAGCGGTGCATCAGGTATCTGTTTCGCTCGAATGGCCGCTGTTGGCCGATTGTTGCCAGTCGTCAAGAGACGCTTCGGGTCGGGAGTCGCCAGTCGCAATAGGCTAAGGTCGGCCAAAAGCTGTCATTGAGTGTTTACGAAAGCCGGGGCGATTCATACAACGTGCTCCTGCATGCAGGGGACGGAGGGTTAGCGTCAGTGCGGCATATGAGCGCCAGTAGGTTTGCTCGGCTTTTTGGCAAGATGTGTAGTATTGCTGCAATCTAGGACAGTTCGTCAGGAGGACATGTGGTCAGTAATTTTTTGCGCGGCATCTGTAATTGTGTTCGGGGCATCTTCTGTTCTGAACAGGGGCCTGCCAAGGATTCGTGGGAGCTGGCCCCGCTTACCCCTGAGTACCTGGAAAAAGAGCATGGCGGCTATGTCGCAGCAATCGAAGCTGCCCTTGCGGGGGATCAGATCCGCAACATAGCGTTGTCCGGCAACTACGGGGTTGGTAAGAGCAGTATCATGCGGGAAGTCGCTCGGCGGCAGGATAATCGTATCGTAGAGTTATCGCTCTCGACGCTCGCACCTATCGAAGCTTCCCAGCTTGATAATTCAGTGCCTATCCAGGCCACAACTCCAACCAACCGCATCCAACAAGAGATTGTTAAGCAGCTGCTCTATCGAGAATATCCGAGCAGAACCCCTGGCTCACGATTTCGGCGAATTGAGCGTTTCCGATGGTGGCGGGCGATCGGAACCTCGGTACTGCTGGGGTTTGTCGTTGCTGTAGTTTTCCTGCTGGCTGGATGGACGATAAAGATTGCTTCTGCGTTCACGCCATATGCGGATATTGGTGTTTGGGCTCACCCTGTCATTTGGAGCGCTGCGGCGCTGATTACACTCCTAGTGAGCTGGTTGTTCTATGGAAAACTGCATATCCAACAGTTTTCCGCTGGGTCTGCAACCGTTACGCTCAACGAAAGCTCCGTTTCGTATTTTGATCAATACCTTGACGAGATCGTCTACTTCTTTGAGGTCTCAGACCGTGATGTTGTTCTGTTCGAGGACATCGACCGGTTCAACGACTCTCATATCTTCGAGGCGCTTCGGGCGCTGAACACGTTGCTCAACGCCTCACCCCAGATCAAGAAACCGATCCGATTCATCTATGCCATCAAAGACAGCATCTTCGATCGCATCGGCTTGGAGTCAGAAGGTCGTAGGGGTAATACAGAGGTGTTCTCGACGGACGATCCGGCGCAGGTCGAGGCTATACGCGCCAACCGAACGAAGTTCTTCGATCTAGTCATTCCAGTGGTTCCCTTTATTACGCATCGGAGCGCTCGCAGCCTGGCGCTACAGCTACTTGGTCAAGTCGAGCACCAGGTAGCGCCAGAGCTACTCGACCTAGCGGCGCAGTACGTACCGGATATGCGGCTGCTCAAGAACGTCCGCAACGAATTCATCGTCTTCCGCGACCGAATCTTCTCTGGCGACGGCAAACAGCTCAACCTGAGTGAGACTGAACTGTTTGCGATGATGCTCTACAAGAGCACGCACTTGGCGGATTTCGAGACTATCCGGCTCGGCCATAGCAAGCTGGACATACTCTACAAGCTCAGCCGTGACTTGGTGATTAGGAACATCAAGCAAATCGAGGGCGAGATTCGCGAGCTTCGCGAGCAGATCTCAAGGATCAACGGGGCCGCCAGCCGTAGTGCTCAATTGGGCGAGCGTCTGCTGGCGCACGTGCAGCGGACAATTCAATCTGCGAACTTCCGGCCCCAGAATGCAAATTACTCGCTCGCGGGTGTAGATAAGTCTCTGGCTGACCTCAAAGGTGCGCAGTTCTGGACAAGCTTCGTCTCGCCAGACGGAGAGTCGGCACTTCAATGGCGCAACCACCAAGGCCATACGCTGTCGTTCAGTCGTGACAGCCTTGCAGCTGCGCTTGGTGATCCGCTGGACGCTGATAGCTGGAACGAAGCGGATCGTGAGGCACTCACTGAACAGATCGATGAGAAGATGGAGGACATCACGTTCCTGCGGAGCGCTGATCTTGGTGATCTCATCAAACGACCGGAATTCTTCGTCCAGTATAAGGAGAGCAAGCAGTCCTACGAAGCAATCGCGAAGATCATCCTAACGCCGGGCTTGGCGTACCAGATCGTCCGTGCTGGGTATATCAACCGAAACTTCACGCTCTACACGTCAACCTTCCATGGGGATCGCGTGGGGTCTGCTGCCACGAATTTCATTATCCATCACGTCGAGCGAGACCTGATGGACCAGTACTTCGAGCTTACCCCAGAGGACGTGGATGCGGTTGTCCGCGAGCGAGGCAAGAGTGCGCTGAAGGAGCCTGCGCTTTACAACATCGCTATCCTCGACCGGCTTCTGTCCACCGATATCGACGCGGCCGACATCATGATTCGCGCCCTTGTTGGTCTCGGGGAGCGTCAGGCGAATTTTCTGCAGGCGTACCTTACAGCAGGAAACGAATGCCTACTGCTCATCGAACGGTTCACGGTCGCGTCCAAACAAGTGCTCACCTATCTCGTGAGCCAGGCGGCACTAGACGACGCTTCACGACTAGCGCTTGTGAATGTAGCGCTAGCACACCTGACGCCTTCAAAGCAGCGGATAGATTCTGCGGTGTCGTCGTACCTGTCGGTGCACTACGCTGAGTTCACGGCGCTAACGTCCGATGCGACCGTGCCGGCCCAGGCCGAACGTATCAGTGTGCTCTTCGGGGATGCCGGTATTACCGTGCCTCGTTTGGAGCTGCTAGGCCAGCAGACTCGTAAGTCGTTTGTGTCACGCAATTTATATGACGTCACATACCAGAATCTCGCGATTGCCATAGACAACACTGCAACCTTGGCGCTCGACGTCATTCGTGCGAGTAGCCAGACGGTGTACGACTATGTGCTCAGTCATTTGACCAGGTACTTGGATGCTGTAGACGGCACTTCGGCGACAATAGATGCGAACGAGAACTTCCTTGCGGTGATTGAAGATGTGCTCTTGATAGACGCACCTCGCCTAAGTGATGTGATTGCGCGTGCGGCCTCAGGTTGTGAGGTTATAGACCTCACTGATGTTTCTGAGGGCGCCTGGCCAGCCTTGGCTGAACATAGGCGTTTCCCCGCAACGTTTAACAACGTTAGCAATTACGTCGTGGCCCGCGCGAAGGTCGATGAGCATCTAGCTAAAATCCTGATGTCCACTACTAAGATTGCTGACGCTAACACCGCTGAGGAGAAGTCTAAAGCAGCGTTGGCGATCGCAATCCTGGCGACAGCGGATCACCTCCAATCTGCAGCACTACGTGCGGAGCTAGTCGACAGCTTAGGCCTGGAAGACTATCTCTCTGTTGACAAAATCACCGCAGAAGCTGGCGACCTCCTCGCGCAGTTGGTCAAGTACAACCTCATTGCGGATGACGCAGTGTCCTATGGGCACCTAGCCAGCACGGACTGGCCGACGCGCAAAGCGTTTATTCGAGAGTCGCAGAAGTTTTCGTGTTACATGACCCCAGCGTTGGTTTGGGGGGACCTGGCGGCGCTTCTAGAGAGCGGTGAAATTGTTTCGGCGGTCAAGAATGTAGTTATCGAGCAAGCTGCAAATTATGCAGAAGTGGCCGATTCTCGAGGGCTGAACGAATTGGCGCGATTTGCTACCAAGTCCGGGAGCGAACTCTCTCCTGATGTTGTACAGAAGATGGCACAACAAGATGTCTCAGAGCAGCAGATCATTCTGCTACTAAAGCCACATCTAGATGTGATTAGTCGTGACCAGCTCTTCACTATCCTGCAATTACTTGGCGGTGATTACCCTAAGCTCACTGAAGTGGGTCGCAGTAGGCTGCACGTACCGGATACGCTTGCTGACCGCGAACTCCTTGAGCGTCTTCAACGGGAAAGGACTGTAAGTAGCTACGACGTTAGTAAGGGAGTGATTGAGGTAAATAGGAAGCGCAAGCAAGGCTGAGCTGTGAATCGCCCCTAGTTTTGTAGACACCGGTTCAAGTCTTCTTTTGAAGCTGTGAAACCGGACGCTCCAGCATTGATTGCGTTAGCCCGTGCATATCCGCATTGGCTTGCCAGATCAAAAACCGGCTATGCATATCTCGAACAGCAGCCAACAGCTTCTGATT